>Ga0247774_1001984_pt1 | contig 10221 bp, 4 predicted proteins | sample UWRJL001104B6_FD_179933 | JGI IMG/M metagenome (GOLD analysis project Ga0247774, IMG submission 179933) | Plant litter microbial communities from Arlington Agricultural Research Station in Wisconsin, United States - UWRJ-L001-104B-6 | ecosystem: Environmental > Terrestrial > Plant litter >... | reverse complement strand
ATCCGTTCGATGTTACCATCAGTACGGACTACAATTATTTCTTCATGTTGACCGCTGAGGGTAAGGTTACTATCTTGATAATCTAACAAAGCCAAGGTCATGTTTCTAGACGAGTCGATGCGCTCGATATTGGCATAAAGGGTGCGGTTTAACACATCCAGAAACTTCACCGGATCGGTTTCGTTCATTTGTTGGAGAGTGCGGACGGCGGTCTGCGCCATAATCATTAATACGCCACTTTCTAAACCATGTCCCGTAACATCGCCGATGCTAATTTTTACCTTATCATTTTGGGTTAGCACGTCGTAGTAGTCGCCACCAACTTCATCGGCAGGTTGCATATATCCAGCTATTTCTAATCCTTTAATTTTATCTAGTTCTGATTGTTTGGGCAAGATCATTTGTTGCAGTCGTTTCGTGACTTCTAACTCAGCACTGAGGCGGATGTTTTCGGCTTTAAGTTTGTCGTTGAGGCCGCTAATTTCCTGGTTTGCTTGGGCGAGTTGGGCGGTGCGTTGTTGCACCTTTTCTTCTAAAGTTTGATAGAGACGGGCATTTTCGATGGAGATCGCAGCTTGGGCGGAAATGATGTTGAGGACTTCTAAGCGATCGCGCGTAAAAGCCCCCGCTGTTAAATTATTTTCTAGATATAAGATGCCTACCAACTTACCTTGATTAATCAGGGGGCTACACAAAATAGATTTAGGTCGCTGCTGAATAATATACGGGTCAGAGGCAAACCGAGTTTCAGTGGTTGCATCATCGATCGCAAGAGTTTCTTGCGTGCGTTCTACATAATTAACCAGCGAGATAGGTATCACTTGACTTTCAGTCGCTGAGTTAGATATTAATTGACTTCGTTCACCCGTACATTGAGCTTCAATTTTCCACTTACCTGCTGGATTGGGGAGGAGGAAATAAAACTTTTCTGCTCCCGCGTTTTCCAGCAATACTTGCATTAAATTGGAGAGTAACTTATCTAAATTAACTTCCCCTGAGAGCGCTTGGGAAGCTTTGATAATTGTTGATAAATCCAGCTCTTTTGCACCACCGGAACTGGTAGAAGTGACAGTGGTTTTGGTCTGAACAATCGTTTCGTCTCTTCCACTCGAAAGGCTGTTTGTCCTACCGACGACTGATGCGAGTAATTCAGAATAGCGCTCTTGTAAATCCTTAACTTTTGCCTTTGCTCCCCAGCAAATATAAGCATAGTAAGCCTCTATCATGTAGGTACGCGCTACTTTCTGACGACCTAAAGTTAAATAAAATTCTGCTGCTAGTTCATTGGCGAGAGCTTCGTGCTGGATGTATCCATTTTCCTTGGCTCCATCTATCGCTAGGTCGTAATATTCCATTGCTGAGAAAGATTGCCCCAATACGCGGGCTTTTTCTGCCTCTACTAAGTCATACTTATGTTGGTAATTGGCTGGGCAATGAGAAGCCCAATATTTCATCTTTTGTTGATGTTCTTCTACTGGTTTCAGATATTGTTGCTGCTTTGACTCGTCTCCTGAATTTTCCTGACAATACTGAGCTAAAAGAGCCAGAGAATAGTAAAAAATATGTTCTGAAAAGCTAAAGTTACTGTGGAGCATTGTTGAATAATTGACTCCTGTAATACCATGCTCTATAGCCATTGCATAATCTTGCAACAAATAGCAAAGCATGGTTTTAGCAAAAAATACTCTAAATAAGGCAATTGTATTATTAATACTTTGAAGATATGCGATTGTCTCTTCTTCATTTAACAGGTCGCCAATTAATAGCAATTTATTGTCGGCTCGACCCATTAAATTTGCCACTAATTGACCGATAATTTTGATGAGATAAAGCTGATGTTCTTGGGACAGCTTAGCTGTTAAATCGCTATAATTTTTTTGTTGATCTTGCACATAATCCAGATGCTCTCCCTTAAAAAATAGATGTGAGCAATAGTAATCAGCAGCATGACAAGCATATTCTATATCACCGACTTCTAAGCCGTTATTAATTGCTTGAAGCAAGGGGTCTATAGTAGTTGCCAGAGGCTCTTTTTGATGGTGATTACTGATAAAAGTATTAACGTATACTTTAGATAAAAACTCTTTGGCATTTGACCGAGCCAACAACTCCAAAGATATTTGACTCAGTTTATAGCCAGAATCTATGTCTGGTATTAGCCAAGATATGAGTGAACCATAAATAGAATAAGCGTAAATAGAAACCAACGAATTTCCGTATTGAATCGAGAGTTCAATCATAGTATATAGAATCGGTAGCGCCATTGCGCTCGATCCAAAACAAGCAGGAGGCCATATAAGAATTAAAATTTGCATTGCCGCTAGCCTGTAGCGATCGCTCATTTCTGGCAAGTTCGCTAACTCCTCGATATTTAACTCTTGGGGGGGTGATTGGGATAGGGTCACTCCCAGCATTTCTAGAACTTGCAGCCCAATATCTAACGCAGATTGAATCTGGTTTTTAGCGATGTTAAGCCTAATTTTTAGCTCGGATAACTTGACTTGTTCGAGGATTGTTTTGGCTTTTTGGAGAGTGCGATCGCACAAGATCCCTGCTCGTTCTAAATTGGCATTGAGATATTCGGCTTCCGCCGCTTCCCGATAAAAATTAAAGGTCAGATCGTATCTACTTTCCCAGCTATCTTGACTCAGGAGTTCTATACCTACATTCAAATAATTAACAGCGGCTTCATATGCAGTAGCTGCCTTTGCTTTCTGTCCAGCAATCAGATTTAATTCAGCCAACTCATGTTTTTCTGACTGATTAGTTAGCAAATCTGTGCCAAAATTCAGTTGGTTAACCAGAGCAAAAATATTATCTTTTCGCTCTTGCTGTGTTGTATTATTCAGCAACAGTTGACCAATTTTCAGGTGAGTGGCTTTTTTCTCTGACTCTGGAATCAAAGAATAAGCTGCTTGCTGCACTCGATCGTGCAAAAATTTGTATTCAACTTTGATATCCCGTACAAATGCCAACTCTTCCTTGGCAAAGACTAGAGGAATTTTGTAATTTTCAGACAGCGGCAGAATCAAACCAGCTTGCAGTGCTTCCCACAAATGAGCAGCCGTCGCTATGTTTGATTCTTCATTGACAATTGATAAAACTTCTAAGTTAAATTGGTTGCCAATACAAGCCGCTAATTTTAATGATTTCTGGGTTGTTTCTGGGAGTTTGCGAATATTTCTTGCCACCAGTTCAACGATATTGAAATCTGCGATACCAATTGCTTGGATTTGTTGAATATCCCACTCCCAGCGGTCTGTATCTACTTGATAAACCAGCAGATTTTCCGAGTACAGGGTTTTGAGTAGCTGGGTTAAGAAAAACGGATTGCCTTGGGTTTTATTAAAAAGTAACTCGGAAAAAACTTTTATTTCGTCTGAATTTACGCTGGCATCGAGAGTGTCGGCGATTAATTGGTTGACGCTATCCAAAGCCAGCGCCTGAATGGTGATATTATTGACCACCGTTTCAGTTTCTTGAATTTTTTCTATTGTCTGAATTAAAGGATGAACGGGACTGACTTCGTTATCTCGATAAGCTCCAATCGTTAACAAATATTTGTTATCTGGGTCAGTGACTAAGAGTTGGATTAACTTTAGAGATGCCGAATCTGCCCACTGTAAATCGTCTAGGAATATGACTAGCGGGTGTTCGGGTTGACAAAAAACTCGAATAAATTGTTGAAATACCCGATTAAATCTGTTTTGAGATTCCGATGAACCCAGTTGAGGAACTTCAAGCTGTTTACCGATAATTAGTTCGACTTCGGGGATAACATCAATAATAACTTGACCGTTATTATCTAGCGCATTTAATAAGTTTTCTTTCCAAATAGCAATCTGTTCGGAACTTTCGGTTAATAGCTGACGAACTAATTCTTGAAATGCTTGGATTAACGCCGCATAGGGAATATTGCGCTTAAACTGGTCAAACTTACCCGCAATAAAATATCCCCTAGCTGCTACAATTGGTTTATGAACTTCATTGACGATTGAAGTTTTACCAATCCCGGAATAACCGGAAACTAACATCATCTCGGTGGCACCGAGGCTGACTCGTCCAAAGGCATCTAGAAGAATTTGGACTTCGGTTTCTCTACCATAAAGCTTCTGGGGAATGAGTAATTGGTTGCCCCGATCGCGTTGACCGATGGGAAAATTTTCAATCTTTCCAGTTGTCTGCAATTGCTGCAAACAAGTTTCCAGGTCAAATTTTAATCCCGCCGCACTTTGATATCGGTCTTCCGCATTTTTTGCTAACAGTTTCATCACAATATCTGAAACCGCTTGAGGAATTTCTGCTACTTCTTTAGGTGGGACGGGTTGTTTGGCAATATGACAGTAAACCAACTCCATCGGATCGGTGGTAGTAAATGGCAACTGGTTGGTCAGCATTTCATAGAAAGTCACTCCCAAAGAGTAGAAGTCGGTGCGGTAGTCAATTGCTCGATTCATCCTCCCCGTTTGTTCGGGTGACATATAAGCGAGAGTCCCTTCTAGCAAGTTGGGATTGCTAATTTTTTGGCTCTTTAATTCCAACCGCGAAGCAATACTAAAGTCAGTTAGTTTCACTTTTCCCGTAGCTGGATTAATAATTATATTTGAGGGTTTAATATCTTTGTGAATAATCGGTATTTGATGGAGATAAATCAAAGATTCGGCTATAGCGATTGCGCCTCTTATAAACTGGGGTATTGACAGTTTATTAGCTGCTATAAAATTAGCAAGTGATTGACCGCCAAAATCTTCTAAGATTAGAGCATAACTATTTTGATAGTTGTTTAAACTGTATGTTTTGACAAGCCCTTCACAATCTAAATTTTGAGTAATTATAAATTCTTGCCTTAAATTGGTGATTTGTTCTAGGGTAGGATGTTCATCTTTTATGATTTTAACAATAACAGGTTGTTGCTCCCGATTTCTTATACCTCGATAAACAACCGTTCTAACCCCGTCGTAAATCTTTTCTCTAATTTCGTAACCTGAAATACCTATCATTAATTTTTACCTTTACCTTTTAATAAACTATTATAGATCGCAGCCAGATTCTCCATGAATCTAGCTGCGATCAAATTTTTACTCCCTTGCCAAACGCGGGTACAACTCTTTAGCAAACAACTCCTGAATCTCTTGCTCGAACTCCGGAGGGTATTGGAAGTTCTTTGCTAAGTTTTCATAATCTTCTTTCAGCGAGATTTTGTATTCAGATAAACTAGATCCTATTTGTTGTAACCAAGCTGTGTGTAATGTAAATGCAAAGTTGAGAGATTTTTGGTAAAGCTTGCATATTGCTCCATGCCTTAAATCATCAGCCTTGAAAATCCAGATTTCATTTCTTTCTGGTGTGAAAACGTTACAAGTAATATAACCATCTGTTGAACTCCCTTGGTTACCACGGCGCGGCATAAACTGTGGCGAACTCACCATGTAGCCCGGAGGAAACTGGTATTGATCGGCAATCTCCATTGAGCAAGTTTCTAGTCGGAACAAACAAGGTGGTATACCCTTTTCAGCGAGGCTCAAAACTTGTGACTGTGGCACTTGCTGGTACTTATAGTTCCGGTATAAGTAGCACATAAACTGCGTCATCAAATCCTTCCAAAGTCCAAAAGAACTCCAGTAAATATTATCCAGATGTCCGGGAGTCATACCGGAAGGTAGTCTGTCAAGATAGGTGTATAATGATGGGCCCCAGGTGTACCTTCGATCTGAAATAACTTTTGATTCAACGGGTGCTTCCTCCTGGCTTTTGCCGTCAATTACATAGCGTCCCAAGCGACTAATATCCATCAGATTGAGTTCCATCCCAGGCGGAGGAGAAGACACGGGATCGTGGGGTGGATAGGCAGAAAGGTCATAGGTGCGGAGCCATTCAGCAACATCCCAAGCACAAATATGAGAAATGTGAAGCGTAATTTTGTCGTCAGGATTGTCATAGTCCACCAGAAAGTGAGAAGCTTCGAGGGGAACTACCACTTTCCGCACGACAACTTCATTCATGGCCGGGCTTTGTCCCTTTGCCAGGTCACTACGGCTCACAATATAGATGATTGAATCAGGTGATGGCGGACTTTCCAGCAAGTGTCTGAGAATTCTTTCTCGCTCCTTGTGGTCTGGAAAAGGATTGTTGAGTATCTGCGCGAGTCCAGTACTAAAGGATGTATCCATCAACACCACATAATCTTTGGTTACTCCCATCTGATGAATGGTTTGCTTAATGCTGACGGGTGAACCATCGGAATTAACAAGCGTCCACCGCTCTAAGGGATTTACGCCATCCCAACGAATCAGATAGACGAAATCTTCTAAACCTTTAAATCGTTCCCAAAGTTGACGGACTTCTGGAAAAAGTTTGTCTACTGCCTCAAGGGAAGGAATGGTATCAATAAAATTTTCTAACGATCTGCCGTAATTGACCGCAAACATTTCGTGGGTGTAGGTATCAAAGGCAGGATGAGCGGTGCTAAAAATGGGTGGAAAGAGATAGGGCAGATTAATCTCAGGACGCCACTCTTTATTTGACCCGACTGGAGTCACCAGCTTAAGGGTATTTGTATCAATCTCATAAGGACGACCCGCGTCATAAGTTACTAGCAAGCGCTCAGGTTCGTCTTGAGAGAATTTTACGGGCAGAAAAGCTGTATTTAACTCGTTGCGAGCGCCCAGAAGTAAGGAAAACCTTAAGATCCCATGATTGCGAAATCTCCACTTAGTGCCTTTAGTTGCTTTGTCAAAATAGTAATCTAGCGGCTTGGTAATCTGTGTCTTCAAAGTTACTTTACCTTTTTGATCGAAATCAAGTCGGTAAACCATGCCGTCGCCATTCAAGAATGAGTCTCCGTCTTTAAAGGGGAGACCGCCTGATTCAACGGTGCCCACTGGCCCAATGAAAAAGATGTGACCCTGTACGTCGTCTGGTAAGTGGCCTTCAATCTCCAATTGGATGTTATCTAGTTCATCCCGACTGGCGGTCATAATTGACTGAGGAACTGGGGGACAGCCTGCTTTGGTGTTGCTCTGAGTTGGTTCGTTCATGTGGCTCTCCTGAGTTAAAATGTAATAACGGTAACAGTGTAGAAAAGTATTTGATTTATGAATGGGAAATGAGGACTGTAACTTAGATACTATCTTTGATAAAGATTTGATATCTATTCTCCCATCCCCTGCGTCAAAGCCCAATTGGAATCGACATTAACATATTATCGGCTCTCTCGTACTTATGGTGATAACGCAAGCTAATAATTTAGCAGGATCGAGGGTTTCAACGTTCAGTCTCAGATAATTAGTATCATCTGCTACTTTTAATACCAAGCATCGGGAGAGCCGAGGAAAAAATTAGGTGATTAGATGTTTGCATCGACACTGATGTCATGAATGCTGCACTGGGGCGAGCGTAACAAGTCGCTTTAGCTGTCATATCAAGGTGCGACTGGGCTAAAATGTGGCGCGCCACATTTCTGGGGCAACTGTTCAATTAATGCCATGATATAAATGTGTGGCAATGCTCATACTGACGATCGCCACCAATCAACAACCAATGTGGGCTAGAGCTACTAGAAAGTTGCCAGCCTCTGCGCTCTCAAATCGGTTCTATAAAACCGACACTTTTTTAATGACAATAATTTTAACTAACGACGACGGCATCGATGCTCCGGGAATTCAAGCACTTTTGCAAGCAGTAAAGGGCAAGACGATTGTGGTGGCTCCCCAAGGGCAATTGTCCGGCTGCGGGCATCAAGTGACGGCTCACAGTCCGATTCATGTCGATCGGCGATCGTCCGTGGAATATGCTGTAGGGGGAACACCGGCCGATTGCGTGCGCATCGCTCTTCATCACGTTTGTGCGAAGCCGGATTTGGTGCTTTCGGGTATTAACGCGGGTGGCAATTTGGGGGTTGACGTGTACATTTCGGGTACGGTGGCGGCTGTGCGGGAAGCAGCCATGCACGGTATTCCGGGCATCGCAATTTCCCACCGGATTAAAAGGCCGCTCGAAATAGACTGGGATGTCGCTACTCGCTGGACATCGCGGGTGTTGGCGGATTTGCTCAACCGGGAACCAAAGTCTGGGTGTTTCTGGAATGTGAATTTGCCGCATTTAGCGCCGGGAAGTGCGGAACCGGAAATTGTGTTTTGCCGGCCTTCGACGCAGCCGCTGCCGGTGGTTTACCGGATTGAGGGAGAATACTTTTATTATGCGGCAGAGTATGGATCGCGCGCTCGGGCGGCGGGGACTGATGTTGACGTGTGTTTTGAGGGTAATATTGCGGTGACTGAGATATCGCTGTGATAGATTTGGGCGATCGAACTATATTTTTTGGGCAAGCAAATCTAAATAGACGATGTTAAATTCGATCGGCGACGGAAGGTTTCATATTCATGGCTAAAAACAGATTTCATTATACTTTGGGTTTAGCACTGCATATTCCCTAGATATAATAAACCTGTTTTTGGATAATCCCAAAATAGGATATTTAAATCTGTTAGAAATCGATAGTAATGACAATTGAACAAAATTAATCACAATCCCGAGTGTTGCAGCTATCTCTACTTGCGGCCGTCCGTGCTACCATAATTTTTTTTGTCGTCCTTCGGCTTAGCAACACCATCAGGTTGTTTCTTTGGCTTTTTGACTTCTTTGTTGCTTTTTCTTTCTTTTGACATGATCTTTCCTCAATTTTGACTCAGCATAACATAGATTGACACATCTGCCTAACTGCCAGTAGAGAGGGCGATCGTACACAGCTCTTACTCGCTGTTAGTTTTGTAGAATCTGCTGTAGATTATCCGCTAGGTTTTGAACCAATAGCCTCTACCGTTAGGCATATCGATAAATCCCTCAGAAGTACAATGTGTGAAATTACTTTTAACCCCGAGCAACTCAAGGAAATCTTGAAAAGCGCGATCGTAGAACAGCAGCGAGACCACAGAGAATTATTCTCGCTGATTAAGCTGTTCACATCTAATTTTAATGAAAAATGAGAGTAGATAAAATATGGAAGTACGACTATGCAAGCCTTCGCGACCCCGGGCGCGAACACAACGAACAAATTTGCAGTCTTAGTTAAAAAAAGCTGTTCACCACACTTGGCAACAAGTATATTGATTTTACCATGGATGGATGAGGGAAAAACCTCTCCCGAAAGTAGTAACTTTTTAGGTTATAGCTATAGCACAGTAGCATCTTTGTGTGTAGATGGAGACTGGGAGCATCTAGAATCACGGCGCGACAGACGTGAAAAAGGTAATTATACAAAAGTCATTAATGAATATATAGAGTTATAAATGCAAAACTTTTGAGAGTTTTTGAGTGCCAACCTTATAATAAGGGTTTCAGAGCGCTCCTATAAAAGCACGCAACGTTTGCCGAGGCACAAAAGCTTTCAAGGGAAAATCAAGGGTTTCAGATTACGACCTAAAAACTGTCTGGACTATTGAAAAAGCACAAAGAATATTGAGAAATATAAAGTTAATGTTCAGCTTTCTTCAAAGTGCGAGCATATTTGCTCAGTTAGATCTAAAATACTTATAAAGAGTGCATACTTCTACATAAATTTCCCCTATTAGGAATCTGACCACTATGGAAGTAACCGAGCTGCTCAAAGACTACGAAAATGGAAAGAGAGACTTTGCTGACGCAAACCTCAGCGGAGCTAACCTCAGCGGAGCCATCTTAGTTGGGATAAACCTTTCGAGGGCTAACCTGTCGGGAGCTAACCTGAGTCGGGCGCATCTCACCAAAGCAGAACTCAACGGCGCAAACCTTTGCAGGGCAAATCTGAGTTTTGCCAAAATGGGCCAAGCCAGACTAGCCGACGCAGATCTCACGAAAGCCAATATCAACGGAGCTTTCCTCGTCAAAGCAAAACTGCCCAGGGCAAAGTTGAGTGGCGCCCAACTCGTAGGTAGCAACCTGCGCAGCGCTATCCTCTGGAACGCCAATTTGTGTACAGCCGACCTGCAATTCATCAACCTGCGCGGTGCCAACCTCACGGGAGCAAACCTCAACTGGGCAAACTGCGGAGGGGCAAAACTCAGCGGTGCAAGGCTTTTTGGCGCTCAACTAACAGGCATCAATCTCAGGAAAGCTTACATCAATGGCATCGACCTGAGCAGGACGGATCTAAATGGCGTCAACCTGAGCGAAGCCAAACTCAACGGGGTAAATTTGGAAGGCTCGAACTTATTAGCTGCCAATCTCAGCGGAGCTCAGTTGCGG
>Ga0247774_1001983_pt1 | contig 10225 bp, 12 predicted proteins | sample UWRJL001104B6_FD_179933 | JGI IMG/M metagenome (GOLD analysis project Ga0247774, IMG submission 179933) | Plant litter microbial communities from Arlington Agricultural Research Station in Wisconsin, United States - UWRJ-L001-104B-6 | ecosystem: Environmental > Terrestrial > Plant litter >... | reverse complement strand
CCCCCCCCCCCCCCCCCCCCCCCCCCGCCCCCCGCCCCCCCCCCCCCCCCCCCCCCCCCGTACTACAGTCTGCTGTGGTTGGACGGCAACTTAGCCCTGGCAGACCTTATCCGCGATATGGCCAATCCGGACGAGGTAGAATATCGGTCGTAGGTGAAGAGCTTTATAGACGACGTATTCGCCGAGACTCTTAACGAGGCTCTCGCTAGGGAAGATGCAGACTGTGGCAAGAAGTCTACTGTGGTAGGTGTCGAGCTAGTGTACGATACGGAGTGGCTATCGATAGCGTTTGAGCGCGAGGCTAACTTTATTGTATCTCGCTATTAGGTCCACTACCATAGCGCTATATGCATAAAGTATTCTATTAGGGAGGTTTTGAAGGAGGGGCTTATAAATGCAAGACTTACCTATGCCGGTTCCGGGCTCCTTGGAGACTTGTGCCAGAGACCGGCTTTACAGACAACGGCCTACTCGAGGTAAAGAGAGACCACCAGATAGTTAATTAGTATAATAAGAGCATAGCTATAGGACTACGGCAAACCATAATATATCCAGAATTCTCACGCATAAAAAGGGCTAGCGCTTATATATTATATCTGCAACTACGCCACGAAGCTAAACGCTCCTATATAGCAGCGGCTAGCTATTGCTATAGAGCTGTTAAACCTAGCCCGCCAGCAGCAGGAAGAACCCGAAAACTCCAACGCCACGACGTCGACGATAGGAGATAAAACGAAATCGTTCCTATTACGAGTCGTAAATCGAATCTTTACGAGTAGAGAGCTCTCACAACCCGAGGTACTTGCCTATCTACTTGGTTTCGGGACGGACTTCATAAGCGTTCCTACGTGGACCTGGGTGCATCTCAATTCTTTGTACTGGGCCTGTGCTAGATAGTGGCCGGCCGTACGAAGCATTGTCGACTTTTGGCTGTGAGTCGCAACCAAATAACGTCTATTTTCAAGCTATCACATTTAGAAGCCTATAAACACAGCGGGCGGATTCTCCACAACCTCTGCTTTTATAACTATATGTCCTTTATGGTCCTAAAAAAGGAGCTCTCTCACTGGAAAGGCACGACGCCGATTCTATTTCCACTAGCGGCTATAGTGTATAAAGGCTAGGTCCAATATCTCCGAATACCCAGCAAGACAGCGGTGCCCGTCTTCTATAGTCGCCCCACAGACGAGTTCGACGAACAAAACGAAAATTTCATAAAGAAGTAAAAGTACTCCGGCCTATAAAATAAGAGGAGAACTTATTTAGAGAAGAGCTTATAGCGTATTAATAGGAATACGATTTTGCACCTTGCCCTGTTCGTTCCATAGGAAACGTTTCGGGACGAGCGGGCGGACGACATATGCCGCCTCTGGCGACGATTCGAGGAGGGCCTAAACGAACGAGTTCGGTCGTACGTCCGGAACATCGCTTTATTACGCATCTCTGCAGAAGATGCTCGGGCCGATAGTAAGCTTCAAGGTCTGGACGAGGATTTCGAAGGTATCGTGGATGTTTATGCCTTTGGCGATTATCCGGACGGGGAAGAGGACGGTGCTAGGGCGGACGACGATAATATCGACCGGGATGATTATTATAACGCCTTTTTGGGCATCCTTTCCGCTGTCAGGGGAGGCGAGGTCAAGGAGATGCCAGCGAGTTCGGCTCTTGGATGCCTGCACGAAGAGGCAAGGGCAATCGACATGATAGGAGAGGAGGACAATAACAACGACCCCGCCGCCGGCCGGCGGGGTCGACAGTTTTATACGATGCTCCAAGATATCCAAGATCCGTCTTTCCGGGGTATAGGCCTGCTCTGTCAAGAGGAAATAGATGCGATATCGAAAATCCAGAAAAAAGAAGACGCTGACGTCACGGCAAATATCCAGGGCAGGGAGATCAATGTGTCGTCGACGTATGCCCGCAGGCCGTGATCCCGCCTTACGCCATCCTATCGCACACATGGGGCCAGAACGAGGTTCGATTTCGAGACGTGGAGGAAGGAACGTATAATGGTGATTCAGCCAAGATTGAAGGCTGTTGTAAACAAACGCTGAGTGGCGGCCTCGAGTATATCTGGATCGACACTTGCTGCATTGACAAAAGCAGCTCCACGGATGTCAGCGAGGCTATCAACTCCATGTACGCTTACTACCGGGACTCGAAAGTATGCTACGCGTATCTGGAAGATGTAAGCACCACAGAGAACAATCAACTTGTTTCGTTAATGCGCCGCAGCCGCTGGTTTACCCGTGGCTGGACACTTCAGGAACTGATCGCCCCGTCTTCGCTAATTTTCTTCTCCCGTACTTGGACGCGTCTGGGCACCCGCGAGAGCTACCAGGTCCTCGTATCAGAGATCACAGGAATACAGAAAGACCACCTGGCAGGCCGCGCGGGGCAGCTCAGTCGGGCGAGTGCCGCGAGAAAGATGTCATGGCTCGCGGGCCGTACGACGACCAGAGTAGAAGATATGGCGTACTGCATGCTCGGCATCTTTGAAATCAACATGCCGCTGCTGTATGGCGAGGGTATGAAGGCGTTCATCCGGCTACAAGAGGAGACAATCAAGGTTTCGCACGACCACAGCATCTTCTGCTGGACCTGGCTTCCGACAGTTCCAGAGAATTGGGTTAGCATGTTGGCACCGTTCCCGGCCGTTTTCAGGACTCTTGTCATTACTCTATCCCCAGAGTGTCGGGAGTGCTGGATCCGTACTCCATTACCAACATTGGCCTCACAATTCGCCTGCCCGTTGTCTACGCATGGCAGCACGTGTATGTGCGGCTGAATTCTCGGCATCAGAGGAATAAAGATGGCACGCGAGCTCACATTGCGTTAAGGAGGATCTACAACCCAGATATATACGTACGCTACAAGTTTCCGGCGGCCCCAGTGTCCTTGAAAACGTGGAAGACATCTCCGCGACAAATCTCGTCATCTTGTCCCGGCCGGCAGCGTCTTGACTCGAGCTGGATATACGCTTCGAAATATTTGATCCGCCACCCGACTGCAAATACGGTGCCCTTTTAACAATGCACCCGCAAGGCCAACACTTTTCCCTTGGTGGCCGGCATTCTCCATCGGCGGTGAAGATTTCCCAGACGAAGAGGACGCTGCGCCTTACCGGCCATTCTGATTATACTTTTGCCAGCCGTGGTCTGATTATATTGCAGCCTAAGGAAGTGTCGATGAATAATGAGAAGATTGTGGCAATGGCCATTGTTTTATCCCCTCGGAGACCACCAGCTTCGCCAATTTCATTCGCGGCCCGCGACCCACGACCTACGCCTTGTTGTTCGCAGTATTTCATGATAATGAAAATCCTCACCGGGATTATCTGGCTTGCAATATCCTGCAGGATAGTAATAGAGTCAGCCTACGAGAATGGAGACGCACTGAGGCATTTCCAAACAATTACTTAGGAAGTGCATCACAGGGAGACTTGCATGTCAGAGTTGGCAAGACCAGAAACATACTTTCAGGGTACCACATATGGATGGTCTACCTCTCGAACGCAAAGAGCCCCATTTCGAAGATTGAGGACCTTAGGGACGTCGGGGAGGGCAGCGACGTCGGGGAGGGCAGCGAAGTCGGGGAAGGCAGTGACGTTGGAGAGGTCAGTGTTGCCGAGAGTAGTGATTCTGAGAGCTTCGAAGATAGTACTATGGGAGAATACAGCAGTGTTGATCATGACAGCGATTTTGACTCGATGGGACATGGAAGATTATAATACCTAAGTTAGTAACGCTTCTTACTAGCGAATAGCTATTCCTCGGCCAGCGGCTTGCTGGTCAAGCCTGACAGCTTATAGCAAGAGACAAGAAATTGTAGCTGTGCACGACGAATATCAGTCAAGGGCTAGCCAGATGTTCGTTTTCAGTCGGTATCCAGGTTTTCTCTCACTGACCAGCCTCTGCGATCATTAGGAGAGTTCTGGGAGATTGGCGGGTCTTCAAAGCCCTTTTGACTATGCTATAAGAACTGCCTCCTCCTTTGGCGTCAATTCAATTTGCCTGTCACCGAAACCCAATTCCTCAGTGCAGCGTTTCGCTGCCAAGCCACAAACGACATCACCTGTCCTGAACTCCCTCATATTCCATAGCATTCCATGGCCTTCTGTGGCACCTAATTACGTGAGATTATAGTGGCATTTTATACTGGCATTTTTGCTACTTAGTACTGTATAGGCGGCGAAATAGCTTCTATAAAACTTTTCACGAATTCGAATGAATGGACGTGACTTGAAAGTTTGAGAACTTTTGTGGCGACGTTTGAACACTGGATCGGCGCTCAGGAATAGGCCCTTGGGGAAGACTGTCCAAGAGACTGGTCAGCTCTTATGGTTGCCGCCAATTTTGGGCTCGATTTCGTCGCGAGCCGATTGCTGCAAGCTGGTGCAGATGTCAGAGCCAAAGATGGCTACCATCGGACGGCTCTCCTTAGAGCAGCTGAAAACGGCCACTACGCCATTGTTCAACTCCTCTTGCATTCTGGTGCACAGGTTACAGACCAAGACCTCTATCAAGCAGCTACACCATTGGAATTGGCGGCCAGAGGAGGCTACAGAGACACTGTCCAGATCCTTATGCAGTACGGCGCAGATATCGACGTTTGCGATAACGGTGAATCTGCAATACATATTGCAGCAGAAAAGGGGCATCTCGAAATTACTCGTGACCTCCTAGAGTGGTATGGCGATGTCGATATTTTTGACGGCCCTTGACAACACACCGTTACATTCCGCGGTTCAAGGGAATGCGAACGGGATCGCGAGAAAGCTGGTCGACGAGTACGATGCGGATATTAATGCCTTCAATTGTATGGGCCATACTCGCCTTTATCACGCTATTGAATATGGATTTGAGGATTTGATCCACTACTTCATAGGCAAGGGCGCTGATATAAATACTCAGGCGTCGCTCGAACAGCTCGGTTACGAAGACGAGGACGGAGATTACGGGGGCGGGGCCTTCCATTGTGCAGTGGCGTCTGGGAGCTTTAGTGTCACGCAGGTTCTTCTAAGCCATCCTGCGGAGCTCGAACTTCAAGACGTCCATGGATGAACCCCACTCCATAGGGCCGCTAAGGATGGGCATGAGGACATTGTCAAATTGCTTCTAGATCGCAAAGCCAAGGTTGATTCGAAGTACAATAAGGGCTGGACACCGTCGTTTCACGCAGCAAGACACGCACATAGGACAGTGATGGAATTACTCCTTGCTACAAATGATGGTAGTCAAGCATACAGAGACGCACACGAAGGGATGCTATTATTATGGGCAGCCAAGAAAGGGCATGAGGTCATCGTCCAACAGCTACTCGACAAGGGCGTCGACATCGAGGTAAAGGCTATTAGTCGCTATGATGCCGGTCGGACGCCGCTCAGTTGGGCCGCCGCCGCGAGTGGACATGAGGCCATAGTCCAGCAACTGCTCGAAAAGGGCGCCGTTATTAACTCAAAGGACAACGACGACTGCACAGCCCTCGGTCGGGCCGCCCTTTACGGGCATGAGACTATCGTTCGGCTGCCTCTCGACAAAGGCGCAGTTATAGACTCAAGGGATGAAAACGGCCGGACTCCGCTCAGCTGGGCCACCCATTACGGGTATGAGGCTACCGTCCGGCTGCTGCTTGACAATGGCGAGGTCATCAACTCAATTGATAACAATGGCTGGACACCGCTTAGCCGGGCCGCAGAGAAGAGGCATACGGCCATCGTCCAGCAGCTACTCGAAAAGGGCGCCGTTATCGACTCGAAGGATAACAACGGCCGGACGCCATTAGCGAGGACCGTTGAGAAGAAGTATGTGGCCATCATCCAGCGGGCATACGAGGGAGCCGCCGACGACGAAATGGTCAAGCTTCTTTTCGAGATGGGTGCCGATCTGACGGTCACGAACAATACAGGATAGACGCCATTAAACTCGGCGTCGTGCCCACCTTGAAATGGTTAAGCTTCTTCTCGAGAAGAGTGCCAACGTTGATGGGAAGGATGGAAGGAGCCGGACGCCGTTATACCGCAGAGGGACTCGCACTGTGATTGCGTTGTCGTTCAAAACACCCACCAGGGCCTGAAGCTGGTTAATGGCGCTAGCTACTCGGCCCTGGACGTTATCCTCGATAAGGCGTACTCGGGCCAGCGCCGAGACCACCCTCCACTTCGGTCCGCTGGCGCGCATCCTGCTGGCGTCAAAGACGACGAGGAACCTCCACTTCGTGGCCATACCGCCCGTAACCATCCTTTAACCCCCGTCAGCACAAAAAATAGAGTGCAGAGAAGCGGCCCTAGTAACTGACAGACGTCAAGGCAGGACGTTAGACCGGGTAGCGCTGGAACTGGTAGGACGCGGACAACCGTAGTCAACGGGGAAGCGGTTCCCATCCAATGCGATCCATACAGCATATGTGCAGCTATCACGGTGTCCGTCACTTAATAGCATCGAAATAATAGCGAAAGGAATAATCTTGATTATTAGACTCCACAAAAGATTATTGAACTGCTAAAATAAGAGCAGGGTAAGTTACCCGGCTGTTTGTTGCTCTGTATTGATTGGTTTGACAAAGCCATTACATGAAATGTTGTGATCCACCGACTGGAACAGAAACTTCGACCCAAATCTCGCCGGCATCAAGACAGTTTTCATGTCCTCCTTTGCCTCGTCCCGGCCAACCCCATTCCACGTGCACATGGGGCGCAGTCTCACGCCGCATCACACGTTGTATAACGCTTGCCTGGACAGTCCGTGTCCGAGATCTTGTAAGTCTCCGCGTGAACCATGAAGTACAGATTCGAATTGGCACACGCGGTCTTCGAGCACACGCGCTTCTTGCTATCGTTGCAGCCAGCCTTACCTGTAAACGCGCCAGGCGTGCTGCACTTGTCCGCCAGGCCCCCAGATACCGTCGACGAATACGGCGCCACACAGCCCACCCAGGCCTGCCAATTTCCGACGCCAAAGCCAGTATGGTCAGTGATCTCGAAGTCATAGCACGGCTTGCCATTATCGGAACCCGAAGATGTGATTTTGACACTGGCGGGATTGGTCCCGACGCCGGTGTTGCAGCCTGCCGCGCCCCCGTAGATCTCGGCAGTGATGGTTCCTGACGTTGGACCGATGAACCATCCCCACTGACCACCTTGACCGTTTCCGTTCTTACAAGCGTTATCGAGGAAGCAGCTGTTCCCTTTTGCCCAGCCCGTCTCCTCGAAACAGTTGAAGGGTCCGGAGGGGGTGGTGTGCTCGGGGCAACAGCAAAATGTTGTGCAGGTCTCCTGGCAAGAGAATTTGAAGTGCATTTGCAGCGCCCAGTTGTTGTCCGGGAGATCCTCGTTACCCGCCCAGCATGTGTCGGCTCCATTGTCCTGGTGAATAGCGACAAATATGTCCCCGGTACTGGAACAAGGCGAGCTATTGAGGTATAAAGTGGAGAGCCCAATAGAGACTGGCAAACTGTCGTACTTTGGCCATTGTCCGTGGCCATTTGACGTATCGATGGGCGTTGTTTGGGCCAAAATCTGGTACTTATCGATGAACGTAACCCCCACATTACTTTGGTCGATCTTGAGGCAATATCCCGTCGAGTCGTCGCACTTTACGATGTTGAGACAGTACTGCCCGACCGGGTCTTTTGTGATAGCACCACCCCCCGGATGCGGATTACCGCAGTAGATGTTGAAGCAATTTGAGCCGACGGGAACTGTCTCCACTTTTGTACACACGGGGCCGGAGCCTGACGCAGGACAGTCGGTCGGCACGTTTGTCAGACCGCCGAGGCTAGTCCCACAAATGGGAGGTGTCAGAGTCCTCCTCATTAGTCTCCGCATCGGCCCACTGAGGCCATCGCAACAGGTCCCCGCATTGTCGGATGAAGTGCACAATGGGGTGTCCGCGCTGGCAGCCCCTAGAAGATGTGCAAGGACGAGAAAGAGAAGGCACCTCATCTTGAGAAAGTCGATGACAGTGCCACGTATGCGAGGAAAAATGCGAAAAGGAGTAACAAAATCTGCTTGCTGGATAGCGTTCCGTCCAATTGGAATGCTAGCGTCGAAACTGGTAGAAAGGGGAGTTACGGGATCTGAAGGTCCCTAACAACAATATCTATTGGAGAGGAAGATGCAGCTTTTTATGTTCGGGGCTGAGATGCGGGGCATAGCGGCGAGATGCTCTAAATGATTCTATGAAATTCCTGGCACAGGGATACATAGTCAAGGAGGATGACCGGCTTAGGAGGAGGGTGCATGAAGGTGCAGTTCGTAGCCATCGTCTGGCATGCAAGACTTGCTCACCAGTTTCACCCAAGACACATCTATTAGTGTCTGATTAGGCTTTATTATGCGAATGGTTGAAAGTAGAGACCCGCTGACCTCCAATATCATGCCTCAACCAAACGATAGAAGGCCCAACGGGAGCGTGTGTGGTTGATGGATACCTCGCCATTGTCTCCTTCGACTGTGAGGCCCAGGCCCTATCACACCGAGAACCATTCATCGTGCTATTAATGGCAATGCCTCATCGTGAGGAGCGAGATTGCGGCGGAACGCAGGTGGCAAGCTTTTGGCCTCTGATGCCTTCGCAGGGCGAAATGTCCGCGATGGAGTATTAGCCTAGCGTATATGTCTTGTAAGCCGACATTGGACGGCCACTTCAGGATGCAGCTAGACATGGACCAACCACACACTTGCAGTTTGTCATCACTTTCACCGGAACTTCGAAGACGAGGACCGTGGACATACACATATTGCATGCCGTATCCAAAATTGATGATGTGTGGTTGACTAGCTTATGCGGTGAGACTTCCCACTCAGCTGAGTTGGCAGGTACGCCTTATTGATGTGTCATGAATATTTATTTCCATCTTAGGCCGAATTAGACCTCCATCCACCACATCAGCCCAGAATATCTGCTGTTTCCGGGGATACTCAATACTTCGTAGGCGCCATTTCTAGATTGGGACTAGCAACCGAAGGGTGCTAGTTGTCTTTCAAGACAGAAACGAGTCCCGTGCCGCAGGAATGGGGCAGCCTTGCCCCTCGGGCGCGCGTCCGGCACCGTCGAAGACAATAACCAATAAATAGCGCGAATGAACTTCGTATGTAAAGTAAAGCCAAAATTTCAGCGGTGGACTGCTCCATCACGGCGTACATGTTGTGGAGAACATGTGCTACTTCACTTCCGAGTCGCTGGTGCTTGGGGAAATATGTCAAGTCGCCTGCGTCGGTCTTCAACGAAAACAATCCCATGGGAATATGGCATTGCATATTCGTATCTGAACGCAAACCACCCTAGTTTGATGTTCCATCGATCCGAGTGATCTTAGCGGCAGCCAGATAGCTGGAATCAAAGGAAAAAGGAACGCAGCGGCACCTGTCTGTGTCAGAAACCTATCAGCTAGGTCGGGCGGCGGCGTCAGTCAGTCCTATGGGCTTTTATTTCAGTCGGACTACGGTCATAGGGGTAAATAACTAACTTCGCGACTTTGAATCTGTAGCGTGACCACAACTATTGAAACACCAACCACCAATAGCAAGAATAGCATCGCGATCAGGCCAGAGATCTTTATTCTCAATTCGCTGATCTCGCGTTCATCTGTCAACAATCGAAAGTCGCGAAGTTAGTTATTTACCCCTGGGACCAGAGTACATTCATAACTGAATCCGTCAAAAACGGAGGGTCTAACTAACACCTGTTTCGGCCCTATCATAAGACAGGAGTGACCCTCGTTTCATTCTAGGCCCGTCTTCCGGAACCTCCGCCTGCGAGGACATATTAGCTATCGTTCTGAGCTGATTCTGGTGAGTCGACCTGCAGATATGCAGGCAGCGATCCCTGCCACGGTTAGCAGTGACATGCTGATGAGAAAAAGCCGATCCCCTCACTGAGATGAATCGTCGTAAGGGTCCACGTCTCGCTGCAGGTCAAGTGGTCGCTGAGACATTGTCTAAACTATTGAATTGGCGAATTAATAGGGCCAACGTAGCCTCGCTTTACTTCTGCTGGGGAGCGGAAGAGCGTTATCATGTGGGGTCCGCCTCAGGACTGCAGTCCATCTTAAGGATTCTTTCATTGGGGTGATATCGAAAAGGTAAAATAAAGAATTAAAATTACAGGGAAGCAGGGATCTCGGCAGTTTCGCCGAGGAAACATAAACCCCGCCGCCGAGATAGCTTGCTATGGTAACCCACAGGAATTCCAATGTCAGGTCACCGACGAGGCCGCGCAAACAT
>Ga0247774_1001982_pt1 | contig 10230 bp, 7 predicted proteins | sample UWRJL001104B6_FD_179933 | JGI IMG/M metagenome (GOLD analysis project Ga0247774, IMG submission 179933) | Plant litter microbial communities from Arlington Agricultural Research Station in Wisconsin, United States - UWRJ-L001-104B-6 | ecosystem: Environmental > Terrestrial > Plant litter >... | reverse complement strand
GCGCGAGTTACAAGGCCAAGCTGTACAAGATCACGGCGCCCGGCAAAGCCAGCGTGCTGTACGACTTCGAGCGCACGGAAGTGCGCGCGATCGCCGTGAACAAGCAGGGCGAAGTGTTCGCGATCGCCAACGAGATCAAGACCGGCAACCAGGCGCCCAGCCGCGCCAACCGCAGCGATGGCACGCCGGCCGCACCGAACAGCGCCGCGCCCAAGACCAAGGGCAAAGGCACGCTGTACAAGTTCGGCACGGACGGCGCGCCCGATCAGCTGTTGGACGATTCCGACGAGCACTACACGAGCCTCGCGCTCGGCGCTGATGGTCGCCCGTACGTCGGTACTGGCGTGGAAGGGCGCGTGTACACGGTCGACGAAAGCCACAATTCGGCGCTGGTCGCCGACGTGGACGAGAGGCAAGTGAGCGGGCTCGTCCTAGCCGGCAAAGATCAACTGGTGATTGCCAGCGATCCGGCGGTCGTGCATCCCATCAAGGGCGTTGGCGGCCCGGATGCCGTGTGGACCAGCAAAGTGTTGGACGCGGGCTTGCGCGCGCGCTTCGGTAAGCTGGAATGGGAGGCGACCGGGCCGATCCAGATCTCGACGCGCACCGGCAACACCAAGGAGCCCGACGACACCTGGAGCGCTTGGAGCGCCGGCGTCAACAAGCCCTCGTTGATCGAGAGCCCCGCGGCCCGCTATCTACAGGTGCGGGGGCGCTTCGCTACCGACCCGAAAGCCGTGCTCAGCGAGATCGACGTCTCGTTCGTGACCGACAACTTGCGGGCAGTCATCACCAGCGTCGAAGCCAAGGACGCGGACGGTTCCGATAGCGACGAGCTCCGCGCATCGGGCGGCCCCGTCACCCACAAGCCCGAGGCCGCGATCGCGCTGTCATGGAAGGTCGACAACCCGGACAAGGACGATCTGCGCTATCGGCTGCAGTTTCGCCAGGTCGGCAGCAACACCTGGTTCGATCTGCTCAAGCCCCAAGAGAAGCTGACCAAAGAGAGCTACTCCTGGGACACATCCGACCTGCCAGAAGGCCGCTATCGCTTGCGCTTGCTGGCGACCGATGAGCTCTCCAATCCTCCGGATCGGGTAACGCGTGATACCATGGAGAGCAGCGTGGTCTTGGTCGACAACACTCCGCCCGTGGTGGAGGGGCTGAAGGTCGTTGGCAAGCGCGTGCAAGGCGTGGCGCTCGATGGCGTGGGGCCGATCGCACGCATCGAGCTGGCTTTGGCCGGTTCGGACGAATGGACGCCGTTCTACCCGACCGACGGCATCTTCGACGAGCAGCGCGAGGAATTCGACGCGGACGTAGGCAAGCTGGTGCCGGCGGTACCCGCCCTGCTCAGCCTGCGCGTGTACGATAAAGCGAATAACTACGTGGTTCGCAGCCTAATTATCAAATAGTAGGCGTAGCCGAGCGGCTACTCCCCGGGTGCTCTGCTAGGCTTGGAACCGCCTTATCGTTCCATGACCTCTCGACGTGCCCTCCTTGCCGCACTTTCGACGGCAGTTCTGCTCGGTCTCGCCTGGGGTTGCGCGGCCGCGACCGACTCCGGGAACGACGCCCACGCGGGGGGTGGCAGTAACAGTAACTTCGACGCCAGCAACGATGGGCAGGTGATCATGCAGGAAGCTGGCCCTCAAGACTCGGGCCAGCTGCACCTGAACCCCCTGTGTGGCGAGGCGCGCGGCTGCGTGCCTGACTTGCCGCGTTCCTGCGCTGACTTCACTCCACCTGCCCCAGCCAGCGAGGATGGCGGCACGAGCCCCTCCGAGGCCGGCGCCAACGGGCAAGCGGGCGCGAACGGCGAAGGCGGGACCGCTGGCGATAGCGCTGGCCCGTCCGACAGCAGCGCAGGCGCGAGCGGCGCCGGCGGCGCGAGCGGCGCTGCCGGTGAAGGAGGCGCCGCGGGCGCCGCGGGCGCACCCTCCGCGACCACGCCGGACTATAGCTGCCAGGTTCAGCGCACGGCGAGCGCACCGCGCAAACCGTTCTTCGCTTGCGCGCTGGCGGGCACTGGCGCCGAAAATGCGCCTTGTTTGACGTCCAACGACTGCCAAGCGGGCCTCGGTTGCGTCGGCGATCAAAACGCGGGCCTGTGCCAAAAGTATTGTTGCCAAGACGCGAACGATTGCGAATCAGGCAGCTATTGCGCGGAGCGCCCCATGCGAGACGCGCTGACCAATGCCGCGGCCCCAGGCACGTCGAATACGCAGCTCTCGATCCCGGTCTGCGTACACGCCGAAAATTGCGATTTGAGCGAGCCTTATCCGTGTCCCAGGACTAGCGACTGCACGTGTCGCGGCCAAACGGCCTGCCTGGTGGTGCGCTCCGACGGCACGACCACCTGCGCCGTTCCCGGAACGGGCAAAGTGGGTGAAGCATGTCCGTGCGCGTGGGGTTACGTCTGCTCGGCCGCTGCCAACGAGTGCCTCAAGCTGTGTTACACGCGGGACGCCGACAGCTGCGGGGACGGCAAGTGTCAGTCCGCGTCGGAGCTGCCCAACGGTTGGGGCGTCTGTGTTGGCGCCCCGCCCAGCGGTCGTTGAGCGTTCAAGTCTTCCAGTTGCAGGTTGAGCTCGGCACCGAGCAGCAGCGTTAGGCACATGATCCAAAGCCAGCCCAAGGTGATGGCGACGGCCGATAGCGTGCCGTAAAACAGCGCAAAACGCGCCAAGTGGCTGGCATAGTAAGCGAACCCCACAGACGCGCTGCCAGAAGCGGCGATCGTGAGCATTGCGCCCGGCCATACTCGGCGACGAACGCCCGGGCGAATCACCGCGATGCGAAAGAAGCCGGACAGTAGCGCGGTCGCCGTGAACAGAATCAAGGCGAGCAGCAAGAAGTGGCTGGCGTGATCCAAGAACGGAAAATCTCCGCTGGCCAACAGCCGGACGACGGTCGCGGGCCCGCCAGCGAGGGAGACCGCTACCGTGCCGCTGGCAGTGAATAGCAAGATGCTCGCGACGACACAGCCGAGCGCGATCAGTCGGCGCTTCCACCAGGGGCGGCGCTGCGCGACCACCGTCACTTCGAGCACGGCCATCAGCGTGTTGAACGCAGACGAGGCCAGCCAGAGCGCGCCGAGCAACGCGACCGGTGCCACCGCCCTGACCGAAAACTGACCGAGCTGCTTCCAGATCAGTGTACGCACTTCTTGCGGCGTCAGATCGACCAGCAAGGAGGTGCTGAGCAGCACGGCGTCGCTGCCGCTAGACAGCGACGCAAACAGCCAGCCGGCGAGCGCGAGCATCGGGATCGCTGCCAAGAATAGGTCGAAGGCCATGGCACTGGCTGCCTGCAACGTATCGCGCGTCACCAAGCCTCGCCCCACCAGCCAGAGCTTGTGGCTCCAGGGCTGGGCAGAGAACACCTCGGCCGCGAGCATGGAAACGCGCTCCCACCGCCCGCTGTGCGGGGATGATTCGGCCGAGCTCTTGAGAGAACCGTCGCCCATCGAGAGATCTGGCGTAAAAGACGAAATGATCGCATACCAGAGCGCGTGGCACTGCACCAGGAAACGCTCGAGCTCCGCACGCGTGGAGCAGGTTTGTGGAACGTGACCGCCGAAGTGAACGCGGTGATTGCGCGCAGCAAAGTCGGCACGGGCCTGTGCACGGTCTTTGTGCAACACACCTCGGCCAGCCTGGTGATTCAGGAAAATGCCGATCCGGCGGTGCTGCGCGATCTGTCGCACTTCCTGGCGGATCTCGCCCCCGAGTCACGTGACTGGGAGCACGACGACGAGGGGCCGGACGACATGCCCGCCCACGCGCGCTCGGCCGTGACGAAAACCTCGGAGACGATTCCGGTCACAGCCGGCCGGCTGGCTTTCGGCACTTGGCAGGCGTTGTATCTGTGGGAGCACCGCCGCGCGCCCCACGCTCGGCGCTTGGTCGTGCACATCGTCGGTGAGTGACGCGCACGTCATTTCGGTCGGTCCCGCACGCGCACCACGAGCCTGAGACCTGACCTCGTCGATTGTACACACTTCAAAAGCCGGCGGATCTCAATCGGCCGGCTTTTGCGCGCGCTGAGTGCCGGAAAAAACAGCAGAAATTGAGCAGTGTCGGCCGGCATTTGCAGCATCGCCCGGTCTCTGCAATAGCCTCCTCGGCCCGATGCTCGATCTCCGTTTCAAGACTCCGCCCGAGTGGCTGGAGACCGTGTTTGCCGACTTCGATGCGTTTCTGCTCGACCACGCGTCGTGTGAACGCAAAGCCGCCGCGACTGGCATGTCCTTCGTCGTTCGCTATCCGGACAAGAGCGCGCTGATCGAACCCTTGATCGAGTTCGCGCGCGAAGAGCTCGAGCACTTTCAGATCATGTACCGCATCATCCATGCGCGCGGCTTGATCTTGTCGGACGACTACAAGGATCCGTACGTGAACGCATTGCGTTCTCAGGTGCGCAACGCCGGGCCGGCCACATTGCTCGATAAATTGCTGGTGGCAGGCATCGTCGAAGCGCGCGGTTGCGAACGCCTGTTCATGGTCGCCGAGGCGCTGAAGGACAAGGCTTCGCCGCTCGCGGACGCCTATCTCGAGCTGGCACGCGCCGAAGCACGCCACCACGGCTTGTTTTTTCGCCTGGCCCGCGCCTGCTTCGACGATCCACAGATCGACGAGCGCGCGGCGACGCTGCTCGACTACGAAGCCGAGCTGGTGCGGCGATTGCCCCACCGCGCAGCCGTGCATTGAAGCCGAAGCCCGGCTCGGCGGGCGCAGGGGCCCAGTACTTCGCGCGCTACGCCGAGCCGGAGATCGCCCTCGCCCGCGAGCTCACCGAACGCTACCTGGCAGTCTTGGTGGTGCCCGTGTGCGGCGAGGCACCCTCGCTCTTGGCCGGTTTCGAGCGCGCACTCTCGGCGGCGCAGGAGCGCGTGCTTTTGCTGCTGGTGGTGAACGCGACCGACGCGGCTAGCGCCCAGGTGCATGCCGAGAACGAGCGACTGCTGGCGCACCTTGCCGGCCAGTTTCCGACTCGACGCACGCTCGCCGCCGAAGAGGTCGGCACCCGCGGCTGGCTGGGTCGTGCCCAAAATTACGACTTGCTTTGGCTCGATCGCGCGAGCGTCGGGGCGCGCTTGCCCGCACGTGAAGGCGTGGGCATGGCCCGCAAGTTGGGCGGCGATCTGGCGGCTTTGCTCTGGGCACGCGGTCAGCTGAGCTGCCCGTTGATCGCCTGCAGCGACGCGGACGTCACGCTGCCTGCCGACTATTTCCAGCACCTGACCGAACCCGTTTCGGAGAGCCAGCCGAGCACGGCTTGGCTCTGGCCCTACCAGCACCAGTCCGGCGGCGACCCGGGGATCGATGCGGCAACCGTGCTGTACGAGATCTCGCTCCGTTACTACGTACTCGGCTTGGCAGCGGCGGGCTCTTGCTACGCCTATCAGAGCGTGGGCTCCACGTTGTGCGTAGAGGCGTCTGCCTACTTGAGCGTGCGGGGCGTCCCCAAGCGCGAGGCGGCCGAAGACTTCTATCTACTGGACAAGCTCGCCAAAGTCGGGCCGCTGCGTCGTCCTCTGGTGACGCCACTCGGGATCCGAGCGCGTGCGTCCGAGCGTGTGCCCTTCGGCACCGGGCGACGCTCGCGCGAAATCGCCGGAGAGCTCGCAAACGGCCAAGAATTCGCGCTCTACTCGCCGCGCATCTTCCAGGCCTTGGCTGCTGTGCTGCAAGGTTTGGATGACTTCGCCCAGAGCGGGGAGGTCGCCGCACTTTCGCGGGCGGTCGAACGCGGCGTTCCGGAGTTGGCCACGCACATCCAGCAAATATTGGGCGATCTCGGCGCCTTTACGGCCTTGGCCAGCGCCGCGCAGCAGGCGCCGACCGGTGCGGTGCTGCGGCGACGAATTCATACCTGGTTCGATTCCTTGCGCACGTTACGCTTCGTCCACGGCCTGCGCGATCGCTGCTTGCCGTCGTTGCCGTGGCGCACGGCGCTCGCTTCCGCTGCCTTCGTGCCAGCGCCGTTCGGCATGGGTACGGAGCCGGACGCCGTGTGCCGCGTACTTTCTCTGGCAGAATCGGCGCTACCGGTGCAAGTCGGACCCTCGCTGTTCTAGCGGGGAGCCGGCGGACCAAAGCGGTGCCGTCCGAGTCAACCACGGCTACCTCGGTAGTCGGACCCGGAACCGAATAGACTGCATCGAATGGACGCGCCTCTCCCGTATCCGCCCCCGAGCACACACCACACGGCGCGCCGAGAGCCAAGAAAAGCCAGCGCCAGCAAAAGTCCCTCGAGTCCCGCCCCGTCATCGGAGCCACTCTACAGCATCGCCGCTCGCTCGACGAGCTGGCCACTGTCGCACTTGGGATACAGGTCCGCACAGCGGTTCACGCGTGCCGAAGAGCCCGCGGATTGCCGAGGTTTTCACGACCGCGTGTTGGGCACGTCCGTTGCTCTAGTCGCCAGTCGTGCTGCGAAGAATCACTGGCCTCGCCCTGTTCGGAAGCTTGTTTTTGGCTCCGCTGCGGGCCAGCGCCCAAACGGCGGTGCTGCTTTCGGTCGCTGACGCGACGCAGCTCTCGGAGCTCGAGCTGGCCAAGGTCATGGCCGATGATTCCTCGCTTTGGCTGAGCGTGCGCCTGCAAGGCGGCACCCGCCTGGCTTTGGTGGCCCCACGAAGCGCTATCGAGCCGGCACCCGCTGCAGACAGCTGGCTGCGCGCGCTGGATTTTGCGACGCGAGTGCGCGTGGCCGCCCCGCCCGGGCCTTTCGCGGGCTGTGCTTCGAGCACTCCGTTCGAGCTGGCCGACAGCGGTTCCCCGGAGCCGCGTCGCATCGCTCCGCGCGAGGTTTCGAGCGCGAGTACCGAGCTCGAGCTGCGTCGCCTATTGCAGGCCGCCGAACTGCCGGTGGACGTCAGCCGTGTCGTGCAGTTCACGAATGACGCCCCGCCGCCATTCCAGGTCGTGATCTATGACGTGCCGGCAGTCGGTGGCAGCACCGAGGCGCTGCGCTTGGTCGACCGCGGCCATCCGGCAGAGCTGCCGCGAATCCAACTTTCCGGCGCCGAAACTCTGCCCATCACTCTGATCGCGCTGGCCACGAATGGCGTGCTGCCGTTCGCGCAAGAGAGCGCCGACCCGAGTGAATTTCCGGTGGCCTATCGCGCGCTCGATGAAAGTAGCGACTACCTCTCGGCGCGCAGCAGCTGGCTCGCTCAGAACCCGACCCGTTGGTTGAACGAAGTCCAGGCCAGCAGCGCGCTGTTTGCGGGCACGGTGTTGCCCGTGGGCGAAGCGATTTCACCAGTAGTTTCGCGCTACTTCGGACAGTTGTCGGGCGCGGCCACAGACGGCTGCGTGGCCCAAGTTCAAGCGGCCCGCGCACGCGCCTCGCTGAACGTCGCCGATTTCGCCTGCGGCGGCGGCGATGATCTGGCGCAGAGCTTGAGTGAGGTCGCTTTCGCCGACCTGCGCCTGAGCCGATTTTTTGGCATGGTCAGCGCTGACGGCATGAAATTTCGCGAGGCGCCGGGCGTTCCTCGCAGTCCGTTCCTGCTCGCGACCGACGTCGATCAGAGCGGCTGCGCGACAGAGGTTCCGCTGCCAGCGAACGCTGGCGGCGATCCGCCGGACTTCAGGTCGCCGCCAAACGTCAGCACTCCCCCCGTCGTTGGCGCTCCGGACGCTCCCTACTACTACCCGACGCCGGTCCCGGTGTCCGAGAGCAGCTCGACGGTCATCGTCACCAACTCCAATTCGAATGACTCTTGCAGCGGTAGCTCGAGCTCGAGCGACACGAGTCGCGACTCGTGCAGCGGTGATTCCAGCTCCAGCGATTCGAGTGGCGATTCGTGCAGTGGCGATTCGAGCTCGGACGACTCGAGTGGCGACTCGTGTAGTGGCGATTCGAGCTCGGACGACTCGGGTGGCGACTCGTGCAGCGGTGATTCGAGCTCGGACGACTCGAGTGGCGACTCGTGCAGTGGTGATTCGAGCTCCGACGATTCTGGCCCGGATTCCTGCTCGGGCGACAGCAGCGATTCGAGCTCTGATGGCTGTAGCAGCGATTCCAGCAGCGACTCGTCGTCCAGCGGTGACACGTGCTCGAGCAATTCCGCGCGTGGCAACGCTGCGCAAAAGAGCGCGGCACTTCGCTCCGGTAGAGCGGTGGCACATCGACCGCGACGGGTGCGCTTGAGTCTGCTCACGCTGCTGGCAGCGGCATTGGCCCTGCCTTTGCGCCGGCTGCGCGCATCGCGTTAGACTGCCTCCGGATCATGACCGAAGGCCTGGGTAACTTTCGCAAGCAGTGGCTGATACCGATCGTGGTCCTCACGGCGGTCTCGCTTTTGGTATTTTGGGCGTTCTACTCGTTCGACCACTTCTTCACCGGCGGTGACGTGGCGCCGTCATTCCAGAGCCCGCTCGGCCGCTACGTGCATTTCGACCCCAGCAGCATCACGGACGCGGTGAGCTCACTGGCCGGGATGATCGCCGCGGTGTTCGGTATCGTGATCACGGTCGTGTCCATCATCGTTCAGCTGTCCGCGGATCGCTATACGGGCGTCGCGCGAATGTTCCTTCGTGATCGGGTCAACCTGGTGGTCATGGGTTACTACCTGATCGCTTGCGTGTGCGGGGTGTGGCTCAGTGTGTCGCTCCACCGAGACTACGTGCCGCGCCTGGCGCTGCTCGCGATGATCAGCGCCACCACCGTGGGACTCGTGCTGATGGGGCCCTACTTCCGGTACGTATTCTGGTTCCTGGAGCCGATGAACATCATTTCACGCATTCGCAGTGAAGCGGTGGGCGTCGCGGCTCGCGGCGCTCATGAACGCGACCACGAGCGTTCGGCAAACGCGCAAGTCTCCACGCTGGCGGCGATGGAAGAGCTCACGGACATCACGAGCAACTCGATTTCGGGCAAGGACAAGATCATCGCCAGCGGCGCCGTCGATGCGCTCAAGGATTTCTCGCTCGCCTACCTGCAGACGAAATCCAAGGCCTCCGACGTCTGGTTCGATATCGGTGCCGGGATCCGCCAAAACCCGGACTTCGTGGCCATGGATCCGGAGTCACTCGTGGATCTCGAGCAGCGGCGCACGTGGGTGGAATGGAAAGTGATGCGCCAATACCTCGGGATTTACAACGAGGCACTGGGCAGCATGCGCGACATCAATTATCTGATTGCGATCGACACGCGCTATATCGGTGAGGCAGCCGGCGCCGCTCGAGACGCGGAGCTGATGGTGCTGGTGTTTCGCTTCATGAACTCGTACTTGCGCGCAACCTTGAACGCGCGTGACGTGCGAACGGCATACAACGTGCTGAATCAGTACCGTTTGCTGGTCGAAGCGATGATCCGTCAGAAGAACGGTCGCACCGCGCTGGAGGGCGTGCGGCACATGAAATACTACGGCCACGTCAGTTTCGACATGAAGCTGACCTTCGTCACCGAGACCGTGGCCTACGATCTTTCCGCGCTCTGCCAATACGCAAACGAGCAGGGAGCGCCCGAAGAAGAGGAAATGCTGCTGCATTTCTTGGAGCTCGACCGGCCGCTGCGCGTCAGCAGCCAGGAGAATGCGCTGCTCGGTGTGCGCAAAGCGCAGGTGAAGCTCGCTGCTTACTACTTGATGCGCGACGAGCAAAAGAAAGCCCGCCGCATTTCACTCGACATGCAGAACGAGCCCGAGGACCGCTTGCTCTCGATCCGGCGCGCGCTAGAAGGGGTCGAGAGCAAGGACTTTTGGGAGATCATCGATCGCGGTCGCAACTTCGAGTACATGCCGCCCGCGCAGCGCGCTTGCTTGGCGGAGTTTTTCTCCTGGTACGATCGGAGCACGACCGATCAGGGCGAAGCGGTCAGCAGTTGAGCTGCGCGCGGAGCTCGGCGAAGCTTCGCACGATCAGCTGAGCGTCCGAGAAACGCTCGCCTGGCAGCGCCGCATCCGGAATTGCGATGACGCTCATGCCGGCGGCGCGCGCGGCCAGCACGCCGGCCGGGGAATCCTCGATCACCAGGCAATGTGCCGGATCAGCTGCGATGGCGCGAGCCGCGACCAGGAAGATGTCCGGCGCGGGCTTGAGCGCACGCACGTCCGGGTGGTCGCCCGAGACAACGGCCGAAAAGTGGCTGAACCAGGGCAGATGACTGGTCTTCAGGTCATACAAGCGGCGAGTACTGCTGGTGCCCACCGCGAGCGAGTGCCCGCGTTGGACGAGCTCGGCGACGAAGGCCTCGGCGCCGGGCAGCTCGCCC
>Ga0247774_1001981_pt1 | contig 10233 bp, 9 predicted proteins | sample UWRJL001104B6_FD_179933 | JGI IMG/M metagenome (GOLD analysis project Ga0247774, IMG submission 179933) | Plant litter microbial communities from Arlington Agricultural Research Station in Wisconsin, United States - UWRJ-L001-104B-6 | ecosystem: Environmental > Terrestrial > Plant litter >... | reverse complement strand
GCGCCCGCCAAGAAGTCCGCGCCACAGCCCGTCGCCAAGGGCGAAAAGGTGCCCGAGGACGGCGAGGAGGTCAGCGAGGCCGACCTCGAGGTCACCGACATCGACGAGGCGGACCTGACCGACCTCGGTGACGACGTCGAGACGCCCGACCTGGAGACCGGTGACGAGACGGAGCCCGAGGGCGCCGTCGAGCCGGTGACCGAGGCCGAGCCCGAGGAGACCCCCGCGCCGGCCGCGGAGAAGAAGGGTCCCACCTCGGAGGACGAGTCGTTCGTCATCGGTGACGACGACGAGGACGCACCGGCGCAGCAGATCGCGGCGGCCGGCGCGACCGCCGATCCGGTCAAGGACTATCTCAAGCAGATCGGCAAGGTCCCGCTGCTCAACGCCGAGCAGGAGGTCGAGCTCGCCAAGCGCATCGAGGCCGGCCTGTTCGCCGAGGAGAAGCTCGCGCTCGAGCGTACGGTCCTGGAGTTCCAGGTCCTCGACGACCTCGAGTGGATCGCCGAGGACGGCCGCCGGGCCAAGAACCACCTGCTCGAGGCCAACCTCCGGCTGGTCGTCTCGCTCGCCAAGCGCTACACCGGCCGCGGCATGCTGTTCCTGGATCTCATCCAGGAGGGCAACCTCGGTCTGATCCGCGCGGTCGAGAAGTTCGACTACACCAAGGGCTACAAGTTCTCGACCTACGCCACCTGGTGGATCCGGCAGGCGATCACCCGCGCGATGGCCGATCAGGCGCGCACGATCCGCATACCGGTCCACATGGTCGAGGTCATCAACAAGCTGGCCCGCGTACAGCGCCAGATGCTCCAGGACCTCGGCCGCGAGCCGACCCCGGAGGAGCTGGCGAAGGAGCTCGACATGACACCTGAGAAGGTGGTCGAGGTCCAGAAGTACGGCCGTGAGCCGATCTCGCTGCACACGCCGCTCGGTGAGGACGGTGACAGTGAGTTCGGTGACCTCATCGAGGACTCCGAGGCCATTGTTCCGGCCGACGCGGTCAGCTTCACGCTGCTGCAGGAGCAACTGCACTCGGTGCTCGACACGCTGAGCGAGCGGGAGGCCGGCGTGGTCTCCATGCGGTTCGGCCTCACCGACGGGCAGCCGAAGACGCTAGATGAGATCGGCAAGGTCTACGGCGTGACCCGCGAGCGGATCCGCCAGATCGAGTCCAAGACCATGTCGAAGCTGCGGCACCCCTCGCGTTCTCAGGTGCTGCGCGACTACCTCGACTGATCTCGACTCATCGAACGCCGAAGGGCCCGTACCGCACGCGGTACGGGCCCTTCGCCTTCACCGCCGGAGTGCTGGACAGGCAGGCACGCTCGAACAGCCTGGCTGCCGGGTCGAACGGGGGATCATGGACACGGCTCGTGCCCGGCAGCGCGTCGTCACTCCGTGATCACGTCGACGTCGGTTCCGTTGAGCTCGGCGGCGTACCCCAGGTCCGCCAGCGTCTTCACCAGTTCCTCCGGTGTCGCCGGGTCCGCGGCGTTGCGCAACAGGTCGCGGGCCACGGCGCCGCGGGTGGCCTTGGCCATGTGGCTCACCACGGTCCGTCGGCCGTTCTGCTCACGGAACACCCGCACCTTGACCGCTTCCGGGCGCCAGGCGGCGGCGTACGGAGCCGACCGCATGTCGACGATGAGACCGTCGGCCGGCAGGGCGGCCGTCAGCACAGGGCGCCACACGGCCGCGAGAGCGCCGAGACGGGGCAGCCTCACTCCCATGGCCAGCCGGTACGCAGGCACGCTGTCCGCGACCCTCAGGGCGCCCCACAGGCCCGAGAAGATCAGGACCGACCGCGCCGTACGGTCCGGATCCAGGGTGGCGAGGTCCAGGTTGTCGTACAAGACGCCGGTGTAGAGCCGGGAGGCCGGCAGCGTCGGCGCGGTCCGCAGCCCCCGATTGCGTGCGATCTCCTCCACCTGGCCCGGCGACAGGCCGAGTACCTGACGCGCGCGTTCCTCGCGGCCCGCGCAGAGTCTCTCCACGGCCGTGAGCACGCGTTCACGCGTCTTGGTGAGCCCGGGAAAGCTCAGCCCGGCCACGTCGAGCGGCGGGCCGTCCCCGTCGGCCGCCTTGCTTTCGGACGGCGGCAGCAGGATCAGCATGGTTCCCCCCAGAAACCCGGCCAGAAGAACTGAGACGACGGCCACCCTAGAGGTGACCGCCGTCTCGTTCGGTTATGGGTTCGGCTCGCCTGGCCTACCGCTCTTCCTCGGAGGAGGCTGTTGCGGTGGCAGGGGTCTCAAGCAGCCGGTCGGTTTCGTCGTGGATCTCTGCACCCGCGGCACGGAGGGATTCACCGTACTTACGGCCGTGGTGGGCACAGAACAGCAACTCGCCGCCGCCCGCGAGGACCGCGCGGACATAGGCCTGGGCACCGCAGCGGTCGCAGCGGTCCGCGGCCGTCAGCGGCTTGGTTGGGGCAAGAGCTCCAGTCACGTCGCCTTCCTCGTCTCGGGGTCGGTCGCTTAGGACAACATCTAACCGGACGTGAGCGTTCCCATGCGGGTTCTGTGTACGCCGAGAGCGGAATAGCCTCTCAGGTGACTAACGTCACCCTTAGCGACCAATGTTCAGATTTGTTCCCAGCGGAAGACGCGTACGGCGATGATCGTCGCCACCAGCGCGAACCCCAGCAGGATCCCAATCTGCGGCAGGACGGAGGCCGGTCCGGCGCCTCGCGCGATCACCTTGAGCATGCCCTCATTCAGGTGGCGTAGAGGGAAGATCTCCGTGACGACGCGCAGCCACTTTGGCGCCGAGTCGATGGGGAAGAACGACCCGCCCAGAAACGCCATCGGCAGCACGACCAGCTGGGTGATCGCCTGTGCGGCCTCCTGGGTCTTGGCGAACGCTCCGATCAGCATGCCGATCGCGAGGAACGCCAGCGCTCCGGAGACCACCATCGGGATCGCCATCCACCAGTAGTGAGAGAGCCGCAACCCGAAGAACGGCAGCGTCGCCACGCCGATGAACAGCACGGCCTGCACCAGCGCGATGCTCAGGCTGACCGCCACCCGCGCGGTGAACAGCGTACGGATCGGTACGGGCGACAGCCGGAGGCGGCGCAGGATGCCTTTGGTACGCCATGTCACGAGTGTGGTGGACGCGCCGAACATGCCCGCTGCGGCGAGCGCCCAGCCGAGCAGGCCCGGGGTGATGTACTGGATCGCCTTCAGGGATCGGTCCTCGACCTGTTGCGCCTGCAGGCGATACTTCGGCGGCCGGCCCGACGCCGCCTGGTTGGCGGCCTGGACGAGCCCCTCCACCTGGCCCTCGGCGGTGCCCGACTTCACCTGGTCGGCCGCGGAGAAGTGGATGACCACCTGGTCGCCGTTCTGCTCCAGCGCGGCGTCGTAGTCGCCCTTCCTGACCTTCTCCAGCGCCGAGTCACGGGAGGCGATCTTGGTGATCTTCAGCGACTTCTCGAAGCCGGCCCGCATGTCGGCCGGCATCTGGTCGACGACCGTCACCGCCCCGATCTCCAGCACCGTCGACCTGGGCGTCGACTGCTTGGCGAACAGCCCGCCGATGGTCAGCAGGAGCAGCAGCGGGAGCGCGATCGTGAAGAAGAGCGCGGTCCGGTCGCGGCGGAAGCCGAGGAACATCGCACGGGCGAGGCTCTTGAAGCTGGTCACGCGTCCTCCTTGGCGGGGCCGGAGAGCGGGAGGACGGTGCCACCGGCTCGCCCGGTCATGCCCGGTACTCCCGTCCGGTGAGGTCGAGGAAGACGTCCTCGAGCGTGGCGCCCTTGATCTGGACGCCCTCCAGGGCGCCGCGGTCGGCCAGGGCCTTGATCACCTTCGGGGCGTCCCGGGTGGCGACGGTGAGGGAGACCTCGTCATCGGTCACCTCGTCCGCGCCCGGGAGCGTACGGGCCTCGTCGAGGCCGATCACGCCGCTGGCCACGCTGACGCGCGCGGAGGCGTCCAGCTCGCGTACGAGCGCGGCGGGCGGGCCGCTCCGCAGAATGCGGCCGCGGTCCATGATCGCGACGCGGTCGCAGAGGATCTCCGCCTCGTCCATGTAGTGCGTGGTGAGCACGATCGTGCGGCCGTCGGTGTTGATCGCGCGCAGCACGTCCCACAGGTTGCGGCGTGCCTGCGGGTCGAGGGCCGCGGTGGGCTCGTCCAGGAAGACCAGTTCCGGCTCGTGCACGAGCGCGCAGGCGATCGACAACCGTTGCGTCTGGCCGCCGGAAAGCTTCTCGACCTGGGTGTCGGCCTTGTCGGTGAGGCCGACCGTCTCCAGCATCGCGTCGGCCGTGCGGCCAGGGACTCCGTACAGCGATCCGAAGGTCCGCAGCTGCTCGCGTGCGGTGAGCCGCTCGAAGAAGGCCGTCGCCTGGAGTTGCACGCCGATCCTGGGCAGCAGCGCCGGATTGCGCGGCCAGGGAGACTGCCCGAAAAGGGCGATCTCGCCCCCGTCGGCCTCGCGAAGCCCCTCGATGATCTCCAGGGTGGTGGTCTTTCCGGCGCCGTTCGGGCCGAGAATGCCGAAGAACTCACCGTCTTCGACGGTCAGGGAGACACCGTCGACGGCGGTCACGTCGCCGTAGCGCTTTCGCAGGTCGTTGGCGACAATCGTGTTGGACATGGCAGGACCCTAGGGGGACATTCCGCCGCAAAGACACCAACATTCGGTGGATTTCCGCAATCTGCAACCCAGGGTGGAGCAGGCCCAACGGCGCGCCGGTCGGCTACTGTCGGCCCTGCCGGGTAGCCTGCTGCCGCACGTCCTACCCCCGAGGAGCAAAGCCGTTGACCGCCGCCACTATCACCGCCGAGGATCCGCACGGTTACACCGCGCGGCACCTTTCGGTGCTCGAAGGACTGGAGGCCGTACGCAAGCGGCCCGGGATGTACATCGGGTCGACCGACAGCCGCGGCCTCATGCACTGCCTCTGGGAGATCATCGACAACTCCGTCGACGAGGCTCTCGGTGGTCACTGCACGCGCATCGAGGTCGCCCTGCACGCGGACGGCTCGATGGAGGTCGGCGACGACGGACGCGGCATCCCGGTCGACGCCGAGCCGAAGACCGGCCTGACCGGCGTCGAGCTCGTCATGACGCGGCTGCACGCGGGCGGCAAGTTCGGCGGCATCTCCTACACCGCCTCCGGCGGCCTGCACGGTGTGGGCGCCTCGGTGGTCAACGCCCTGTCCGTACGCCTCGACGTCGAGGTCGACCGCGACGGGCACACGCACGCGATGAGCTTCAAGCGCGGGCTCCCCGGCGAGTTCGCCGGCGAGGGCCCCGAGGCGAAGTTCACCAAGAAGCCCGCCAAGCGGACCGGGCTGCGGGAGATCAAGCGGGTCGCCAAGCGCATCACGGGCACCCGCGTGCGTTTCTGGCCCGACCGCCAGATCTTCCTCAAAGAGGCCACGATCGGCGGCGACACCGTCGTCGACCGCATGCGCCAGACGGCCTTCCTCGTGCCCGGCCTCACCATCGCCGTCCGCGACGAGCGCGGCGAGGAGATCGTCGAGCACGAGTTCCGGTTCGACGGCGGCATCAGCGAGTTCTGCGACCATCTCGCCGCCGACCAGCCGGTGAGCGACGTCCTCCGGCTCCAGGGGCGCGGGCACTTCACCGAGACCGTGCCGGTCCTGGACGACCAGGGCCACCTCACGCCGACCGACGTCGAGCGCGACATCGACGTCGACGTCGCACTGCGCTGGGGCAGCGGCTACGACACGATCACCAAGTCCTTCGTCAACGTGATCGCCACCCCCAAGCACGGCACGCACGTGGCCGGGTTCGACCGCGCCCTGGTCAAGGTGCTCAACGACCAGCTCCGCGCCACCAAGCTGCTGAAGAACGGCGACGACCCGATCATCAAGGACGACATCCTCGAGGGTCTCACCGCGGTGGTCACGGTCCGGCTGCCCGAGCCGCAGTTCGAGGGGCAGACCAAAGAGGTGCTGGGCACCTCGGCGGCCACCCGGATCGTCTCCCAGGTGGTCGGGCGGGAGCTCAAAGAGGCGTTCGACAATCCCAAGCGCGGCCAGAAGCAGCAGATGCGGGCCGTGCTCGAAAAGGTCGTCTCGGCGTCGAAGGCGCGCATCGCCGCCCGCCAGCAGCGGGAGAACCAACGCCGCAAGAGCGCGCTGGAAAACTCCGCGCTGCCGGCCAAGCTGGTCGACTGCCGCACCGCCGACGACCGCAGCGAGCTGTTCATCGTCGAGGGTGACTCCGCGCTCGGCACCGCCAAGCTGGCCCGCAACTCCGAGTTCCAGGCCCTGCTGCCGATCCGCGGCAAGATTCTCAACGTGCAGAAGGCCTCCGTGGCCGACATGCTGAAAAACGTCGAGTGCGCCTCGATCATCCAGGTGCTCGGCGCGGGCTCGGGCCGCACCTTCGACCTCGACGCCGCCCGCTACGGCCGCATCATCTTGATGGCCGACGCCGACGTCGACGGCGCGCACATCCGCTGCCTGCTGCTCACGCTGCTCCACCGCTACATGCGGCCGATGCTCGAGGCCGGCCGGGTCTTCTCCGCCGTGCCGCCGTTGCACCGCATCGAGCTGACCAACCCGAAAAAGGGTCAGCAGAAGCACATCTACACCTACTCCGACGGCGAGCTGCGCAAAAAGCTCGTGGAGTTCGAACGGCGCGGAGTGCGGTGGAAGGAGCCCATCCAGCGCTACAAGGGCCTCGGTGAGATGGACGCCGACCAGCTCGCGGAGACCACGATGGACCCGCGCCACCGGATGCTGCGCCGCATCCGCATCGAGGACGCGGCTGACGCCGAAGGCATCTTCGGCCTGCTGATGGGGTCGGAGGTCGGGCCGCGCCGGGAGTTCATCTCCGTCGGCGCCGCCGAGCTGGACGACTCCCGCATCGACATCTGAGCGCCCCCGTCCACCCGCGGGTGGACGGGGCCAAGGTCCATCCCCGCGCCGATCCGTACGAGCCCGGCGATTCCTAGTGTCATCGTCATGCACGAGGCACTCAACGCACTGATCATCGCCGCCGTCGTCGTCCTTGTGATCGTCCGCCGCTTCGGGCGGCGGCGCATCGAGGAGCGAAGGCTGCTGGTGATCCCGCTCGTCATCGGGGGCATCGGGATCGCCCAGGGGAGCGCGGTCGACGCACATCATGGGACGTTGAGCGCGGGACTGCTGGCCGCCGAGGTCGTCGCGGCGCTGCTGCTGGGGCTCGTCCTCGGCGCGACCGTACGGGTGTGGCGCGAGCCGGACGGTTCCCCGTGGAGCCGGGGGACCTGGGCGACGTTCGGGGTCTTCCTGGCATCCGCCGCCGTACGCGGCGGGCTGTACGCGGCGGGGTACGCCGCGGGGGTCCGGCCGAGCGGTGGAGCGCTCCTGATCTCCGTCGCGGCCTGGTTGCTCGCACAGAACGCGGTGATCGCGTGGCGGTGCCGCGAGGTCCCGGCCGGGGTTAGCGTTCAAGCGTGATGACGGACTTGCGCGGGCTGCTGACCGGCGACCGGCTCCGGCCATGGGCGGGGACCGTTTCGACGTGGTGCTCGGCCGAATGGCTGCGGCGGGACGGGGCGCTCATCAGGAGGGGCAGCCTCGCCGTCGGGACGCTCTGGTTCCTGTACTCGATGCTGCGCTACCACAACGATCCCGGCCGTCCCCGCCTCGGCCTGCACGGCGCCGACCTCGTCCTGACCGTGGGATCGTTCGCCGCGGCCGGCTGTTTCCTCCTCGGGGTCGCGCTGCGCGAGCGGTCGTACGGCATCACCCTGCTCATGGCCGGCACCGGCTTCGGCGTACTGCTCTTCGCCGTGGCGCCCGAGCGGCCGGGCAGCGCCGTCATCTTCGCCTGCGTGGGGTTCGCGGGCGCCCAGCCGCTGATCAGATCCGGTCCGGTCGCCGCGATCGGAGCTGTCGGCATGCTGGTGATCACCCTGGTGCAGGCCCGCCCGGCCGGGGAGCTGTGGACCATCGTCGGCATGCTCGGCATGCTCACCGGGATCCGCGCGGGCCGGACCCGAGAGGCCGCCCGGCAGACCGAACAGCAGAACCTCGTGCTGGCCGAGCGCTCCCGCATCGCCCGCGAGATCCACGACATCCTCGCCCACTCGCTGTCGGCCCAGCTGCTCCACCTGGAGGGCGCGCGGCTGCTGATGGTGAGCGGCCGGATGGACGAGGCGCTCGACCGGGTGGAACGCGCTCGCGGCCTCGCCCGCAGCGGCCTGGAGGAGACCCGGCGGGCGCTGGCCACGCTGCGCGGCGACATCCCGCCGATCGACGTGGTCCTGCGCGAGCTCGCCGAAGAGCACCGCCTCCTGGCCGACGCGGCCTGCGAGCTGACCATCGAGGGCGAGCGGCGTGAACTGCCGGCCAGGGCCGGCCTGGCGGTGATCCGTACCGCCCAGGAGGCCCTGACCAACGCCCGCAAGCACGCCCCGGGCGCGACGGTCAGGATCGCGCTGCGCTACTCGCCCGTGTGGTGCGAACTTCACGTGACGGACGCGGGAGGGACGCACGAGCCCGGCCCGCTCGCCGCGAGCGGCGGAGGATACGGTCTGGTCGGGATGCGCGAGCGTGCGGAGCTGATCGGCGGCACGCTGGAAGCCGGTCCCACAGGAGAGGGGTTCAGCGTGCTGCTGAGGGTGCCGCTGTGACGCGCGTACTGGTGGTCGACGACCAGACGGTCGTACGCGACGGTCTGGTGCTGCTGCTCGGCCTGCTGCCGGGCCTGGAGGTGGTGGGCTCGGCCGGAGACGGCGAGGAGGCGCTGCGCCTGGTCGGCGAGAACCACCCGGACGTCGTACTGATGGACCTGCGCATGCCCCGCGTGGACGGCGTGGAGGCGACGAGGCGGATCAAGGCCGCGCACCCGTCGGTGCAGATCGTGGTCCTGACGACCTACAGCGACGACGAGTCGGTCTTCGCCGCCCTGCAGGCGGGCGCCCGCGGCTACCTGACCAAGGACGCCGGCGCGGACGAGATCGCCCGAGCCATCGACGCGGTCCGCGGAGGAGACGCCCAACTGGACCCGTCGGTCCAACGCCGTCTGGTCGATGCCCTGGCCACCGGCGCCCAGCCGTCTCGCCGCCGCCGGGACGACCTGCCGGACGGCCTCACCCAGCGCGAGGTCGAGGTCCTGACACTGATCGCCGGAGGCCACTCGAACGCGGAGATCGCCCGGGAACTGTTCATCAGCGAGGCGACGGTGAAGACCCACATCAACAACCTGTTCGCCAAGGCGGGCCTGAGAGACCGGGCCCAAGCCGTGACGTACGCCTACCGGAAGGGCCTGGCCGACCTCGGCTGAAGTCCCCCCGGCCCCGGCCCTGCGGCGTGGTGCCCGCCGACGGATAAAGATCGTCTTGTGGGGCGTAGGGGCTGATCAGGCGAGGTTCCGCCCGCGAGAGGGCAAGGACTCCCTAGATACCTGGCGACGCGGGGCGACGGACGATGACAAGAAGTGATCATTCGGCTACTGTGCGTTATGGATCTATGTGAATGCTTTCTCAAGGAGAACCGGCGTGCGTAAGACCTTCCTGATCGCTGAATGCCTCCGCCGTTACGCCTGGTGGCGACTCAACCGTTCCGACGAGCACGACGAGGGCCGCAACGCGCGTAGCGCCGTCGCGTTGCTGAACGCCGCGGCGTACGCCGCTGAGCTTCCCGAGGACGCGCCCGTCATCAGCCGCCTCTGCGCGGCCGGCAGCCTCACCGGCGGGGAGTTCCGTCTCCCGGTCCCCGCCGAGCGGATCGTACGGTTCTGGCACTACGAAGAGCCGGGCGGCAACCCGGACGACCTGCTCGAAGCGATCGCGGCCATGGCGGAGCCGCCGAAGGTCCCCGCCCAGCGCGACGGCGACCAGCCGCTCCACCGCTGAGCCGACACCCGAGAGGCGGGCCACTGCGCAGACGCCGGGGCGCCCGAGCGGACGCCTTCGCGCGTAGGACCACGAGCCCGCGGGCGAGGGGGTGCTCATCGTGGTGGAGCCGCCGAAGGCCCCCGCTCAGCGCGACGGCGACCAGCCGCTCTACCTCTGAGCGCGCACCCTGGAAGTGGGCCACTCCATAGACGGCGGGGCGCCCGAGGGGACGGCTTCGCGTGTACGGCCATGAGTCTGCGGGCGAGGGCGGGGCTAGTGGCGGAGCCGCCGAAGGTTCCTGCTCAGCGCGACGGTGACCGGTTGCTCCACCGCTGAGAGGGCACCCGGGAGGTGGGCCACTTCGCGGACGGTGTGGCGCCTAAGCGGACGGCTTCGCGCGTACGGCCATGAGTCTGCGG
>Ga0247774_1001980_pt1 | contig 10233 bp, 3 predicted proteins | sample UWRJL001104B6_FD_179933 | JGI IMG/M metagenome (GOLD analysis project Ga0247774, IMG submission 179933) | Plant litter microbial communities from Arlington Agricultural Research Station in Wisconsin, United States - UWRJ-L001-104B-6 | ecosystem: Environmental > Terrestrial > Plant litter >... | reverse complement strand
AACTGCCAAGATGTAGCAGGGCGACTCGCAGCAGAAGTCAACAGGATATGCACTGAAAGCCAGCGGATTCAAGCCTCCGGAGATATAGAAGGTTCAGCCCAGAGCCTCGCTCAGCACCGCTTGCAACAATGCCTGCATTATTACAATTTAGGCTCCGGGCCCGGGCGAGTAGAATTGCACAGTACCCTCAGCGCGATCGTCTATCGCTACATCACTCCTCCGCAGGTGCAGTCTAGCTATCAGGCGCGAGTAGAACTGATCAAAGATTTTTTGCAAGGATTTTATCTCGAAGCTTTAAAGGCATTCCGGCGGGAAACCCAACTACCACCCACCTACAGTCCCCGCACTCGCTTAGAACTAGCAGAATACATGGCCTTTGTAGAGCGCTTCGGCAAGCGGCGCATTCCTTTGCCTCGGAACCGCAGCCAGCAACTAATTATTTTACGGGCCCAAACCTTTTCCCAGCAGCAGCCCAAAGAAACCTCCGTAGATATGGAACAAGCCGCCGACGGAGGGGCTTCAGATTCCGACCAAACTTGGAACGATACCTCGGTGCACTCGGTGCGGGAAGCGATGGCCGGTCAGGGTTCGGCGGCAATTCGTCCGCTAGGCGACGAGTCAGAATCTCTGCGGCAAAACGTGATTGACGAATTAGTGGGTTACTTGAAAGAGCGCAATCAACAAGACTGCGCCGATTACTTCGTGCTGCGCTTGCAAGACTTGCCGACTAATGAAATAGAGTCGCTTTTGGGCATAACTCCCCGCCAAAGAGACTATTTGCAGCAGCGCTTCAAGTACCATTTGCTCAGGTTCGCCATGTCGCACCGCTGGGAACTCGTTCACCAGTGGCTGGAAGCAGACTTAGACCGCAATCTGGGTTTGCTGCCTTCTCAGTGGCAGGTTTTTGGCGAGCAAATTGGTCCAGAGGGACAGCGTTTGCTAAAGTTGAAACAACAAGGTCTGTCAGAGTCAGCGATCGCGCAAACCCTCGGCAGCACGGTAGCCCAGGTACAGAAACGGTGGTTTAAATTGCTGGAACTTGCCTGGGAATTACGAAATCGTTCAGATTCCGGAGAAGGGGCATCTAGTGATGAATAACGAAACGAACAGGGATGCAGAGGCTTTCGAGCGTCATTTTTTAGACTGGATGTTACAGGCGCCAATCGCCAATGCCTCTAGCGAAGATGAGGAAAACCTCAATCCGCCCCCTCGGTCAGAAGAGTGGGGCGCTACAGAAGATAATTCCGGGGTGGAATACTGGGAATGGGACGAACCAGACCCGCTGGACTATCAAGTGGGGGCGCACAGCAATGCACCCGCACAACCGCAGACAATTGGAGAAATACCGACCGTGCAAGACCGTTTTCAGACCTTGTTAAAACAAAGGCTTAGAGCCGAAATTGAATCCAACCCGCCGCTGTTCCCCTGGGAAACAGAATTCAAAAGCTACGACCACGATTACCCAGACGATGTAGCCCCGCAATGGGTTCCCCCCCTGCACCTCTGGACTCCCCAACTACAAAATATCAGGTGGGGCCGCCTGCCAATTCCGATCGCCCAAGGGGTTTTTGCTCAACTGCTAGAACCTTGTCAGGAACTGGTAATGTCGTCGCTGCGGGAAGGCTCGAAGTTAGTTCGCGCTGTAGATGGCTTGTTTCCGGGCCAGTCTCAGGAACTCAACGAATTAGCTGGTTTAGTGCTCAGAGGTTCTTTGCGGGGACTTCTAGATTTAGAAGATTTCCCGACTTACGAAGCGGCGAGTACCGATCAACAAATGGTGCTGTCGTTGTTGGCCGCTAAGGAAATCATTGAGTCTCTAACTTTGGATTGTCCTGTGAATCAGCCACCGGTTTCGCGGGAGTGGCTGACTGGTTTGGGTTCGCTGACTCTGGAGGCTCAATACCTGTCGAACCGCAACAGAGAACAGCCAATGCCGTGTTTAAGAGTTGAGTGCCAATTTCCGGGGGCAGGAAGTTTGGAACTCAAGGGAGGAGATGCCGAAGCAACTGCACATCGTCCGAATTCCGGGCATTTAAGTGTGGAGTTGTTTGACCCACAACCTGACAAGACTTATGCCCTAGAAGTTCGATTCCAAAACTTTGAGACCAGACCTTTGATGTTTGCTATTCGTCCAATTTTGGCAGGACAAGATAGCAACTAGAAAGGTCTAATTAGAGTAAATAATTTAGGTTTTTACTCTCGGGTTTGACCTCACACAAAAACAGATGCAATCCCTCGACTTCTGTCGTGGAAAGCAAAAAAAATTAGATATTAGTTCAAGCCCCCAGATTCATCTGTGAAGTTAATCTGTGGATTCAATCTAAAATCTAATGACAGAGAAATAAGATTTAGATATTAGTTAAAACCCAGATTTATCTGTGGATTCAATCTAAAATCTAAAATCTAAAATCTAAAATCGTTGGATGGGTGCACATGACAACTGATAACCTGCGAAATATACCTGTTTTGGGTAAACTGTGGGAGCAGATCGAGGCTATGCCTCCGCCGGTGGTTGAGGATTCTTTACTGCTGCGAATCCTAGTTCAGTTGTTGGTAATTGTGGGAATTGTAGCTACTGACGTTGCTGCTGAAGAAGCCCTGAACCTGTGGGCTGTGCCTGTTAGTATTGTGGGAGCAACTTGGAGTTGGTACCGCCGCCGCGATCGCAATGTAGCTGCTAAGTTCTGCATAGCTATTGGAATGCTGGTGGCACTGTTCGCTTTTTTTAGCCGCTTGGTGGGAGAATTGAATGATACGCGGTTAGTTTTGGCGCAACTGTTAATCCAACTTCAAGTGCTGCACAGCTTCGATTTGCCCCGCCGCAAGGATTTGGGCTATTCGATAGTCATCGGGCTGATTCTGTTGAGCGTAGCGGCGACTCTGAGTCAAACGCTGACTTTTGGGCCGCTGCTGTTGGTGTTTTTGGCTTTAGCACTTCCAACTTTGGTGTTGGATTATCGATCGCGCTTGGGACTCTCAAAGGTAGAAGATAGAAAGCATTGGGTAGAAGGTAAAGAGAAAAAAAATAACTGGTCGTTATTTACGGCTACTTTGTCTCCCAAATATTTTGGTTTGCTGCTGCTGATAACTGTCGGGTTGGGGCTGACTATTTTTGCGTTTTTGCCGCGCCTCCCTGGCTATCAGTTGCGGACTTTTCCGGTGAGTGCTCCTCTGGAATATCAGGGGGAGTTTGACTCGCGCAGCATTCTGAATCCGGGGTATGTCAGAGGGGGAAATGAAAAAGGAACTGGCGGAGGGAGAGGGCGAAACCCAGACAAAGGGCCAGGAGAGGTGGACTCTAGTTTTTATTACGGTTTCAACCAGCGCATCAATCAAAATTTGCGGGGGGAAATGAAACCTCAAGTGGTGATGCGGGTGCGATCGCAGGCTGCGGGTTTTTGGCGAGTATTAGGCTTTGACAAATACACCGGTCAGGGTTGGGAAATTTCTCGCAACGAACAAGCTCAAAAGTTGAATAGACCTAGGTGGTCTTATCAATTTTATCTGAATCCTTTTCCCAATGCGCCTCGGACTCAAGAGGTGATTCAAAGTTATACTATTGTTGCTCCAATGCCGAATTTGATTCCGGCTTTAAACAAGCCGAAGGAGCTTTATTTTCCGAGTCCAGAGGTGGCAATTGATGCGGAGGGGGGTTTGCGAGCGCCTGTGGAATTGGGAGACGGGGTGACTTATACGGTGATTTCTAATGTGCCTTTTCGCGATCGAGCTTTGTTGGGAAAAACTGGTACTAAGTACCCGAAAAATATTAGCAAGTTCTATTTGGATGTGCCGCCGGAAATAGCCCAGAAGGTTCGAGAAAAAACTGAAGAAATATTGGCGGCAAGAACTAGAGTATCCCAGTCGGACACACCGATCGATTCTCCCTACGAAAAAGCTTTGTATTTGGCTCAATATTTAAAGCAAAATCCGAATTACAAAATAGAAAAAGCTTTGCCTTACTTAGAAGAAGGTGAAGATTTAGTCGGGGCTTTTCTGTTTGGCTACAAAAACACCCAGGACGGCAAAAAAGTTACAGGTGGATATCCAGACCACTTTTCGACGGTATTGACGATTATGCTGAGGTCGATCGGGATTCCGGCGCGGCTGGTGGGCGGTTTCGATACGGGAGAGTTCAACCCGTTTACTGGTTACTATGTTGTGAAAAATACCGACGCTTTTTTGATGACGGAGGTATATTTTCCCAATCACGGCTGGTTTGCTTTTAATCCGATTCCCGGTTATCCGCTGATTCCGGCTTCGGTGGAAGACAACCAGACTTTTAGTGCGCTGCAATCGTTTTGGCAGTGGATCGCGGGTTGGCTGCCGACTCCTCTCAGAAGCGGGCTGAATTCAGTCATAGGTTTTGTAATGGGCTGGATAACTTTGATTGTGGGCTGGTTTCTGGGACAGTTTGCTAGGGGCTGGGTGGGGTTATTTACTGGTTTGATTGCTGCGATCGGCTTTGGCTTTATTGGCTGGTTAATTTGGCAAGTGTGGCGCAAGTGGCGCCACCGCCGCTGGCTGGCGAAGTTGCCGCCGGTGGAGGGGGTTTATCAGGAAATGCTGAAGGATTTGGCGAGTAGGGGTTTTGCCAAGCAGAAAGCTCAAACGCCTTTGGAGTATGCTGAGGCTATGCGCGGGAATCATGCAACTGATGAAGCTGAGGTGATTGATGAGGTTTCGCAAGCTTACGTGCGCTGGAAGTATGGCGGCGAAGCGGGTAATTTGAACCAGTTGCGGCGGTTGGTGGAAAATTTGAGACGATCGCACTTGAAGAAACTCAAAAAGTTAAGATAAAAATCGGCGATTGAAATCGCTTCTACACAAGTAGGAGTTACGCAGAAAAACCTTCATAACCGGGTTTTTTGCGCCGTTAAAGGGCTGTAACGCCTCTTCAGGGCAAAAACTCGGTTTCTGGGCTCCCATGCCTCATATCAAATCCGGTGGCATCGGAATTTATATTACCCACTGTCAGGACACCGCGCCAAGCCGTTTCCTGAAAATTAATCGGGCGATGGTTACATCTCTCATGGAGGGCGATCGATTATTTTCTGGTAGGGAAACGGCATTGCCGTGTCCAGATTTGCTAAAGAAGTTGGGTATATAAGTATGCTGTTTTTTTATTTACTGTGCCGATCGCATCGGGAGTTCGACACCAGCCTTTTGAGCTAAATCGGTGACATTGTTGGTAAAATCTGTCATGTTTGCGATCGGAGAAGCAATACTCGTCGCGATCGCTAAAATAGCAACCAATTTTTTCCCAATGAGTTTCCGATTGCGCTTTTCTTCGGGTTTATTTAGTTGTTCTTCCACGTTGCCAATTTCCATCAACACTTCTTCGCGATCGTCTTCGGGGAATTGTGCCGCGGTTTCACGCATCGATGAAATCAGTTTCAGAAGTTCGGCGGTATTGGCGTTATTGGTTTGATTGAATGTATTGTTGCTAACTTCTAGGGCGCTGTCTGTTACTTCCTTAGCGAAGCTGCCGATTTGTGCGCTGCTTTTAAAGTGGGTGGTTTGGGAAGAATCTTGAATCATTTTATTTCCTAAGTCAAAATTGAAGTTGTTTACAGTTTGCTGAGATGTAGAATAATCTACCGCAGGCGATCGATCGATTCCAGGAACTTTCTCTTGGGAATAGTCGGGAAAATCCTCGATTAAGCCCCGCACCTGGATAGCTTCATATGGCGGTTCTCCACATTCCACTGTGTACTTGCCATTTGCCAAACGGCGGCGCAAATCATCAAAGGCATAGGAATAGGGATTTTGGCTACCTTTGCATTCGGAACAATTGCAGGGAATTAATTCTTGGTATTTGAGGCGCTTATCGTAAGTATCATGAATTTCCCGGAGTTTGTGACGAATGCTATTTAGGAGATAGTTTTTCGGGGCTCCAGATACGCGGATGCGGATTTCTCGTTGATGATAATTCTCGATGACTTCGGCTTTGGCATAGTTGTCGGCGAGGAGAACGCCGTCACGCCAGACAAGATCCCGTCTAGCAGCACCTGAAGAGGGATCGATATTCGGGCGGCAAATCAAGCGGTGCATCTCCACAATCAGCCTGGTGATGATGCCTTTGGGCATAAACTCATATTTATAGCGCACTATCAGGTTGTCGGTGTCGTCCCAGTCGTACTCTGGTGCTTCGAGGGGGAGGCGTTGCGGGGCGATGTAGTGTCCCCGTTGGCCGGGGATTGGGTAGCAAATTTTGAAGTTTTCCATGAGCTCAAGTAGCTCATCGTGGAGGCCTTGGTATTGTCTATCGATCCAGATTTCGCTGAGGTTTTCGTCGGTGAAGTATCCACAATTGGCGATGACTTGTTCGTTATCGGTGACTTTGTAGACGGCGTTGGTTGCCCATTCGGGACGCAGGATGACCCAGTTGAGGAGGATAGATTTTTTTTTGTCAGCATTTGTTTGGAAGTGGAGGATAATACCCAAGTCGTGCAAATACTTGCTCAGACTCAGCATGGCCTGTTTGTCGGACTTGTCGAAGCCGTGGGTGGCGCAGATGTCGTAGAACTCAGAGACTTCGATGTGGGTTTTGCGTTGGGCGTAGTTTTCCAGGACGTGGCGGACGTTGGCCCAGTGTTTGGGGATGGGCGTACTGATGTGATCCAGGGTGGTGATGCGGTTTTGTAGGGCGCGCTGGAGGGTTTCGAGTCCGCGATTGTCGGCGAGGTTGGTGGTGAGGGGTTTTTCTATTAGGTTTTCAAAGTCACGGCGCAGTTGGGAAACGTTGATTTCGCAGCGGCGGTCTTGTTTTTCGTTTTGGACGAGGAAGACGGGACTGCTGTTGCTGAGGAGTTCGATGATGTTCAACCAGTAGCAGAGGTTGGGGTTTTCGCGGCGGTTATCGACGAGGAGGATATAGAGGGAACGTTCGGTGAGGAAGAATTGGTGCGTGGCGTGGTAGATTTCCTGTCCGCCAAAGTCCCAGATGTGGACGCGGAAAGGCTTGCCGTTGGCTTGTGAGAATTCCCAGCGGATGACATCGATGCCTTCGGTGCTGGGTTCTTGTTCTTTGAGTTTGTAGTCGGGGTTTTTGAGTTTGTTTGCTAGGGTGGTTTTTCCCGATTCGCCTTCGCCGACAATCAAAAGTTTGGCTTCGTTGAGTTCTTCGGTGTCGTTGGGGTTGCGGGTTTGGAAGTAGAAGTCGAGGATGGTACGCAAATCGCCCGGATCTTCATAGGATTCCTTTCCGCCCAGGATTTCCGGCGGAATTGGCATCGGATTACCCCGCAAATCTAGTTTTTTTAGCTTCTCCATGTTGCCGATCGCCTCTGGGATGGAGGTAATCTGATTGCTACGGAGGTCAAGCCGTGTCAGATTGGACAGTTGCCCGATTGCCTCTGGGATGGAGGTAATCTGATTGCTATTGAGGTAAAGCTTTGTCAGATTGGACAGTTGCCCGAGCGCTTCTGGGATGGAGGTAATCTGATTGTTATCGAGGTCAAGCCGTGTCAGATTGGACAGTTGCCCGAGCTCCTCTGGGATGGAGGTAATCTGATTCCTATTGAGGAAAAGCTCTGTGAGATTCGACAGTTTGCCGAGCGCCTCTGGGATGGAGGTAATCTGATTGCCCATGAGGTCAAACCGTGTCAGATTCGACAGTTTGCCGAGCGCCTCTGGGATGGAGGTAATCTGATTGCTACCGAGAGAAAGCTGTGTCAGATTCGACAGTTGCCCGAGCGCTTCTGGGATAGAGGTAATCTGATTGCTACTGAGGTAAAGCCCTGTGAGATTCGACAGTTGCCCGAGCTCCTCTGGGATGGAGGTAATCTGATTGCCGATGAGGGAAAGCTGTGTCAGATTCGACAGTTGCCCGAGCTCCTCTGGGATGGAGGTAATCTGATTGTGACTGAGGGAAAGCTGTGTCAGATTCGACAGTTGCCCGAGCTCCTCTGGGATGGAGGTAATCTGATTGAAATCGAAGTCAAGCCGTGTCAGATTCGACAGTTGCCCGAGCTCCTCTGGGATCGAGGTAATCTGATTGCCGATGAGGGAAAGCTGTGTCAGATTCGACAGTTGCCCGATCTCCTTTGGGATGGAGGTAATCTGATTTTTATCGAGGTCAAGGCGTGTCAGATTTGACAGTTGCCCGATTGCCTCTGGGATGGAGGTAATCTGATTGCTCATGAGGGAAAGCTGTGTCAGATTCGACAGTTGCCCGAGCGCTTCTGGGATGGAGGTAATCTGATTGCTACCGAAAGAAAGCTGTGTCAGATTCGACAGTTGCCCGAGCGCTTCTGGGATAGAGGTAATCTGATTGTTCCAGAGGTAAAGCCCTGTTAGCTTCGACAGTTGCCCGAGATCATCTGGGATGGAGGTAATCTGATTGTTATCGAGGTCAAGCTGTGTCAGATTAGACAGTTTGCCGAGATCCTCTGGGATGGAGGTAATCTGATTGCTCATGAGGGAAAGCAGTGTCAGATTCGACAGTTGCCCGATTGCCTCTGGGATGGAGGTAATCTGATTCTCACCGAGGTAAAGCCCTGCCAGATTCGACAGTTGCCCGATTGCCTCTGGGATGGAGGTAATCTGATTGCTACCGAGGGAAAGCTCTGTTAGATTCGACATTTGCGCGATCACCTCTGGGATGGAGGTAATCTGATTTTTACTGAGGTAAAGCCCTGTCAGATTCGACAGTTGCCCGATCGCTTCTGGGATAGCTGTAATCTGATTCCTACGGAGGTTAAGTATTTTTAAGTTGGTTAATTGAAGAACAGCATCAGGAAACTCAGTTAACTTATTCCCAACCCATTCTTCTTTCTCCTCATCCCACTTCCCCAACACCAACTTCTCAAGCTGCGTGCACTTGCCAATCTCCGGCGGCAATTCCTCCAAGTCCAGCCCCGACAAATCCAGTTCCGTCAATTTTTCCTCGGCTGCCCGGTGAATTCGCCGCACTGCTTCCTCTCGCGTCATGCCCTTTGTCTCTCGGTAGGATTCAGTTTATTGTGACAGGATTTTTTGTTGGGTGGGGAAAGCCAGCAGCAATCAGGGCACGGCAGGAATCAGGACACGACGCGGTGCCGTTTCCCGAAAATTAATCTGGCGATGATTATATCCGAGGGAGGGCGATGTCGATGATTTTGGAGTAGGGAAACGGCATTGCCCTGTCCAGAGTTGCCTGCGCACCAAAACCAAAGAAACCGGGTTTTTTCCCTTTTCTACGGCTGCAGGGCCTCTTCTGGGCAAAAACCCGGTTTCTGGCCACCCGCGCATCATCTGATGGGGATCGCAAAATTTTCACTCTTAATACAGCCTCACCCTTTCAATCATCGGTTTGATGAGCAACAATCAGGCGATCGATTTCTTCGTGATGGCGATCGTAATAACGCCAAACATTCTCTATTCTCGAAATCTGGCACAAGAAGCACTAGCTGACAGTGAAGCCGAAGGATTTGGACTAGGAAAAGATTGCTGAGAGCGAGGAAGTGCGAGGGATAAACTTTGAGTTGCTGTTGTGCTGCATTAATCTGGTCGATCGTGTTGATGCTATCAAAACTTTTCAGCAAGCACTCAAGAACGATAAAAATAAGTAACGGTTTTCAACTCAGATTGAGTATCAACCCACATAAAAAACACGCCCCCGACCATAGGCTGGGGTTGTGTGTTTTACAATAAAAATTTTAAGTGCGGATAAAAGGACTTGAACCTTCACTCCTCTCGGAACCAGAACCTAAATCTGGCGCGTCTGCCAATTCCGCCATATCCGCATTTTTGCACTTAAATACCATAGCACACAACAGAGCGATCGGTCAATCGATTTTAGATTTTAGATTTTAGATTTTAGATTGAAGAAAGCGAACCACTGATAAATCCGGGGGTTTTTACCAAGCCTGCTTTCAGTCAACAGTCAACAGTCAACAGTCAACAGTCAACAGTCAACCGATTTTAGATTTTAAATTTTAGATTTTAGATTGAAGAAAGCGACCCACTGATAATTCCGCAGGCTGATGAGCCAATTGGTCGATCGCTCAACATCGAGAAACCCGGTCATTTTTGGACACCGGGTTCAATGATGAGTTATAGCCACAGCAATTTTCCGTATTTTTCAGTTGTCACTTAACTTTTGACCCAGCGCTTTCCAGGTTGTTTCGTCCACCATGCCGTTAGCCGTTAAACCCTTATCCTCCTGAAAGCTCTTGACAGCCGTAGCAGTGCGAGCGCCAAAAATGCCGTCGATCGGGCCCGGATCGTAACCCTGTATGTCCAAACGCACCT
>Ga0247774_1001979_pt1 | contig 10234 bp, 4 predicted proteins | sample UWRJL001104B6_FD_179933 | JGI IMG/M metagenome (GOLD analysis project Ga0247774, IMG submission 179933) | Plant litter microbial communities from Arlington Agricultural Research Station in Wisconsin, United States - UWRJ-L001-104B-6 | ecosystem: Environmental > Terrestrial > Plant litter >... | reverse complement strand
AATAACAACCCAGGCATCCCGCCATCTCTCTTCAACAACAGCCCGCAACATGGCTCTCACAGACGTCCAGATGGCCATCGTCAAGTCCACAGCCCCTGTCCTAAAGGAGCACGGCAACACCATAACCGCCTGCTTCTACAAATCCCTGCTCGGCACCCACCCCGAGCTCAAAAACATCTTTTCCCTCCGCAACCAACAGACGGGCGCCCAGCAAGCCGCCCTCGCAAATTCTGTCCTGGCGTATGCAACCTACATCGACGACCTCCCCAAGCTGACCCATGCAGTCGAGCGCATTGCCCACAAGCATGCGAGCCTGTTCGTCAAGCCGGAGCAGTACCCCATTGTAGGGCATCATCTCATGCAGGCCATTGCGGAGGTGTTGGGACCTGCACTAACGCCGGAAATCGCGGATGCGTGGACGGCAGCATACGGGCAGCTGGCCGATCTTTTTATCCAGAAGGAGCAGGCTCTGTACGATGCGAGCGGAGCTCCACCGCAGTGGAGGAGGTTTAAGATCGTGAGAAAGGAGAAGGAATCAGAGTCGGTCACCAGCTTTTACCTCGAGCCGTCGGATGGGGTTACCCCCCTTCCCAAGTACCTCCCTGGCCAGTACCTCTCCGTGCAAATTCCCATCCCGGAACTCGACAACCTGAACCAAAGTAGGCAATACTCCCTCTCCGAGGCCCAGCCGGCCGACCGGAGCCATTACCGCGTGTCCGTCAAGCGCGAGGCCACGGACCCGGACGCCACCCCCGAGGACATCGGAGCCGGCAAGGTCCCGGGCTTGGTCTCCAACAGACTCCACGACGACTTCAACGTCGGAGACGAGCTCGAGCTCTCCCACCCCCAGGGCGAATTCTGCGTCGACGTCACCGACGCCTCAAAAGCCACAGCTCCTCTCGTCATGCTCTCGGCCGGCGTCGGCGCTACGCCTTTGCTTTCGATTCTCGAGTCGGTTCTCGGAGCGGGGAGCAGCATGGCCGACCGACCCGTTAGCTGGATCCAAGCCTCGAGCTCGAGCAGGCACGCCTGCTTCGCGGCAAGGATCAGGCAGCTGGCCCATGAGAAAGATAACATCTCGACTAAGCTGTTCCTGGACCAGGTTGGCGAAGGCGATGTGAAGGGGGAGACGCACGATTTCGCAAGCCCGTTGGACTTGAGCGCATTGGATGCGGCCAAGGATCTGTATACCGGTGACGGCGGGGCCGAGTATTTCGTCTGCGGTCCGATTGGGTGGATGCTCAGCGTTAGGTCGGAATTGGAGGGAATGGGAGTTAGTCGGGAGAGGATGCACCTGGAGCTGTTCGGCACAGGTGATGTTCCGCAGTGAGGAGGATGGGACGAGGAACGCATGAAACCAAACTAGATGTATTATGTATTGCGGGAGGCATACGTCATGCCATGAGTGGACCAATTCCCAAATCTGTTGCGCTCCGTCCGACACTGTATTGGAAGTTGCAACAGTCCAATATTCCCTGGCTGAGAGCCCCTTATTCTAGAACAGCTTATATGATCTGAGCAACGCAACCTAGACGCGCTGAGACGAAGCAAGCAACACGGAAAATACAAACCTATAGGGCAGCTAACATGCTATCCGCACATGTCCTTATAGTGACAAATGTCGCGTCTCCAGTCAAGATGTGGGTTTCGGAGTTCCGTCTGGACTCCCTTCAGTCACTCTCTCCCCTTCCTCGAACACCATCTCCAGCACTACCTGTCCTGGCCGGTCAAACACAAGCTGCACCCACAAAATTTCCTTCAACGCCGCCAAGGCCTTTTCCTTGGTGGCCATCTCCGGATCGACGAGCTGCCTCAACGCCGGGAGCAGCCACTCTTCGCCGCGGCTGAATACGACGATGGCACCGACCACAAGCATCCAAAACTTGAAGCGCCGGAGCGGCAGACTGGAATGCTGGTCGACCCCGTCCAGCGCCCCCACCGCGGCGCGGAACCGCTGAAACAGGTTGCTGTACTGCACGCGCATGCCCGGCATTTGCAGGAATATGGGGCAGCTAAACACCAAGAGCCCCACCCGCACGCACTCGGCCAGCGGGTTCTCCGCCAGGGGGTAGGAAAGGTTGAGGATGCGGTACTGCGCCGAAATCATAAACTCGGAAAACAGCGTCGCCTTGAGCTTGCGCCCCAGCTGCGGGAGGAAGTTGACGAGGCGGGCAAACTCGTGCATGTCGCTGTAGACGGTGACGAGACGGGGGTCGAGCTGAGCAAAAAGCTCGCCGCCCATGCCGCCAGGGGGCATCTTGAGCGGCGGCTGGGACGGGCTGTCAAACGCGGACCCGAGCCTCGCCGATGGCAACAGGGGCCGGTCCCGCTCCGGGAGGCCTTCCCAGAACGAGTCCCAGGAGATGTTCTCGTCAAACAGCTGCGGCCTGTCGCCCGTCGCGATGGACGACTGGAGGTCGGCCCTGCAAATCTTCGCCTGCAGATGGCAGTTGTGCGACAGCGACGCGATCCCCCCGCGGAGGCGCACCATCTGCCGCAACCCGGCGGCGTGGGCACGCGACGCGCTGGCGTCTTCGAGAAAGTCGGCCAGGATGGATAACGACGTGACCGACGCAAACGACGAGTCGGTAAGGGCGAGTTCGTAGTTTTTGAGGCGCTCGCTCAGAAGGGTAAGGGTTCGGTTCAGGTGGTAGCGCGAGTTGCGCGATATGACTTGCTGGAGCACGTCGGGCTTGGTCGGGCGGCGCCGGGCGGCGTCGATGTCGCTGAACATGCTCGTGGCGCAGAGAATCATGTTGAGGTAGGCGGCGTCCTCGGCCGTCCAGTAGAACCAGCATTGCATGCCCGAGTCGTACTCGATGGCCCCGGGAAGGGGATACTGGCTTTCCCGAATGCTTGTAAAATCTGTTGGATGATAAAAGTCAGATGTGGCCAGCTCAGAAGCCGACAGCGTGGGCATGAGGAACGAGGGGGCTCACGTTTGGCGAGGAGGCTAATGTGGTCCGACGACAACTCTTCGGCAAAGGCAAATGTCCGCAGGTCGTGACATATAGACGGCGGCACCGACGGCTCCCCCCGAGACGGCCTGATGAGAATTACCGAATTGGCCTCGTCCTCCTCCGAACTCCCGCTCGGCCCAGCAACTGGCGAGGCTGGCGAGATTCGTAAAACAGCCTCTGCATTTTTTCCTTCAGACACGGTCATGTTGCGTCTCATCTGAAGTGCCGTTTCCCGGCTCGACGGCCCTTGCTCGCGTCCCGTCTTGTCGTTGGCGCCTATCCACGAGCTCTGTCGCGCCTTCACCCGGGGCTGCCGCGTCTTGTTCTTGCCCAGCATGACATGGCTCCTGATACTCCGCCGCGTGTCCTCGCTGTGCTTTTGGGACGGGTCGGACTCGATGAACACAAAGCCCTTGGCCGCTCCTTTTTCTTTTGGCTCCTTCCTCTCCCTGGTCTTTGCCTGTCTCATCGCCAGCTTTTTCTTCCTCGCGTCGGCGCCGGCTGCGTCGTCGATTCCTGGCGCGCGGGGCCCGCTGCTGGACGGGCCAGCCGGTGCGGACGGCGGAGGGAGGGGGGGTCCATCTCCTGCCGAGCTCGCCGAGGCGGCGGCTGCCGGCATTGAGATATTGTCAATAGGCCGCCGAGCTGGCGCCATACCGGATGCCGTGTGCTACGTCTCGCTTTAGCGCTGTCCGGACCGAGACCTAATTATGCGACTCCCGTTTCACTGCCGCGTGGTGCGTCAATTCGCCTGGAGATTGGCATGGTTCGGCCGAAAGAGGCAAACGGTCTCGAGCGAAAGAAATTGCCAACCCGTCGCCTGGCTGCGGGTTTGCGCAAAATTGACCCCGCGTTTCGTGCCAAGACCGCCGAGGTTATGCAAGTAATGGATATACCAAGATCAGACCATTTGCCTATTTAGGGAAGCGCCGCGCGGTATTGGCGGCGGACATGCAGTCAGATGGTGCCAAGATGTCACCACATCGCGATTTAGGAGACTAAGCGGGATGTGAAGCTGTCGATTGCACCAGGATAGGCGGTGACGCGATAACCACGATAACCTTCAAACCGAGATCTACCATTCTGGCTGCCAACCTCCGACTTACCAGACTTCGCATCGCAACTGCTAATTTACCTCCATCGTGCTAGGGCCAGACCAACCCATTCAACCTCAAATTTGGCTGCCGACAGATTACTCCTCAGTGGCTCACGCTGTAACTGCAACAGTGAACGAATCTAGATGCAAAGGAGGAGAGGGAGCTTAGGAGATGAGAAACCAGGGTGGGCTGCTCCAAAGGTGCCATCTGCACTCTCGCCACCACGTGGCTCCTGGCAGCGTGGAGCGGATCTCATACTGCCCCTTCGGAGCAGAATGATAAAAAGCAGTTCCTGGAATAGCCTCGACGGCCGGCTCTATACCTTCGACGAGGTTTCTAGAATCCCTCCACGCCGCAGACTTGTGTCTCTTGTGAGGGAGGGGGATGCCATCCTTCAGACCAGAAATTTAAGCGATGCTTAGAGAAACGGGAAACCCCCTTCGCGGACTTGCCTCCTCGCTTCCACACGAGTTCTAGAAGCCGTGACGCCGCAAACCACTATCTTGTGGGGCACGCCCTTCCTCAAGGCTCGATAGGCAGGTGAGAGGCAGTGTACCGCAGTCGCTTGGAAAGAGAGGCACGGCGTGAGGGGTAGAGTGCCAGGAACTTATGATGGGACATGCCGAGTATTACTTGCCCCGTTGCGAACAAGATCAGCCAAGAGGTGCATCGAACATGCTCGTACAACTCTCTGCCAAGACTCGTACAAGTTGATTAACTTGTTTGGAAATGCAAAGTCGCCCCTAGAGCACAGAGAAGAACCTGATGTAGCCCCTAGATGAGAGCATGCGCTGCATTAATGCTACAGGTAGGCTCTATCAAGGCAATTTCCGTCTCGCAAATACGTTTGAGAGTTCGGCAATATTCTCGCACTTGGAAAGCCGCATATAGTCGTGCGTAGATGCTACGGCTTTGAGGCGAAGCGCAACCCTAACACAACCACCGGAATCGAAAGGTATCAACTCAAAGGAAGTGGAAGAGTACAGATGCAATGCCGAGACTACTGGCCAATGCGTGATACTGGGTTTAGATGTCCAAATGAGCTGTGTTCCTGGAGACTGAGGCTGAGCACTCCTGGGCCGTCAAAGGATTCTGTGATTTTGCGGCACGGAAGCTGGGCAGATCGGGGATCTGTGATCTCGGTGCCAGGCCGGCCTTGTGAACCCGGCGAATCGAGAAATCGGGCGGTGGACTCGATATCATGTAGGGTGGGGCAATTTGAAGAATCATATTCCCTTTGGCGGCGTCTAGAAGAGCAATTCAGATGCTCCAGATAGCAATTGGCCTCGTTGCGCGACGTAGATGCATCACTAACTCTGCATTGAAACGCGTCTGAATGCATTCTTCGTGGGACAAAATTTGGAGACGTCCAAGCCAGAGCTGTGCAAAGGCAATTCGACACAGCGTTAATAGCGGAAGCTAAATGGCCAGATATCCGTGTCAATAAGTTGACCTTGGTGTGCCCTGGGCTGTGTAGCTATGGCAATTTAGCGCGGCAAAAACGAACGCTAGGCCAACCTTCCAGAACATTGTACTACGATTCGCGTACCTGAAAATAGTCCCCGTAGCTTGTTTCGGGAAAGTTGCCTAGCGAGGCACCCCTTCGATATTAATTATGTCTGCACCTGAGTCCGCATCGTAGATGAATTCCTGGCCATTTGCCACCATTTGCAAATTAGGGTTTATTTTCCCTGTCTGCTTTTGTCCTGGAGGCTTTGTTTGTAGTCAGAGAGAGATGCCCACTACCGCTGCCATCCTTCCAGCTTGTCGAGTTGTTGGAAGGTAAGCGCTGCCTAGGTCGACAGACGAACGAGGGGCTACAAACCGCACTCTCTGCGTTATAGTCGATTTGAGATCAAGCTCAGGCATGGCTCTAGCTCCCCTACCTGAAACCACCGCAGACCTCTGGAGGCAAGATACCTCCCGGCCCCGTTTTGGTGGGCTTTGCTTCCTGTTCGTGCTAGGCATTATCAGCGCCGCCTTCGCCTCTTCATAGAGCCCGACATTTTGACTGGTTGGGGGGCTGGGTAACCATTTCATCCCGCTCTTGATGCGGCGCGGTCGGCAGGTCTTGACGCAAAGCACTCCGGCAGAGCTTTTGGTCGCCAATCCCCTGCCAATCCCCCTATCAATCCTCGCGGTTAAAGTCGATCGACACATCAATTAATCCGCGGCCGTAGAAGGCTCTGCTATATGCTATCTGGGACACGAGGCATCTTGACCGTAACTTTATGCGCGCGGCCAGGCGGCGCGGCTGCACTGGCGATGGGTGCCAGAGAAAAGTACCACTTCTGTGCAGTCTCGTGCAATATGGGCTGCCCGGAGAAGCGGGTGGATATTGGCCAGCTTGTGGCTGTTTTCTCCCACTTACACCTCCCTGCCGCTCATCAAAGGCATCTTGGCCCATCTCTGAGCTACGCCTCATTGCCCACTTGATAGGCGGCTCTGTAGAGTCTGCCTTCACTGCCGTCCACGTTTTCTCGTCAAGATGTGTGGAGTATATCTGCGAAGACATCCCCTGGCCCCTTTGGCTGTTGTTTCGGTCCAGGCCATCGTCACAATCTTTGGACAAAGTCCAGGATTCACCTCAGGTTGCTCTGTTTTCTAGACAACAGAAGGAGTCTTACCAGACTTAGCCAGACAACATGGCGTACAACAACGACAAGCTAGCGGCGCTCTCACACGCTTTTGAAGACGATGGCGGCTCAAACAAGATCACCGTCACGCACACAGTGGAGCGGACAGAGAGTCCGAGCCAGGGCTATGCGGCTTCCCAGGACGAGGAATACATGCGGCAGGTTGAGCAGTAAGTCCACAGCACAGGCCATAAGATCCTTTTCGCTTGGTCGGTGACCCGGTGCTGACTGGTATAGCGATCTTGATGCCACCGAGGACGACATCCTCGAGGCCAAGGAATATGCGTCCCAACTCACGCTTGACGAGGTCAAGACCATACTGGAGCGAGTCTACAAGCTCCATGACAAGGACCCAAACTTTCCTCTGTCCATCATCCGGAAGATTGAGCTCTTCCTCGGCAACCCGGCCGTGTTCGAGACGCCCGAGAAGCACGAGGTCATCATCCAAGAAATGAAGCTCGAGGCGGCCCTCATCATGACCAACTCGCCCTACGCCGAAGTACGGGCCGTGGTGGACTGCCACGACGATCCCAGCTTGCCCGTGTCGACGATCCGGGCCTGGGTCATTGGCTTGACGTTTTCGGTGTTGCTGGCCTTCGTCAACCAGCTCTTTTCCGTTCGGCTTGCGACCATCCAGATTGCCGCCAACGTGGCACAGCTGCTTTGCTACCCCATGGGGAAGCTCTGGGAGATGACGATGCCCGACATTGGCTTTACGCTGTTCGGGATCCGCCATTCCCTCAACCCGGGCCGCTTCAACAAAAAAGAACACATGCTCATTACCATCATGGCCAACGTTGCCTACAACTTCCCCTACACCAACGGCATCATCTGGGTCCAGTACCTGCCCACCTTCTACAACCAGCGCTGGGCTTCCCAGGTTGGATACCAGCTGCTCGTTGCGCTCTCGACCAACTTTGTCGGGTACGGCATGGCCGGAGTCTGCAGACGCTTCTTGGTGTATCCGTCGTATTGCGTGTGGCCGTCGTCTCTGGTCACCATCGCGCTCAACTCGGCCTTCCACTCGGACCGAAATGTCCACGTTGACGGGCCCTTCAGACGCATATACCGCGCGTCGCGCCTCAAGCTCTTCTGCATCGCCTTTGTTGCCATGTTTGTCTGGTTCTTCTTCCCGTCCTTCATCTGGACGTCGCTCTGGAACTTTAGCTGGATCAGCTGGATCTCGCCCAACAACATCCACCTTGCCGCCGTCACGGGCTTCAACAACGGCGTCGGCCTGAACCCGTTCCCGACGTTTGACTGGAACACCATCATGACCGACTCGACCGATCCGCTGGTGATCCCCTTCTTCAGCACCTTTAGCAAGTTTATCGGCACTTTCCTGTCCATGTTTGTGATTTTGGGCATGTGGTACAGCAACGGCTACAACTCGGCCTACCTGCCCATCAACGCCAATGGCATCTTCGACAATACCGGAGCCCGCTACAACGTCAGCCGCGCCGTCGACGATCGCAAGCTCTTCGACCCCGAGTCGTACGAGCACTACTCGCCGCCGTTCCTGACGGCCGGGGCCATTGTCGTGTACATGATGTTCTTTGCCATCTACTCGTCGGCCGTGACGTACGCGTACCTGTACCACCGCCACGAGATCATGCTCGGCTTCCGCACCTTTATCGCCAGCTTCCGCAACAAGGACCAGGTTGCCGCCGACCGCGAGCTCGACGTCCACAACCGCCTCATGAAGCAGTACAAGGAAGTTCCCGAGTGGTGGTACACGGTGGTGCTGGTGCTCGCGGTTGTTTTCGGCATCGTCGGCATCGCCGCCTACGAGACCTATACGACGCCCGGCGTCGTGTTTTATGGCCTGATCCTCTGCGCCATTTTTGTCATTCCCGTCGGCATCATCAAGGCCATGACCGGTATCGAGGTGCCGCTCAACGTGCTGGCCGAGTTTATCGGCGGCTCCATCGTCGAAGGGAACGCGCTCGCCATGAATTACTTCAAGACGTTCGGCTTCGTCACCTGCTCCCACGCTATTCTGTTCTCCAACGACCTGAAGCTGGCCCACTACCTCAAGGTCCCGCCGCGATTTACCTTTTGGGCCCAGATCATTGCGACGCTCGTCTCGACGTTTGTGTGCACGGCCGTGCTGAACTTCCAGATGCACGCCATCCCGGGCATCTGCACCCCCGAGGCCAAGTGGCGGTTGACGTGCCCGGGCGCGAATACCTTCTTCATGGCGTCGGTGCTCTGGGGAACCGTCGGGCCCAAGAAGGTTTGGGGGGATGGCGGCATGTACACCCTGACGCTGATCGGCTTCCCCATCGGCTTTTTGACCGTGCTGGCCTTTTACTTCCTGCAGAAGAAGTACCCGCACTGGGGGTGGCTGCGGCAGCTGCATCCTGTGGCCATCATGTACGGCGGGACCGCGTGGGCGCCCTACAACTTGAGCTGGGCGTGGCCGGCGGTTCCGGTTGCCTGGCTATCGTGGATTTATGTCAAGAGGCGCTTTATCGGTTTCTGGTCCAAGGTATGTTTCCTCTCTCTCTTTCTCTCAATGGTTAGACGTGCCAGAGACTAATATCTGTCCAGTACAACTTTGTTCTCTCCGCCGCTTTCGGGACGGGCATTGCCCTGTCGGGCATCGTCATCTTTTTCGCGCTGCAATGGCAGGAGGTTGAGTTCCCCGAGTGGTGGGGGAACACGGTAAACGCGCAGGGGTGCGAGGACGTTCCTTGTGTGCTCAAGACGTTGGATGCGGAGAATGGCGAGTACTTTGGACCCAGGATCGGGACCTTCAATTAGGCGGGCGGGCGCGAAAAGGCGGTTTCCTGGTGAAAGCTTGCACACGCTCTTTGGGTTACCTTTTTCGGAATATTTCCTAATTCTTGTAGAATATGTATGGGTTGTTAGATTTTGGTCGTGGATTGTTCGGAGTATGTAAACTAGATTTCGAAGGAATACCCAAATGACTCATGTATGGAAATGGGAATAATAGATTGGAACAAGCAACGTCAATTTTATTTTTTAATCTTTACACTCAATCGTCTACGAAATGTGCAAGGACAACATAATCCCTACCTCAAATTCGACAAGCCAGCCCTTCTCTGTAATCTTCCTTACCCAATGCGACACGTTGATCACCCACCGACGTTGTGCCCATGATGCCGGCTCCAGACGGTGAGACTGCGTGGAATGGAGAGCGCTGGCGAAGGAGGAGTGAAAGCGTGCTGGTTCATTTAGTATTGTTTCGACTGGCTTAGTGATATTGTTGGCGAGAAGTCAGGATGAGGCCGACTCGGTACCACCGTTGTAACCTCCACAGTTGCGGGTGGATATTGTATCACGCAAGGCAAATAGATTGGATAAAACCTCAAGTCATTCAATTGGTATCTAGAGCATTCTCATCTATCCAAGGCTTTCCATCCTTATTCGCCTAGTAATGCCACTGTCCAAGCCCATCCCCTCGAAATGCCATTCAACACCATACTCATTTTTGGGTATTTCCCAAGACGCCAATTGAACCTCCCTATGCAGTGACCGAAATCAGTTGCCCACTCATCCGCCGGAAACTCCAGCT
>Ga0247774_1001977_pt1 | contig 10246 bp, 6 predicted proteins | sample UWRJL001104B6_FD_179933 | JGI IMG/M metagenome (GOLD analysis project Ga0247774, IMG submission 179933) | Plant litter microbial communities from Arlington Agricultural Research Station in Wisconsin, United States - UWRJ-L001-104B-6 | ecosystem: Environmental > Terrestrial > Plant litter >... | reverse complement strand
ACTTAGGAGTTGGTGACGAGAATATTGAGGCCCTAGGGGTTTTTGAGTAAGTTTTATTGTAAAAACACATCATACCATAGATAGATGACACAGCAATTAATATTTATAAACAGGGCGTAGTGAATCAGTTGGAAAAGTAAAGACTGTATAGGTTCACGGCGTGACAACCCCGTCAAATTCCTAAGCTTCCCAAAAATCAGTGTAGCAGATGGCACATTTGCGGTAAACGGCCAGTAAGGATTGCTACAGTCCAGGCTTTGCTGAGTTTGAGCGGCTAATAAAAATCAAACTTCCCGTGGTACAAGGTCGAAAGCCGGAGTTAGCCAGAGGCTGACACTACCATTTTCACCAGAAATCCTGAAAAGCCTTTTGTAACTGCCGAGAAAAGTTGATTCATACCATGAATCAGCAACGCCCGGTAGTGTCAGCCTCTGGCTAATATCATGTGCGATCGATTGACCATAATATCCCGCCCGGGCGGGTTTTTGAGAGTGGAGATTGTTGGCAGATATTGTTGGTGAACGCGCCCCTACCTGATTTCGCGTAATCGACCGGACATGATATATAGCCTTTCTTAGATAGATGAGGTACAAGTTTAGATTTTAGATTTTAGATTTTAGATTTTAGATTGGGGGATTAGGGAATTGTTAATTAATTGGTGAATACCTCATCTTTCCGAGAACCGCTATAACTCTGGCTTTCGGGCTTTTCCCACGGGAAGTTTGATTTTTATTATCCGCTCAAACTCAGCAAAGCCTGGGCTGTAGCAATCCTTACAGGCAGTTGACCGCCCATGTGCTATATGCTACACCGATTTTTGGGGAAGCTGAGGAATTTGACGGGGTTGTCACCCTGTAAACCCATACAGTGTCTACTTTTCCAACCAATTCACTACGCCCTGTTTATAAATGTTAATTGCTGTGTCATCTATCTATGGTATGATGTGTTTTTACAATAAAACTTACTCAAAAACCCCTAGGGCCTCAATATTCTCGTCACCAACTCCTAAGTAGACGAATAAATTGGCTGTTCTCAATTGCTGGTGGTAACGGTAGTGTCAGCCTCTGGCTCACACAGGCTTTCGGGCTTTTCCCACAGGAAGTTTTATTTTTACTATCACCTAAAACTCACCAGAGCCTTACAAAACTCACCCTCAAGCGGGCTTATAGCAATGCCGAAATCTTGAATTCATACCTGTATTCCGCAACGCCAGTTTTCCGAGAGTGACAGAAGAGAGATAGTTCATAGGATTCCAGTCGTTGGTCATCAGTCGAACTAACAAAGCGCTTGCGCTATCGAACTGCTGCCTCGTGAAATAAAGGGGGTGAACAACTCAGATGGAGCAGCCACGATGCGGATCTAAACAATATAGTGCATCCAAACAGAAGTTCACATGGCGAAAAAGACCTCGTATTACGACTACCTGCGCCAAGAAATGAGCGATATGGTCGAGCAACTGGAGCTACCGGATCTTTGCAAACAGTCGCTCAAAAGTCGCTGGCTCGATCAAGTGGTTTGGGCGGATAAGAAAGCCGAACAATGCCGTCGCTGGCACTATCGCTTGCGCCTGACGGCGATCGTCGGTGGTGTACTGTTGCCTGCCGTAGTTGGAATTAACTTTCAACTGGGCAAAGATAATGAATACTTTCGCTTTTGGTTTCCTTACGTCCCGTTTGTCTTGAGCCAAATTATCGCCGTCAGTGCGGCAACGGAAGAATTTTTGCGCTTTGGCGATCGCTGGCGCGAGTACCGAAAACTAGCCGAAGAGCTCAAAGCCGAAGGCTGGGAATACCTGCAATTGAGTGGCCCCTATCGCTACAAAACCCACGAAGAAGACGATAGTCCGCTTCCCCTGTCGCGCAGTCGGATGTCCGAAGTCAGCGTCGAAGACTGGAAAGCCCTCAAACCCCGGACTGAGAACAAAGACTCTACAACCCACCAAGATGTCTATACCCTGTTTGCAGGTCGGGTCGAAAGCTTGATTAAGAATGACGTACAAAACTATATCACGGCGTTGCAGCAAAAACAGGCTAAGGAGCAAGAGCAAATCAAGCAAATCCTGAAAACCGTCGATAAGGTTTCCACCGATAAAACCTTGTTTGCAAGGCCCGCTCCTGAGCCTCAACGGCAGCCTTACGGGGCTGCCAACCCGCCTAACAATGGCTTTGGAGCAATGGGAATCCCAGCGCAACATCCGGCGTTCAACGCTCCAGGGCAACCGTCGATCGCACCAGTCCCCCCTCAGCATACCCCGATGCCGCAAACCGCCTTCGCCCAACCTCCCGCCGGCTTTGCACCCGCACCCGCACCGAGTGCCCCAATGCCTCAGCCGACTGTTGCCCAGCCGGATGCCGCGTTTGCGCCTCCACCGGCACCGACGCAAATGGCTTTTGCCCAGCCTCCTGGCGCGTTTGCAGCAGCCCCCTCTGGCAGCGCTCCGGTGCAGCAAACCGCGATCGCCGACCTGAATGCTCGCATCCTCGCCTCCACCCTCAAACTGCGGGGAATGTCTACGGCCGACGGCCCTGATGGTGGCAACAACGCCTGCGCCTGGACGGTCAACAAAGTCATGCAGGATGCAAGCCTCAGCCCACTTGGCGAGAATCCCAATTACGTCCCCGCAGTCCTGGACGCGCTCAAACAAGGGCGAGGACAACTGGTGTCGAGAGAATCGGCGAAAGCGGGCGATTTGGTGGTTGCGGATGGAGAAGCACACATTGGGATTGGACTGACCGATGGTTGCAGTCGAGTCCTCTCCAACTCATCTTCTAGAGCTTGCTTTGTGTGGGAAAGCGATACGGATTTTGACGGCTCCTACGGTGGAAAGAGTACCATTTACCGCCTGAAAACTTAAAAGTTGAAAGTTGAAAGTAGGGGCGCACGGCCGTGCGGGCCTACGTTGAGAGTTAATCATGCTGACTCGATTGAGTATCCGAAATCCGGGACTGAATGCCTCCTTCAAGAATTAAGCTCCTGACAGTCGGTCTCTAGCTATTTTCTGAGAAGTCGATCGACCTAAAAGATGGGTCGCATATGCGGATTTGACCTAACCTCAGATGTACCCCACCCCTCTACCCTCTAACAGGACATCCCGATGGCTAAGAAAAAGACCTACGAACAATACCTGCGCGAAGAGTTGGGAAGCTTAGTGGAACAGTTGAAACTCCCCAACCTCTACAAACAGTCGCTCAAACAGCGCTGGATCGATCAGGTAGTGTGGGCGGATAAAAAAGCGGATCAGTGCCGCCGGATGCACTACCGATTGCGTCTGACGACGATTATTAGCGGGGTGGTGCTGCCTGCTCTGGTGGGGATTAATATGCAACTGTCTAAAGATAATGAATACTTTCGCGATTGGTTTCCTTACGTCCCCTTTTTCTTAAGTCAGGTGATTGCCGTCAGTGCGGCGCTAGATGAGTTTCATCGGTATGGCGATCGCTGGCGAGATTATCGCAAAATGGCAGAAGAACTCAAGGCTGAAGGCTGGCAGTACGTGCAATTGAGTGGTTCCTACGACAACCTGGACGATCATATCGACGGCTATGCGAACTTTGCCAGCCGGGTCGAAAGTATCATCAAGAACGACGTACAAAACTACATCGCGACGTTGCAGCAGCAGCAAGCCAAAGAAAACGAGCAAATCAAGCAAATTATTAAGACAGCCAACACTGTCGCCACCGATAAAACCCTGTTCGATCGACCCGAACCCGTCCGGCCCCCCCAACAGCAACAGCAACAGCATTGGGGGACTCCGGCTCCCGCCTTTCCTGCCCCTGGGGCTGCGGGCATTCTCCAAGTTCGCCAGAATACCGAGTTCAAGCTCAGTCCCCAACATTCATCATTGTTGCCCGATAACTATAAGATTTGGGTCGGTGGCGGCAACAGCTTTGGCTTGATGTCCTATGCTCAAGCTGAGAACAATCACCTGCAAGTGGCGATCGATCGCGGACTCGGCCCTGAAAACCGCAACGTCTGGTTTGTCAGCGCACCCGATGTCGCGATCGGCGGCAATATCGGGTCGAGTGCCGGCAATCTCATGGCGACCTCTGCTGCGCCAGCAGCGATGATGGCAGCAACGGCCCCCGTTCCCAGCCAGATGATGGCGACCTCTGCTGCTCCAGCACCGATGATGGTAGCAACGGCCCCCGCCCCAAGTCCGATGATGAGCACTCCTCCCCCCGCGCCCGCTGCTCCCCTGGCTCCCTCTGCCCCGGCGGCAAGCAACGGGGCAATTAAACTGCCCGTTCCCTATTTCTCCCAACGAGACAATATGGAGCAACCCTACCGAACTTGCAATACCTCCAGTTGTGCGATGGTGGCTAAGTTCCTGGGTGCAAACATTTCCACGGATGACGACTACTTCCAGTACGTGATTAAGTATGGCGATACCACCGACCATAGCGCCCAAACTCAAGCCCTGGCAGAACTGAAAATTCAATCGACCTGGAATACCAATCTCGATTTTGACGATCTGGATAAATCCCTAGCCAGTGGACTGCCTGCTGTCATTGGTATTATGCATCACGGACCGCTGTCGGCGCCTACAGGCGGGCATATGATTGTGGCGATCGGTCGCAACGCAAACGGCGATTACATTATAAACGATCCCTACGGCAACTTGTTGGACGGCTACGCTTCTGAAGATGGCGCCGGATTGACCTATTCTCGCCAGGAATTGACCTGTCGCTGGACGGTAGATGGTCGGAAAACTGGCTGGGGACGGCTGTTTTACGGCAATAACCCACCGGGTACATCCGCCCAAAACGCACCCGCTCAAACTGCACCTGCCCAAACGGCTCAAACTCTCTTCGCCTCTGGTACGGCTACGGCTGCGAGTCCGACGGCAAGCGCCCAATATATGACGGCCGAGCAACTGATTCAGATTGCCGGATCGAATGCACCGAGCGATCGCCTGCGCCAACTGGCTTCCAGCGTCAACGAGGTTCTTAATTACTATCAGATTAATACGCCCCTGCGGATCTGCCATTTCATCGCTCAGGTGGCTCACGAGTCGGACTGTTTCAAGGCGATGGAAGAATATCTGTCTGGTGAAGACTACGAGGGACGGGACGATTTGGGAAACACCCAACCGGGCGACGGTGTACGCTTTAAGGGACGGGGGTTAATGCAACTGACCGGAAGAGCGAACTATGTGGAGTTTTCTAAGGCAATGAATCAGGATTTTATCGCTCAACCCCAACTGGTCGCAGAGATTCCGTGGGCGATTCGGGTCGCAGGCTGGTACTGGGATACCCGACACCTCAACGAGTATGCCGATCGAGATGACCTCAGAGAAGTCACCCGCCGCGTGAATGGGGGTTACAACGGTCTCGAAGAGCGGCAGCACTATTTACAAAAAGCGAAGTCGGTGCTGGGTGCCTAACTGGCGATACCCCCTCGGAACTCCCGAATGGCTTCAACTCTGGAAGTCGCCGCCATCAAAACACGTAAACAATACGGAATCTTGGTAGCCCCGTCTTTTTAAAGCGGGGTGGAAAAGCGACGTGAGCAGATCGATCGGCATTCAAGACTAATATCTTGCGTGATGTGGGTCATTTATTTCACTGTGTCTATATCCTCAAGAATCTTTTCTCATCATCTGGGTTTATGAGTTGACATCGATCGACCAAGCAGATTGTAATGACGCTGCCAATATTATCCGTAAAGTAGCGATGATATTAGGGTTTGAGCTTAGCGGAATCGGTAGAGGTTGTTTAATTCAGCCTAAAAAAGTTCTTTTATGGACTCTTCAGAAATTCCCGCGTCTTCAGACCGGAGAAGCTTAATCTTCCATACTGAAGTCGCCCTTGCAACGCATTAGAAATGGTCAAAAAACCTTATCCATCTGCGTTTATCTGCGTGCATCTGCGGTTAAATATTCCAAATCTGCCAGCAGTGACAGATTCAGACAATTTAAGACACTGGATTTGATCGGACGCTTTTCATCCCAAAATACCATGGATGAATAAAAGTTAATTGCTGCCGATGAATTCAAAAGCTCAAAAGTTTTACGTGCAACTCCTTCGTTTTCAAAACTGAGAAAATAAACAGTATCATCGAAAATCACAGGTTTATTAGCGATTTCACTTATCAATCTGAAATCCAATTTTTTATAAAGTCCGCAAATTGCAATTTTCCAAAATTTGAAGCTATAATCGCCAACCCCAAAAATAGAAAAGCGAGGATTGTGCTGATAAATTTTGCTTTTGCGATTGTCTAGATATTGTCCGCACTCCTCCAGATAGCGCCAGGTTTTAGGAGCGATATCTCTGATAGGTTCGGTTGACTCGCCAATAAATTTTTGAGTTACTAAAATATAGCGGTTTGTGGCATTAATGCGATTTTGAGCCACATCCGATCCTTTAAGTAGCGGAAATAAATAAGTTTCCTCAAGCTCGACAGCTTCCCCAAATCCATTGACAAACAAATTATCAATTTTCCGAAACTCCATCACATTCGAGCAGTCATGTTTGACACCCGATCGCCATTTTGCCCCTGAATTCACCGCATATAAATTACCCAATTTACTAAAAGCATCTATATCCTTAACCAGGACCTTGTTGTGATATCCTATTCGGTGACATTCTGAACTTTCTAAACTGCTAAATACATCGCAGAAGTAGTTTTGCGAGCTTGAGTCAAACTTGCAGAATAACAGACAGGCATCAACATTTGCATCAAAATACTTTTTAGCATCTATTTTGTAAGTTGCACAGCTAGCGAGATTAAGTTTTTTTGAATGAATGTAACTCAATAACTTTCTGGCCACGGAAGTCTTGCAAAGCATTGCCAGAGTGGCGTCACGATTTTGCAACCATTGTATCGCATGGATCAGCATCCATTCTGAGATATCGAAGTTACTTTTACCTGTTAGTGCATCTAAGCCAGTGTGCTTTTGAAAATTACTTTTTTTAGGCAAGTTTTCACTGCCAATAGTTCCTTGTTGTGAGTTGGTTACCCAAGGAAAGTTGCCAAGTACCAGCACCCTATGATTAAAGTGGTTGATTAATGATGTCCAGTCAAACTCAAAAAAATCTCCGTGCTTAACCTCACATCTTTCATCCTGTAACAATTCATGCTTAGCTCTTAATTCTATTAAATAACTTTGATTTATTTCAACCCCGATAATCTTGCTGGCGGATGGAAACGAATTTGCAGCAGCTTTAATGAAATTACCTATCCCGCAAGTTGGCTCAATGATGACTTTGGGGTTAACATCAAGTTCTATCAATTTCCGACATACCATCTCGGCTAATTCCAGCGGTGTCTGAAAATCGCCATATTCTAGTTTGGTTTTGCGATCGTTGGAACTCATCGGTTAGATTGATAAACTCTTAATTACAACTTACTATTGAAGAAATAACTTAGTTCCCACCACATTTCGCCATTACTCCAAAACAAAAATTTACCGGGATAGCTAAAGCTAATATCTAAAGCCTCAGCAATATCTTCATGATAAACGAAATTTAATTCACATTCCAAGGATCTAATCTTAGTTACGAGTATCGTATCGATAAAACAAAGTCTACTGATAAGTTCTATGTAAAAATCTTCCGTTTTTTCCCAATCATTTAATTCCTCTATACCTGAAGATCCTAAAGATGTTTGGACGAAATAAACTAAATCATTATAATCTTTTAATAAACTTATTCCATCTGGGTTTTTTATGAAATCCTCTAGTTTTTTTATGATATCCTCTAGTAGTTGAGCTATTCTTGCAAGCAGCTTTTCTATGATATCCTCTAGTTGAGCTATTTTTGCACGCAGCCGATTAATTTCCTCATCCGGAGTTATTATTACTTTATGCGGAGTTAGTATTATAATTCTCAAACTATCAATTTCTTCTCGTAGCTCTTTTATTATTTCCTCTAGTTGAGCTGTTTTTGCAAGCAGCCGATTATTTTCCTCATCCGGAGTTGTAATTCTCAAACTATCAATTTCTTGCTGAAGAAATGCAACTCTACTTTTCTCGTCCTTAAGCTGTAGCTCTAAACTTATTTTGGCTTTTTCTATATCTCTGGCATTCTCTTCTAGTTGCTTAACTTTTGTTTCTAATTGACGTGAATTGGAGTTTAATGAATTTAACTCATAAAGTTTTCTTTCTAATTGGGTTTTTTCTTGCTCTAGCTGGTTATTATCTATCTCTAAAGGTTGAATTCGGTCTATTGCTCGTCTTAGTTCTGACTCTAAAGAGTTTTTGCTAGCTCGGAGTTGTAGATTATCTTGCGTCAATCTAGTATTATTATCTTTAACTTGATTTAACTCTCTTCTCAGAACGTCTCTTTCTTGCTGTAAATCCGTATTGGTTTTAATGAGTGATTGATTTTGGGCTATGAATTCATTAAGCTGTCTAGTAACCTCTTTAACTTTATCGATTAAAAATTCCCACGTTATAAACTCTATATCTTGACTACTGAGAGAACCACCCAATTCTTGAATAAGAACTTTTTTATGAGCTTCTAGTTCTTCAATTTTTTGTTCAAAGTAAACATTTTCAATACGAAGATTTGTTGAAATTTTCCTTACTTCATCTCTTTCGCTCTCAACGCTTGCTAACTGTTGTTGTAGCCTTTGAACCGTCTGCTTCAAAGAATTGTTATCAGTAGTAGCTGCCTTGAGTTCTGCCTCTGTTTGCTTAAATCTTGCAAGGATTTGAACTATAAAAGCGGTAAATAGGTTATTTCCTTGTTGTAACTGCTTCTTTATTTGCCTAAGCTCAACTGTCTGTGCTTCGACCCTATTATCCTCTGGTTTGTTCTTACCCCGGCGAAGTTGCAGGTAAATTATTACGATACTTAGTAAAGCTATTAAACCAGCAGTTCCGTAAACCATACTAATACTTTTTTGAAAATTGCGTTTTTGGACATCGGTTCCCAGGCAGAGCCTAGGAACCAGTTAATCAAAATTAGGCAAAAAACAGAGGGCGAGTTTCACATAAAACTTAACCCCAAAAGTCAAATTTTATGCTCAAACCCGCCCTCGCAAAACTCTATTAATAAGCGTCTTGCAATTCGTAGAAATCAGGGGAAATGTAATCTTTCCGCAGCGGCCAGCCTACCCAATCTTCGTTCATCAAAATCCGTTTCAGATTCGGATGTCCTTCGTAGACAATGCCGTACATATCGTAGGATTCCCGCTCTTGAAAGTCGGCTGCTTTCCAAATCCAGTAGACTGATGGCACTCTGGGATCTTCGCGGGGTACGAATACTTTGACGCGGACTTCTTCAGGCTTGGAAGCATTGTCTGTCAGCTTAGCCAAGTGGTAGACGCTGACTAAATCTTGTCCCGGCCCTTCGTCGTAGGCGCACTGGCACTGCATATAATTAAACCCGTAGGCATACAGTGCTGTTGACATCGGAATTAAGAAGTCTCGATCGACCTTTAATATCTCCACGCCCAAATTATCGGCCGCTAAAGCTTCATGTTCAAAGCCATTTTGAGTCAACCACTGGGAAACCTTCCCGGCTTCAACAATTGCAGATTCTGTCTCAGACACGGTTTACCTCCTGTTTTTGTCCTGCAAGCAGGGCCGGCGGTACTGGCATTCCCATTGCTTCCGTCAATTCCTTCGGCGGCGCTATCCGGCCTGGAACCGACAAGTATTTGCCGTCCAAAATGTCGTCTACTACTTTCATTTTGTGGGGTCTGGTGTAGTAGCGGTGGGTTGGCAGCAAATTAGCCCGTTCTTGCATGGAATCGTTGGCGATTTTTTTCCGCAGTTTGATAATTGCGTCAATAATCGCTTCTGGGCGGGGGGGACAGCCGGGGATGTACACATCTACGGGAATCAGTTTGTCAACGCCTCTGACTGCTGTGGTGGAGTCCATGCTGAACATTCCGCCCGTGATGGTGCAGGCGCCCATTGCGATGACGTATTTGGGTTCCGGCATTTGTTCGTACAGCCGCACCAAGATGGGGGCGTACTTCATGGTAATTGTGCCGGCGGTGATGATCAAGTCGGCTTGCCGGGGGCTCGATCGCGGTACTAGACCGAATCTGTCGAAGTCAAAGCGCGATCCGATCAAAGCTGCAAATTCGATGAAGCAGCAGGCCGTGCCGAAAAGTAGCGGCCACAGGCTGGAAAGTCTCGCCCAATTGTAGAGGTCATCGACTGTTGTCAGGATGACGTTCTCTGAGAGTTGCGATGTGACTTCCGGGCGATCGACTGGGTTGATCAGCGCTTTTTGTGATTTGTCAGAACTTAAGACCATTCCAAGGCTCCTTTGCGCCATGCATAGACAAGAGA
>Ga0247774_1001976_pt1 | contig 10247 bp, 8 predicted proteins | sample UWRJL001104B6_FD_179933 | JGI IMG/M metagenome (GOLD analysis project Ga0247774, IMG submission 179933) | Plant litter microbial communities from Arlington Agricultural Research Station in Wisconsin, United States - UWRJ-L001-104B-6 | ecosystem: Environmental > Terrestrial > Plant litter >... | reverse complement strand
TCCGGTAAGGTTTGGCGATGGAAAACAGCGGAGGTTTTGTCTTCGCGAGTTGAACTTAATACTGTATTAGGTTGGAGTACCTTCGTATTGTAGGTTTTGTCCAGCCTTTCCAGGATTTTGGCGTTCAGGAAAGAACACAGCTTCTGCATGCGGGCCTTGGTTTCGAGCTTCAACTTCGGCCTGATCGGCAAGATAAGCCTTTCGACATGGGTTGTTCCTTGATAATATGCATCTTCCAAGTTTATGAACCGTTTGTGCTGCGGGGGAGAAGGTTAAAAAACAAGTTGTGCCCTGTTCAACAAAAGCTTCCCCTGGAGATAAGGCAGAGACAAAAGATTGCCGTATGCACTAATTGATTGTGACTCTCCGAACCGACGGCTGAAGGTAACCTCCGGAACCCGTAGAATTGTTCGCTCGCTTGTCTTCCCGGCATTCTAGCGAGACCTCCGACTGGCGATATTCAGGAACGGTGCACGGCCTGACGACGCTATCCGTTATCTGGAACAGAGACGATAAAAAAAAAGGTCCCGCCCGGGCCGTGCTCTGATTGGCGAGAAGAGCCAAGATCTCGCACGTTGCCCCTGGTCAAATTTGCAACTGTCACAGTGCCGTCTGATCAGAACGGAGCGACGCCAACAGCAGCTCTCCACTCAAGTCTCAAATTTTGGGACGGTGGCAAGGCCCACCACCAGCCCTAGCATTGGCCCGGACTGTTGGTTACTGCCCCCAAGTTCCAACGCATACCACCAAAGACGGCGTTGGTCTGAGCACGGGATCGGAAACCCCTGGCGTCACGGCAAATCTAATTTAGCCTGCAGCTAGATATTGTGTGGAAAAGAGACATCGTTTTGAGATGAAGATGGGTCGTACGGAGCGGGGAGCGGAGACAGCGGGTCATGTACAGTTTCCTGCGCCGAGAGCAAAAAATCGGCAGCTTTGTCATGATTCGGTGCAATTGATCGAGGCTGACACTTTGTTTTCTTATCCAACTCATCTTGCGTGCTGCGGATAAGCATTTTCAATATTGCTAGATCATGTTGTGCTTGCTTCTTTACTCAATAAACCAACCTCATGCTACCCCGTCCATCTAAGGTGGCTAGATCGAGACCTGCAAGCACTTAATACGAATTGGGACCACAAAGCAGAAAGGAGACACAGAAAAAGAAGAACTGCGGTGGCGCATCAGTGATCATTCGTCGACCGGGTCCCCAAATTTGGGCACTTGCTAGCATAGGGCCTGCACGGGCACAAGATCCCTGCAGCCATCTTGGAGAAGGCGAGACAGGGCTGGGCCAGCTCTGGCAGACGGGACCCGCCACGCCCCCCCTCTTCTTTCTCCCCGCCGCGGATGATCAGGTTGGCCACATGCTGGCTCTGCAGTGCATCTGCAGCAGACGCAGACTCTGCCGGTGCCGAGCCTCACAGCATGAAACCAGCGACCAAAGGAGAAAAGCGCCGGAATTGTTCCTTGTCGACGTAATTTTGCGCGACGGGCAGCGCGTCTTCCGACTTTCCATCACGAATCCTGCCGGTACCTCGTACTGCGGAAGCCGCACATGTAAAATCACGAATCAACGCTCCCTTTTCAGTTGATTGAAAGTGGCTGGGAGCAGCAGGACAGAGTCAGTGGGATAAATCTTAAGCGCTGTCCTTTTCCTCATTACTTGTGTCTTGTTCCCGACCGAGGGAAGCCGTTAGCAAGCACGTTTCGGGAGCGAAAAGGAAATTGCACATAGACCGATTCCGTAGCTCGACTTCCAATCGACTAACGGTCCCCGCCTCATCAATGCTGAAATCCTATTTGCTAGGCTCGACTGGAAAAACAGTACTTCCTAGCCGTCGAACTGCTCTCGGCACCTTCGTCGTGGAGTACGTACCGTCTGTAATCTGTATCGGTCGATTGCTTTAATGCTCTAGTTGAGCCACTTGACTTTATCCCAGGATGCCCGGCCAGAATCTGCTCTTCATCACACGGCAGTCCAGTAGCTCCCTTCCAATCTGGCCCCGGACCGCTCGTTCTCGATTTCGTTCGCTCTCTCTTCCCTTGGCGTTCCTTCGTTCTTCTCGTGTCGCTCCCTAGCAACTTGCTTCGCACAGCACGAGATTTCAGCTCTGCCGCATCCTGGCTTCCTTCCCAGCCATTGGGCTTCGGTTTTTGTTGACTGGTGTTGCCGTGGCCGCCTCCTCTGGCCAGCCGTGTCCTTTTACACGTCTCGTGCTCACATTGGATACTTTTGTCGGCGGTCGTCCGAATCGAGTAACATCCCACGTATTACCCAAGTACAGCCCTGCTCGCTGGAGAGCTCCACCAACGCCCTTGTCCTTCCAGTTTGATCGACCCTGAGGAATCCCCGGCGAACTCAATTGTCGATTCTTGAGCTCCGGCGAGCTTATCCTGGTTATTCTTTTTTTACGTCTCTCTCCTTGCACCTCTCGTATCCCTCTTTCACGGTAAAATCACAAGCTCCCAGCTCCAACTGTTGCAACGAGACGTCGCAAGTCATTGTCTCACTCCCCCCCACAAGTCTCACACCCAAGAGATTCCCCCAATTCCCTGGACGCCGGCTCCTCGTTCCGACCCACTCAAGTACGGCACCTTTCGATCCTTGGCTTGCTTGGCTACCTACCTAGCAGTGACCTGTTTTATTGTTTCCTTCTCCCTCCCACCTTCCCAGAATCCCAGAAATACCTCCCCTTTCCTGCTGCCACTTCCAGAAACCTGGTTTGCGAGAAACCGAAAAACAACCTCGATCATGCTTGAGTAAGACAGGCTGCGGATACCGTCGAGACTGGACTTGAGTGTTTATCACACATCTCGACCTCCGCCTCGACTCGAACGGCTACAGACATGCTGCGACGGTGGAGCCGGTTGGTGGTGGTGGTGCTCTGCCTATGTCTCTGTTTCCAGTTTGCAACGGCTAGGACACCGCGGGGGCTTGTACGGAGGCAGGAGAGCGCACCTCCAGAATCAACACCAGAGCCGACCCCAACGCCCGAAGGGGATAATCCGAACGGGGATGGAGATGGGAAGCAGGAAGGAGATGGCGGAGATGCGAGCACGACAAGCGAACAAGGCGACGAACCGACTGAGACTAGCGACGAAGAGAAGCCCACCGAGACAGAAGCCAAAGAAACGTCGGTTCCTACAACCGATGTCCTCAATTGTGAGAGCGATTCACCCCGCCAAGTATTTTATGTAGCGCTAACGCTATACCAGATACCATTCCCGAAGGACAGCTCCCGATCCAGCCGCGGCTTACACCGGCGTTTGGTGTTAGCGGCACCTTGCTCCTCATAACGGGCGCCATCTATGCTCTCGTGGGAATCAAGAATGCGTGGCTGCATACCTTCTTCTCCACGGCTTTCCTGTCGGCTCTGGCTACTACCGTCTTGATCATCTACGTCATGCCAGTCCCAGTGAGCGACGCGATCCAAGGCGCCTACCTCGTGGCCATTGCCATGACGGGTATTGTCCTCGGTATCGGCGCCACCATTTTCAAGGAAATCACGGAGGGCCTTGGGTGCCTGCTGGGCGGGTTTTGCCTCAGCATGTGGCTGCTGACGCTCACGCCAGGCAGCTTGCTCCCGGAACCGGCGCCCAAGGTTATTCTCATCAGCGTCATGAGCGTGGCGTCCTTTTGCCTCTACTTCAGCCACTACACGCGAGACTACGCACTGATCATTCTGATTTCGTTTGGTGGGGCTACCGTGTCGGTTCTGGGGATCGACTGCTTCAGCAGAGCAGGACTCAAAGAATTCTGGGTCTACGTCTGGGATTTGAATGAGGATCTATTCCCGCTTGGCACGGTAACGTACCCGGTAACGAAGGGTATCCGCGTAGAGACGGCCGCCATCATCATCATTTGCCTTGCCGGCATCGTCTCGCAGCTGAAGCTTTGGAGGGTTATCCAGGAGAAGCGCGCGAAGAAGGCGGCCGAGAAAGCTGAGGACGAGCGGAACCTGCAGGTCGAGGAGGAGGCAGTTGGGCGGCAAGTCGAAGCGGCCAACTCGAGGGAACGACAAGCTTGGGAGAGAACTTACGGCGACGGTGAGGATGACAGAAATCAGGAAGAGCACATGGCCGTCGGCTCGGGCGATTCAGGCGTTGGCGATATGGAAAGCGAGAAGCGGATGCGCCACGTGAGCGGCATGTCGACGATGAGACACTCCCAGGACGGCGTTATTATCGAGATGGCCGAGATGGCGACGCCTCCCGAGGTGCCTCCGAAGTCGCCCCCGCCAGCAGGCCTCATGACGGTCGAGGAGAACAAGGAAGGCATGGTCACTGTCCGGGTGGCCAAGGATGACTATCCTCAGGCGCCTGCAAGTCCGTCGATCCGCGATCCCGAGGAGCGCGCTTGGATTATGGGTGCTGATGGAGATGTCCGGTCGGCAACGCGGCAGTCATTAAGACCGCAATCGAGCATATCACGCGCCATGACGACCTCACCCACACCTGACGTGGTGCCTCTTCCGTTCCAGGTTGCCGAGGAGGACGCGACGGAGAGAGGCACCATTGGCGATCGATCTTCCTTGGCCGGCACCTTTGCTGATGACGAGGATGGCAGGGGCAGCAGGCGGAACTCCATGGCAAGGAGGCTGTCACAGGGGTCGATGAACCTCCTCAGGAGTCTTTCTCAGCGATCGAAGGGTCGGGAGCTGGCTAGAGAGAGGGGCCACGAGAGCAGCGAGGACTTGGTCATTCCTCGGGGCGTATCACGCACATCACGGCGCGATGACGACAACCAATCGCTAGCAGTAACTGTTGACAATGAGAGTCTGCACGGGAGCTTGGATGATGGCGAGAGGACACCACGAGACACGAGGGCAAAGAGCATTGAACTCAAACTTGGGGACAATCTCAATGTCAAGGACAGGCCGATATCTGCCGCGGAAACAGTGGCAACAGATATTCTAAACATGGAGAGCGGCCTTCAAAGCCCGACAAAGGGTACCGGCAGCGAGGTTGGTGCCAGATCCGATGCCACAGCCGACACCCCGAAGGCAGCAAAGTCGACCGTCTCGATGAACTCGCGACGAAGTCTCACCAGGGATTCCTTGCCACAAGGGCTTTCACGAACAGCTCTCAAGTATCGGACGAATGAGTGGGTGAAGCACGCTAGCGTTGCCGATGCGCCCGCCCCGGAGCCAATTCAAATTGCCCATTATCCGATCGAGGAAGAGGAGCCCGGCCCGGCCAAGGGAGAATCGCCGGCGCCGGTCATAGTGGAGGAACTTCAGCAAACTGCCGAAACAGGTGTGCCGGCGCCAGCCCCGTCACGGTCAGCAACTGCCATGTCCAATTACGACCGGTCCATGTCGCGATCGGACTCGAGACTGTCGGTGGCAGGGAGGCTGGCGACCAATGTTTCTCCTGACCAGGGACGCGGTTCTCCTAACGCTACCTCGCCTGTTGGCCAGGTCCATCAAGTCTCGGGCCGACGCTCAACCTCGGGCATGCACAACGTGCAGCCCATTTACGAGGAGGACGGCGATCTGAGCCATTACCCCTCGCCAGAGGAAGGCAACTCGGGCCCCAGCTCGAAAGCTCCGTCTCCACAGCCGCAGGACTTCCGATCTCCGCCTCCAGGAGTCGTGTCGTACAACTCGCCGCAAACCCTAATCGGCCAGCGCGAGCTGTTCCTGCGGAACAAGTCGCAGGGCAACATCTCGAACGGCGTCGACTACTCTCTTCCGACGAACCCCACGCCGAGCGACGCAGGTTCGGTCTACAACTACTACCCTGACTACGGCTACCAACCACCGTCCCCTGGCGATGATATCCCGCTCTCACAGCGCAAAGCCATCATGCGGCAGAGCTCTCTTCTCGCCTCGTCCAGCTCGCTCCCTCGCTCCTCGTCTGCCCTCGCGCTTCCGACCCAAACGCCTGACAACCTTCCCTTCGACTCCCACCAGCCGGCTCGCAAGTCCAACCTCCCCACGCCAGCCGCACGGCAAGCCCAGCTCGCCAGCTTTAGACAATCTGTCCAAGCCGAGCTCCGGGCCGGCACGCCCGTCGTCCCGTCGGGCAACGGTCGGGAGACGCCCTTTATGCACTTCAGCAACTCGACGACGAACCTTCTCCCCGGACAGATCGGCCCCGGGGTCTCCGGGCTCGGTATGACGAGAGAGAGCGAGGTGCAGCGCAGCATCGACCACCAGCGGGCGGCGCTGCTGAGGGAGAAGGAGGCCGAGGCGCAGGCCCGCGAGATGGAGCGGTGGGAGAAGGAGCGGAACGACAAGGCCTTTGAGCAGCGGATGAGGAGCGGGCCGGCGTTGTTGGAGGCGCATCGCGAGGCTATGAGGAGGATGCAGGAGGGCGCAAAATGAAGTGGATCCACAGTTGACACAATCACTTGATAGTTTCCTTGTTACATTGATGATACCAGGTTCGATAATGCGGAGGACATTTGAGATGACTGCATAGAGAAAATGGCTTTGGGGCCCCGGTGTTCAAGAGGGATTGATAGATTTAAAGAGTCGAATTTAATAGCTACCTATCTACTGAGAATCTTGCAGACATTTCCAAGTTCGGTTAGGTTTAATTGAGTGGATGTGGAGAAGCTGCGCTACGATGCATGCAGTGCAGTTTGATTAGTGTACGAGCATGACATCGGAGGGTTTCGCCGAGCAGAATAAAGGTACTCTACAAGAAATTTGGATGTGAGCCGCATGCGACAACATCGGTTCTGCACGAGGCAAATTTGCAAAGGGTCAATTATCCATCTGCAATTTCGCATCCCGTCGCCTTGAGTGCCCTCCTCAGCCGGCGCCGAACGTTACTCCGCCGTTCTCCAGATACTCCCTCTCCTCATCCGTATCCTCCCGCCCAAGCCACTTGTTTCGGTACGGATACCTCCCATACTTCTTGACCAAGACCGAATGCTTCTTGTCGAAGCCTCGGAAGCTCTCAATCTTTTCCAGGACAGCTTCCTTCGTTTCCTTTCCCTCGTCCCCCTGATCGCCCTCCGTTTCTCCCGCCGTTCCTTCCGGAGCTTCCGCAACCGCAGTAGCGGCGAAGTCTCTCTCCACGTCAGCAACCCACTCATCGATCAGTTCCTGGTACTGATCGTGGTCCTCAATGTACTCGGAGTGCATAAGCGGCATGTAAAACCACGCCCGGTACGCCGGCGACAGCCGCAGGCCAGGGTGCCGATCCGGCCGGTCCGGGGACGACAGCAGCGTCCTGACCACGGCCCGGGCGAGCACGTCGTAGTGCGCGTAAATCTTGTCCTGCTCCTTCCTGAACACGTTCCGCGGCATCTGGTCCAGCAGCACGATCAACGCCAGCGCATCCCGCGCGTATCCCTCCCCCCTACCATGATCCTTGCTACTAATAGTAGCAGCGTTACCCTCCTCTCCATCCCGCGTCAGGGTCTCGAGCAACGGCCCCGCGATGGTGGCGTCGTGATGGCGCTCCAGCGCCCAGTTGGCGGGCGTCCGCGGGGATGAGGCCGCCGGGAGAGAGGATGGCAAGGGGTACGTGGTGGGGGAGAGGGCGGCCAGGGCCGGGAGGGAGAGGGCGGCGCAGGAGGTGTCGAAGGCGGACTTTTGCGGCGCGGGGCCGAAGCCGTACCATTTTGAGAGGAGACTTTGCGGTGGGATGAGGGCCGTGGGGGAGAGGGGGCCGAACCAGTGAGTGCGGAGGGATTTGTAGAGGGCGGGACTGAGGAGGGATTTGTCGAGCGGGGACATGGTTAATGCTGGGGTGGATGGATGGATAATGAGAACCAGGATATTTTCGGAACTTTCAGATTCTTCGTCTTTATGAAAGGAGGTGCGGGAAGTAATGTTGGTAAGTTTTGATTAGTTGAAGTTGAGGAGGGGATGTGATCCGGCCTTGGTTGAAATGCTACACTGGGCTGCAATCACCAACGCAAACCACAAGTTGTCAAAGTAAATCGAGGCGACCGAACAGACAACTGAGAAGATTATTGGCAAGTGTCTCACCAGGCGATTCGACAATCGATACGGGATAGATGATGTCAATTCAAAGAGCGACGACGAGGTTGACACCAAGTTTTTAATAGCTCCCCCCGCAAAGGAAAGAAAAAAGTGGAGACTTCACATTAGTAATCCGGAACCCCTTTCTTGACCTCGGCGTTTCGGAACCCCGATTAAAGCGGGGAAACGAAGGAGCCGATGCCAGGGCCGGTGTCTGTCGGTCTTCGGTGCTCGGTGCTCGGATCATTGGACTTGCCTGCAATAGGATCAAAAGTCTAGACATCATGTAGGTGTACATTTTGAGAATTCTAAGTGGATGAATCCAAAACCTTCGCCGAAAGGACTCGTACTGGCGGTGCGAGGACAAGGGTCAGGGTTAGGGTTAGGTGGAAGGTAGGAACGGCGGTGAGGAATTGGAAAGGAGACGGCCGAACTTCTCATCTACGGGGGATTGCTGATTGGTATATGAAGTTTGGCTTGCAGGTTATAGGTATTCGTAAGTCAATTAGGGCGACAGCTAGTAACTCTAGGTGGCCTCTCTATATCGACCTCTTTACATCATACAGACCATCCCTTATGTGCGGAACTGACCTGCAAGAGCTCTCCTATTTAGTGCGAATAGAGGCCTGATTCATCGCTAATGGGTATGCTCTATTTTGCCTTAAGAATGGAAATGGATGCTTATCGCTGGCGCCAGGGTTGAAGACATGACGTGCTTTTATGGATAACTGGATTGTTGCTAGAGATCATGCTGTGGCAAAAGCTAAGCTGGAAAGGAGAAGGGGAAGGGGAAGCCGGTACATGTATTTAGAATTTCGCGCTGGAAAGAGTCGTATGCTATTCCAACTCGACGAGACCATTGCATGTCGTGCTAGTCAGCCCGTCTCAATCACCTAATCGCATCGGCTAGTCCACCGGCGGTTGCGTAAGAGGCATCAAATTGCGGTTGTGTCAGCTATATGGATGTTATTTACCAGCCGAGTAGGGGAAATTGAGGTGATCGGGCCTTTGCTGTGCCGGCAATCGGCCGACTTCAGTATCGTGACTACCCATCGACATTCGAATTCGAAGTCGAGAACCAACATCTTAGTCTCTCACAGACGAAGGATATTATTTATGCTAAGCGCGGTTATCTTATTCATATTCCTAGAATAGACTAATACGTACTCCTAGGAAACTCAACTCACCGTCATTATCTCCGAGCAAGGTGACTGTAACGACCCATGACGGGCCTACGCCGGAAGAAAAAGGCTGTGGACGGGTAACCCCGGACGGTAGAATGCAGAATCAGACCCGACGCTTAGAATCAGGACTACGAGCCCAATACAGAACCCCAGGGAACGAGGCTCACTAGGATTACAGTAAGCCACTGATCCAGATCACTAGATCACTATAAGACCGTAAGTCACTTACGGATAATTTATCATATAAGAACTCAAATCCTCCTGTATTTGGGACTAGTCTCTGCCTAGATACTTATTAACCTAAGTCTTCTGCTGTTACGCCGAAAGAACAGCCAGCTGCTAACAACTGGCTGGAGACTCGTTGGGCAGGAACGTCTAGGTCTGCGCACAGGCCTACAGCCTGAGCGCTCTAGACGCATCCATCTAGTGCGGCCAACGAGAGACAGCTTATCCGCAGAGAGATCATCAGTCTTACATCTAAATATCTGCATCATTACTTGACACATCACTGACAGTCGTGGTGATACCCATTCCAGCCTATTTCTGAGATACATGATACGTGTTACGCTCATATCAAGCTCATCGCGTACCTCGGCAAACAAGCCGAAACGGCATTAGACTGTCCGACATGGGACTTTGTATGATGCTTGTAATATTCTATTGATGATGTTCTGTCCGGGTTCTAGCTTCTAGCTTCAGGGGGAAGGTGGACGCGAGCCTTAAGTAGCTAGCTGTCTGCAGGGACATTATCAGCGTAACAATTTGCGTCTTTGATTCTACATTGATGCGTGTGTAACAAGAAGAATGCACTTCCAGGCTTCCTTTGGCGGGGCCGCGAAGCAGAGAGTCGGTCCCTCCTGTTTGCCTATCTCTGAGAAATTCACACCACACGGACGTTTATGTATCTAGCCGTTCATATCGTGGGGTCTCGATAGGCTTATGTACCGTGAAAATCAAGAATCAAGAGCGGCGCTGCCACAGTCTTGTCGGGCGCAGCTTTCGGCTGCCGCCCTTTTACTGTAAATAATGAAGGAGTGACTTCAATTGATTGACCTGCTAACATACATGATGTGTCGGGAAAGGAGCATATTCTTATAGAAAGGAAATATGCGCACGGAT
>Ga0247774_1001975_pt1 | contig 10248 bp, 6 predicted proteins | sample UWRJL001104B6_FD_179933 | JGI IMG/M metagenome (GOLD analysis project Ga0247774, IMG submission 179933) | Plant litter microbial communities from Arlington Agricultural Research Station in Wisconsin, United States - UWRJ-L001-104B-6 | ecosystem: Environmental > Terrestrial > Plant litter >... | reverse complement strand
TCCCGTTCTTCGCAGTTGCGTTCGCTCGAATTCTCAATCAAGATTTTTCAAATTTTTTCAATGCTCGCTCAATGGTAGTACTATTGTACAGGGTGTCATTCAAAGATAATCGTGAAAGGAATGTTCATAAATAGAATAGAAGCTCTGCGGGGCGGGGATCAACCCCGACCTCAACCCTAAGCGCCTGCCATTATCATGACAAGAGAAAAGAGCCTTCAACAATCCAACACGTCTCGGGCTCATACCATGTCTTTCTGCCTCCTCTGATGTGTCGTGACATCAAACTCGTTAGAAACCACGATCCCGTGCTGCGGCCTCTCGGTGACGGGCTCGGCGTATATCTTCATGTTCTGCATCTTGATGTCATTTACCATGCGCTCTTCGCTCTCCGTAAATGACAGATCCGTCATAGGATTCGAGTCTTTGGACCGCGGGCCGCGCTTCCGGTTCGAGTCGACGCCGGGGCCCTTGCTGCCGCCACCGCCGATGGAGCGGAACCCGGGCGGGGTGCGGTAGGCCTTTTGGGTCGACCGCAGCCGCGACGGCATCAGGGGCTTGAACCACTGCCGGAACAGCGGCAGGATCATGGGCAGGTTGGCCGTCACGATGGCTACAAAGGTCTCGCGCGTGCCCCACTGGGCCGACAGCTGGCCGCCCGCGACGGGGTCGAGGATGACGAAGATGCTCTTCAACATGGCGCAGACGAGGACGAAGATGCCGGAGCCGAGCACGATAGTAGAGGCGATCTTCTTGGGGAGGGTGAGGGTCGACTCCCAGAGCAGCGGCACGGGAATGAAGATGAGGTAGATGTCGGTAAAGATGTTGGCGAGGAAGGAAGACCAGATGATGGGTCCCGAGATGCCGGCCTGGCAGACGTTGCCGGGATCGGGGCTGATTTGCCAGTAGTGGTAAAACGGTTGGCATGCCGCGTAAATAGTGAGAATAGAGGCGAGGTAGGTCGTCAGAACCAGGGCGAATCCGATGTAGATGCGGATCCTGTACCGGCGACCGAGACCTTGCTGCAAAAGTTATCAGCTATCGCTAGCTCGTTGCTTGATTGAAGAAGCGAAGACATACTGTCAACCGGATATAGAACACCAACATGGACAACTTGATCGACAGCATCAAACACGAGTATGCCGTCCATCCTGCGACCTGAATCTGAGACCCAATGACACTGCAAAAATAGTTAGTTGGATCGATTCTATTGGCTTTTCTCGTGTCCCGAAAAAGACCCACCGCATGCTGTATTCTGGAGACAGAGGGTCCAAAGCTGCCCGCTGTTCGTCCGTCATGCCATTGTTGGCAAGTCCGTTGGCCGCCTTGCCTATGAAGTAGGCAAGAGTAGACTGTGTAGAGTAGAAAATCTGGAGAGTGTCAGTGGGCAATCTCATACGGCTGCAAGTGATTCAATAATGAGACGGATGACGAACCACGGCAACCCATGCGAGATAGTCATCTCCTTGGAGACCCTTGATGCCCACGGAACTGAGGCGAGCATATGTCCGGAGCATCGTGAAGATGACGGCAATGCCATACAGCGTGAATCCCTCGATGGTCATCTCGCGGAAGACTTTGGCCCCAGCTTCGGCGGCTGCCGCTGCCGCTGCTGCCGCGGCAGGATCCTGGATTAGTGACGGATCCGACATTTTGAAGTGCGGAAAAGAAAGAAGGGAAAAAATAAAGTTCAAACTTGGGCAAAGATCAACAATACTCCAGGCTGTCGATCACAATGGGGGCGGTGGAGAAGTGCACGAGGACCGGACTCGGCAAGTGAGGTGAAGGAGGGAGACGGAGATGTTTATTTGTATCCGCACATCAACCTCCACGCTCGAGAGTCGACTGAGACCCAGACGGAAGAAAGGCAGCGAGTAAATCAGGTCTAGGGAACCTTTGATACCGATAACAACTTTGCGAGGCGGATAACAGACAGTGAGTACCTGCAGAAGCGGACTCTAGACCCCTGTGGCTAGGTCCGGATACCGCAGTCTGGATCCTTACCAAATGCGACGTGATTCATGGATAGTCGAAACATTTCAAAGTCGCCATGGAGGTTTCCCACCCCACCATGGCATCAACCTGCAGTGCTTTTTCTGCAAGAACCAGGCATTGGGGAAACGGAGAAAAAGCGGCTGGCCACCCCTACAAACTTTGGAACGGCAAAACGGCGCGGAAGGTTTAGCTTAGCGCCATTGACGATGATGAAGAAGCTTGCCGTATTGTTCTAGGGCTAGCATGCCGGTCGCGTCGTGGATCCCGCCCTGCGGACCGCGCCTGTCTACGGATAAGGGAACTACGCCGGGTAGTCTATCCGGGGCTGGTTTTGGCACCGTGTTGTGAAGCGTGAGTCGCTGCAGACGATGGTCGGGATATTAGGGCACTTTTCCAGCCAGTGGACGAAAATGTTGAACATGTTGTGTGGGGCGGCCATGAGGAGAATTAGCACCCGACTCGACGCTGAACATTGTCCATGGCCGGGAAAAGAAAACATGTCAATACAAAGCATGCAGTCGAATACAAACTGGCACATATTGACCACGATCTGTTAGTGCATGCACCAATTCATAATGGGATGCTACCTTGTTCCTCAGAGTGCACCAGTTTATCTGTCCCAGCACGAAGGGCAAAAGAAATGTCGTTGTGTCAAAAAGGACGCCGTCGACGCCGCGTGTGCTAGCTCCAGGACTAAGAAGAACACTTCTGATATCTGACAAAAGGTCCAGAACAGGTATCGTCCCGGCACGTGCAGGGAATGAAGCTTCTTAGCTTCTTCGCTGTCTGAGTGGACCAAAATTCCTCCACCTTCGCAAGCACTGACAAGAGTCGTCAGCACTACTAAGCGTTCGAGTCTAGTATAGCCCGCGGCATTATTCCTAGGTTCCCCGATCAGGGGGTCCTACCAGGGCGCTCTTCAGGAAAGTGGGGGCAAAAATCCTTGCTTTCTCCTCCACCAAGCGGCCCGAAAACATATATGCCTGTTTCAGTACTTCGCTCCCTCGGCAAGCGAAGGATGTACTAGCCGTCCTCCGCAGTTACTGGTTCGGGTATTGTAGCCATTGAAAACATGAGGGCTGGATTGCTAGGATTATGGGGGGAAGTTGATACCGGCGGACGTTTTGTGGGATCGGCCGGTGCCCGCCTCGCCTAAGAATTTTGCATGGAATCCTGGTGGCGTGTTCCTTTCCTTCCCCGCTCTCGACTTGAACATCGTTCAGCTGCCAGAATGTCATTCCTGGCCCTCTGCTATTTGACAGCAAGTAGTAAGTTTCGAGTTTTCTGCTGCCGATCCGACTTACCGAACTGCTTATTTGTGAGTCTGTGCGAATGCACAATGGTGCTGCATATTTGTCTGCCGATGTGAGGAACGATCTGTTTTGGGGGAAATATCTTCCTGCCGCACATCCGGCCGAGCGCATTATCAACGCCAACCTTCCAGATCTTTCCTCGGCTGGGAGTTGGTTTGTAGGGCGCACGGCCGTCTTCGGCCGTGTCCTGGCAAATGGCACCAAACCCTTCAGCGACATTGGCGGGGTTAACCCCAACTGGCGGCGGACCCTAAGGCCCGACGGACGAAAAATCTTCATGCTAGGGCGTGGTTGCAGGCGTACGAACTTGCTCGATATGGAGCTATGCCAATTGCAGTTTGGCACCCCTGCAGGGCAAAGGGGGGAGGACCCAGGGAGCGGGAATCACACCAACAAAGATGTGGAGCCGTGGACAAATGGTGGAGTGGATTGCTTAGTTATTCGCCCGATGGGGATAGCCATGACTCTCGCCTTGAGCTCTTCCCTTCCCGACACCGGGACCGATGCCGCCGTCCGCTCGGCACCGCGGCGTTCACTTCGCATTTCAGGGTTTTGACCCCCAATTCAATCCTCCGAGGAGGCGATGCCCCCCAATTGTTCTGCCTCTAAGCCGGACTGAGATTGGGACGCGAAGACGACAAGCAGACTAGTAGATGTCAGCCTGCAGAGGCGGATGCGGCTACGATTCCACCATGATGCATAGGTGAGTCCTTGAATGAATGAATCAATAGACTGCCCACATGCCGATTGCGCTGAGTTCCTTATCAAAGGACAGCCAGGCTTTTGACCTGACCGTACAGAGTTAGGGTCCAACAAAGATGGCTGCAGGAACTAGATACTGTAGGGAACATGAGTCCCTGCTGGGGTGCGATATTCGCCCTGGTTCTTATACTAATGAATATGACTCCACGAAATTTCGCTGCACGGGTACCCTGGTACGTTGAGTATCCATGAGACTTTTACTCCGTAATTACACATTATGCACCTCTCGCGTCTGATCAATCGGATTTGATGCCAACCCACACCAGAGATCGAGAGGCCCCGGCAAATCCACTTGTCCCTGCCCGTGCCAGATTTCGCCAGCAAATACCACTCTCCCCCACCTCCTGAGAACGTGTAAGTGCGTGGATTGTCGAGACTCGTGAGGCCATGCAGCTGGCAGCTTTGATTCCTTCAAAGGAAAACGAAAAAAGAATTTAATCAGAGAGAATCCTGAACGAGCACAGATACGCAAACAAATATCGAGACCTTCATCCTGCAGACGAGTCTCGTGGGAATGCCTGTTACGCACCTGGGAGAGATGCGGCCTTGAATCCAACCAGGGATCAAAATGCTGCAACCCTTCTCGCGTGATAAGAAAGAACATGATTTATGATGCCAAATCCCTGCCATTTACAGATGACTCTCTGATATCAACCATTCAAATGCTAACCACAGGCTCCAGGCCTGCAACAGCAGCCCCAATCTTCATACTAGTCCTAGATGGCAACCTAGTATCAAAGCACGTAGTATTAGTCACATCCAAATCCCTCAAATCATAGTGAGGACGACGATGCTGAGTATTTGAGCATTGTACCTACGGTCAACAAAAAACATGAGAAGGATTGAGAACCTTGCCGTATGAGGATTTAGATGGCATGCCTGTCAGGAGGCGGCGCCTTCTGTACACCCACTCCACACCGATCCAATTGTGAAACAACTCCTTGCCATCAAGACTCTACTTAGTCCGATATGCCGCTCGCACCTTTTCAGTAGTAGTGCGCGCCCAAAAATATCAAAGGACCTTTGAATCCAAACATTGAATTCGGTATAACACCATACGATTTGTCTTGACTGCTGCTCTAAAGTCTAACTCCGAGGTTTTAGCATCACATGACCCTTAGAGACTGCAAGGAGGACTTTTGAGACCAGCACTGAGTGGGTCATTCATGGTGGTGAGGCAGTGGGGCAAGCCAAGTGACAATGACTGCGACGTGAAGAACTTGGCGGAGCGGTGGCAGCGGCGAGGTGCTGGCTGAACCTCCTGTCTCCTCTGTCAGCTTAGAGTGCTAGCAAAACGTTCTCCCATCTCAATGGATCTAACGCTATCAGGGATGCAAGGAGGGCAGGTCACGAGGTATTTCCTTCTACTCACCCTTTCCTTCCCCAGTCCCAAGCCATCGCAGGCTAACCGATCCGTTGCTCGCTATAGCTGCCCCGAGCGAGTGCATAGTGCAAATGGCACACGTAGTCTACGACTAAACCTTTCACGATTGTCGAATGATTACTGCCAACCCAAGAGCATGTCTTATTGGGGACCAATAGCATACAGTGTATGATGCATTCCAAAAGCATGAAACTAATTCCGTTGCGCCTCGCTATCCTCCACGTCCGCAATGATGCCCCATCTATATAAACTTTCTATTGATATTGTCCGCCATCTACTTACGGAATGTTAACAGTATAGGGATACTGCTTCCGAAACCGCTGAAGCCACGTAGGCCGATGATAAGACATTGGCGCCTGCACCTTGGCGAGGCAGACGCTCTGAATGTTCCTCCGCCTCTCATCGATGCACTCACAGCGACACCCAACGGCACCTGGTCGTTCGGGTGACATGTTCTCGTCCGGGGGTCCCAGAGCCGAGTTTTCAAGAAGTTGACCCCCAGGGGCGTTTCCCGGGCACTGGAAAAAGGGCGGGTGGCTGTACCCAACATCCGAAAAGTGGTGCACCTTCTCGGGCGGCAGGAGAAGATGAACGGCCAGGCTGTGAACTGGCGCATCGCCCCACCGCTCGTAGTAGAAGCCACCCTCGCGATCAAGATGGTGGAAGAGGTCCTGGTAAGCCTCCCCGCGGAAGAAGTCCAGGTCTGCAATCTCGAAATTGCTCCAGTAGTGACACAGGTTCCAAACGTTGCCGGTCCGGTCATAATGCGAGATGCCTAGCCATCCTAGCAGCCTCCGGATCGGGAGGGGTGCCCACGACGGCTCAATGAGCGCTTTCCACATGGGAGTGGCGGGGATGTTCTGCTGCTTGCGGAAGTCGTCGACGGCACGGAACAGGCTCGGACAGGTCTCGCCAATCTCCCACAAGGCGGCCGTGTAGCCGTACGTCTTGCCGCGGCGCTCCATCTCCACAAACGGATCGTACGTGATGGCGCAGGAGTATTTCACGCCAGGCTCGATCCGCCAATACCACCTGTACTGCTTCAGCGCCTCAATCATATAAAATCTCCTTTTTGGGACATGTCAGTACGATCGAGGAACAAACGCCAGAGACGCCAACATCAGACATAACCCTTACCCTGAAAAGAAACGACACATGTGGTGATACGACTCCATCCCCGCCTTGAACACCTTGTTCGCCCCCTGCGCCTTGATCGACGCCTTCGCCGCCTTTACATCCATCCCCTCAGGGAACGACCACTCCGCCGACGGGATGACGTCGAAGGTCATGTTGCCGCTCCCACACTTCCGCAGCCGCGCCACCACGGCGGGATCCCACGCGTCGTCGTTCAAATACAGGATGGGATACTGGAACCACTGGTTAAACTGCCTGTCCACGTTCCGGACCGTCTCGCACGCCGACTCGACGTCCGAGTTCTGCGCCAGCATCACGAGCGTGGCGTTGGCGCGCGGCCGCGACCCCGCCGCCACCTGCGGGTCCTGGCATCGCGTCGCGAAGGGCTCATCGAGATCCTGCGCCGGGCGGGGGACCTCGTGCGACCACGCGTGGAGCAGGATGTCGACGAAATAGAGAAACAGGAGGGGGACGAGAACCGTTCTCAAAAGGGTGTTGTAGCGGCGCGCTAGTCGACGGAGCCGCCGAAATAGCGTCGTCAGCAGAAGCATCATCTCATGGTTTCAATGTGTTCCCGACCTTTTTTCGATGCTGTTTTGAAGGCGAAAATTGAAATTTCTGCGCGGGAAATTGGACTTTCGCAGTTTGCAGGCGTTATTATTTAGCCGAAGCTTTTCCTATGCCGTGGTTTTGGAGGCTGCCTGTTGGGCGCCTGGTCGATTGGCGGATTGCGACATTGGGGCACAGGTTACGGCTGCGCGGCACGGTTGTTCGATTGGGGCGTCTGACAGTCCCGTCATCTCGAATCCGAACCAAATCATTTTCTAGTATGGAAGATATCGAGAAGACTCTTGGATTTGATAAACCGGGCTATTCTTGCTTCCATACTGAACAATCCAGGTCATTTATGAGCCTAGAGAGTGTGAGCATCAACCTAGAGGCATTTTAATTTTTGTGCACTCTAATTAGAAGCACAGGGCCCGGGGGCCTTCCTCAGGATGCTGGGTCCACATTATGCTTCTGCTGTGCCACTTGATGTCATCTTGCCGAGAGGATAAATGCTGCTAATAAGAGACATATCAATCATGTACTATCCACGCCAATCATAAAGCACGCTCTATTATACAATTCAAGTCATGTAGTATACGGGAACGACGGTCTAACGCGAGGAGCGACCCCAGACCTAGTCCTAACCCGAACCCCAATCAACCGAGTCATCGAGAAATCCTTGAATTGACCAGCTTGAGAACTACAGTGATATATAGAACCATTTGATAGGCTATAGTGGAGCAAAAATTCCCGAATAAAGGTGCAAGATATACATGAATAATAGTAATACATCTCATTGTGTCTCGCATCGATGGTTAGACTTCTCGTGAAGTTACCAAATAATTTCCAGCAAAATCCTCTCTCCAGGAGGCTTGTCGTGCTTGCAACAAGCAGGACGAGACCAGTGTCTCTCTAATCTCGAGTAGTAGATCCAATATCACCCCACCGGATGTTCGAAAACACGACATTCGTGTTCGGCATCCTCGACTGGATGTTCGCCGGCGTCCCCTCGCCGGACTGGCACGGCCCGTTGTTGCCACTGTCCAACCAAGCCATGTTCTGGTACGCATCGTTCCAAATACTCATCGCCAGCACCACGCCGCGGTCCAGCGCCTGCCCCATGCCCGCCAGCCCGCCGAAGGACCCGGCAGACCCGCACCCGCCCGCCGTGATGACGTCCCCGCCCTGGCCGGACGCGCCGCCGATCTGGCGCCCGTTCTGGATGTACTTGCGCGTGATCTGGCTCAGCGAGCCCCCGTTCGCCTGGAACTGCGTCACGACGGTGAAGGGCTTCGACGTGTCGACCGTCATGCCGGGCCCCCAGAAGTTGCGCTTCCCGCTCGCGTAGGGATTGTACCCGCAGCCGCTCTTGTCGCAGTTGGTGCCGCTGCACGGGTGCGGGGTGAAGGCGTTGGCGCGCGCGTTGGCCTCGAGGATGTCCATCTCGGCGCAGCAGGCGCCCTGGCGGGCCGTGTTGGGGACGCCGTTGCGCCAGGGGAGGGCGGGGCACTGGGCGTCGCAATAGCCGCTGCCGAAGGCCGCGCCGCCCTGGTTCGTGGTGGAGCGGCCGCCGTCGGCCAGCATCTCGGAGAAGTAGAGCGCGCCGTTCTCGCCGCAAGGGACGTCCGAGAAGTCGACGTCGACGCGGAGCTCCTGGTTTAGGAGCTTGAACATGACGTAATTGTTGCTGACGTTGTCGAGCAGGTAGATGCGCGGAGAGACACTGCGGCCCTGCACGTAGTGGTACATGGTCACGGCGTTGCCCGATGTCGTGACGCCGTACTGGGAGTAGTCGGAGATGCCGTCGACGACGCAGTTTTGCGCACAGGCGGCGGCGCTGGAGCACTGGCTCCCGGGCTGGCCGTTGGCGGCCGTGCAGGCGGTTGACCCGCTGGTGGTGTGAATGGCATGGAAGTCCCAATCGAGCACGACAGACGTGTTTTGCTGGACGCAGCCGCCTGAGCTGGTGCACTTCCATGTCGGGAGGGGAGGGTGGACTTCGGGCTTCGCGTCGTTGGGGTTTTGGGCTACAACGAGGCGGAAGGCCGCCACCACCAGCGCAGACACCGATATTTTGGACATGGTGAAGCTGAACGACAATGCCAACAGTCAATAGCGAGGATGGATGGTTGATGGTGGAGCGATGGCTACCCAGGCCAGGTGGCCGAGCCCCCCGTTTTGGGAAGTAAACATTTTCAGGTTTCCCCGCATTACCTGGTCGACTCGACGTACCGATATTCTAGCCTCGTGTTCCCCATGGGGATGAGCTCCTGTCTCCGCATTCGCTATTTAGGCGTGGATTTGGACAGCGGATGGCGGCCCGGTTTAATGTGGAGAGGAGTCGACCGCCAATCACGACCCGGGGCCCCTGAATTAATAACCGGGTGCGGGGTGCAGCGCAGACGGCGAGCGAATTGGTGTGGCTCTCAGAGATCACCATGTGTGAAAACATGGGGCTCCATCGCCGCGTTGCGGATAACAGATCGGCAGTGGGCTGGAGGGCAACTCTGCGATAGCAGCTTCTCTAAAATATGGCCTACATATACCTCTTCCGTTTGGAAAGACGCTTTAAAGGCCGACGAGGACGAACATAAAACACTTCCGCCTCCTTCGTGAGCTCTATTGCTGTTTTCCGGCAAGGACCGGAGCAATAACCAGGCGGTAACCTAGGTTCCCAAAGGGTTGGCTCACATATAACAAGATTTCCAGCTTATTAAATTAATATTATCCGAGTTCGCTTCTTCACACCGTCCTAAACCTTCATAGAATAAAGGCGTTGGCACGAGAACGCCCTGCCATTCCATCGCTTACTTGTTACGCTTCGGCACGGGTGGCTCCTGCGTGGGCTCGTCCGTGGTTGGCTGGCAAACACCGGCCTTGCATATGCCGTAACTGGCGGAGCGCTTCTTGATCTTGCAGCTACCACCATTCTTGTACTTCTTACCTTGACCGTCGGCCTTGCACTATAGGGAAAATTAGTTACTGTTCCGTCGCGGCATATGAGATGCCCAAATTGAGTCGGTACTTACTACCACAGAGCAATCACCGCAGTTCATGGCATCGTTGCCCAGAACCTTGACACACTGGTCATGGCACTTCTTGTACGTTGGCTCG
>Ga0247774_1001974_pt1 | contig 10258 bp, 11 predicted proteins | sample UWRJL001104B6_FD_179933 | JGI IMG/M metagenome (GOLD analysis project Ga0247774, IMG submission 179933) | Plant litter microbial communities from Arlington Agricultural Research Station in Wisconsin, United States - UWRJ-L001-104B-6 | ecosystem: Environmental > Terrestrial > Plant litter >... | reverse complement strand
AAAGCAGCTTATGCAAGTTTGAGACTAGAGCTGGGCTTTTTTTTTATAACCTAATCTGATGGGTTATCGGCAGCCCATACCAACCAGCAAGCTGCCGCCGCGATGAGATGTCAAGGGTGCTAGTTGACAGGGATGCGGGTGAGTATCGTGCGGTGCTCTGGAAGTTCAGCACAACCAGGGTTGAAGATGCATCGACAAGCCTTCGGTAGTCTATCACGGCATTTGGCGCTCTTTATTGTTGCTAACATCGCTGCTAAGGTTTGCTTTATCAATCGCGAAGGATGGATTGTACAAAGGAGGTGGTGATAAGAAGATCGTGAGAACAGAGTAGTTCGTCGCACGGTGGCTGCCTCTTAAGAATGACCGTGACCTCGACAATGCCTGAAAAGTGAATGGTTGCTTATTCAATTAGTCTCTTCGTTTTCCTTCTTTTCTTCCATCGACCGCTTCTACCTGCGCCAAGGTATTGGGAACCTGTTTCTGCGAGGGGCGAACTGCTAAAAGCAAGGTCTCCTGTACTTCATACTCAACCCTGTATCCTGGCCAAGACGCATTCTGGCCCTCCCAGTCTCCACAGTTCCAATAGCCCGCGACTCCGCAGGTGGAAGGCAGGTGGGCAGCGAGGCAGGTACGTATCTGTACTACCGGCGAGCTGGGGGTTCCTCTGCTGGGTCTCTTGGGTGGCATCCACTCCCACAATTTATTAGGGACCACGCCCGGACACACCCACACGCCCCCTCCTCCCCCAGGTCGACTGCTGGCCCCTCCCCGGCAAGGCAAAGACGGAAATAAAGTGCATGGATGTTCTACTCGCTTGAGATGGCACGGTGGCGTGCGACTAGGAGATCCATTGCCCGTTCCCTTCCTTTTTCTCGTGGGTAAGGTAAGTTGACGACAAGAGCGCCAGTTCCTTCATCATCCTGTGCCATCTTTCCTTTCTGCCCCATCCTCCCAACTCTTCGTCCTGTTTCCCCCTTCCCCCCAAAAAATCCTGCCATCGCGACCGTGACGTCCTGCCATCGTCGCTCAATTTACCTCGACCTTCCCCCTGGGGACTCTGGTACGTTAACCTGTAAGAATTTGATGCTGCATACGCACCGAATCTCTATTTTCCGTGCCATGACCTTATTCCCTCGATTGCCGAGTCGTTCGCCCTTTGTTGGTTAGGCATGGTTGGCGCGGGCGACTCTGCAACTACGGAATCGCCCGCCTCTAGCCACCACCACAACGTCGGGGGGAGATTTGCAATGACATTGATGCCTTTTGCATATTTTGGCAACAGATGGGAGCGGATTAATTCTAACTCGCTCGTAGAAGCCTTTATTTCCGATGCTCCTCTGACCATCAGGGCGACTACGGATGAATGCGCAGAGTCCTGACTCTTGAAAAACCTTCCGATTCCGGCTCCGAACCATCAAGTCGATCAGCATGGCCAACCATCACCCATCGCCCACAATGATGCAGCTGCAGCAGCGTGGTGGCCCCCAGGGACCGCCTCCTCCGTCGGCGCCGCAGCCCCAGCGATTTGGGCCGCCGTCTGCGCAAATCGCCGCGGTGACCGAAGCAGTATGGATGCAAGTCGGTATGGCAGATGCGCTACGATGCGACAACTATGGTTGTCATTCCTGGGAGCACGCGCTAACATGTAACAGGGAGTTGTGCCGAGTGCTTGGGCGTCTCGGAGGAGGCTATGTTGGCGTACGAGTCTGCTCTGCGGGCCAACCCGCAGTCGGTCCCAGCCATGATGGCAATAGCATTGATACTCCGGACCCGCGAGGAGTACCACAAGGCCATTGAGTATTTGCAGGCTGTCATCAAGCTGGAGCCTACCAATGGGGATGCCTTTGGCAATCTTGGTAAGCGGATGGCGCTGCATGCGAAGCATATGAACCGTAGACTAACGGCATCTTCAGGGCACTGCTATCTCATGATTGAGGACCTCAGGAATGCCTACGAATCGTATCAAAACGCCATTACCAATCTCCAGAACCCCAAGGTACGTTCCGTAGGCTGCGCCGAGCTGCGGGTAGTTGCAAATACTGATCGCATGCAGGAGCCGAAACTTTGGTACGGCATCGGCATCCTCTATGACCGGTGGGGCTCGCTGGAGCATGCCGAGGAGGCTTTCTCGCAAGTGATGCAGATGCAGCCCGATTTCGAAAAGGCAAATGAGATCTACTTCCGCCTCGGCATAATTTACAAGCAACAGCAGAAGTATGGGCAGAGCTTGGAGGTAAGTCGGAGCCGTGGCCACGAGATGTCCCAAGACTTGTGAGGGCTTTCGCTGACGTCGATTCAGTGCTTCAAGTACATTGTGTCGTCTCCGCCCGTGCCCCTTACAGAATCGGATATCTGGTTCCAAATCGGTCACGTTTACGAGATGCAAAAGGACTATGATAATGCCAAGGCGGCGTACCAACGGGTCCTGGAGAAAGATCCCAACCACGCCAAGGTGCTTCAGCAGCTGGGTTGGTTGCATCATCAGCTGAGCAACACTTTCCAGAGTCAGGAACGCGCTATCGAATATCTAGAAAAGTCGGTGCACGCCGATGGAAACGACGCCCAGAGCTGGTACCTCTTAGGCCGCTGCTACATGTCTCAGCAGAAGTATCCCAAGGCCTACGAGGCCTATCAACAAGCTGTATATCGCGACGGACGCAACCCGACCTTCTGGTGCTCCATCGGCGTGCTCTACTATCAAATCAACCAGTACCGAGACGCGCTTGATGCTTACTCGCGAGCAATCCGCCTTAATCCCTACATTAGCGAAGTCTGGTACGACCTGGGAACGCTTTACGAGTCATGTAACAACCAGATCAACGATGCCCTCGACGCCTACCAGCGGGCTGCCGACCTGGATCAACAAAACCCCCACATCAAGGCCCGTCTACAATTTCTCAGGTCTGGTGGCGCTGCCGGGCAAGGCCAACCTGGCGGGAATCCGCAACCGCATGATGTTGATCCGTATGCTCACCAAAACACTGGCGCTCCCGGTCCCCCGGTGCCTCAGTGGAATGGCTCTGGCCCTCAGCCACAACAGCAGGCTCCGCCCATCGCCGAAGGGCCATCCGGACCTCCCCCGGCCGGCTGGGGACACCGCGGCGAGGCCAATCCGGGACCCCAGCCTCACAATCCGTATGGATCTCAGCACCCGGTACAGCAGCAACAGCAGCAGCAACAGCAGCAGCAGCAGCAGCGTATGGCCGACCCTTACCCTCCCCGAGGCCCGGCTCCGCTCCAGCAGCCTCCACTACGCCAGCCAAGCCCCCGGCAAGACCAGCAGATGCGTCAGCAACAACAGCCGCCGTATGGCGACCCGCGAGTTGACCCCAGGTCAGACCCCCGAGACCCCCGAGACCCCCGGGACCCTCGAGACCCTCGAGACCCTCGAGACCCTCGGGATCCTCGAGACCCGCGTGACCATCGAGACCCGCGAGATCCTCGAGATCCTCGGGCCCCAGTTCCTATCCAGCGCGGTCCTTCTCCCCGCCCAAACCATTACCCGGGACAACAAGGCCCTCCACCACAGCCACCACCCCCAACATCGCAGCCGATGCACAGCTCGGCTTCAAGGGCTCCTAACCCAAACTACATCCCGCGTCATCTCTCCGACAATGGCGGGCCGCAAGGGGAGCCTCCAAAGCCCATGCCCCAGTTTCCGCCACGGAACAGCCCCCGACCAGACGGTCGACAGATGCACGACAACCGCATGCCATCCCCAAAATCGGCGTACCCGCAGCATCAACAACCGCCGCCGTCACACTACGGCCACCCCCCTGAGGGTCCTCCGATGCCTCCGATGGAGACGGGTCCCCATCCGTCCCAGCCGCCCATGCAAGACCCTGGAATGCAGCAGCGCGTAGATGAACGACCACCGTCTGTTGGCAAGCGACACCGGGAATGGGAGGAGGAGTCGGCTGCCAAAAAGCAGGCAAACGAGGAGAATCGGGCTCGGCTCGATGATCGGATGCACCGCCGGGCGTCAACCTCTCCTCGTGAGCCATATCGCCGCAACTCGGATGAGGCATCCAGGCGATACGAAGATCAACGCCGGGACGAGCAGAGGCGGGCCGAAGACATGCAACGGGCGGAAGAACAGCAGCGCATGAATAGCTATCACCCTTCAGACGCTGCTCATCACCCCCAGAGCCACATGCCGCCTTCGCACCTGCCCCCCATGCAGCAAGGCCCAGCTCCCATGCAAATGCATGACGCTCCGCATCCTCAAAACGGACCTCCCGCCCCCAAGGAGTATCCACAGGGAGACCGCCCTCCCAACCCTGTGGAGCACCATGAAGCGGCGGCGGCGGCGGCGGCGGCGGCAGCGGCAGCAGCAGCGGCGTCGGCAGCAGCAGCGGCGGCGGCAGCAGCCTCTCGTCCTGCTGCACCGCCGGAGCCCGAACGAGCCGCGAGGAAGGTTGAGGTTGACGAGGACTACGATGAAGAGTCTGACGAAAAGAAGGCTGTTGCCGCGCAGGCAAATGGTGCTGCTGCTCCTGGCTCGAGCGAGATGAAGACGACGACGCCAACCAGTGCAAACATGAACGGCGTCTTGAAGAAGGAGCCTTAGGACGGCGGCCACATTGTCAAGAAGAAGCAAGAGGATGACGGCGGTATTATGCAAGGGTCGTTGAGGCGTTTTCTGGCTGTACCGAAAGGGGAAGAATACTATTATGATTTTCTGCTTGCCGTAATGTTTCGTTTGTTGCACAATGTATACCAGCGAAAGCGAGTGGGGTGGAGAGTTGGGAAGAAGCATTCCGCCCACGGGTACGCGCTTCCAGACAATGGCCTTAGGATGGCTCTTGTCTACAGCGGAAGAGATGGCGGGCTGATTCAATTAGGTAGCAGTACTTGGTCGAATATTATTTTTGGATGTAACTTGTCGGAATCGTCAATTATCTATTCCCTTTACCTCGTTGAAGGCTACACATCCCGTCAGTTGCTGTCACTTGATGCTGCTAGAGTAGCGCTATCAACCCCGCCGGGATTCATTCACTTCGCGCGCATCTGTGTCACGTGATTGTCTTGGGAGGGTTTTCTGTTGGTGGCCACCCCCTCCCGCACAAATCCGACCAAGAATTGTGGAGCCGCACGAAACCCCCAGCAAACATTTTCCGAATACTGGTGCCACGCAAAATCAACTCGCAGTGGTTTTCCTGCGACACAATTCTTCTTGGTGACGAAATATTTGTCACTTTCTCTCATAACCTCAAGCATCATCTCGATTGCCAACCATGTCTCACAGAAAGGTATGCTGTCGCCGAATGCTTCTCATGCTAAATTCGACTGACGCTCTCGCATCTAGTTCGAGGCCCCAAGGCACGGCTCTCTTGCCTATCTTCCGCGAAAGCGAGCCACCCGCCACCGAGGAAAGGTCAAGTCGTAAGTCATCGTTCAATGATTCGAATCCCTAGTGGCCGTGGACCGGGCGAGGACAAGGCTGATGAGTTCCATGCATAGCTTCCCTAAGGATGACCCCAAGAAGAAGGTGCACCTCACGGCGGCCATGGGCTACAAGGCTGGCATGACGACCATCGTTCGCGACCTCGACCGACCCGGCGCAAAGGCAAACAAGAAGGAGGTTGTGGAGGCCGTGACAATTATTGACACGCCACCTGTACGAACAACGCAGCCCGCTTGGCTTTGTGCCTATGGCTAACATCTTTTAGATGATTGTTGTTGGTCTGGTTGGCTACATCGAGACCCCTCGCGGTCTGCGCTCGCTCACGACGGTCTGGGCCGAGCATCTCAGCGACGAGCTCCGCCGTCGATTCTACAAGAACTGGTACAAGTCGAAGAAGAAGGCGTTCACAAAGTATGCCAAGAAGCATTCGGAGACCAAGGGTTCTTCGATCGCCCGCGAGCTCGAGCGCATCAAGAAGTACTGCACGGTTGTCCGCGTCCTCGCCCACACGCAGATCCGCCTCACGCCCCTCAAGCAGAAGAAGGCCCACCTGATGGAGATCCAGGTCAACGGCGGTTCCGTTTCGGACAAGGTCGAGTTTGGATACAACCTATTTGAGAAGCCCGTCTCCATCGACTCCGTCTTTGAGCAGAACGAGATGATTGATGTCATTGCCGTCACCAAGGGTCACGGATACAACGGTGTTACTTCCCGCTGGGGAACCAAGAAGTTGCCTCGCAAGACCCACAAGGGTCTCCGCAAGGTTGCTTGTATCGGTGCTTGGCATCCTTCCCACGTCCAGTGGACGGTGGCCCGGTCAGGTCAGATGGGTTACCACCACCGGACTTCGGTCAACCACAAAGTCTACCGCATCGGCAGCGGCAAGGCTGAGGACAATGCTGCCACTGAGTTTGACGTCTCCAAGAAGACGATTACTCCGTACGTCGCTTCCCCCCATACTTTTTGCTACTCATTAGTTCCGTTGCTGACAAAAGACCTTAGCATGGGTGGGTTCGTCCGCTATGGTGAGGTCAACAACGACTTCGTCATGGTCAAAGGTTCTGTTCCGGGTGTCAAGAAGCGAATCATGACGCTCCGCAAGTCAATGTGGACGCACACCTCAAGGAAGGCTCTTGAGAAGATTGACCTCAAGTGGATCGATACGTCGTCCGAGTTTGGTCACGGTGCCTTCCAGACACCAGCCGAGAAGAAGCAGGTCCAGGGAACGCTCAAGAAGGATCTTGTCGCCGCATAAAGCAAGGCGCGCGAGGAGGACTCCGCATCTTCTTTTGTTCATGTGTCATGGCAACGGTGTCGACGGCTTTCCTATTTTGGTTGGGCTTCGGGGAACAAATCACATGCTGATTAGCAGCAGGGCCACGTTTATGAGCCCATCATCGGTGGGGCAAAATACCAACCCATCCATCGGAAGTGTCAAAATATGCTCGTAACTGCATTGGTGGGTGCTGTGTCCTGTATTCGAATGTCGACTTGCCGAGACCGGATGTGTGCATCATGTGTGAAAGTGATAGGTCATATTCAGTTCCCACTACGCTGCATAATGCTCTGTGGGTGGCCACAGTGCCAACTTTGCGCCATAACCTGCACAGCAGGAAGTATCCATGTCTAATTGAGACATTGGGGCCTACGCCGCCCACAATCCACACCATAACAAAGCCTTGTTCCCTCGAGTCGGACCCGGGGTGGACGGGTAGAGGGGCCGGCGGTGTCAACAATAGCCATTGTGGAACCGTGGCTGCTGCTGCCGCTGCTGCTGTTGATCTGGTGGTGAGCGGTGTAAGAAAGTGGGATGATGCAATTGAGAGCAAGCAAAGAAGGCTCGGCGAAGGTACGCGTCGTGAATGGCAGATGCCAGTGGCCCGCTGCATGGGGCTCCAATAGAAGCATTTTGTCTGGAATGGGCTAGCTGAAAGGGACTGCCCCGCGGCCCTTGGGGATATCTCCACCCATAAAGTGACCATGGCTTGGAGTTTGCAGAGAGGAAAGAGATTGATGGCGGGGGGCATCGAAGCCATGGAAAGCAAACAGGGCGCTCGGCGGGGAAGCAATCAGATGACGGGCGCCTGCCTGCTCGATTTTACTTGTCCAGTCGCCCGTGTTTTTTCTCGCCTTCTCGATTCTCAAGGATAAGAGGTTACTTTTGCACCCACGTCCCTCAGTTGTCAGTTGTGTGGAACCGACTGGTTGGTTACTTGACGTCTCTGCGCATCCGAAATATTGATGTGGTGTATCAATCAGACATTTGGGTCTAGCTTTGTTTGGAAGGGGATTATGCCCGGTTCCATTCCTCGTCATTTTGTTTCCTGGTGGATTCGTACGAATATAGAAGCATTCGGGGTTTTCTTCTCCTGCAGTCTTCCATTTTCCCTTGTTTCTGACTCGTACACCGTGCAATGACCGTGCTCCCTTCAGCACCTCGCTCACCTCCCAGGCTCTTTCCTACCTGCCTTGATTGGTTGGGACTTCCCGACAGCCGGGCGACACTACTGCTATCAAAAGTCTAGGAACCTCTAGAGCCACAACGAGCTTTCTTGCCGGTTCCGTCAAGACACGTCGCGTGGGGATCTCATGGCGGCAGGGAAATTGATAATCGATAAGGGAGCTTTATCAACCACGGCGCATTGAAAATTGCGCCGATAGTGAGTTGATGCTCTTTTACTTCTGCGCCTCCCCCCCCCCCCCCCCCCCCCCCCCCCTGCTTTTTTTTTTTTTCTTCTTCGGCCCCCCCCCCCCCCAGCGAAGCAATGTTTTCTTTTCCCGTTGGGGTCCTCGGTGCAGTAGCAAGTTCGTGGTGGATGGTTGGGCGTTGCGTGGGAGCTGCAGCGGACCGGATTTGCTGGGGCGACTTTTCCTAGCGAGCGGCAGCTGACTCGGCAGCCGGGGAATATCCGCCGAAGGAACTAACCGCTAGCTCAAGACGTCACTAACGGGCGTCAAGCCGCAAGGTCGGGAGCCTAGTAGGGTCTGACCAGTGTGTCTTGTCTTGAGGTTCAATTTCAGTTGCAATTGGACCGCTGTTGAACCCGTGGCTGGCCGGCTGCAGATGCCATGCTGTAGACACGCCGAACTGCTGTCCCCATTCTAGCTATCCCTGCATTCTCGACTAGACATTCACGTTCAAAAAAGCCCAGCTAGGCGAACCTCAACATGAACTTTTTGCTTTTGCACACACATAGAGAGACGCAAGCGCGTAAGATAGGGAAAAGACGCCATTAACGAATTCCCTTCAGGAACAAATTGCGGGGACTGAGACATACGAGGGACGAATACGGCCTGACAAGGCTTACAGTCGGATATCGAAGGCTGACCCATTGCCGACCACCACCACGACCGTGCTGGACAAAGATAGCTAGGTCGAAAGCAGGGATCCTCGATCCCTTGAGAATCTTTGCCGTATGTGAAGAGGGGGGGGAAGGGAAAAAAAGAAAGCCATGTCCACAGCAACGAAATCTACAAAAAACTCAATAGCATCAAGCGGCAGCCGGAAAAGCTACGGGGCCTCGGCATCGATATCCTCGTCTTCAAGAGGAGGGACGGCAACGTCGTCGGCCATGGCGAGCAGTTCAGCGTTCACGGCCGAACTGAGGGACCGGCAAGCGAGGGGAAAGGACCCGTACGGAGAGGAGGATTCGGATTTTAGGCTGGGTGCTGGGTGAGTTCGGCTCTTCTTCCGTCCATTTCAACATTCAGGTTCGTAGAGAATGCCTAGGAACTGTGCATTGGGAGGTTGAGTTGGCTTGTGCGTTGTTGCAGTTGGTCAGGAGCCTGTTGTTTCTTTCGTTGGCCATTGCCTTGAGATGATGACCTTCCCCAGATCTGAGTACTCTTATGCCTTTATTTCTCGTCCTCCCCTTTCTCCCTGGCCACTTCTTACTTCCCGATGGATATTTCGCTTGCCGGAAAAGGCTCTTATCCCTTTTTGAGGTATCGTCCCATCGACGACATCAAGACCTAAAACACTAATACAGATTACTTATTAGCTACGACACATTTCCCGAGGAGAAGGAAAAGGAGTTTGCCGCACAGGTCCTTGCGGACCGGGAGATGCTCATGATGTGGGCTATAAGTCGCAACGATGTAAGTGGCTCACTGACATCAGAAAACTCCTTTTACTGCCAACGCCCATTTTGGAGGCGGCGTGCCATGTCATTAGACCATTTTTAGCCACAAAGGACCGGACATTAAACGACTGACGCGGGTGTTTACAGAGCATGGCAGGTACCCAACTTTACTTTACAAGAAAGCTATACGGCCTCCCGGAGCTGCCTCCGCAGAGCCAGTCCTCGTCTTCGAAACCCTCGTCCTCAAAGTCTTCGTCCTCCCCTGGCAAATCCGGCAAATCGAGCCGATCCCGGCGGTCTGGCTCCCATCACTGATAGTGTGGAGGGAATCAACCCGAGTAGACTGATAGACGCACCGTGCGGAATTCTCCTCTCCTATTTTCAGGGCACCTGCGAAGAACCATCCACCGGGGCTGCAGGAATGGGACCCAACAATTTAGTTCGGACATCCCAAAAAATCTTTTTTTATCTCCACCTCCGCGTTGGTAATTCACAAGATGATCCGACTGCCCCCGGATTTCCTTCCGTTGCGCGGTGATTTGGGATACTTGCAAGATAAATCCAACCCAGAAAAGATTTCGATCGCAGAAACTATGACTCGGATCTACGGGACGCGGGTTGGGTTCCTTCTTCACGTTTGAGACACTTGAAACAATCTGGGCGGAAGAGAGGGGGGGACTTGAGCACCAAGCTTTCTGGTATCGAGAAGATGAGACGAACGGAGTGGCTGAATTGGGTCTAAGGATACGCGAACCATCGTCCCCACGTC
>Ga0247774_1001973_pt1 | contig 10259 bp, 6 predicted proteins | sample UWRJL001104B6_FD_179933 | JGI IMG/M metagenome (GOLD analysis project Ga0247774, IMG submission 179933) | Plant litter microbial communities from Arlington Agricultural Research Station in Wisconsin, United States - UWRJ-L001-104B-6 | ecosystem: Environmental > Terrestrial > Plant litter >... | reverse complement strand
AAAACATCGGATAATAGCCCACCCCTCGCCCGAAATACAGCTTGGCGTAACCCGGATCCGTGTCAAATCCGTATCAAGGCGCTGCCACTTGTATAGCATCGAAGCCTAGACCTTGCTCTCCAGGTCTATATCACTAATATCCTCGATGCCATTGGGTTGTTCTCGCCGGATAGAATCGTTCCAGCCATTCCTCCGGGATATGGGTTTCGATCTCGTCTCAGAGATGACTTCAAAGCCCCTAAGACTGAGAAGGCGGTTGCCTGGCACTGGTCAGTCATCGTTGCGATGGGCACGTGATATCGCGGAGTATTATTATATATAGGAGCGGAAATTCGCTTGCATTCCTTCGAGATTAATCAAATCATTAGAAGCTGAGGTCGTTGCCGCAATTCCTCGAAGCCGCCCTCCCAAGGAGTCTTGCTGCATTTTCGTGCATGGAAACGCCATGGTGCGGAGCTTCCATGCTCGGTAAGGTCTTGCCGTGCTACTCCGCAGCTTCCCGAATTTTAACCAGCCCCGCACCGTCAGGCTGCCCAATATTCCTCAAACTGCCAAGCTATTGGGAGACAGCGCTCAAACTAAATTTTATGTATTCCCTCTTTTTCCGGCTTTCATCTGTTTTCTGATACACAACATTAATTCAAGCGCTATTATTATACGGAGTAATCCACCATGGCCGATCCCCTCGGCGCGACGGCAAGCATTGTTACTCTTATTGACATATGCACGAAAATTATCAAGTATATTAAGGAGGTGAAGGATGGCTCGAGCGAGCGCATCAGCCTGATGAAGGAGATCTTGTCAACAAAGGGAATTCTCATGTCTCTCATTGCGACGGTAAAAGACGCCGAGGCAGCACCTGAAGCTTGGTCAGAAACTATCCGATCCATAAATCGAAAGAGCGGCCCGTTGGACCTTCTCCAAGAAGTGCTCATCGCTCTCCATGAGGAACTTAGTCGAGTAGCATCAGCCAAAGGCCTTGAGAGAATGGGGAAGAGTCTGCTCTGGCCCTTTAAGAAAAAGGAGATTGAAGAATGACTAAGGGTCATCAACAGACAGCAGCTGCTCCTCACACTCGCTCTAGAAAATGATCACGTTGCCTTGTCAAGGGAGATCCGGAGTAATACCCACATTATCCGCAGTGATGTGACAGCGATACGAGCCGACATTAAGCAGCAGAAGGACAACGAGAATCGAGTAGCCATCCTCGACTGGCTGACCCAAGTCGATTATGCTCCCCAGCAGCGTGATTTCATAAGTCGAAGGCAACCAGGGACTGGCCAATGGCTTCTAGATTCGGAGCAATACCAAGCATGGCTACAGACGGCTAAGACGACTTTGTTCTGTCCAGGAATCCCAGGAGCAGGAAAGACCATCCTCACATCTATCGTGGTCGAGGACCTGACTACACGGTTTTTCGAAGATCCAACGATCGGCATTGCATATACCTATTGTAATTTCCGGCGGAAGGAGGAGCAGAAGATCGATAGCCTGCTTAGAAACCTGCTGAAACAACTAGCTGCACGCCAGTCTTCTCTGCCGGAGAGAGTGAAAGACCTCTATGACCAGCATAAGAACAAACAAACAAGTCCATCACTTGACGAAATCTCGAGGACACTGCAGTCCGTTGCTGCCATGTATTCGAAAGTCTTCATCGTTATTGACGCGCTCGACGAGTGTCAAACATTTGATGGTTGTCGAATGAAATTTCTGGAAGAGATCTTCACGCTTGAAGAAAAGTCTGACAGAAACATCTTCGCAACGTCGAGGTTCATCCCAGAAGTCAGCGAGAGATTCAAGGGGGGCACAACATATGAGATCCGGGCTCATGATGAGGATGTGCGGCGGTATTTGGATAGCCGCATATCGCAATCGGGGCAGAAACTATTGCAGACCTATTGTGAGGAGATCAAGATTGCGATTACAAATGCAGTTGATGGAATGTAAGTTCCCCATCGTACTATTCTATAGAACCAAGCAATAACAGCTATATATAGGTTTCTCCTTGCCCAACTTCATTTCGAATCTGTTAGCACTAAAAAGACTCTGAGGAAGATAAAAGACGCACTAAGCAACCTTTCTACTGGACCAAAAGCATATGACGATGCTTACACAAAAGCTATGGAGAGAATCGAGGGTCACGATGTGGATTCTAAGGAGCTTGCTAAGCGAGTCCTGTTTTGGATTACATGCGCAAAAAGACCTCTCACGACGGTGGAACTTCGATACGCCCTGGCAGTGGAGGTCGGTGACCCAGAACTCGACAAAGAAAACGTTCTGGAGCCTGAAGATATGGTTTCAGTATGTGCTGGACTGGTTACGGTTGACGAAGAAAGTGATATCATCCGGCTAGTCCACTACACAACACAAGAGTATTTCAAACGAACACAGAAGCAATGGTTCCCAAATGCAGACTTGGGTATTACGACAACCTGCGTCACATACCTCTCATTTAGCGCCTTTGAAAGCGGTCCATGTCAAACGGATGACGAGTTTGAAGAACGGCTGCGGTCAAACCACCTCTACAGCTATGCTGCACACAATTGGGGCCATCATAGTCGACAGACTGGGTCGCTAAGTCAGATGGTCATAGACTTCCTCAAGAGCGGAAGTAAGGTCGAGGCAGCAATCCAAGCATTGATGGTGGTCAAGCCGTCGTGGGGGCGTTGGAAGTACAGCCAAGTGTTTCCCAGGGGAATGACAGGACTGCACCTAACCGCGTATTTCGGTATCCAAGAAGCAGTAAATCACTTTATTGGTGACGCGCCAGATCCATTGGACAGTGATTGCCGGACACCGCTAAGCTGGGCAGCCGTTAATGGCCAGGAGGCCATTGTGAAGCTTCTTCTTGACAAGAATGCCAACATCGAGACGATTAGTAGCAATGGCCGGACACCGCTAAGCTGGGCAGCCTTTAACGGCTACGAGGCCATTGTGAAGCTTCTTCTTGACAAGAATGCCAACATCGAGACGATTAGTAGCAATGGCCAGACACCGCTAAGCGAGGCAGTCGAGAACGGCCACGACGCCATTGTGAAGCTTCTTGAAAATGCTCAGCGTCGGGATCCATAGCTGCACTTAGGTGTAGTTCAAGTTTTCAGAGTATCGTTACTTAAGTTTAGGTAGTTAATAATGAATAGAGGGAATTTCGTCCAAAACTTTTAATAAACCCTTCCCTATATTTTCATATCTTTGCAAAACACGGGTTCTGGGGGAACAGGCCAATATATATTCGCTGATTTCATTCCAGATTCTTCTATGGTGAGTGATCATCATGAAGTAGCAAAAGCTATTCCCTCTATATTTGGCATCAAAGGTCGCCTCTCTGTAAGTTAGATTGCATGGCAACTTGGCCTGGGGTCAAATAGGGGGTATCTGGGGTAAATTGTCGGCTCAGCGTCCTAGTGCCAAACGGTGGACCCTAACCCTAGGAAATATAGCCTACAAAATCGGAGCCACAGGATATATACTGTACGTACGAAGGTTGATAGATCTTGCGGCAGAAACTAAGAAAGGTGCTTTGCTAAATCTCGATAGGTTAAGCTCTCGTGGCGGGCCGTAGGACCGGTCTCCTGTAAGGGGAGCTCATCATACTTATAGGTAAATGACCCCCATCCTGACGAGAAGGTAGTTACGAAATATGTCCTAGCGGAAAAAGAAGCCCCTTCACCGCACGGCTCTTTGGTCATCAGCACGACTTGGTGCGCACATGATAAATCAGGGCTGGCGAAGAGCCTGGAGGAGGGCCGCATAGTTTTGGTGACGTTCGGCCATGGTTGGCTCGTCGCTATAAACGCCTTTATCCAGAGGAAATTCACGTCCACCGTGTCGTCGCCTTCCGACCGGCTGGGCCAGAGCTTTGCGTCTTTACGAGCATCCTCAACCGATTTTCTGAGGAGGGAAATGTTTGTGATATGAGAACGTAGGCGGGGACAAAGCTTAGCTGCATAGTTCCACCATATGCCAGCGAGTGTTTTTAGTGAACCACTACGCATGGAGCTCGTGTGATAGGTAAAGGTGTCATTGAAGAAGCTTAACTAGCAATCAAGTAAACTATGCCAATTACTGTCCGCATCAAGCCATGTTGAATGACTAGATGCCAGCGATATCACATCCACTGGCACATTAAAAATAACGACAGTGAAGGACTACAAGCAATAGCCCTAATCCAGTTCGTACCTGTAGTATCCGCCATCACTTCAGCACTCTTTACTAGCAAGCAACTCATCCACGCATGCTGTTGAGTCTTGAAAAAAAAAGTCCCATTAGGGCATCAATGTACCATCCTCTTAGGCGGCGATACCAGGACCAGCAATGCGTCGGAATAGCCTTGGTGGGCTAATTTCACTTACGCACGACAGGTAGGGCATACAACTATACAGGCTTGGAGGGCAGCAAGTCCTAACACAAGCCTCCCCGGATGGGCAATCTGTATCCGCGGCGCATTGAGTTGAGCAGGTAGGCGCCGATTCTTGTATACAACCATTGCCAGCTCCTGCATGATAAGGTTAGTGGTTGGAAATTTTTACGTTAGGAACCGATCGAGTTCAAAACGCCGGGTTTTCAGGCAATATAAAAAAAATCTGGACCCCGGCAAAAGGGGGCGAGGTTACTAACCATTAGCTCTCTCGCGACAGAGGCAGCCGGGTCCGCCACAGAACTCGGGCCCGGCGAATATACCGCAGTTCATCGGTGTTGGGCAGGAACTAATGGGTGGTGTGTCGGGTGTGCAAAGGCCATTTTGACAAGTGGAACTGGTAGAGCACTAAACGAGTGAGTATTGGATTCGTACATTAATCACTCTGCGATATTGCAACTTACAACGTTATCACAGCTCCCGCAATTGGTACTATCGGTATCGGTATCGGTACAGGCGCCCCCACACAGCTGCTGGCTAGGAGATGTCTTGAGAGGGCCGCATTCGTAGCAAGGCCCTGTACCATCTGCAGCAAGGCTCGTACAGTCAGGTCCAGGATTCGGGAAGTTCGCCGCACACCACTGCGCGCAAACACTATTTCCCTGACACTGAACAGTGCTAACTATATTTAGCGGTTAGTAATGCTAATAATATACGAAGCTGCCATCCGAGACTTACATAGCGCGAGCAGGAAGAATATAATGAGTCTGACCATGTTCGATCGTGGGTTTGAAATTGGTCGGGCTTTTTAGGAGAGATGGATAATAGAATAGAAACCCGGCGCTTATCTGTGGAATGTCTCCCTTTATATATTCGCCTTTTACTATTATAACTGTCCAGGCAGTCAATATCCCACTTAATCATAGGACGAAGCCTATTACAGGAATCCCACGCTCGTGCTAAAGTTTTACGTATTAAAGTGTCACTATTAGAAGATAGCTAACTAAATATCCTTAGCCCTCCACTACGTTAGATGCAGGGAAAGTCACACGGCAGTTCACCCGCGAACGGCAAGCTCTAAGGACACTTTTGATTCACAATTTATTGGGTCGACTACATAGTTGGTGGCGTAAATTCAATGTGCATTTTAAGTCGCCCGGATGCAACGCACAAGCACCCGAGAAACCAGTCACCACCGGACCTATCACCGGAGACGTACTACCAACAGTCTTAGTTAGCCCGGCCTCGAGGAGGGTGTCTGCTTGAGTCAAGCAATTCAAGTAGCGTATGGTTGTTAGGATCTTCAATGGCGACGCAAAATGTCTCAGCGTACTGCAGAGCTTGTTTGCAAGTATCTTGGCATGTTCTTCAAGCTTGTGTGACAGGAAATGAGCGCCTTGTGGGACAAGATGTCCAATTGAAATAGTGCTTGGGGATCATCTGTGCAGCCTTCGAACCTACAGGCAGGATTCCTCTGGGACTAATGGTTTCCAGCTAACGTAATTCTGCACGATTTGATCCAAACTTCCAGTGGGATTGTTGATCCTCTGTCCTTTATCGCAGAATTCTCATCGCTTGCCCCATTCCTACCTTTAGAATATTACCAATTGATCTGCAGTGATTCTTGTGCTGTCTCCATAGCGTCTTACTCCTCACCTCGCTAATCTGCTCTATTAGCAGTCAACCATATAAGAATAGAACTTGCAGCTAAATCCCAGCCCGAAATGGTCCAAGGGAAAGCTCTGACTGAAGTCCTCGCAACCGGCAGACTTAGGCGCGGTCTTCAAGCGCCTTTCCCGCTGAGACTTGCCGCCGAATATCGCGGAGAGTAAGTTAGGGGCATTTTATTTTGACTGGTTGAGGTGTGATGCGCCATGGAGGACAATGGCCTCGGCGAAGTTACATGTTCGACACTTTTGGCTTGCGGCGCCTGCAGATATGTGCGCACGAGAAGCAAAATATCTGCTTCCTCAGCGGTTGATCATGACTCGCTACTTCAATGATAAGAGCCGCATTGCCCCCGGCATATAGGTGCTGCACCTGTGACGAGAGATCTAGTTTCCCTGTCGATCCGTGCCACCCTAACAAACGGGGCGGCCCTACCGATCGAAGTGCGTGTGGAGCCCCGCATTGTTTTTCTTCTTTCCCGGTAACCTAAAGCTTAACACCATAAACCCTCATAAGAGTTAAGAGAACGTAACAAAGTTCGCATGCGTAATTGAGGCAGTTTGCCTTAAGGTCGGCAGGGTAATATGAAAGCGCTAGACTGAAACACTGTGTGCCGCAGGAGAGGCTTCGCCCTCCGCTTTGAGCTTTGATTCAAGCCTTCGGCAACTGCCGACCAGCAGGCTCTGGCCCAGAAAATTGCTGGAGCGCCGTTTCCGATACAAAGCTTGCTATCGAATCTCGAAACAAATTGGGGGTATTTTTACTTCGCTGTAGTGGCGGCGGTCCGCGGTGGACACTAGTCTCGGCGAACCTGCACGTTTTGACACTTTAACTCGTGGCGTCTGCAGATATGCTCGACTGCGGCAGAAGCCGATATCTATTTTTTAGTGGAGATAAACCTACTTCGTATTATTATACATGTTCCTAAGTCCCTACTTCTCTATATATAGCGCGGAATTCGGCATTACATCAAGTACCCTCACGTACATGCGCAACCGCGACAAGTAGCTAGTAGACCATCACCTCAAATTGTAACAGCTGCTCCTCAACAGCCTAGTCGTCAACTAAGGCGGCCCAAATGACGCCGAGACATGCACCGGTCGTCGTATTGTAAGCCGACTAGTCCATTACAAAACTCATGACACATGACCTAATGAGATAGAGATAGTAAAAATGACGTGTCGAAGGTGGTTGTTGCAGCCTCCGGTTTGTGTGTAAATGAATACGTTTTAATGTGGATGGATGAGGTGTGTAATTCGGGAAGAGTTAGTATAAGGATTAGTTACCTATATTGAATGTCATTTTATACATCGATCCGTACAGATTGCAACGTAGAGATTACCATGATGCTAGATCGGATCGGAATTGGGTGGTGTAGACCCCGCATGCGGGATAAGCAGAGACGGATATCTAGCATCGGCAGATGACCTATTTGGGGTTCGCATACAAGCGTCCCTTCCCGGACCGCGCAGCCACACATTAGCGTGATGCCGCTGTCGTTAGTGTGAGGTCAAATACTGAGAAGCGAGCGGCAGGTGCCCAGTTTTCTGTAGCTGAGTCAACACAACTCCGGGTTTTCGGTGGCTTAAATCGGAATAAGGCGTTGGACGTCCGCGTAGTGCCCACAGTAGACTAGGCTTCGCGGAATCACTGCAGAGACATCCCGGACAAGGGCCGCGAGTTATTCAGACCAATAGAATCTTCGGAGATGAGACAGGACTTGGTTAGCTCGGTAGAGTCTCCATCAAGGAGGTGTGTCGGGTATCTGGGAACTAGCACCGCGCATAAAAAAGGAAAGAAATTTCAGGTGAGATTTTGATCATGATCTGCTGTCTCGGAATTTTCAAAGTTTGCCCCATTTCCAGCCCTTCAATATTACCAAACGATCTGCAGTAATTCCTGGACGTGCTATTTCTAGGATGTATGACTCGTTGCTCCGTTAACTTACACTGATAGTAGCTTACATACGCACATACACACACACGCAGATACATACATGCCCAGCCGAATTGCCAATATGCTTCCACAAATTCCTCTCCTCATACTGGCCTTGGGTTAGTTCCGTTTCAGTCCTTCCATACGCAATTAACTAACGCAATATCTGTAGTGAGCGCTGCTAATAGCATATGCGCGCATTGGTGTGCCGACAATTTTCCTCACCCAGGTCAAGTGTGCACGAATCCGGCCTCGATAAGCCAGGGCCCTGCTATGAATGTGGCCCTCTGAGCAATAATCCCGCGATGAAGCTCTGCGGCCAAGTCTGTAAGGACACGAGTACTGATAACGCTAATTGCGGCAACTGCGGCACCGTTGTATGTTATTTTCCTCTATGGAAACGACTCTACCCCTGGTAGTACTAATAGGACAAAATTGTTGCTAACGAAATAGTGTTCTACCACGGAGACGTGTGAAGCTGGAACATGCATGCCCAACTGCGCAGGGACACTGTGTGGTTCCGAATGCGTTGATTTAATGACGGACGTTATTCATTGTGGTGTTTGCAATAAAGACGTATGTGAAACCACCCTTCCATCCCCCTTCTTTATTCTCGAAGTTATATTATAATAGGGACTAACTGGCTATACCTAGTGTCCTGCTATGTTCTGTCTTGGGTGTACGGACGGGGAGTGTAGCACATGTCTTTAATACTACAGTATTTATAATGGGAGTACTATTGGAAGGAACTGGCTAGTACGTTGGAGAAAGTCGCAGCCGCGATCACCTCGCCACAGTCGTGGGAAATATCGGCTCAACAACCAAGGGAGGAAACTGAGGTACGGCCTATGATGAACCGGCCGGAAAGAATTACAGTCTGCAGCATGCCACCACACTGGAAAACCTGGACAACCGTGAATTACTGTACTCCCGGTGGTAAGCCACCGTGAGCCCAGTGAGCTAATAGTAGGGTGATGGGTACTCAAGAGCAGACATGTCCTGTATTCTTTACCACAGTCTCTACCAGAGTGTTATCAACCCAAGTCTTTGCCTCACCCCCAATATTAGCTTTGCTTTTTCCCCCTAGGTAAAATTAGTCAACTCATTAGTAAATACCTCGGGTCAAAATTTGTCTCCTGTATTGATCTAGAAGCGGCGACTCCTTGGCCAGGAAATCGGGGAAGCGCGAGCCAAACCCACCGCGACGAACCTGGTCATTTCCAGCGCCGAGCCCCAGCGTCCAGAACCGATGAACAGGCAGTTTGAAGCTACAATTCGGTACTATTCGCCGTATCCATGCCTCGACCGCAATGCTGCATTCGGGGTTGTCCGCCATCGCAGCTGAGAGCGTCGCAAATCCATCGATGATCACCTCCAGCTTGCTGGGCGAGATACGGACCCTAATCCTTTCTCTAGGGTTACTCCGGCACACCTCCCAATAGTCACGAGCTCGAACGGAACTAAGGCAAAATTTCTGACTACCCAATATCCCATCTGGATCTCGTATTCGATGGTTGAGGGCGATATACTTAATTTTCCTAACTTGCGCGCCGAACACCACAATAAAGTGAGGACACTGCTCCAGGCACATAGTAAGATAGAGGATATCGAGCTCAAGATTGATGTAGGTGTATCCGGGGCCACAGCAGCCCTTTGCGACAAGAACCTCGCGATAGTTTGTCGAGACTTCTCCTTTTTAGTTTGAAAAAAGTATAGTAAAAGAAATTAAAGTCATATAAGAGGGTTTTCCGGTTTATCATCTAGATGCCAGGTCGGCCCGGTTTGTGGACTGAGTGCCGGCACGATGTAAGGCAGGCGGAATTTTAACAAGACCTGGAGTGGGAGGTACGTGATTGGAGAAGACAGCATGATCTGCCTCGATCATTGTCGCGGTCCATGGGGTGAATCCGATTCTCTCAACATCGCACCGAACAACGACGGCCGCCGGGGTACTTGTGACTGCTGGAGCAGGGGCTTCGGGCGCGGGGACTGACGAAGGCGAATCCATGAACACTGTATTAATGTCACTTTCTAAAGACTAAGATGAATAAATAAAGCATTTAGGAAACGTGCAAGAAATGCGTGCTAAGCTACTAATCTAAAGCCAGTGCCTGTGCGTAGCATCTCGAGCCCCGTAAAGGTGATCAGCAGACGCTACCAGTAGCCGGTAATCACCTGCCCAGTGCCTCTCATCGTCTATCATGCATGAGCCCGACATCCAAAAAATCACAATCTTCACTCTCTTTCTCTTCCAACTTACAAGATCTTCTTTCACAAGACAAATGCTTGGGTTAGGTCT
>Ga0247774_1001971_pt1 | contig 10275 bp, 8 predicted proteins | sample UWRJL001104B6_FD_179933 | JGI IMG/M metagenome (GOLD analysis project Ga0247774, IMG submission 179933) | Plant litter microbial communities from Arlington Agricultural Research Station in Wisconsin, United States - UWRJ-L001-104B-6 | ecosystem: Environmental > Terrestrial > Plant litter >... | reverse complement strand
CCCCGAGTAGGCCGACCCGGCCTCGAAGTATTCCGGATAGGACCCGGCCATGACGTTGGTCATCATGCCGCCCGACGAGGAGCCCATGACGAAGGTCTGGTTGCGGTTGCCCTTGTACTTGTCGTATACGTACTCGACCATGCTGATGATCCCGCGGGCATCGCCGCCGGAGCCGTGCGTCAGGGAACCGACCGACTGGACGTCCCAGCAATTGGACATGTTGGGGGTGCCCGGGAAGATGAGGATCCAGCCATTTTGGTCGGCGTAGGAGGGGAGCTTGGTGCCGCGGAACCACGAGGGGCCGCTGCCGCCGCAGGGGTGAAGCTATGAGCCTGGTCAGAAGACTTGTGTTCGATTCCATCGTTTGATTCTTTCGAAAAGTTATATAATCCACTTACTCCGACTATAACCACTGGGTTAGCACCAACTTTGTCTGGGACGTAGAGGTGCATCTGAATCTTGGTCGGATTCTGGCCGAAGCTCTGAATCTGCTCTAGCTGCGCTGCCGATGTCGAGGTGACGGCCATGGCCGCCACCAATGACACAAGGAGTGTCTTGCTAAGCATTATGGGGATTTATTAATTATTCTCGGTGTCGGTTGGGGACCATGCACTCCTTCACTTGCTTCTAGAACAATTCTAACTTCTCACGATTCCCAAAAGTCAATCACAACCGCCATTATGCGGCCCTAACTATATATCCATAGAAACAGCAGTTCGAAAGCAGCTAGCTATCACAATACCATCGGCTCTCGGCTGGGAAGTTCTTCCTCGGTTTGGCCCTCCCCCGTCAAATTGCGGGGCCGGAGCCGAGGCCTAACGAAACTCTTCCAAATCGAGCACTCGAGAACACCGAATTCGTCGTTTACCAATATCGGGTCGACCTGCCGTTCATCTCTGTGAGTTTATAAGTGTAGTAGCTACGGCAGGATGAACCCGAAGGGTCGCAATGACCGCAATGACCGCAATGACCGCAATGACGGTCGAGGTGACAGAAGGGTAAAACGGATAAAGGTCCCGAATGGTCTACCCGCTGACGGAACTTATTCGTGGTTTCGTGGGATGTGCACACTTTTTGCGGTATGTACCGTTACTAGGGCGTTTGGGACTATTCAGTCAACAAAAGGGGGGAATCTACATGTTCCGTAGAGCCCCTGGATGTGGCCCTCCACCAAAACTTGGCTGCAGGGCCGGAAGAAAGTGGGACAGGTCTTTCATTTAGATAAATTGGCTGCCACAGTTATATATACGCCAGGATGCGACTCCCAGGAATGAACTGGAACTGGACAACCGCCAAACCGAGGGCCGAGGCTGGTCAGTCAATGATGCGCATCTCAGGGCGGAATTTCCAGTTCATCGTCTCAACGACCTGTGCAATGCTCAGAGTTCGGAAGGCAAGTAAAGACTACCCCCAGAGGAAGTAAGCTGGAAAATGAACACACGTTAGTTGTAGGTAGCTAAAATAGACGTATTTGCATGCGTTTTTTTTTTCGAACAGAGGAGCTCTGATACTCGCGGAGGCCGATGAGCTCGATTCAGGGAAGTAAAGTTTCGGAAAATTCTCCAATCTAAAGAAGCTTTAACGGCCGAGAAATTCAATGTCGTATGTACATGTATATACGCAGTGGATCCGCCTATATTTCTATGTACATTTGTACAGGGGGACGCCACAGTGTGCTTACTCCTAGGTAAACTGCGAGAAGAAATCCCACGTGTTCTTCGGAGCGAACGGCGTGTTTGAATTTCCGTCCTTTTCCGATGGGTTGTGATCTCCCTTGTGTATCACCCATGTCACCGGATAGCCCTCCTTGCACCCCTGGTACACAGACTTGACCGACTGCGCACCGTTTGGCTGAGGCTCAGGAGTGACTGGAGTGCACCCGTTGTTCTTGACAAACCTATCCCTTAGCTGGCGGCCACCGCTAACAGGCAGGACCGAGTCCGAAACACCGTGCTGCCCATAATACGCAACCGGATCGTTTCCGCCTGAGCACCCACTCAGCACCGCGCCCGACAAGACAGCAACGGCCCTGACAACCTTGGGACGAGCACACGCGATGGCATACGACATGGCGCCGCCGTAGCTGAACCCTGTAGAGAAGCGAAGACGGGTATCGACACAGAGGTCGTCCTCGACCGTCTTAACCATCTGGTCAAAGAAGGTAAGATCCTCACCCCCCGTGTTCCCCCATCCGTTGTTGAGCCCGTTGGGGACGACAAAAATGGCGCTGTTGTTTGACAGGGGCGGCAGGCCATAGTAGGGGAGCGCGCCGCCGCGGTTGGTATCTTCGCCGTCGATAATCTTTTGCATGCTGCCCCCGAGTTGGTGGTAGGTGAAGATGAGGCGATAAGGATGGTCTTTGTTATAGCCGTTTGGAAGCTTGACGAAGTATTGTCTCTGCTTGCCGTTTACCGACATTGTGTAGGTCTTACTGGTTATTGTGGGGGTTTTGCCGCATCCGGGGGACTGGTCGGCTAGGACGGCGCCGAGCCACGCCAGGAGCAGGAAGGCGACGGCCGTGATGGAGTTTGGTCGTTTCATTTTCCGCTTTAGACTTTAAGTTGATACGAACGTCGACAAATGAATTTCGACCAAGCATAACACAAAGATAAACAGAGGCGAGTATTGACAGTTACAGCAATCGAGCAGCCCTCGTCCAATGTCGCTGAGAGAGGGAGAGGCTTGGTATATATCCCGCCAACGAGTGTCGTGAGCCTAACCTAGATGACGCTCTTGATCACATATACAGCCCCCGTTTAGTATTTGGATATGGATATGCTTAAAACTCGTTATAATACTAATTGTAGCAATTGCCTGCCAATTGATATAATTGGCGCGCTTCTAGGTGAATCATGACCCACAGGCTATGATCTTCGGTGCCGGCGCCGAGGATACTATTAATCAAATCCAGGCAACGACTTTTGAGCTTGGCCTGGCCCAATTTTGATGCAATCACTGCTTGGGTTTAGCCTCTTCTATCATTTCCTGCGTCTTTGAAGTATTACCACTGGGGTAGTAATCGCTCATTGCAATTGGCGTGCTTCAAGTAATCTAGCCGTGGCATTTGGAGATCCCGGGAACCGGGCCCATCCCGCGCCCCTCTTCGGGATTCACCAATAGAATTTACGGGATCGGCTGCCCATAGATTCGGTGCGGTAAATTAGGTTGAATAAAGTTCTCCTAAAGACGGAGGCGAACACACTTTGCCGAGCTGAGGTTAGCCTCGGCTCGGCACGGAGAATTCCAGACGCCAGAAGTGAGCTTGGTAACTGCTTCTTTTCTACAGGCAATACCTTGAATCGCAATAACCTGAAAACTGCAACCAAGTAGAAACCCACAAGTAAAGACTGCCTACTGGGCGATGACGTTTTTGTTCCCTAGTCTAGCCATATAACAAACAAACTATCGGACAACTCTAACAGTGCGCCAATTAAGCTCGTGTCCTCACCGCTATCTGCACAGGGTCAAGGAAGAGAATGGGAATTCTCGGTAAAAGGAGTGGGCACCGTTTTGGCTAGTAGCAAGCAAATCTAGAAGAGGTAAAGTATTGGTAGTCCTAACAAAACTTCATGGCGAGGTTAAGTTGTCTCTTCCCCCACACTTCCGGCGGAACCTGTATTCAATAGTCCCGAATTTAGCCATCTAATGAGGCGATGGCGAGCTATAACTGCGGTTAAGTATTATGAAATAGACGGCCATGATACTGACATCTAGAAAGGAGCCTACATATCTGTGGAAAAAGGGTGGGTGGAGACTGACGGAGTTGCGGTCAAAGTCGCCTGATCACGAGCAAAGCCAATATTAAGTTCGGTAGAGATGGTATCTGACACCGGTCGAGCCGTTTGGCTTCGATCTGCACTACACCTCTTTTGAACCGGAGGTTGCGTTTTCGTTTCTTGGAGTGTCAACACTGCGAATCTAGTAGCCGGTTGCAAGAACACGCACGTAGATTTCTGTCCCTTTCCAACGCTGCCTGGATAATTAACTAATACGGGAACCTTATGTCCGACTTTGTCGTGCTGGCCTTCCTACTGGGCGGATTTGGTCCGCAGTCGTGTCCGACCAAGGCGTTCGCGGCGTACTTGCGACTCAGCGTTGTTGAGCCGGAAAAGACCGCTACCGTGGATCTGGAATGGACGTTGAGGGATATCACGCGGCATGATGAGGAATGAAATATGGTTTTGTGTAAATGCGTATGGTTGGCGAGCCAACGTGCACCCTCCGAGATGAAGAGTTGCTGCTGTTCAGATAACTAGTTCTGCCTTCACTCCGTGTCCCATATTGAAGAATTCATTATGGTACATCCCTATCTACGAGCAAAAGCATTGCAGGTGCGGGGAATACAAGAGAAAAGAAAATCGAGAATATCATCAGAATACTTCACTTTTGCTTTTGCTTGCTCTGTTTTTGCACCACAGCCTTCCTGTTTTGTTGCCTTTCGTTATTGTTAATACGTATTGAGCCTCAGCTCTGTATAGTAGATTGAATCTCCAGTATACTACGGTTCTTAAACTAATTTACGGCATCGAGGTTCCTTGCATACCCGCTTTCTTTGACATACTGCTGCCTAGTCCCTGTCAATAGGCGGCCCCACCTTAACTAGTCAATATTAACAATTCTCCGCTGCGCGTGTTTTCATTCTGACAGGCGTCAGAAGAACCCTGTTGCCGCACCAATTGGGTGAGAGTCAAGTCCAACACTTTCAGCCGCCACGACGTGCCGCCTGTCCCGGCTACACCACAAGCCGCCGAACCGGGACTCGGAGCCGAGGCCCGCCGCCGGGCAAGCTACACGTCGGGGGGGGGGGAGCTAGCGACTGTAGGTAAAAGCACCATTAGACTTCCAGCCTCATGATGCGGTATATTGGTATATAAGCTTAGCATCGACGTCGAATGAAAGCGCCCCCGCACAAGAATATTTATGTTTCTGAGCTTAAATTGCCGTGTCACTCGTTCATCACTGGAAGGAGCATAATGCGAATCACGGAAAAGATCTTCGTCGTGCTCGGCGCCGCAGCGGCTTTGGCCCTGGCGCAGGAGCTACAGCCCTTTAACCTCTTCGCGTATAAAACCATCTGGGAACCCCCGGCGGGAGCACGGGCATCCTATCCTCGCCTGACGGAGCTCGAAGACGGGACCGTCCTGGTTACCACTAGCGTCTTTCCGGGTACGGGGCCGTCCTCCGAGCTCCCTTCGTTCCCCGTGTTCGAGAGCAAGGACGGTGGCGTCTCGTGGAAGCAGATCACCAGCATCACGGACAAGGCCAATGGGTGGGGCATGGGCGCCCAGCCAGCTATCATGGAGATGACGCAAGACATCGGAGACTACAAGAAGGGTACCCTTTTGGCGTCTGGGAACAGCTGGAATTTTGCCGAGGACGAGAACGGAATCGGGACCAAGATCGACCTGTATGCCAGTACGGACAAGGGCAAGACTTGGGATTTTGTGAGCCATGTGGCTCAAGGAGGAAGGCCAAATACCACCAATGGTGCCGACCCTATTTGGGAACCGTACTTGATGTGAGTCGGGCTTTCTGCTCTGAGATGCTTTGTGTTGGGGCCGGCTAGCTAACAGGAGCGGTGTTTAGGATATACGATAATCAACTGGGGTGCTTCTACTCGGACCAGCGCGACCCGAAGCACGGGCAAAAACTTGCCCATCAAACCTCCAAGGATTTGAAAACCTGGGGACCGGTTGTCAATGACGTCGCCTACGACCAGTATATCGCCCGCCCGGGCATGACGGTCATTGCCCACATCGAGCCCATTGACAAGTGGATCCTCGTCTACGAGCTCCCCATCGGCAATTCGTCTTCATACGGCGTCAACTACCCCGTGCACTACCGCATCGCCGACAGCCCCTACGAGTTTGATGCCGCCGAGCCGCTGCCCATTGTCATCAACAAGACGGCGCCCAACGCGTCGCCGTATGTGGTCTGGTCACCCGAGGGTGGCGAATGCGGCACGATTGTGGTTTCGGACGCCGACAACTCGGCCGTCTTCACGAACCAGGCGTGCGGAGACAAGGAGAGGTGGGAGATGCACAAGACGCCGCAGCCGGCTGCGTACAGCAGGGCCCTGCACATCTTCAAGGATTACCCTGACCACTTGATGATTCTGGGCGGTTCGGTTTTCGATGACGGTGGGGATCCGAACTTGAGCCTCAGCGTTGTAAGCCTGAAGGACGTAGTTGGTGGGAAATACGATTAAGAATAGTGTAGGACTAAGGTGTCTGAACTTTAGCTCTGAGATAGGCAGTTGACCCAAATCTCAAAATCTGCAACGGCTTATTTTAATTGATGTTATTTCTTCCTCAGATTTCGCAAAAAGGAAGAGGGGGGAAGACGAATGGGAATGAGGGGGGCATGTAAATCTTAAATACCCGACCGTCATCGTCAAGCCTTCCACCTCCGCTAGGAACATCGAGTGCGGTGTCCTTCCCGGGCGAGCCATGAATGCACCCTCACGAGCACTTTCGCGATGGTCTAAACAATCTGCACGATTATACGTAGCTTCATGGATGCCAGTCGGATTTTCCAACAGTGGCAACTCGCTTTTTTCATCAAATTACAACGCCAACCTGCTGGATTGTAGGTAGAACTCCGGTTCATAGAGAAATGCGCGCGGCCACCAACCCAGATCTTCGCAATTTAGATCACTGCTTGACTAGCAAATGGAAACGCAGAACCAGTCAATGTACGCGATCTTGCGCCTCTCCACACAGGGAACAGGACAATCCACAGCCATTGCCGACTCGTAGTCAGGTGAGCGACTCTTGAATTGTCCTCGAAACTGGTGGCGATGATCCGCGAGGATTCAAAGTGACTAGCCATAGGTTTTTTGCCCATGGCTGGCAAACAGACGACAAGCTTTTGCACTCCAGCACCTGCGACTCTTGAATGCTCTCCCGAGATGCTATCACACGAGTCTACTTGTTTTACTGTGGAAACTAATTAGCTCTTGATGCGCGGCCAAGAATAACTGACCGACAGCGCCATGCGGTGGACGGAATATTATCCCACCTTAGCAAGATGCGCCCAAAAATATTTGGCAAAAGCTCGGAAATGCCGTAAGATGATTTTGTCAACCACCATTCTCCCACTTCCCCCAACCCTTTACAAGGCGAAAAAAAGCAATGAGGTGTAAAGCCTTGTTCTCTTCCAACCTACTGGGGCAACCTAGGCCTGCGGCAGTTGTTAGAATACAAGGAGGCGAAGCTCCGGAGTCGCCGGGAAGAGGTGATCCGGGCCACTATACGAGGTGCCAGCCAATTATCCAGGCTGTCGGGACAGGCGAGGGAAAGACTTGTCGTTCATGCTGCCAGAGGATTTGTTCACTAGAGTGACGAGATTTTGCCGCACTGTTGGTAGCAATTGTCCAACGACTCTTCAAAGAATATCTTAGAACCGCAGTGGCCGCTTATCCAGTACCTATCAAGTATTCTTTGTTTGCTATAGATGTGGGTAGTTGTGTTGCCAGAATGTATGTAGGACGATGGTCAACGGATGAGAAGTAGGACGTCTGATGAACTCATATCTATCATCACCATTGGGTTAAATGGTGTCATTGATGATGTGCCAAGGAATTCACCGGTCCGTCTAGAACGTGTACTGTGAGAAGCTCCACCGAGTAGCGAAGATCTCCCACGACAGCAGGATCTAGCAGTGGAGATTGCATCGAATGACCGCTTCTTCATCATGCTGCGCTTCGTCGCAGGTAGCCTTTCTTGTGAGCCGTGATAAAATACCTTCCATCTTCAGATTCAGTCTTGCTGTGCTACGTCGATAACATTGGCGACTGGCTGGACGATTTGTTCCGTTAGGGTTGGCATTTCTTAAACGCCGAGAGAGCATCCGCGCATTTGATTGGCCCAGAAATCCTCTTCCGCGTTTCATCATCGGGCCGGCTTGCTGAGTCATTGGCGTCGTAAGCCTGTCGTTACTGCTGCCTCATAACAAAGTTGGGCATTCACAAACTCATTCACTAAATCCTTTGAATCGAAGCTCTTGGAGCAAGCTTTAAGATCGTTAATGCGACCCTCATGAGAAGCTTTCGGCTGGCCATTTGTCGCAGTCCCTGATGTTGCTTCCAGCACGCCTCCCTTCCCAGGATGAAGCTCTTACTCGCACTACTTCTCGCGGCCGGCTGCCGCGGCCAGGATGCCCAGCAGCCTCTGCACGCCGAAGGTTCGTCCTTTGGACCATGGAAGGACGAGGAAATGAAAGATTTGGAAATTTTTATCGAGGATAAGATGAAGGAATGGCACGTGCCGGGCATGGCGGTTGCCATCGTCGATGGGAACTCAACATGGATGAAGGTGCGTACACTGTGATATACACAGTGTGGCTATGTCTCACGCTCACCAGGGTTTTGGCTTCGCGCGAGATGGGTACGGGCCGACGACACCCCAGACACTCTTCTTCGGAGGAAGTACCACGAAGGGATTCACGGCGGCCGCGCTCAGCCAGCTAGTCGACGACAACGAGAAGCACCCCGAGGTGCAGTGGACCACCCCAGTTTCGGAGCTGATCCAGAAGGACTTTGTCCTCTCCGATGCGTGGGCGACGCAGCATATTACCATCGAAGATTGTCTCTCCCATCGTACGGGATACCCGCCTCATGACTTTGTGTCCTGGCCGGATCCGAAGGCTGCGGCGAGGGGGTTACGGCATCTCCCCATGTCGGCGGAGCCGCGGACCAAGTTCCAGTACAATAACCAGATGTTCACCGTCATTGGCTACCTAGTCGAGCAGTTGTCGGGAGGGAAGTGGCTGGGGGATGTCTTGCGGAACAAGCTGTGGCACCCCATGGGGATGAAGAATACGTACCTGTCCGTCGACGACGCGAAGAGAAATAGGGGCAGCTTAGCGGATGAGCTGTGGTATCACAACGATAGCGATTCGTATGTGGTTGTGCCGCATATGCAGCATAGGGGACATGAAGGAGCCGGCATGATCTTGACGTGCGTGGAGGATTATGCCAAGTACATTCGGTACATGATGAATGAGGAGGATGGACCCATCTCGAAGGCGGGATATGCAGCCCTCAAAGCGCCGCATATGATTGTGGACTCTTCGCATCCGCAGTATACGGGCGCATATTATTATGGGTTTGGATGGATGAGCGGTGTTATTGAAGGGGAGCAGTTTTGGAGCCACAGTGGAATGATGAGGGAGCATATTACGCAGATATGGTTCTTCCCTAGGAGGCAGTTTGGCGTGGTCCTGATGGAGAACGCCAACAGCCCGGCGATAGACATTGCGCTGTGGAGGATCATTTACGACTATCTCGGGGTCAAGGAAGACCGGCGATTTGATGTTGAGAAGAGGTGAGCATACGACACTTTCGGGATTCGTTGCAGCAAGGACTAACCGTATGCAGGGCAAAGGACCGGAAGAAGGAAGGAGAGGAGCGACTCCAGAATACCATCCCGAGGCTCTATCCCACCGTACCTGACCCTCCACTACCCCGCCCCCTGGCTCTAGAAAAGTACGCCGGATCTTACCACAACGAGGGTTACGGAAATCTCACCATTGCCCTCGAGTGTCCGAAGGACCCCGAAAACGAAGGCGATGCGCTGGAGACCCCGGCAAATCCAACCGTGGAGAAGGGCTGCTACCTCCAAGGTAACGGCACAATGGAGTACCAGGGCAAGACCTTCCGCCTCCGCTTCGAACACGTCACGGGCGATTACTGGGTTTCGTGGCTGTACATCGATCAGTATGTGCCCAAACCCAAGAAGAAGGACGAGGAGCCCCCAGCCGAAAGACCACATGTGGGCTTGAGGGCACAGTTTGATGTTGGGTCGGAGGGATTTCCTGTCAAATTTGGGGGAGATTTTAGGGAAGAGGGAGAAGATGCACCTTTGGTTTGGTATGAGAGGTTGACGGAGGGCGACCAGGGGCCAGGGGAGTTATAAAAACGAGTTATTAGGTTGGGTTCTGCGCAAATTATGGTTTTACGAAGAAACGCACTGTTCATAGGAAGATGGCAAGGGTTACGGGGGAATGGGATTAGGCATGGAAGGAATAGCAATGGGTATTGACAAACACGAACCAACATCGTACCGGCACTATGCCCTATTGACAAAACAGCACAGAGCCTCACGTGAGGATAACCCAACCTTGCCTCGCACCGCGACCGTGATTGTCGAAGTTTCATTAGTGCAAAAAAAGAAAAGAAAAAGGAAGGTAATGTGCGCCTCGAACCGTCGACCGCTCTTGTAAGCACCAAGACGTCACCTAAGGAAAAAAAACCCCCCCACGCGTACACATCCA
>Ga0247774_1001970_pt1 | contig 10276 bp, 8 predicted proteins | sample UWRJL001104B6_FD_179933 | JGI IMG/M metagenome (GOLD analysis project Ga0247774, IMG submission 179933) | Plant litter microbial communities from Arlington Agricultural Research Station in Wisconsin, United States - UWRJ-L001-104B-6 | ecosystem: Environmental > Terrestrial > Plant litter >... | reverse complement strand
CGCCTCATCGACGAAGATTTGCTTGATCTCGGTGACGAGCCCGTCGTAGTCCCACCCGAACCACTGGTGGAGGATGGGCGGCTGCGTGACTGTGTCCCAGACCTCGTCCCGTCCGGCCGGTACGTCGATCTCGAGGTGATAAGGCTTCAGTTCTCGCACCTGGGTCATCCCCGGCCTCCGACACTTGTCGCAGCCCGATCGGCCGTCGCCGGGACTTCCGGGCCTGCCGCTGTCTGTTTCACTCCGGTCTGGTCGATCACGGCTGAGCCTCCTGGGCAGGCCCGCATCGCCTGACGACCGCTTCGTTCTCTCGGGTGCAGTGGGTCATGCCTCCATTTTGGGGCAATCTCGATTTCACGCCACGTGGCGATTCATTTCCGGATCGAACGGGACCCGTCGGCCGGCGGTCAGACCCGATCGGAGCGTCCCGCGGATCTCGGCCCGGCCGAGGCCGGCGAAGCGTGCCGCGTCCTCCAGTTCGCGCGTCGCCTCGGTCAGATCGAGCAGGCCGGCGCCGACGAAACGGCCCAGCGCGAACGCGGCCCTGTTCAGCGTGTCGTTGCGGGTGCCGACCGGCGCCCGCGCGACCCGGTCGGCCTCGGCGAGGAGCGCGGCCTGGGCATAGCGCACGGGGTGCGTGACCGCCGGGCGATGACTCGGCGGCGGGGTCGGACCCTCGAGCAGGGAGCGCAGGACCTCGGGTCCCTCGGGCAGCACTCCGCCGGGGCGGAGCACCCACCGATAGTCGCCGCCGGAGGCGTGGCGGGACGGCGGGGCCACCACATAGCCCCCGACGCCACGCCAGTCGAGGCCAGGCAGCAGGCCCACGCGATTGCCGAAGCCCAGCGGCCGGAACCAGAAATGCCACCCGCCACCGCCTGTGCGGACGCGCGGACCGGCCGGCGGCTCGCCGCTGAGCAGGTGATAGAGCCCATGCCAGCCCTCGGCGGAGTCGACATCGGCGACATCCATCACGACACCAGTGCGCAGGCCGACACTCGCCTCGGGCCAGCGGGTCCACCACATGTCGATCCGACGCGGGTCGGTGCTCGCGTCGGTCAGGCCGTGTCGCAGGTGGGGATGCTTGCCGGGGTGCTCGCACGAGACTCCTTTGTCGCAGGAACAGCCGCCGCGCGGGCCAGGCGCATGCACCGGCAGGACGGGGATCCCATGCCGGGCGTAGGCCAACGCGGCTGTCAGTGACATTAGAACAAGCGTACGACAATTTTGGGCGCTGGCTTCGGCGCTGCATCGAGGGATCTTGCGGGTTTACGGGACCTGCGCGAGGTGCTGTGAGGTACTTCACGACATTCAGCTCGCCGAGCTGCCACCGCCCCGGGCGATGCATGCCCGCCGAGCGATCTCAGCGTCGCCCCACGAGAAGCGCGCGCAGGCGGCCGGCCAGTGCGGCGAAGTGACCAGTGCGTGGCAGTGGTCGTGGCGGCGGTCGTCGCTGCGCCCGCCGCGCCGCGACCATCTCGCCACGGCGTGGGCGCGGGATCGGCCGATTGGCGCCGTCCTGCATGGACCCTGCCGTGGCGAGGGCGCCATTAACTCAAAGTAGCGGTTCATGTCGACTAAGCGATATTCCCTTGTGCAGGTAGGACAGGATCGCCTGGTTCGCCTCCCAGCCGTCGGGGAATTTGACCGGGACGTTGAGGTGGACGGGCTCGGTCGACGGGTGCGCGTCGAGCAGCTCGGCGATGCCCTCCCGGGCCACCACGACGCAGGCGTGCCGGTGTCGCGAGGTCAGGACGCAGAGGCGGCCGGACTCGAGGTGGAAGGCGGTCGCGTCCTGCCGGCCCGACAGGGGATGCAGCACGATCGTCAAGTCGTACTCCCGGCCCTGGAGTCTGTTGGCGGTGTCGACCGTGACGCCTTTGGCCTCGGGCGGGAGGAAGGATCGGATGACCGCGGCCTGGTCGCGGTGGGCGGCGCCGATGGCGATGCGATCGGCGGTCAGCGGGCCGACGCCCGACTCGGAGGAGGTCACGGCCTCGCGGGCCAGCGCGCGAGTGGCGAGCGCGGCGCAGGCGGAAGCGGCCTCGGCGTCGGTGCGGATCGTGAAGCGGGCCGGCAGCTCATGAAGACCCCAGCCGGTCGCGGCGGCCTCGTCGAGCACGTCGTCGAGCGGGCCGGTCGCTCGCGACCCGAATCGCAGCTCACGGTCGCCCGGGCCGGTGCCCGAGCGGAAACCGGTGAAGGGATAGAAAGCCTTGGCGACGACCGGGGCCGCCGTGTGCGGCAGGCGCCACGAGACGGGCAGACGATGGACGGGCAGATCGGGGTTGTGCCGCAGCAGGACGGCGACGGCGCTCTGCATCGGATCCCACGACAGACCAGTCCAGCGCTCGACGTCGACGGTCGAGAACGGGTCGAGCTGGCCCGGGTCGCCGACGAAGAGCGCACGCTCGAACCGCGGCGCCACGCGCAGCAACGCGTCGGACCGCATCTGATAAGCCTCGTCGACGATCGCCCAGGGCCAGGAGCCCTCGGTCACCGTGGCCCATTTCGCGGCCGTGCCGATGGTGACCGCCGGCGAGCCCAGATCGGCGACCTTGGGAGCGACGAGGCAGCGCGGATGGTCGCGGACGCGGTCGCTCGGCTCGTAGTCGACCGCGGAGAGCCGACCCACGCCGACCTCGGGCGAGCGGACCCCGAGCCGCGCGATGAGGTCGTCGACCTGCTCGTTGGTCTGAGCCACGATCATCAACGGCGCACCGGTAGCGGCAAGCTCGCCGGCGGCCCGCACGACCAGCGTCGACTTGCCCGCGCCGGGCGGCGAATCGACCACCACGCCCCGATGATCACCCTCGCGCAGATCTCGCAAAACGGCGTCGACGACGAGCCCCGCCTCGGCGGCCGGGCTGAGCAGCTGTTCCGAGTTCACCGGGGCACCGTAGCGCGGGCGGCCGACAGTTCTCGCTGATCACTGTGGGGTTCGGCGAGTTATCCACAGGCCCGGCGAGCTTTGCCGAGCGGACTACGGTGAGTGCCGATATCGATACGGCGGAGGTGTTCATCCATGTTCGATGGTCGAAGCCTCGACGACGCGGAACGGATGATCCAGGACTGGCAAGCGGGCATCGAGGCCCAGGCGGCGCAGGCTCGCGAGCTGTCGTCCCGCCTGGCCGCCTTGGCAGTGACCGTCCGCAGCGGCGACGAGTTCGTCGAGGTCACGGTCGGTTCGTCGGGCGACGTCATCCGGCTCGAGCTGGCCGAGGGCATCCGGGGGCAGTGCGGCACGGGCCGGGGGCAGTGCGGCACGGGCCGGGGGCAGTGCGGCACCGGCCGGGGGCAGTGCGGCACCGGCCGGGGGCAGTGCGGCACCGGCCGGGGGCAGTGCGGCACCGGCCGGGCGCAATGCGGCACAGGCCGGGCGGGCAGTGCGGCTGATCCCCGACGTACGGAAAATTGTGTGTGCTGGTTCCCGTGCTGCTCGGCGCTTTGCGCGATTATCGGTTCGCGGGGTCTTGATCGCTGGGTGGACGGGACTTCGGCGGCCGTTGGTGGGTTGCGTGAATGCGTTAATCGGCGGCGACCGCATTTGGCCGTGGCTGCTTGATTCGGCGAACAAGCAATAGCTGAATCGGGTCGCTGAGTGTTGCGCGGGGTGTTGCCCTCGTCACCTATCGCCGAGGGCGGGCCGTATCGCTTGTGGCGGCCGGCCGCTTCCGTTGCGTCACGACGTCAAGATCAATCTTGTGTGGACCGCGGGGCGGGACGGTCGATTCGTGGCATGGTGTGTGTCGCTGTCGGGCAAAACGGATCTATTGCGCGTATCGGCTTTGTGAATCCTGGCACTGACGGAAATCTGACAACGGTGTGGTCGTGGATCGACTAGCGCCCGCATGGTGCATGTTCACGGCCCCGGCGCGGCGGCTCCGGCGAGCGGCTTTTGATCTTTCAGATGGAAAGTCACGTACGTCACGATGCGGGGCTGTGGTGCGGGAGTCGCAGGTGATGGCACTGTGGATAGTCACGGCGAGTGGATGTTTGCTTGACGGTCATCACCTCGAAATAACTGAGTGATTTACTGGTTCCACGGGGTGAAATGCGAAGGCTGACATGCAACTTGCATGCGCGGTTCGCCGTGCAAGTTGCATGTTTCGCAAGGACCTGAGCTGCTGCTCCATCGTCGTGGCTGGCTTTTGATCGGTTCGCTGGATTTCATTCACGGGCGTTTTTGGGATCTAGGAAAGTGGACCCTTCCAGTCGATCACCGGAAGTGAAACTCTTCTAGCCAGCAGTAACGCCAGTGACACGGACGGTGGTGGTAGCGAATGCGTCCAGACGTTCTGGTCGGTCCGAGCGAGTGGGTGGTCGAACAGTTCGGCGACAAGGTGGCCGGCGAGCTGTGGACCCGGGTGCCCGAGGCACTGAGCACCGCGATCGAACGTGAGATTCACGCCCACCCCGCGATGACGCAGACCGTGGAACGAGTGATCGCGAATCCGCGATGGCCGCTTCCGTACGAGGAACTCGTGCTCTTCCTGGGCACGCTTCCCGGTGCTGAGATCATCAGTGTGCCGAAATCGATCTACCAATTGGTCGTGATCAACGGCCATGTGGTGGTGCCGTGGTGCTACGGGCAATCCGCCCACGATTCCATGCGGGACGCGCCGGTCGGCCGGTCGTTCGGTCGTCTCACCCGGGAGCTGCTGCGCAGGTTCGGCCCTCCTTGGCGCCGGTCGCAGGCCGAGACACCGCTACCGCTCGACGCTGTCGACGAGCGTGAAGTCGCTAAGATCTGCGCCGCCATCACCCAGATCGACTCGAAGCCCGAGGTGGTCATCGCCGGCTTCGCGGGAGCGCCCAACCTGGGTCTGCTCCGCGCGTGCCTCGGCGAGATCAAGTCGACCGACAACGGCTCCCTCAACTGGAGCCACATCGCCGACCTGCCGCTGCCCCCGCCCGTCATCCCACGTCCGCGCCGCATGCAGTTCCCCTGACCGAGCCAGACATCAGACGCGCACCTTCCAGCAGTACGGAGGTGCGCGTCGTGCTGTGCGGAGATCGCCGTCGCGCCGGTGCGTCGGCGGTGGTGACGCGGGGAGGGCGTGGTGCCTTGCCGACAGGGGAGGCGTCGGGAACTCGGTGCCGACCGGTGGTCAACCACGTCATGGCGTGGCGTTCAAGACGCGTACGTCACTGTTTACCTGCGAGATTCGCGGGAAACTCCGCGAGCATGGATCGAGGGAGCAGCAAGCACAACCCGCGGCTTGACGACAAGATGGCCTACGAAGTGCGCGGCATCGTTCAAGGCGTGACCGGTGCCCGCGTCGAGGAGAGCCGCGAAGCCGAGCCGTCGGGCGAAGATCAACCGGAAGTCACCGAGATCCTCGACGACTTCGAAGTTCACAACCTCAGCAGGTTCGGGACATACATCGGGCTGTCGGCGTTGCCCGGCGATCGGGCGAAGCTTCGGCACAGCGCGGAGAACCTGGACGCCCCGGACGACGTGCTGGCCGACATCGACAGCCTGCCCGCCGACAAGCAATACCAGACGGTGGCCGAGATCTGGCACGCGCTCGGCCGCTGACCGGCGTGTTGGAGTACAGGGCCGCACTGGGTACGGGCGCACGTTCGCTCGGGTCGACCGGTTCTTCCCGGCCACCCGGATGTGCGACTGCGGCCGGGTCAACGACAGGATGGCGTTGAACATCCGAGCGTGGGACCCCGACCTGGAGCGCGTAGCCGGGGGAGGGTCAGCTGGTCGGGGGCGCGGGCAGCAGATAGGCGGTGGAGAACGGCTCGTGGCGGGCTCGCATGTCGGCGTAGGCGGTCAGCAGCAGGGGGCTGATGACGACGCCGGTGGCGACCGAGAAGACAGCGGACAGGACAGCGCTGCTGACACTGAAGGCGGTGGTCGCGTCACCGAGGGGAGAGAGGGCCGCGCTGCCGACGAACTCGGCCACGGTGAAGGCGAGGTTGAGCCCGAAGACGGTGGCTATGCCGCAGTGGGATCCACGGGTGGCTGCGCAGCGGTACCCGCGGAATCCGGCTGATCCTTGTCCGGTGTCTCCGGTACCTTGTCGCTCATGTTCGCCCCGTCCGTATGAAGATCAGCCGCGACACCATAGCCGCCCCGTGCCGCCTCCCGCCTGCGCGAGGAGATCGGCGAGGACGAGCCCGGCGACCCCCGCGATCGTGCGGTGCTCGCCGCCCTGGTGCACTCGATCTTCTGACCGGGCGTAACCTCGTCGAACTGCTACGGCCGCTCGATGCGTGCCTTGACCCGGCAGTAGTTCGAGAGCAGCGTGACCAGGGCTGGGCCGTCGATCAGTTCCAGCGGGCGACCCGCGACCGCGTCGTACGCCTCCTGGTCGATGCCGCCGAGCGAGACCAGGATGCCCTTGGTCGCCCCGGCCGCCGCGACCGCGCCGGCCAGCGCGTGCGCCGCGGCCGACCCGGCCGGGGTCCCCCGGATCGCGAAGATCACCACCGGGCCACCGAAGATCGGTCGCGGGTCGGTCGCCTGCCAGCGGGTGCCCAGGTCAGAACGGTGGGGCGGGCCCATCTGCAGCCCCATGATCCCGAAGAGGTCGGAGATCTGCTGCTCCCACGCCGGGTCGTTCATCGACAGCAGGTTGGGCCGCTCGTCGATCTCGGCGAGCACGTTGAACTCCTCGGTGAAGTCCCGGTCGGCGTCCCGGTCGAAGTCGATCTTCTCGGCGACGGGGGCGAACTCGTCGGGGGCCGCGGAGAGCGTGCCCTCGAGATGCCGGACGCAGGCCACCGGGTCGACCCGGCGCAGCTTGATGGCGGCGAACGTCTCGCGTGCGGTCTGCAGCGATACCAGGCAGGGGCGGACGAACCGGCCGGTGCGCCGGTCGATGGTGTCGACGATGCCGTTGAACGAGATCTGCCGGACCAGGGCGCCGCGGTCCGCCTCGACGATCTCGTGGATGGTGCGCAGGGTCACCCGGGCGATCACCTCGACGAGGCGGCGCCGCAGCTCGTTCTCGTCGCGCGGGATCGCGGTCACGTCGTCGCGGAACCGGTCGTAGCGGTACTCCTTGACGTGCGGCACCACCTCGATCGGCGGCAGGTGGTACTCGATCAGCAGGTGGTGCTGTTTCGGCAGGTAGGCGAGGCGGAAATGCTGTGGGAAGTCGTCCGGGTAGACGGAGTTGCCGAGCACCATCGCGAAGTACTCCACCACCGAGGCCGGGTCGGCGCCGGCCACCGCGGCGGCGAAGCGGTCCACCTCGGCGTTGTAGGCGAGGACGCGTTCCTCGTACTTGCGCAGGCTCTCGTCGTACGCCCGTTGGCGCACCACCAACTGGCGTCGGCGCCGCTGTTCCGTCTCCGACCACCTGGCTCGCGCGTCCTCGAAGGCACGCTGGGCGTCGGCCTCCTGCTGCTGCCGGAGCCGGTCGCCGCCGATGATCTTGCCGACGCCACGCGGCCGCGGCGGCACGTAACTCTCCCACCGCGGTTCCGGCACCGGGCGGCCCAGCGGACCCGGGTCGAACGACGGCACCTCGACCGGCTTCTTGAAGAGCTGCAGGTCGATGTGGTCGTCGACGTCGAGCGACGAGAGCAGCAGCGAGTCGAGATCGCTGAGCCGGGCCCGGATCTCGGCGTTCGCCGCGGCCGTGTCGGCCGTCTTGGCCTCGACGTAGAGACGCTGCTGTTCGCGCTTGCGATCGTCGTTGCTCGCGGCCTGTTGCGCGGCGGCGATCGCCAGATCGGCATTACGCCTGATCAGGTCGCGCTGTTGCGCGGCCGCGGTGTTGGCCCGATGATCGGCGGCCGCCTGAGTGGCGTGCGCCCGCTGCATGTCCCGAATGATGCCCATGCCCCGCCCTCGCTCCGCATTGGTCCGATCGCCACCATATCCATCCTTAACGGATCTGGTTACGCGGCGCGTCCCGCGTGCCGCGTTGCGTGCATGGCGAGCGGTCCGGGCGGGTAGAAGTCGCGGTAGGTCTCGTCATCGGCACGGTCCAGTGACTGTCTGTCATGGAATGGGCGTCATTGGGCGAGTCAGGTTACCGAGTGCAGTGGTCAACCGATCAGGTAATTCCCTACTCTGATCGGGCGAGAAGCTGCTGCTCGGCGATTTGTTGGAGGGATCGGCAAAACATTGGGGCGGACGTCCACTGTTTTATCGACGCCGTGACGGGTCGTAATAGTTCAGGGGCGTGGGGACACTCTGGGGGGAGGTGGCAGCCTCATGGCAGCACGCGACGAACAACGGCTCGACCCGCTTCTGCGGCTGCCCGGGCAGCGCACTCCGGTCGACGAGCGGTCGGCCTGGTTCTCCTACACGGCCATCGGCGACCGGATCGTCTGGTCGGCCGCGCTGCGCGCACTGCTCGGTGACCCACCCGCCCGTGACGAGGTGAGCCCCGAGGTCCTAACCCGTTACGTGCACCGCGACGACCACGCCGAGGCGCTCGCCGCCATCACCAAAGCCTGGACCACCCGCGCCCGGGTGCGGACGACGATCCGCCTGATGCGCGCCGACGGCGGGTGGTTCGACGTGGATTGCCGGCTCGACCCGATGAAAAGCCCGGAGGGCGCGGTCCGGGGAATTCGTGGCACCGTGACCGACGTCTCCGCCCGCGAGCGGGCCCGCCGTGAGTCCGACCGGCTGACCCGCCGCGGCGAGACCGTGCAGTCCTCGCTCGTCCAGCCCGACCCGGCGACCGGCCTGCTCACCCGCCCCCGGTTCGCCGACGAGATCGACCGGGCGCTGCGCCGGGGCGGCGGTGCCGTGCTGGTTGTCCGGGTGCAGCCTGATCAGTCCGGCGTGGACGTCCAGGGAGTGCGCCCCGAGCGCAACGCCGATCTGCTCCACCGGGTCGCCCGGGTGCTCGAAGGCGTGATGCAGCAGGGTGCGCTGCTCGGCCGGGTCGGGCCCAACGAGATCGCGGTGCTGCTGGCCGGCACCTCCTGGCCGATGGCCCGGCGCGAGGCCGAACTGCTGGTCGAAGCCGTGCGGTCGCAGACGTTCGTGCTGCCCGATACGTGGCTGCGCGCGGACGCGTGGGGCGGGCTCGTGCGGTTCACCCTGGACGGCGACGCGAGCAGCCACGAACTGCTGATCGACGCCGAGCACGCCTGGCGGCAGTCGCGCGAGGGCGCCGTGCCGCTGACCGTGATCCCGCACCCGGTGCCGGCCCGCGATCGGCAGGGCTCCTACCGCAGCCGGGTCGCGGACGCGCTCGACACCGACAGCTTCACCCTCTACGCCCAGCCGATCCTCGAACTGCAGACCAATGAGATCACCCGGTACGAGCTGCTGCTGCGGGTGCTCGACGAGGCCGACGGCCCGCAGTCGCCGATCCAGATCCTGGACAACGCCGAACGCCTTGACGCGGTCTTCGACATCGACCTGTGGGTGGTCGAGCGGGCCATGCAGCTCGCCGCCGACCGGCCGAACACCTGCCTGCAGATCAACCTCTCCGGGCGCTCGGTCGGCGACCCGCGCCTCACCGACGAGGTCACCAGGCTCATCGAGCGATACGGGGTGAAGCCCGAGCAGCTCACCTTCGAGATCACCGAGACCGCGCTGATCGGCAACCTCAGCGAGGCCCGACGGTTCGCCGACCGAGTCCGCGACCTCGGGTGCGAGCTGGCGCTCGACGATTTCGGCTCCGGGTACGCGTCCTTCCGCTACCTGCGGATCTTCCCGATCGACCTGGTCAAGATCGACGGAGAGTACGTGGTCGACCTGGTCGACAATCCGCAGGACCAGGTGCTGGTGCGGGCCCTGGTGCAGGTGTGTCAGGCGTACGGGATCCACACCGTGGCCGAGTTCGTGCAGGACGAGCCCACTCTGCGGCTGCTGCGCGAGCTGGGCGTCGACTACGTCCAGGGTTACTTCATCGGGCGGCCCGCCCCGGTCGTCGAAGGCCGGTTGCATATGTGCTGAGCGGGTATACCGCTCACATGGAGCACTTCACGATCGCCACCGTCGCCGAGAAGAGCCCGGATTTTCGCCGCGTGCTCTGGACCGGGAAACACACTCAGCTCGTGATCATGACGATTCCGCCGGACGGCGAGATCGGCGAGGAGGTCCACGAGGTGGACCAGATCCTCACCTTCGTCAGCGGCATGGGCAAGGCCGTCGTCTCGGGGCAGACGCGCAACGTCGCCCAGGGTGACCTGGTCGTGGTCCCGGCCGGGCACAAGCACAACTTCCTCAACGCGGGCCCCAACCCGCTGGTCCTCTACACCGTCTATGGACCGCCGGAGCACGCCGACGGCGCTGTGCACAAGACGAAGGAAGAGGCCGACCGCCTCGAGGAGCAGGGCAAGGACG
>Ga0247774_1001969_pt1 | contig 10282 bp, 9 predicted proteins | sample UWRJL001104B6_FD_179933 | JGI IMG/M metagenome (GOLD analysis project Ga0247774, IMG submission 179933) | Plant litter microbial communities from Arlington Agricultural Research Station in Wisconsin, United States - UWRJ-L001-104B-6 | ecosystem: Environmental > Terrestrial > Plant litter >... | reverse complement strand
ACAGCAATCCATCCCATCATTTTCACTGCGCTTTTGTCTGATTGCCAGTGCGCTGAACAATGACAACCCGCCCAATAAGTTGGCTGCCGGAATAGCGGCAATTTTACATATCACCTACATCTAGTCTACGAATTAGTCGCTATTAGTTACAACCCCTGTCTACCAGCATCTTGGTGTCCTAGTGGACGGTGCGGACTAGTAGCTGCACAGCCCCCTTGTGGCTGCGTACCACGATCACAGCTGGCCACCCACACACCTGAACAACCCAGAATGGCACTGACCATCACCGCGAGGTGCTGCTTTCTGGCGTGTTTGATCATTTCTATTGATTCCATAACCGTCTGAACTGTGTCATCTCCAACCTGCATCGTAAGGGCTCACTGTACTGCTTTGGGTCTTTGACACACACGACAGAACTGATGAGCTCCGCTGGCTGGCTGAGGATGTTGCGGCAGCACTCTATCCTGTCTCTGGTGATAGCTCATCTTGCTACACCGCGTCACGGCTTTAAGTTGCCCCCCAGGCACCAAGAGTCCAAGATCGGTCTCCCATGCCAGTGGCAGTTCTCATAAGCCCCGGTCCCATACTCTGTCTTTGCTGGGCCTTGAGGTCCACCTCGGTCGGTTTGGACGCTCCATTGATTCCATTCTGGAGCCAAGCATCGCGGTCGATGGTGGCAATAGCCATCACCTTTAGCTGGCAGGTGAGGCTTGCACCGCTCCACGCGCCAAGACTTTCAAGTGCCCTAAGCTGCCCCTGGAAGACCAGAGGTGTCTTCTTCTTTTCCTTGTCGAGCTGCGCGTCAATGACATTTGTCTCCGGGTCGGCATTCGCGGCATCGTGCCAAACGCCATCCTGCTCCGCGTGCGGCAGCGTGGCGCCTGCATTGCCATCGTTTGTCGGTCTCGAGCCGTGTCGCCGGAGCTTCGGGTTGTTTTTGAGCGCCTCTACGCCGCGCCCGGTGACAGAATCCCATCCACGCGCTGCCACCAGTCCGGAGACGTCTTCGAATATTCTGCCTCTCAGGCCGAGAATCCTTGAGCAGCCGCCAGTAAATATGATGCGGGACATACAGACAGCCCGCACGTCTACCGGGAGTTTGAGCAAGTGCTGGTAGACTAGCCAGGACACTGGAAGCTCCTCATCATCGAAAGAATGAGGTGCGCCGGGCCGGTCTTCAAAATAGATGCTCTCGCAAACGTCGGCAAGCGCCGAATATGATAATTCCATCGTCGTGGGAGGGTGTGTTGATTTGAGAGGAACATGAAAAAGGCCTTTGTTTCTAGTGGAAGGTGCCGCTCCATGTTCTGACTCGTCTTGCTCTTGAACCGTGGGAAGGACAGAAGAGTCAGAAGAGTCTCGGTGCGACGGTGAGGATGATGATTTCTTGCACCACATCAATCTGGTGACAACGTCTTCGCACTCGTCAAAGCTGACAATATGCTGCTCATCTCCGTCTCCCTTGTCGGTTTCACCAGCAGCGCCATGTTTTCGTAAAAGACCCTTCAGCATTTCGTGTGTTCTTTCCACCAACAGCTTCCCGCCCCGGATACTTCGCGTGCACCGCGCTTCTCTATACTCATAGACGCTGGTAACTACTGTCTCGGTCCACCCAAGGTCAACAACAAGGGCCGAACGGACACCGGCCGCCACGGCCGCCATAGCCCCGCTAGACAGGAGAGATATCAGAGGCGACTGGAATCGATTGAATAAAAGGTCGAGTATGGTTGCGAGAAGTGGCAAAGGGAGGACGGGCGGTAGCACGAGAGCCATTCTTCTGGGCTTTGAGTCAACCAGGAGATATCTAGAACCAAATATTAGCAGACAACGCCTCAACTTTCCAATGGCCATCCAGGAGCATGTACTTGGCAAAGGCCTCCCTCAGGACCCTGTCTAGCTTATCTTCCACTACACCAAGGTCCACAGCCCTCAGGTCGGGCCTCCACAACTCGTAATCTTCCGTCCAGTCCTTCCCAGTTTTCCTCCTCGTCCAGTCATCATCGTAGCCAACAGTCCATATCCGATGGTCTCCGACACGTCGCTGCTGCTCTGGTCGGAGCTGGAGTTGGGCCTTGGGCAGCGCGTCGCCTGCAAAGCCTACGCGCACGAAGCGGGAGCCAATCTCGATCACCACGACATCTTCTTCGGCTCGGAGGCTCGACGGGGAGCCAAACGCTGGAGTGATGTGGCGGGATGGTGTACGGGGGCTCGTAGGGCTCGTCGCGGATGGCTGTCCGGTGCGGATGTTCGCAACAGTACGGTGAGGCGCTGCCATTTTGCTTTAGGGCTTCCGAACTAGAGGTTACACTCATTCATGGTCGATATTGTATAAAGTACGAGTGCCTACTCCTTGCATGTTCGTAGACCGCCGATCGAGATCAGGTGGAATTGCTCAATTGTTGGAGAGGTCGCCCAAGACAAAGCCGCGGATGTGCTTGTAGCGGGGATACCAGATTTGCGGGGCATTTCACCTGGTCGGATGGACGGATTCGGCCGGTGCTCAGCAACCGCGCCAACGGCCCACTAACACCAAACATTCACTCCTGCTATTGAGCATGAGCAACACTTCGGCAAGAAGTCCATCAAATGCAGCAAAGTGTGTGATCATAGCCCTTGATTAACTCTTTGGTGGCAGTTTAAATACGGTCTTTTGATTTTCATAAATAACCTTTGGTCAACTTTGTCAAGCTCACACTGCTCAGAAAAAAACAAGCATCGAAGCCCGACATTGGCAGGCCGAGCGAGGCAAGGGGTATTTGGTTGAAAGTTGACTTTGGTCTGTATATCTACTGTTTTGTTCGTGTCTACTTCGCGTGGATGCAGAAGCGCCGATGGGTATCAAAGGGTAAGTCAATTATAAAGAGTCAACCTCAATCTATGTGAGGACTGCGCTTGCGATGGTATTAGTACTAATGGTAACTCTGTAGCATATATGCCGAGCTCGGCCCAGGCCGGCGAGTGTCTCTGGCCAAACTCGCAGCGGAAAATCTAGAAAGGACTGCACGGCCACTTAGACTTGCAATAGACATATCTATATGGCAGTTTCAGATACAGGCCGCCCGAGGTAAGATCGAGCTGTTCGAGCAGCGAAAGGCGCTCGTTCTCACAAGTAGCTACTACAGGAGGCACCAACCCGGCCGAGAGAACGCTGTTCTACCGCATATCTCGGTTACTTTCGCATGCCATTGAGCCCGTTTGTGTCTTTGATGGCCCTCACAAGCCCTCCTTCAAACGCAACAAGCGGTCCGGCCGTGTGGACACGGCAACCAATGCCTCGGCCAAGAAGATTCTCGATTTGTTCGGAGTCCCCTATCATGATGCGCCCGGTGAAGCTGAGGCGGAATGCGCCTTTCTTCAACAGGAGGGCATTGTCGATGCCGTCCTCAGCGAAGACGTCGATACCATCATGTTTGGGTGCACGAAGACGCTTCGAAACTGGACGGCGGAAACGAAATCAGGCAAAACCCCAACACACGTATCGGCATACAACGTGAATGATGAAGGGTTTCGCAAGGCAGGCCTGGACCGGGAGGGCATGGTTCTTGTGGCCCTCTTGAGTGGCGGCGATTACATCCCGGAAGGCATTCCGGGCTGTGGACCGAAAGTGGCTTGCGAGGCGGCGAGAGCTGGCTTTGGCAGATCTCTCTGCAGATTAAAGAGAGCCGACGAGGCTGGCCTGGCCCGGTGGAAGGAATCCCTCATTCATGAGCTTAGAACAAACGAGAGCGGGTTCTTCAAGAGGCGTCATATGGCCCTGACAATTCCCCAAGAGTTCCCCAACCTCGACGTACTTCGATACTACACGCATCCGGTCGTTTCCACGGCTGCGCGCATACGGCAGATTAAAGACGACGGCTTCCTACCCAAACCCGTCAACATGCGAGCCATGAGGCAATTTGTCGACGAAAAATTTGACTGGAAGTATCGGATCGGAGCAGACAAACTCATCAGAGTCATTGCCCCGGCCTTGCTTGTCCAAAAGTTGATGGGACGATCTGGACGAACAGCCGAGGACGAACCAGCCTTGGTTAAGAACATCACTATGCGCAGAGCACATCATAGCACCGATGGAATCGAGGAACTTCGAGTCCAATACGTCCCTGTAGAAATTTCAGGACTAGATTTGTCCCAGGAGATTGAGGAAACCATATCGTTCGCCCGTGGCGGACTAGCCCTCAACAGCGACGATGAATTCGACGATGCCGAGGCTCAAGACGACGGAAAGCCGACGAAAAAGCGATTTGACCCCACGGCAATAGATACCATCTGGCTTCCGGAGGCTGTCGTCAGACTCGGCGCCCCGAGGAAAGCAGAAGAATGGGACGAGAGGAGGCGTCGGAAACTAGAAGGACAGAAAAAGCCCACCATTGGGTGCCGAAGGGGGAAAGGCAAGACCACGGGAGCGCCAAAAGAGACGCTGGACAAATGGGTGAAGCTCGCCAAGCCAACTAGCGAAGACACCAAGGCTACCAGCGCTCGCAGAGTGGAAGGTGAGGATAGCATGGTGGCTAAAGACCAGGCAATGGCCAAAGCGAGGGAGAGTAAGCAGAACCACAACACGGCCCTCCCTCCCGACCACAATCTCTGGACGATAGAGGGCTCACAAACTGCGCCCAGGATCACGAAAATCTCAATTACGACCGCTCACGATGCCACGAGCCCGATCATTCTCTTATCCAGCCCCCCGCCCCGTCCCGGCGCCCCGGATGCTTCTCTACCCCGGAGCCATGAATCGGCGACGGCCCTTCACGCCACGCCACGCAACAATATCCCGCCTGACTCGTCTGACCCGCCTGATGCGCCCTCGTGGCTAAAATCTTCTCCCCTTTTGCCGACGACTGGAAAAGGCCAGAAAGAAAAGCGGGGGCCACAATTGAGGCCCAAGCAGTCGACCCTCGACTCGTTTCTGTCAAGCCCTGCGCCCAATAAGGCTGTGGACACAGTTCCCAGCGGGCCTTGTTCCAAACGAAGGCTCGAGCGGAGGCCGATGAAGAAGAATCCCAAAGGGGCAGAGGACTCTTCTTCCCTGTTTCCTATTACCAAGAAGCAAGCAGGTTGTGAGTCGCATCCATTAGGAACGGCCAGCGCTACCGTGTTGAGTTGTAAAAATGCACGGCCTAAGCAGAAGGCCTATACGTGGATCATCGATAGCGAGTCGGATCCTGCCGACGAGACATCAGATATCCCGTCGAGGGAGCGATTGGGAGGCTCAAGGGGCATGTCGAGGGTGCCGACTGTTATTGATTTGACGTCGGATGACTGAGCAGAGGCTCGGGGTCATGGACTTCGCGGCTGGAACGACCCCAAGTATGAACTGACGGTCGGATCGAAGGCATGAAAGTACTACGCAGGTTGGTGTTGCTATGCTCAAATAGGGGGTATCCAGAACTAGTCATGACCTCTACATCATATCTCATCATCCGCCCAAACTCGGTGATACCTTGCTTCACGCCAGCTCCGTCTCGTCCCTCGTTCAAATATTACAAAAAAAAATTGTGGCTCTGGATCCATCCCAGCCCACGCCCAAAGGCAGATTGATTCTTCGTTAGCTCTCGTGCCCCGAAAGTATACCCTTATGAACCCAAGCCCCAGAATACTAAATGTCATGTCATCTCGACATCTTAGTCGTACATGTCGGCAGCATCAGCCTACTCCCCTTCACATATTCTCCGTCATTCATCTACCGACCAGGGCAGATCTCTATCCCCGACCGTCGTGCACGTCAAATACCCAATCCCATCGTTAACGCGGCCACCGCCCAAATCAAGTTCAAGCCCGCTGCCCATCAACGGGCGAACCAAATCCCTGGCCATACCCTTCAGTTCATCCAGACGCTTCTCGAACCGGCGCAGGTTTTCCCGACTATACAGCTCGGGAGTAAGCTTCAAAAACTTCTTGCACTCATCATGTCCAAGGTAGGTCCCAACGCTCGACCCGCCCAACGTTCGGTACGTTCTCCCCAGAGACGCCAACTGCGGGAGCGCAGCCGGCGCCAGCGGATTACCTTCGCGAGACGACGGTATCCTCCGATCCGGCGCCGGCGGGCTCGTATTGTCGGCGAGCCATTGCCGGAAGAGACTCACGGCCAGCCAGTCGAGATACGACGTGGCCGGGCTGACGCGCTCGCCCCGGGCTGTCGAGAGGTTGAGGCGGAAGAGCCGACCTTCTATCCTCGAGACGTTATCCTCCAACTCGTCCACCTTGTCCAGGATGATATCCATGACAGACTCGGGGAGGGCGGAGCGGAGACTCCGTTCGCCCACGGGCCATTGCCCCACCACGTGGATAAGGGCCTCCTGGAAGATGACCTTGCTCCGCGCAAGATATCCCAGCCGAAGGTAAGAGATGGGATACTTGGCGATCTGCTTCCATAGCCTCGACTGGAACTGCAAAAGATGGTGGTCGACCCTCGGACCAACCACGGCTAATGCATCGTACTGGTCCGCCAGCGTAAGGAGAGATTTGCACTGGACGTACGCATCCGCAATGTTGACGCCATCAAGAATGGGTGGGTAGTTGTAAAATATGCGAAACAAGTTGTCGTAGTCACGCAAAAGGGCAATCTCTTCCTCCTTGAGGGGCGCCGCCGCCGGGCCAGAGTTGGACCCGAGGCCGAGGTTCGCAACGGACCGGAAGAAGCTATGATTTGCGTGTGTTGCATGAGGCGCCCCCTTGCTCCTCGCAACCGAAGTATTCGCCGAGCCGCCTCCGAACAGTGAAACGGCCCCGGAGGTAGCCGCGACCGGCGCGGCGGCATCACTACTCGACTCCTCGTCCTTCTGCACCAGCATCGGTATGTCCTCGTCTCCCGTCCCTGGGTCCAGCTCATAGCGCCATCTTTTCCTCGGCCTCGTGTCGTCCGGTCCCGTTGCAGCCCTCGACTCCGCCGCCCCGCTACCGTGCTCGCCAACCCTGGCCAGGTCGGTGGATGCCGGCGGTGCCGTTGTGGTCACGGCCTTGCTCCATTCCTGGCTGGTGCTCACCTCAAAGAAGCCCGAGCATCTTGTGAGGGTATGTCGGTGCAGGAGATACCTATTCACCTGCCCGCCCGCCTTGACTATTATCTCGACATCGCCGCTATATGAGAAGACGGGGAACTCATTCTGCGGTATGTACGACCCGCCCCCGGCGTGTGATCGGTTGTATCTCTTCGTTCGCGAGTAGGAGGGGCGGGAGACGACCGACGAGGGGCCTCGGAGGGTCAGCGAGGTCGAATGTTCCGGTTGCGAGACCATGAAGGACGACGGATAGCTAGGTTTCCGCGATTTTCTGTTTCGCTTTGCGAGGCAGGGCTGGGGAGGAGCTGGGGATCAGGTATTTTTGGCCCGTGTCGCAGCCAAAGGGCGGCCCAAATTCTGCTGCGATGGAGCTTCGACTCGGAAAAAGATGATAAGGCCGACGACACAAGGTTGGTAAAACGGCCGGTCCCTTTGCCAAATATCAGGGCTCAGCCTTTTCTTCCTCTTCGGCTAGGTGGTTGAAAGGTGAGCAAGCGACAGCAGGCGTAGGAATTAGGTTTTTGACGTGGTGGTGGTGGCCAGCACCGCGGCCGCGAAGTTGGGGAAAGAGGGGTTGGCGGAGGCGCGCCGAGTTATCGAGGACAACTGGTATGCGTCACACGATGAAAGAGTCGCCAGGTAGTGGATCTGCAGGGAACCGCTACGGACACCCTCGACCGAAATATTGGGATACGTAAAACAGAAGCAAATTCGGAGAGGTCTTTAGAAAGAAGAATGGAAAAGAAAGGGTATGGGTCGTTGGAAAGACTTGATTCCGAACGACTCCGGCTGGGTACTAGGTTGTGCTTGGTAGTCACGAGAGGGGATGAGAGGCAACATGGAGCGGATAGTGGGTGGTCGATGCGAGCTTGGCCTCGGCCACAAAAGTTGCAAGTCGGAAATCTTCAGTTTCTTTAGCTTCTTCTCTTCGAATTACGTTTGGCCCTGCCTGCAAAAATGCAACTTGCTCAAAATTCGAGCAACTTTTCTGCCTTTTTACTGCCATGAATGCCTCCTGTTGCCCTGTTTCGATGGCCCGAGCGTGTGAAATGTGCCCTGTTTGCCCAGAGGCGACTGGTCAGGGAGAATTCTTGACGATTGTTGGGTGGGTTCCTTGCTTTTCTCCGTTAGCGGTACATTCATGCCTTCGTATAGCGAGGCAACGCACAACGCTCGCCCTCCTCTGGCAATCGGCTGCAGCAAGTAGGTGGTGGGAAAATCAAGAGGGAGCCCCAGCGCCGGCTGGCCGGCTCTGCGGCCTTAGATTGGACGAGGACCATGGTCAGCTCTAAGGCAGAGTCGGATGTAGTGGTCGGTGTTCGCCGAATCAGTTTCAACTTTCAACAGGCTGGGAGGGAGAGCGAGGGGGAGGATTTCGCCACTCGCTGGAGTGAATGGACTTGGGACGGCTTTGCGCCGACGTACAACCAGTTAAAGAATTCGAGGTAGGAGCTCGTGATGATTAACAGTTGTACTCCTCCGGATGTTGGCAGCGTCCGACTCCAGCGTCGGTCCCTTACCAACCAACTTTGAAATTCTCACGTCGCAGGTCAAGGAATGAAGAAACACCGAGCTTCTTTCGTGGGCATTCCTGGCATGCATTTATCTACAAATCACCCAAGCGAGGGACTCTCGATGAATACCTAGACAATCCGCGCCGCCTATCAAGCCCCAAGAGTTCTGAGCCAGTCAAGCGAGACAGATGGCTGACTTACTTGGTCCTGTACGATGGAGACGTCCCCCAACTCCGTAGGACATGTCTTGCATCACCTCCCAGTCGGTTCGTTTCGAATGAGCCCGTCATGCATCCGTACATAAGTGGCAGACTCGCTCCACAGCGGTCATCGAGCACCCGTGATCTGCCAGGCACACTGTCTAGGCGCACTGTCATTGAAGGAAGGAGCTTTTTGCGCATGCTGCTGATGGGTTTTGCAGTAATAAGGTTGATGTACGGGTGGATTGGAGATGGCAAGCATGTCATGTTGAATAATAATGAATTTATTTTTCTTGTCCTCGAAATTGCCGTGGCTTTATTGAGCCATATTTATACACAGGGAGCATATGAGTGAGATGCCGTTATTTGTTTTTGGCCCCCTATGTCCTTTGCATGCGAATTCTCAAATCATAGACACATTCGCGCCAGAAGTGCCTCATCTCGCCGATGCTCCCAGCTCCGAACCCAAACACCCCAGAAACAACTCCAAGAAGACCATAGCGCCCCAGTTGAAAACCATTGCCGCCATGAAATTGTGTGCGCGGTTGTTGCCGCCTCTAAGTGATATTTTAACAGACCTCCATCTCCATGTCCATGGTGAAGAGAGGGGGGATGCCCCTGTCCGTGGCCTTGTTTGTCTCGGCCGCCATCATGGTGTCGACGCCGTCAAAGACGGGGGGGTTGTGCCTGAGGTTGTGCAGAGCGCCTTCGCCCGTAACGCTAACGAGACGGCCTTGTCGTAGGCTCTCCTCGAACAAAAAGTAGCCCTCGGTAGCTTCGACCAGGTACGATTGGAGGCCCTTGCTTTCGAGACGGATCGTGACGCTGGTGAGAGGATAGTGGTTTTCGATATATTTGGCCCAGCCACGGGCAGCCGCTTGGATGTGGTCGTCTTCGCTGATACGTCTCCAGCCAATGCCAAGATGGAGGGTGAAATCGTCCACTACAGGAGGGCTTGCGGCATCCAAGTTGGAAACACTGGTGCTTGGGCTAGGCACGCTATATTCTTTCCCTGGGCTGCCCGCCACCGTCTCGAGCCGTTGCGATTTGGCGCTCCTCAGTATTGGCCGCTGGTCGAGCTGTCGTTGGAGAGCGGCTTTGCGAGCTTCCTCTTCAGCAGCGGCTTTTTCTTCGACCCATGTGCCAGACTGACTGCTCGCGTCGGCGATGTAGCCGGAACCGGGTTTGATCAAGACCATACCCTCTCCGTAGATCCAATCTTCTTCTGATTCCTTGATGGGCTCAATGGGCGTTGGTTCGGGGAGGTCTTCCGTGAAGTTCATTTCCGCTTCGTCGCGTGAGCGCTTGCGACCCGCGGCACTTGGTCTTTGCGCAGGCGGCGCATCATGGCGACTTTCTGGCCCGCTCGGCTTGGCATTCATTGGCGATGAGGCTTCAGCCGAGTAGGTTCTGCTAAGGGCAATGGCTTGTTGGGCAGTCTGGGGTGAGATGGCAAGGGCCGGAGCATCGTCGAAAGAGCTTCCAAAGTAAGCCATCGTGATCCTGTCAGGAATAGTAGTTAGTAGCAAACAGAAAGTTTTTTTTTTTTTAATACACGGCGCTGCTCTTG
>Ga0247774_1001967_pt1 | contig 10294 bp, 10 predicted proteins | sample UWRJL001104B6_FD_179933 | JGI IMG/M metagenome (GOLD analysis project Ga0247774, IMG submission 179933) | Plant litter microbial communities from Arlington Agricultural Research Station in Wisconsin, United States - UWRJ-L001-104B-6 | ecosystem: Environmental > Terrestrial > Plant litter >... | reverse complement strand
GATACCTTGACAACAACGGTGTTAAGCAGCGGCCCAGGGTTTTACTCATCGGCCAGCTGGCTTGCTGTTGTGCAGGCCGGTAGCGGTAGTGTGAAATTCACCAGTTTTACGTGTTGTTTTATAATCAGGTCCGATGACGTGGACATGGTGGACCCGCTGAATGGTTTAAGTGCATCAGCCGGCCGAAGGTCGAACCGATATCTATCAGTGGAGCCCAGGTTTCTGCGTATACTTAAGCATGAAGCTACGCTGGGTTGAATCTCTCTGAAGCTCAATCGACGGAAAGCGAAAGCTATCACAGCAACTCACTACGCGCAATCGAACTACCTACTCACCTATCCCCCTATAAGGCTAGCCTCTTGATAAAGTTCTGAACCGTCAACATGGCAAGCAGTAATGTGAGTCGCTCGGGTTTCCTCGCAACTCAATGACCTCGATCCTCAAGTACCGCAATAGACCGACTAACTAGCTCATGAGCTAAGAAGATCGTGAGCCGTGATGAGTGGCTTGCCGCCCGAAAGGCACTCCTTGCCAAGGAAGAGGAAGTGGCCAACGCCAACGATCAGCTGTCCGCCAGTATTCGCAGCCTTCCAATGACAAAGGTCGACAAGGAATACACCTTCGAAGGCCCTGGCGGGGCAGTCTTGTCTCTGGCGGATCTATTTTCTGGGCAAGAGCAACTTATTGTCTATCACTTCATGTTTGCCCCAGAGGCGGATGAAGGTTGCCGTGGTTGCGCCTTCATGGGAGAACATATTCCCGACGTACGCCACTTCGCGACGAAGAAGACTGCCATGGCCTGTGTTTCGAGAGCGCCTTTTGCTAAAATAGACTCCTGGAAAAACAAGATTGGCTGGACTTTTCCGTGGTACTCATCCTTTGGATCTGACTTCAATTATGACTTTAATGTCACCATCGACGACAAGTCGACGCCTACGGATCGTGGATTTTCTACGACGAAGGACCAGGAACTTGCCGCAAACGGCATCCCAGCCGACACGAAAGGCGATATCCCTGGACTCAGCTTCTTCTTGAACAGGGATGGAACCATTTACCACACGTATACCACCCACGGCCGAAATCTCCAGAAGGTTATGGTCACTCTTCAGCTTTTGGACTATACCATTCTAGGAAGCCAGCCTGGTCCAACAGGACCGGCAGGGTTCAAGCTCAGATACGAATACTAGTCGCGGACATGTCGTGTAATAGGGAGGGGGGAATAATGTGGTCAGGTTTGGATACTAGGTAGTGTGGCCAACGAGGACATCAATCAGTTCTTGATTTTATAGGGCGTGTAACTTTGATTGAGTTAAGAACGGAGAGTAGTAAACAGGGTTCTGCGTTACATTGATTTCGACATTAATCCTACCCCAGTTCGGATGGCGTCAATCCCACCCGGCGCATACTTCACACCTTACTCTCCTATGAGATATTTTCTTCGGTGTGTTCAGTGAAGGTCCCCTGATTTGACTGGAATTTAAAAAGGAAATAAGTATTACTTTTAGTCCGTTGTTGCCACAGTAGCTACATTCCCTATTGGGCCCACTCCTAAACCGCACCAGCTCAAAGAGTTCGTGATATACTAGTGAAATGAAGCTGCCAGCGCAAGTTTAGGCAATTGAAAACCCTCCCAGTCTGAATTTGGAGCCATACGCAACGCAAGTCCTAGACTTACTGGAAGAGTTACTGATGGATATGAGGAATAGTGGCAACGGCGCAGTACCGAGGGACAAAAAGATCCCAGTCGGCTATGAACGGAAAGTGGCGGGCCGAGGCTTTTCCGCGGTTAGCGGAGAGCAAAGAGCAGAGATGGACGCTTTCGAGAAGCGCCTGAAGACGATGAAGACAGGGAGAAAGCTTTTTACTACATTTAGGGTCTTTCTTGGTCTGGGGCCTAGGTCCACGCGGATGGAAAAGGGCTATTTGTACTAGATCCACATTATCAAGGGGACCAATGTTTCGTCTGCACTTGCGAGCTACCCCGATGGGACGTACAGGTTGATTGGGGAGGCTTTTCTCTACAGTGTGATGGACGGCGAGTTTAAAGCGGAATGAGAGGGATAGCATCCTTACACTAAAGTTAAACTTATATAATAGCTGCTAATGGGGAACTTTGAAATAGTGATATAGGATTTCTCGGTTCTTTTTTCAATTGTTTACGCGCTGCACCCCGAAATATCCGTCAATTGCGAAGGGCATGATACCTGGTGGTAAACGATATTCCAGTTGTTAATTGCGCCTCCAGCCCAGTTGAAGCGCCAATAACACCCGCCCTGCAATTGACTAGGCAATCCCTCGCAGTTGCTTCTGCCGTCAGAAAACCCGCCGTAACTACCTCCCCTGCATGAAATATGTCTGTCAGAACTTATGTGTCGCTAAGGAATTTGCAGAACGTGGCAGAAACCCAGTGGCGCACCAATCCGTTTTATACTCTGTGGGTAAAAGGAAACGTAATGCGTACCAGTTGTACCCTGTGCCGTACTGCTTTTGGCATCCCTGGCTGTAGGGTCCGCCGCCGCCACCGGGAACCAGAAGGATGAGATCGTTGCCGCCGACGTCTCCGGCGGCCGTCCCCGGCGTGACGGCCTGCACTACCATTTTCTTGCCCCTCGCGGCGCCCGAGGTCCACTCCACCTCGTAGCACTTACAGCAGTCGCTGTTGCTGGCTGTCTTATCGTTGCCGTTGAACTTGATGGCGAAGCCGTACGCCAGGCTCTCCGACACTGGGATCGGTTGGAAGTCGGCGCACATGTATCCCGATCCGTTGTCGCAGCCCGTTTGGACTTGGCCAGATGACCACATGTCGAAGGCGTTGTTTTTGGCGTCGCAGACCTTGGGAATGCCTCTGTGATTGGAGAGGTTAGCAAGCGGCTAAGGCAACGACCGTATACGGGTAGTTAACGGCTTTCAAGGACTTCAAATTTTGCCGCCGTGTAAGGCTATTTGTCGTACCTTGACTCTAAAATCCTGGTTGATGGATTAGCGGCGCAAAGAGGCTTGCAGCTGTTGAAATATCAAGTCAGCCAGGGACAGCGTGGATGTGATAATCTTCATCGCGTCTCCATTCAGTTACGCACCAGTCCCATCCTGTGAATGATTGACCGCTAAGTTGCTGCGCCGCAGAAAGTCCCAAGATGGGCAAGACAATGATAAAATTGCGGAGCATTCTCATCTTTGCTACGAGCTATTTCAGGCTCAGAGATACGTATCAATGAATATGCAGGAATGTCAAGTGTCGGATTACACCGGATTCTGAGCGAGAAAGATGTTCTGCGAAATCCCAGATCTTCAACAAAAGAAACAAAATGCGGAGCCCCGTCGCAATTATAACCCATCAGGGGCAAAAACTGGAATGCAATTGTTTACTGCTAATTCCCCCTCCGCCTGGCTTACGACAGACTTCCAATCCATTCCGTCCCACCAACCTGGGTTACTTCATGTCGTGCCGTGCTTGATCTGCAGGGGAAGCTATTTTCGCAGATGCTACCACGTGTTGTTGATAAGCTCACAATTACTAGGACTCTCCCGACTGGAAAAGCTGCAGGTTTGGGCTTATTCGCTCGGCGAAGCAAAATATCCGCGCAAACAAGCACACCACTGTTTGAGACGGCACAGGCCAGTTCCGCAGCTTCTTGCTGTCGATAAAATGATATGATTGGACTGGTTTGATTATTGAAAACTTGAACCTAGCTCACAAAAGCCACCGGTTCCACCCCCGTTGAAATGTTATTCCGCCTCCAGTGCGCGCAAATGTCAAAGGGTATCGTGAGGATCGAGCGGAGCTTGCGATGCGGCTCACCCTGTTAATTACCCGCAATTCCACCCACGTGCGGACAATTAGACAGCCTGATAATAGAAGCGGGGTTATTGCAGCCTGAAATTCGTCCTTTCTCGGTATTTTGCTGTGGCCCCTCAGACGGGACACATACTCAGCCACGTGGCCAGGCCCTCCACACATATCATCCGCCATCAATGAGCAATTAATCCTTCTCAGCCACGGTGAGGTCCTAAGATTTTTAAAATAAATAGAAAGAATTTGCAATGTGACGAGGAAGAGTGCGAAATTACTGAATAATATGTAGTCAATGCAGACCTGACTAGTACTGATGCACAATTCAAAAGTACTCGGACACATACATACTCTCCAAGCTTCTTGGCCCAGGAACCCCTAATCATCTCTTGTACGAGCCACCTTGGTTGTTGCTGTTGTACGCAACACGGTTTGGGCCGCCTTGCACACCTGCAATCTTGTTCTCTGTGGCCGTCGAGATGATCTTGCTCGCGACGCTAGAGCCGATCAACGAAAATAGCTTAATGTAGTAAGCGGCCAAGCCAGCTATATGGCATGCGGACATTCTAGTACCCGAGAGCATATGTGTTATACGCTCAGGACATCCATGTCGGGGGCGAAAACGTCGAAGACGGAACTGGAGTTGGAGAAGGGGGCGCAGACGTCATTTGTGTCTGAGGCGGTAACAGTGAGAGCACTCGGTGCGGACACGGGCGGGACTTCCGAGACGTCGACGTTGCTGTTTCCGGCCGCAGTGAAGACATTCGTCTGTGCATCAGTCATGGTCCTTGCCATGGTGGTCGCCAGGTCGGCGACGATGTTGTTGTTGAGGGACATGTTCAGGACGGCCGTCGTTCCGCCTATGGAGCCGGCATTACCGTAAGCTGGTTGACCAGTGTATTATAGTTCTGGCTCGATTCGCATTCTTACAAGAGGGCGGGCTAGTTGTTGGGGCGAGAGGTATCGAACATAGGAAATGGCAGGTAATTACGGGAACAAACCCACCCCCATCGAAGACGCCAGACAAGATGCCACCAGTACCTGCGCTTAGAACCTTCACCACGACGAAACTGGCCTTCTTTGCTACGCCGAAAGTCTTGTCAGCAATTATTCACGCGCAATACTTGTCACGGGCATTCTCATCTACGTCAGGGAGCCAAGAACAAACTTCGTCCCCCACACAGCACAGCCCTCGAATTCCTGTCCTCGGTGTTAGCGGCCATTTTTTGGCCTGGGCGCTATGCGAAAATAGGTGGTGCCGAAAGGGCGGTAAACATACGGCATGGGTAGTAAGGATACCGGTGTCGACCACATAGACAAACCTTCATACCACCGCCGTACGTTTGTTGAGTTGTTGCCAAAATTAATCTAAGCAGAGAAAAGAACAGAAAGGGAATCTTGATATCCAGTAATATATTACTACTGGTCTTAGAACTTCAATCTACTCCATGTAATTCAACTTTTGGCTCTACCCCAGCGGCTTCGAGGACATCGCGTGGCCCAATGCCGCCCCTCTAGAGAGCCTGCCGCGGGTGAAGCGCACCGGCCGAAAGGACAGCCTCTTCCTTGGCTTTGGCGTTCCAAGAATTTCCTGGCATCGACCCATCGCGAGGCGTGAAGAGGACACCAGTTGTCCGCTATGCGTCATTGTTCTGGGTCGGCTCCTCAAAACCTGGATGACTCGGTGCAGCTCAGCGTGCGCTTCTTTGTTGTTATAATGCGCAGTTCTAGAATAGGACCACGTGCGATCCCGGAGATGAATCGAGTTCGTACGCTATAAAACCTGACCACATGTCCATTAGCAGCTTCAGGTAGAAACTCGATCCCCGGTAATCGTCTTGAACGCATCCCATACCACCACTACCAAAGTTGGTCATTCAAGAAGTCTGGGGGGTACTATTAAACCTCATCTGCGTGTCCCGCATGTATAGAGCAATACTACCCTAGACAGCAGCGTTTCTAGGGCCATACGCCGCTTCAACATCATACATGATAACCCGTTGCTCCCTCGCGTCGTCGCTGGGGGCTACGGAAGTGGCCGGCTTTTGAACGACGGCAAGATATTGCGCCATCTCCATTCCTTTGCAAATTCGTCTTCCCACGCGCCGGCTGCCCACACCCAAGAGTCATAGTCCAACCCCGGTCGAATGGCATCTCGTTGATGGCCGAGCTGCCCCCGATGATCGAGCTAGCCTGGGTCGCCTTGCTCTAGTTGTGGAGGTTGGGCTGTCGAATCGGCGATATTGTAGGCCCGCGTCCCAGCTACGTGAGGACCTGGCAAAGCCAGTGGGCGCGAAAGATCGAGGACGTAACCGGAAGGGGTAAGGTCTAAACAGCCGTATTCAATGTATGGAACGGTGTCTAGATGTTTCCCACGATCGGCTGAACACTGGTAAGTGTTACCTAGGGGATGAATGTACTCCTACATTTCGCCCACTCGCTCAGCTAATCGGCAACGGAGAAGCTGTTCATTGAACGGTTGGCCCGATCAGGCTCGCTCCAAGCATGGCTTTGAATCCCTCGGAACTTTACCCCAGAAGTTAAGGCCCAACGACAATATAATCGTACTCTTTCTCAATTTCATTACCTCTTGACTGTCGCGTTCTGGGCACGCGCAGGCCTGGCCGTTACTGCATCTCAGTAGAAACTCACGGCGACTAACAGCGCTGAAATTCTGCGTACACCCGGCATTTCAGTGGGCTATTACTTCTGTGTCTAGGCATACATCGTCAAACACACCATCACTGAAGAAGTAATCGACGCAAAGTGTACGAGCTCAAGAATCATCGAGAACCTGCTCTGGGGCTGTTTTTCATTGTTTCGAGAACAATCACTTCATACGGGTGCGTAGTCATTGCCGGGAAACACTATTAGGTGAGATACTATGTAAGCCGCGGAAGGCCCGGTACTAGCGGCAAGGATGTAACATTGACGGATACCGCCCGGAAAATGTATGTCCCAGTCGGAGACCGCCGCCATTGTTGAATAGCAACGATAGCGAAGGTAGGAAGAATTGTTAGGCTGGGGATTATCCGAGCAGGTTGGAAAGGCCCATTTAAAGGTCGGCCGACATCATAAACCCTTTGTCCAGCAAATTGCTCTGCCGGCTGTTGCGGCAGAATTGATCCGAGGCGACATTGTAGCCGTATGTGCTATCATCTTATGACAGCCCTTAACAACGCGCCAAATGTTCCCGTACTTTTTTTTCTGCCCAATCGGCCTTTTGCCTAGTTCACGATTACCCGTGTTTGTGCCTCAGTCTCCATGCGGCCGTGTTTGCGATATTTGCCCCAATATTTATTATATGCGGGGAAGCCCCGCATAAGAAAGTACGTACTTTTACCACCATCCAGCAGCCGGCTTCCAAGGCTCCGGGATTCCACTGCGTGGAGCCAGCAGAGTGCATCGGACCAAGTGGAAAGACCACTTTCGATATATAGGCCATCTATGCTGCCACATCCTCCGCGTAAAGAAATGCGATTCCCTAGATTGCCCTTTGTCAGATTGAGGAATTCTAGAGAGGCAATTCACCATGCGGGCCCCAAGTGTCCTGAGCTGGATGCTCTCCACTACTTTCGTTAATGCGGCCAACTTCCCCTATGAATCAACAGAGCTTACCGAAAGTGACATTGGCAAATTTTCCGCCCTTTCCTTTGGCAATGCATCGTCGGCACCGTCAACATATCAAGCACCTAAATGCAAAGTGCAGCCCGAAGATGCGGCCTGGCCGACCGAGGAACAATGGACTCGCTTCAACAGCTCCCTGCAAGGACAGCTCTTGAAGCCCCGTCCTGTTTCAGAGGCTTGCTATCCTGGTCCAGCATACAACAACGAGACCTGCGCTTTTCTCGTCGGCCCTGCAAAGGAGACGCGCTTCTTCTTTGATGACCCTCTTACTATGTTAACAACATGGGGCGAAGGCGCTACATGCTTAGCATTGCTCAACACGACCGGGAGAACCTGCACGCAAGGGGGTTTCCCTGTCTACGTTGTGAATGCGACCTCAGTCAGAGATATCCAGATGGCGGTCAATTTTGCGCGGAATCAAAACCTCAGACTGGTTATCAAGTGAGATATTGCCTCTCCCGCGGTCGATCAAGCATTTAACAGTAATTCATAGGAACACGGGGCATGATTTTATTGCGAAGTCGACTGGCCGGGGAGCGCTAAGCGTCTGGACTCATTACCTCAAGGGCATCGAGTTTCTCGACAACTACAGCATGGGTGAATACAGCGGACCCGCCGCGAGAATCAGCGCGGCGCTAGAAGCTTGGGAAGCCGGTAATGCTATGGCTACCAAAAACGTTACGGTTGCAGTTCCACTTGATCAATCTGTTGGATATGGTGGAGGTTGGGTACTTGGCGGCGGTCACGGTCCACTGACATCTCTTCACGGGCTCGGAGCTGATCAAGTCTTGTCGCTCAATGTCGTTACTGCCGATGGCAGGTTCGTCACAGCGGATTTGAACCAAAATACAGACCTATTCTTTGCTCTGCGAGGAGGCGGTGGAAGTAAGTAGCCCAGAAGTCCGCACGGAAATATCCCAGTGCAAAAGATCCTTTTTCGCTAATATATATCATTAGGTACCTTTGGAATAGTTGCTTCCACCGTGGTCAAGGCATGGCCCGGATCTACGAATCTCGGTGGCATCACGTTCTTCTTCACCACTGGGCCAGGTACATCGACTATCCCTGGCGCCCGCGGAGTGCCGGCTGTCCTGCCGATAGATGTTCCCACCGAAACCTTCTGGAAAGGCTACCGCCTCTACCTCGAATTTGCCAAGAAGGTAGTCGATGCGGGTGGTTTTGGCTTCGGTGACGTGAACCCTCAAGGGAACGACACCTACGTGTTCGTCGGCACCATTCTAATGCCCGGCATGACGACCGCGCAAACAAGAGAACTGATTGCGCCCTTGTTCGAGTCTCTTCGTGCAGTAGGGATCAGCGTGCCCGACAATTACAGAACCGGAACTACCCCCTACGCGCAGCAGGGCACTGGCGTGACCCCAAATACTTTCCCAGGCGCGCCCGCCGACCGGGTATTCATCACGCGGCTACTCCCGCGACAACTCTGGGCGAATGCCACGCGACTAGACCTCGTGGCCGAAACAAACCGCAAAACAGCTGAGATGGGCTACCGGGTGACTACGCGAGCATATGGCCCAACCGCTGAGGCGGCAGGCTACCCTGGCAACTCGACATCGGCGGTGAATCCGGCGATGCGCAACATGGTGATTCACTGCGTGATCTTTAAGCAAGAGCCTGTCGATGTTATAACTCCGGCTGAATTCCTCTCCGAGCACGCGCGTTTGCGCGCTAGAGTCAACTTGTTGCGCGACCAGACGCCGGAGAGCGGGACGTACTTCAACGAGGCCGACAGGCTGGAGCCGGGTTGGCAGGATGCCTTTTGGGGACATCACTACCCCCGCCTGGTGGATATCAAGAAATCGGTCGATCCGGGGAACCTTTTCTGGGCGCCAAACACAGTTGGAAGCGAGGGATGGGAGGTGAAGACAGCCACTGGGCTACCGACGCAGGATGGGCCCCTGTGTCGGAAGGAGAACTAGCATTGAGATGAAAAATGTGCGAAGACAAAAGCGATGATATAACTCCTCTTAATGGAATGTAGATAAAGAAATACAGAAAGTCAAATTAACTAGTCATACCCAAATTTTAAAGTTCTATCGTTTCGGGTTCAGATAAACAAGAATCGAGGTAAAGGCTTACTGGAACAATATAGAAAATATCAGTATTGTTCCTTTCGTCCGACCGGCATATCCCGGACCCATTCTCAATCCTCCTGCACTTCCTCCGCTACAGTCGGTTTGGCGTTTCTCAAGATCATTCTGTGTCCTGCTACGATCATAAACTCTTCTGGCAGACCTGATGCTGTGGAATCACCCCTGCCGGAGGCCGTGCTGCAACTCGGTCCCTTACTCTAGAGAAAGGGTCTAAACCCGAATTGGGGGCCCGGCGGTTGGACCGGGAAAAGGATATACTGCCGTCTTAAATCCTGTGGAACACAGCCTTAAAGCACTGCACAGCTGCAATAGCGTCCCTGTCAAAGACGGGGAGTCCCCGAGGCCGTCCAAGTTCACCGACGTCAAATTTTAGTAGAGGGTGCTCTTCCGACTGACCCAAGCTCCAGCCTCCAGAGTGTAATTGGTTCTGCGTGGCCTGAGACAACGTCTATGAGCCACTATAATAAATATATGGTTCCTCAACCTTCTAAAATAGATCTACAAGCTGTTCAGTCACTAATGTAGACTATCTAGCGAGTGGTGAGATACAAATCTGTGGAGACGACTCGGTACGGTCCGATCTTTTCTCGTTCGGCAACCCCGCATTCGCTCAGGTCCGAAATTCGGCCTCGAAACTCCTACAGCTGCGCAGCCGATAAACCAGAAAAAAAATTCATGGGCGTCCTTAGGCTGTTGAACCCTTTCATTAGCAGGCCTTCGGGCCCGACTGGAGTAATCCATAATCCGTATCCAAAAGACTCCA
>Ga0247774_1001966_pt1 | contig 10297 bp, 7 predicted proteins | sample UWRJL001104B6_FD_179933 | JGI IMG/M metagenome (GOLD analysis project Ga0247774, IMG submission 179933) | Plant litter microbial communities from Arlington Agricultural Research Station in Wisconsin, United States - UWRJ-L001-104B-6 | ecosystem: Environmental > Terrestrial > Plant litter >... | reverse complement strand
TCTAAGTGAGCTTTAGGTGGCATTCCTCCAACGGGGCATCGGGAACTTCTTACCATATATCTTTGGTTTTGGGGATAATTCCGGATGAAATTGTTTTCCTGGGGATCGTCGATGCAAATACGTCACTTTTTTTTGCAGCAGATGCACGCAGATAGACGCAGTTGAGGAAGGACTGCTGTTTTTTTGCAGGTGCGCGCCACAGTAGAGTTCGGCGTGGCGGTGAGCGTTCCGAGCTTTTTTGTGAACCCCAGATTTCTGACAGGCTTTTTGACCCGTGGCACAATGGGCGTGGATGGTTCAAGCTCGATCGATCTTTTCTGTAATTCCTCCGCAGCCATTAATTCACTCGGATGACTGTTGAGGGTCCTCGGCCAGGCACGAGGATTCTTAAGACATTTCTGCCTTAATATCCCTTTTGTGAGGGTTCCCTTGCCTCACCAGGAAAGCTCTTTGAGCGTGGTGATATCTTTTGGGCGTTGAGGCATTTAGTGCCTGGTAACGCGAGAGCCCCCGCGTACCAATTCCAAAACTCTATCTCTAATCGTTTTTGCAGCGCCAATGTCGGCGTGTTCGTGATGCCCACATTCAACACAGATGAACTTTTCGCCATCTCGATTGAACTTATCGATATTGCCGCAATTTCTGCATTCTTGGCTGGAATGTTTAGGATTGACTTTGATTACAATTTGTCCTGGCTTTGCAGCTAAGCAGTCAATTTTCAGAATTAATTCACCCCAACCTACATCAGAAATAAAGCAATGCAACCCTTTATTTTTGGATGGTCCATTCTTGAAAAATATTCCCGGTTAATCGTCAAATTTTACTCAGCAACGACGCATCATTCCCGATATGTTCAGATTTTCTCAAGCGATGCCGTCTCTTTTGCGAGACACTATTTTATTAGCAACTTTCCAGTGGCAAGCTTGGCGCTTATCGCTAATCTTATGATGAAAAAGCCCTACTCTTTTAGCTGCTTTTTTGCTATTTTTGCTGCCTTTAGCTTTGCGACTGACTCGTCTAGGTCTAATTTTTAGGGTACGTTTAGCTTTTTTGGTGGTTGAGAACTTAGGGTTTTCGATTTGAAATCCATTTGATAGATGAACCAGTTTTGCGATTCCCATATCACATCCAATTACTTTGACGACATCCTTGAGAGACTTTGCAAGGTAATCAGGAACAGACTTGTCCTCGATTCGGACAGATACGTACCAATTATTTTGTCGCTTTCTCACCGCAGAAGCTTTAATAGTAAAACTATCGGGAATCGGGCGTGAGTTGTAAAAACGCATCCAGCCTAGTTTGGGTAGGTAAATTTTACTGCCTTGTATTTTTACTCCCATTACAAAAGTGAAGCAAGTAAAGTTACTGCGGTTTTTAAATTTAGGAAAGCCCCGTCCTTCAAAAAAATTGTTGTAGGCAGTGTCTAACCGTTTGACGTTTTGTTGTAGGACGGTTGCATCTATCCCAGCAAACCAAGGTCTGGCTATTTTTAATTCTGGCAATGCTGTGAGTTCAATGTCGCCTGCACTGCGCCGACGGTTTTTAACCTTCCCTTCTTTGTTTACTTTTCCGTTGTTCGACGAATTACCAGTTGCACCATTTTTTCTCACACAATTGGTCAACGGACACGCTTCACTTTTTGGATTGATTTTGCAATAGTTTTCTTTGACACAATGTTGACTATTTTGAGTAACTTGGTCGTTTTAAAACCAATTTTAGTGACTGCGCCACCTATCTAGAAAACTAGACATATTTAACTATTGCGTTTGATTTTGACGCAACTTGTAAAGCGAGTTAGTTAACAAGTCTAACTACCTCCTTGTTTAAGCTATTTTGAGTTTAAAATTCAATCGTGGATTGAGACCTATTTGTCACATATCTTAATTAGAAATCGTCTCAAGCTTTATGCTTCTGTCTACAGAAAGCCGCCAAGCTTATGACGGGGTTTTAAACCAAAATTTCTGATAAGTCAATACGGTTCAGTTAAGCCCGATCCTCCCTAGCCCCCCGAACCAAGGAGGCAACAAGAACTCGATCTTGCGTCCCCGCAACGATTGGGGGGATCTCCGGGAAATAAACAGTGTTAACCCAAGCGTATTGGCCCATAAGTCTCTATTTCTTCTTCAGTTTTTTCGGGTCTATCCGGCGGGTAATCCCAGTTTAAATCCGCTTCATCAGCTTCTGAATACGCTTTTAAACGATGAATTAATTGTATCTAACGAAAGGGGTAATGTTTCAGGCTCAATATTGCCAATATTATCTGGTTGTATTCCCCATAAAGGGGAGACGCAATAATCTGGCATTACTTTAATTTTTTGTGTAATTTTTTTCTATCCTAAATCATTGGTTGCGTCGGAGAGAACATGGGTTATACCATTTTAGATTTTAGATGGGAGAAGTGGAAATGAGTGATTGCATTTTAGATTTGAGATATAAGAATTGGGAAGGGCTGATTTCCTAAGGATTGTGATATTGCATACACAGTCTTGGACGCAGAACCTAATTATGTAGGGTGCGGATTGCGCACCTTACCCCTATAATTCGCGCGTCAAACCACTTTTTGCCTAAGTCGTGCTACAGTTGCCTTCTTGTTTATTAAAAAGATTAGATAAAAAAGTAGATCGCTATTTTTTGGTCGGTGCTATTTTGGGAATTTAATCAATTGTATGTAAAAAGACCGATCGCGCGCTCGAACAAAGCCACAAAAATAGCGGACTTTGCCGAATAGCTGTAAGTGCGTGCAATTGCCAGCTATATTAACTGTATTGTCTCAAAGTAGAAATGATAAAGGTACGAGCATGCCATCTATCCGCGAGTTGCACCGACAACTGGTCAATAAAGAACGCTCTGCTGTGGAAATTGCTCAAGAAGCATTAGACCGAATTACCCAGCTAGAGCCGAAGTTGAAAAGCTTTCTGTGCGTGACAGCAGACAGCGCATTGGCGCAGGCCCACAAAGTGGATGCCCAAATCGCAGCAGGCGAGGAAATAGGGCTGTTGGCCGGCATCCCGATCGCCGTTAAAGACAATATGTGCACGAATGGCATTCCCACAACCTGCGCCTCTCGGATTTTGGAGAATTTTGTGCCTCCCTACGATGCAACCGTCGTCTCGAAACTCCAAGCAGCCGGTGCGGTGATTGTGGGTAAGGCGAATATGGACGAGTTTGCAATGGGGAGTTCGACGGAAACTTCTGCTTATCAAGTTACCGCGAATCCTTGGGACTTGGAGCGCGTGCCCGGAGGGTCTTCTGGCGGTTCTGCAGCAGCGGTAGCCTCGGGAGAATGTGTCGTGAGTTTGGGTTCGGATACTGGGGGTTCAATCCGCCAACCTGCTGCTTTTTGCGGTTTGGTGGGGCTGAAACCGACTTATGGGTTGGTTTCTCGCTACGGTTTGGTGGCCTATGCTTCTTCTCTCGATCAAATCGGGCCCTTTGGTCGGAGTGTTGAGGATACGGCGATTTTGTTGGGGGCGATCGCCGGTTACGATCCGAGAGATTCCACGAGTCTTAATGTCCCAATTCCTGACTACGCCCAAGCTTTAAGACCCAGTTTGCGACCGAAGGGTCAGATGAGAATTGGTGTAATTAAAGAAACTTTTGGTGTAGGGTTGGACTCGGGGGTTAAAGACGCTGTTACTAAGGCGATCGAGCAATTTCAACAATTGGGCGCAGAAATTCAAGTCATTTCTTGTCCCCGGTTCCGCTACGGTTTGCCCACTTACTACATCATTGCTCCCTCGGAAGCTTCGGCAAATTTGGCGCGATATGATGGAGTAAAGTACGGTTTCCGGTCAAAAGACCCCGATAATCTGTTGGATATGTATGCCAAAACTCGCTCTCAAGGGTTCGGTGCGGAAGTTAAACGCCGGATTGCGATCGGCACTTACGTATTGTCGGCTGGATATTACGATGCCTATTATCTAAAAGCTCAAAAAGTTCGGACTTTAATTAAAGAAGACTTTGAAAAAGCTTTTTCTCAAGTTGATGTGTTAGTCTGTCCCACTGCTCCTACTACCGCATTTAAGGCAGGCGAAAAATTTAATGACCCCCTGAGTATGTATTTGTCAGATTTGATGACTATTCCGGTGAATCTTGCTGGTTTGCCAGCTTTGAGTTTGCCCTGCGGATTTGATGATAAAGGAATGCCGGTGGGCATACAACTGATTGGTAATCTTTTGCAAGAATCTCGGCTGTTTCAAGTGGCTCACGCTTACGAACAGTCTACGAATTGGCACTTGCAGCACCCAGAATTGCATTGATTTCTGAAAATCGGCGGAATGCTGCGGCGGAAGTTAGTAATTGATCTTAGCTAATTGTCTGAATTAATCATTTGCCCTTAGCTGTTGACCGATATCTAATTTCCCGCGTGCTCTATTTTCTATGAACAAGTTGCTGGTATTCCTTTTGTCTAAATCGCTAATAGCTTTTGGGATAGTTTTGGCCGTGGCTTATTCTGCTGCTTGTGTATACCTATTTGTAGCGCAAGGTAAGTTTATCTTTTTTCCCGCGCGGGCGATCGAAACTACGCCAGATGATTTTCAGTTGAAATATCAAGATGTTTGGCTGCCAATTCCAACTAAAACAGGCGCGGTGGAAAGCGTGCACGGGTGGTGGATTCCTGCCTCGGAAACCCCCCCCAGCCCCCCCTTAGCAAGGGGGGGAGCAAGAAAGGGAGAGAGGGTTCTGGCTACGTCCCAAAGTGACAGACGGACCGTCGCTTCGGTTCGGGCCCTTAACAAGGGGGGGTTAGGGGGGGTAGTTTTGTACCTGCACGGCAATGGTTCAAATGTGGGAGCAAATGTCGAACACGCTAATCGATTTCATCGGTTAGGTTTGTCGGTATTTCTGATCGATTATCGCGGTTATGGAAAAAGCCAGGGCGATTTTCCGAGTGAATCTCAGGTTTATGAGGATGCTCAACTTGCTTGGGATTATTTGGTGAAACAGCGGGGGGTTAACCCGAATCAAATTTATATCTACGGTCATTCTTTGGGAGGGGCGATCGCGATCGATCTGGCAGTGCGCCACCCGGAGGCGGCCGGGTTAATTGTAGAAGGCTCTTTTACTTCGACGCGGGCGATGGTGGATTTCCAAAAAGGGATGTTTTGGCTGTTTCCCATAGATTGGTTGCTGACGCAGCGGTTTGATTCTCTTTCAAAAGTCGATCGCCTGCAAATGCCCGTGCTATTTATTCACGGGACTGCGGACAATGTAGTTCCAGTGGAAATGAGCAAAAAACTGTTTGATGCAGCACCCGATCCCAAACAGCTTTACATAGTTCCTGATGGAGGTCACAATAATGTGGCACAGATCGGGGGTGCAGAATATCTGCAAATAGTGAGCCAATTTTTTGGTTCTTCAAAGTAGATAAAAGCTGTTGGCGGTAACAGGTTCAGTTTGATATCTGTACCGCCCGATCGCAATTCTATCTGCTCGCACTTCTAACACTACATATCGGAAGCACAGCAGTAATCACGGTGATACCGCTTAGTTTAAGCTTAACACATTCAGCCATCAGTCATTCAAGGCATAGCAATAATTGCAGTAATTGTTCGTGCTTATCCCTTGTTCTTTCTTAACTTCGCAGCCTCGCCGAGATATTTTTCGATCCGGCATCCGGGCGCCGCAGAGATTGGCATCTGTAAGATTAGTTTTGTTCAATCTCGCCTCGCTCAAGTCGGCCGCTCTGAGGTCTGCACCGCTGAGATTTGCACCGCTTAAATCGGCTTCTTGGAGGTCTGCACCGCTGAGATTTGCACCGCTTAAATCGGCTGTTCTCAAGTCGGTTCTACTTAGTTTGGCGGCGCTCAAATTACTGCATTTTAAGTTAGCCAACAGCAGGGATGCGTCTCGAAGAGAACTCTCGCTGAGGTTGGCATTTTCTAAGTTTGCTCCCCTGATGTCGGCCCTGCTCATGTCGGCTTTGCTGAGGTCGGCGTCAGCCAAAAAGGCGTTTCTCAGGTTGGCGTTGTTTAAATTAGCTTCCATTAAGTCAGCCGCAGTCAAGTCGGCATCAACTAAGTCGGCCCTGCTGAGAGTGGCGCGGCTCAAGGAAGCGCCAAACAAATCTGCACGGCTCAAGGAGGCGCCAAATAAGTCGCATCCGGGACATCCTCTTGTTTCTAGCAGTCGCTTGACTAGAGAGAGATTTTGAGCAGGTAAGGGAAGTGCGGCGCAAAATGGGAGTAGCAGTATCGCTGCAGTCAGAATTTTCAGTTTGATTTTGGTCATCAGAACTATGGGCGGAGCGTAGTGGAGGGTTGAAACCCCGTGCTTTTAGGACGGCTTTACATTGAATTAAATCCCCTCGCGGGGTGGAGGGGTATGGTTGTCCCTCCAGTGAGGTATAGTTGCCTCAATCTCTTTTCGGAGTAAAGTTAGCTTGTCGGTCAATGTTTAGTGAGCTTGCGCGGGCCCAAAGCACTGTTGAGCGTGACATACCGAACTGTTTAACTCTCAACGATAGAGCAAGGGACTAGCTACGCATCAAGCGGGTATCGTGACTCAAAAAACGTAGTCTGTTAAGACGCAAGGCCCTAGGGGAACGGCTTGTTAGATTTCTCCTTCAAGCCTCATGCCGTCAGGGCTGAGGTTCCTGACAGTCTGGGTAAGTCCTCTAACTGGCTTCGATCGCCGATTTGTCTGCAGGACTTACGCGCGGGGGACCAAAAACCCGGTTTCTTCGTTAAGTCCTCGCTGTCAAACCCAATATTCTTACCAGAAACCGGGTTTTTGGCGCAAGTCCTAGTCTAGTGCATTGACGCCGCTCGACGGTGTAAGGTTCGATCGCGCTCACGGTCGCGGATATTACTTACCCCTTTGGGATCGCAGCACTTCCAGGCTCCCGAACAGCTTCCAACGGCCGTCACAAGGCGCTGAATGCCAGGGATTCTGGAGCTTGTGACGGCAAGCGGCAAGTGGCTGACTCCGACAGCGAACAAGTATTTGTACTCAGTGCAGTTTGATTGTGCTGCGTAGGGCGATCGTTCTCCGTACAGGCGATCGGTAAATAAGCCAATTGGCTTAGACGGTTAAGACATATTGCTGATGCGCTGCCTTCTGTAAAAAAGATAGCATTTTTGTGTGATCCCCGAAATAATACCGAGCAAGCAAGTATAAAACAAATACCACGTGTCTCGGCGGGTGGGAAAAATGGGTACAGCTAATACTTTCAGACGAGGAAAATAGATGTTGAACAGCATAAATGAACTTGCAGAAGGCGGCCGAGGGCTCAAACTCATGTGGCAAATTGCAGACGAGCTAACTTACACCCGGACTCTCGACGGTCGAAATTGTTTGTGGCTGAGCAAAAGTTACGAAGTAGAAGGTCGCGATCGACCGCAAAATATAAAAAAAGCTAGCGTTTTAGATGGATTAATGAATTTTTTCAACACCTGGGATTGGCAGAATAAAAAACAGCAGGAACAAGAACTGCATGAAAGTTATGTTCAACACATTAGCCTGCAAGTCAACACAGATCTGAATGCTTTAACTAGAGTTTTGGAGTGGTTTGAGCAGTTGAAAGATTTATCGCTCCCTAATGAGGTTTGGTGGAAGTTTCAGTTAGCTTTGGCTGAAGGTTTCACTAATGCAGTTCGCCACGCTCACAAAAATCTGCCAGTAGAAACTCCTGTTCAACTGGAAATTATGGTGTTTAACGGACGGTTGGAACTCAAAGTTTGGGATTGCGGCCCGTATTTTGATTTTGATGCGAAGCTGAAGGAAACTCTCGCAGCAGATAGAAAACCATGCTTGGATTTAGAGGTTTTGGACTATGCTTGCTTGAAGCCTAGCAGACCGAAAACTTTGGAACTGTCTCAGTTTATAATTGCTGGGTAGCTTTGGAGTGAGAGACAATTAACAGGCTGGCACGGTTGAAAATAATGTGTTATGCTAAAAACGGTGTTAGGGGACGAGTGACGGGTGTTGTCTTCACGTGCGTGAGGGGTTCTGAATACTGGCGACCGGCAGCGGCTTTGCTTAAAAGCTATGGGCTTGGGTGATTCTCTAGCGGTTGGAGAGCAACGAGTGCCTCTGTGGAATTAAACATGAAAAACTCAAAATTCAAAGTTAAAAATTATTCACACTAATTGGGGATTTTTTAATTTATCATAGTATTTGGTTGCTCACCAATTACTAATGATTTCCAAAGAAACTTTATTTGTTCTGTCTCTATTTCCCTACTTGGGATTTCTCTGGTTTTTGACTCGCTCGGGAAAAACACCCCCTTTAGCTCTGAAGGGATTTTACGGCACTCTCGTTTTTGTGGCTGTGACTATTCCCGCCGCAATTTATGCAAAAGTTGCCTACAACGAGTCGCTAGCAAATGTCGATTGGCTGCATGGTTCTGCGGAATTCTTCTTAACACTTGCCAATATTTTAGTAGTTTTAGGCTTTAGGGAAGCGGTGATTAAAGCCAAAGCATCCTCACAGAATGGCGGCGGGGACCAGGAGTGTATTTTAGACGGGGGAGAATAGCTGGAACCATCTCAGTTTTGTATTTGCTCTCCCTGCGATCGTCCCGCTCGCACTCCTAAAAAATGCTTTTTGCTCTCCGCAGAAATGCTCCCGAATAGCCTCCGTTAACAGTTAACTGTTGACATACCAGTTTGCGATCCGCCAAGAAAGCAAAATTTTAGCTAGCCAGACGGGAATCCCCACACTATATCGCTTCGATTAGTGTGGGATGAAAGTCGCGTTTCGCTGTGGATTCCACCGTCAACCAATTCAAAACTATGTTTTGAGCGGTGGGCGGGTGGATGACGAGACAAACAAACTCTTTATTTAATGGGTCTATTTTCTCCTTTGTACTTGACAGTAAATAACGCATTCTGGTACAGTAACACTAATTGACGCGTACCGACTGCGATCCAATATTTGCCAATTAATGAGAACGGCTTACCAGTACAAACTACGTCCAACAAAACAGCAAGTCATTGAGCTAGACAGATGGCTATCCATGCTGTGTGCCCAATACAATTACCTGTTGGCTGATAGATTTAATTGGTACGAACAAAATCGCTCTCCTGTTAACGCCTGCTATCTCGTCTGTTACCTACCTGAAGTGCGAGACAATCCCGATTATTGCTCGCAAAAGAAAACGTTACCTCAACTCAAGAAAACACATCCTTGGTATAGCGAAATATATTCGCAAGTCCTTCAGGATGTAGTTAAACGAGTTAAGACAACATTTGACCGTTTCCTAAAAGGTGATAGCAGCGGAAAACGCAGCGGAAAACCTCGCTTCAAAGCTCGCAGCCGCTATCGCACCTTTACTTATCCGCAAATGAAAGAGGGATGCTTACAGGGCAACTTGATTAACTTGCCGATGTTTGGGAAAGTTAAAGTTGTCTTGCACCGTCCTATCCCTGACGGGTTCAAAATCAAAACCGCATCTGTCACCAAGAAAGCTGATGGTTATTACCTGACGCTCTCCCTAGAAGACAAGACAGTTCCAGAGATAAAGCCAGACTTTAATCCTCGCTCGATAACAGGTATTGACGTGGGATTGAAGGATTTTTTGACAACATCTGAAGGCGAAACAGTCGCTATTCCCCAATATTACCGTAAAGAACAAAAATGCTTGCGAACAATTCAAAAGCGAGTGTCACGTCGCAAAAAGGGGAGCAATAGCAGGCTTAAAGCTATTAAGCAACTGGGCAGACAACACAAGAAGGTTGCAGATAAAAGAAAAGATTTCCACTTCAAGACAGCTAATTGGCTGCTGTCAAAATATGACGTAATCGCACACGAGGATTTAAACATCAAAGGTCTAGCTCGTACAAGGTTGGCTAAATCTGTGTTGGACGCTGGGTGGTCAAGTTTTCTGTCGATACTGACAAACAAAGCCGAAAACGCGGGTTTGTTGGTTGTCCCAGTAAGAGCCCATAATACTTCACAAGATTGTTCTAATTGCGGCGAGAAAGTACCAAAAAAGCTGCATATTCGTTGGCATGACTGTCCTCACTGTGGGTGCAGTCTAGACCGTGACCATAATGCCGCAATAGTAATCAAAAATAGAGCGGTGGGGCAACCCGTTCTTAAAGCTCAGTTAATGTCCTATGCAATAGCAGGAGTCACTGAGAAGCCTACACCATACTGTACTCAGTTGGTGTAGGAGTTGTCACCTGTGGTGGGAATCTCCAGGCCGGAAAAAAGATGAGCTATTGTCTCAATCCCCATTGCCAAAAGCCGCAGAATCCTGACTCAACCAAGTTTTGTCTGGCGTGCGGCTCAAAATTGCTACTGAAAGAGCGTTATCGCGCCCTTCAACCTATCGGTGAAGGAACATTTGGCA
>Ga0247774_1001965_pt1 | contig 10299 bp, 3 predicted proteins | sample UWRJL001104B6_FD_179933 | JGI IMG/M metagenome (GOLD analysis project Ga0247774, IMG submission 179933) | Plant litter microbial communities from Arlington Agricultural Research Station in Wisconsin, United States - UWRJ-L001-104B-6 | ecosystem: Environmental > Terrestrial > Plant litter >... | reverse complement strand
TTGCGGCTTTGTCATTTGATGGTTCCGATGCCAGCAATAGGCATGTGCCCACGCTATTCGCACGTGGCGGCCAAGCGGTCTAGATCGAGTTCGATAAACAGGGGATAAACTGCAGATACCTAATAGTGCCGGTGCTGCGGAGGTACGTACTACTAAATACGAGCAGAGTGTACTGACTCACCCGCTTAGTGGATCACGTGACCTCGCGACCAAACTGTGGCGCCTTTCGTACGTCACCGAGGCTTACTACCAATTTCGTCCGTCCGTGAACGCGGCTCGGAGACGGCATTTCATTCTCGCTACTGGGGAGTCGAAACAAGACAAGCAGTCGAAGATGGAAGCTCTTCACTGGAACAAGGACCGTCCGGCTACAAGACCCTACACTTTCTTTGACCCTGGAGCGTAGCGGTGACCATGGCCGGACGAAAGCGCCAAGCGCAGACCACGCATCGGCGCACGCGAGGAGGGGCTGCTGAGACTGGACAGCCCGCCTCGATTCCCAACGTCGTCACGGAATTGCTAGATGAAGCGGGCGTGACATCTCATCGTCAGTCTCCAGAGAGACCATTAAAAAAGCGGCGTGCCGGTCCGCGGCCGAAACCATCGGGGAGTGAGTCGTCGCGGAAGTTCAAGCCCTCCGAGCTTGTTCCATCAGTTGCCAACGACGAAAATGATTCCGAGGAAGGTATTGAGTTTGAAGATGTGGTTATCCCGGAGCCCACATTACAAACGATAAATCGAGATTCCGAGGAAGATTCCGAGGATGAATCTGATGACGAAGACGACAATGTATTCGAGGACATCGATCTAAGTGCTGCCGCCGCCGATCTGTCGTCATCGTCATCGTCGATGCCTCAGCCTCAAGGGCTAGAACTCAACTTGACGGAGCAGAAGGAGATGTCGACGCCGTCGAGGCGTCGCGGGCCAAAGCGGAAACCTATTAGCAAGGAAGAAAGAGCGAGGAGAGTTGAGGTGCACAGGATGCACTTGCTCGCACTTCTTGCACATGTGTCTACGCGAAACGAGTGGTGCAATGATGCGATAGTCCAATCACGTCTGGGAGCCCTCTTGACGCAACGTAACACAAAGTATCTCAACCCAGGAATAAACTTGTCGCAGTTTGGTCGATCTGAATCGCTGAAAACGGGCCTGAAGGAACTGGGTCCATTTTTCAAGACCAAGTTTCAAATCACAGAGAGAGGGATGCGCAGACCCCTTTGGGCCGAGGACCCAGATCACCTCAGCCAGGTAAGCCGTCGAAGCACGGGTGTGTTTGCTACGATTTTGAAGCGTCAACTAATCGCCAAAGTACGAGCTACCTCCTGACCTGGAGAGCTGTCACGACAAGTCTGACTTTCGGGACGCGGCGAAATCAATGCAGGGATCTCGAGATGTGGGCGCTCAGCTTTACTGTGCCCTGCTCCGTGCTGCTGGTGTGCAGGCAAGACTTGTATGTTCGCTGCAGCCTTTGGCTTTCAATGCGGCAGGTCCGGCATTACCGAAGCCTCGAGAGTCACGGACTCCCGTAAAACGAGGTACCACGGCACAACAGAACATCGACAGCCCAAAACAAGGCGAAGCATCATCGTTACGTCCGCAGCCTGTGCATCGAGCCATGCACCCGGCCGTTGCAGCCCACTACCGCCGATCAAGCGGCTCGGCCTCCTCACGAAGTTCAGCGCCTCCTCCCACATCAAAACGTATTCGAGAATCCCCGTTTCCCATATATTGGGTTGAAGTCCTCGACGTCGCGCACCAGAAATGGCGTCCTGCCGATCCCTTAGTCACCCGGACCTTCTGGAAGCAAGCAATGGAACCACCGCTAACCGATAAGGAGAACTCCATGGCATACGTGGTTGCCTTTGACGAAGATGGGACTGCCCGTGACGTGACGCGGCGCTACGCAAAGGCATACATGGCGAAAACGCGAAAACTCCGCGTCGAGACGGTTATGGAGGGAGGCGATCGTTGGTGGCGAAGAGCGCTTCGTCATTTTTCGCGCGGCTACAAGACGGACCTAGACCAGATTGAGGACAACGAGTTAGCCGCGATTGAGACTCGGGAGCCAATGCCACGGAACATTGCTGATTTCAAGAATCATCCGCTATATGTTTTGGAACGGCACCTGAAACGCAACGAAGTGCTTGTCCCAACAGCGAAGGATGTGGGAACTGCCGCCGCCGGGCCTACGGCGCCGCTAGAAAGAATTTATCTGCGGAGGGACGTGAAGATGGCGCGGAGCCAGGACAAATGGTATCGTATGGGACGAACGGTCAAGTTCAACGAGATCCCCGCCAAATTCCTACCTCCGAAGAAGGGTAGAGGTGGTGCAGACCAGGATGAGGAAGAGGAGTCGACACTCGACCAGGTGCCCCTAGACACGCCTCTGTACACTTTGGATCAGACAGATGAGTTCAAGCACCCACCCGTTGTGGATGGCAAGGTGCCAAAGAACAGGTTTGGCAACTTGGATGTTTATGTTCCGAGCATGGTACCCGAAGGAGGGGTCCACATCAACCACGAGCTCGCAGCTCGGGCAGCGTTTCTATGTAGTGTTGACTACGCACCGGCCTTGACGGGGTTCGACTTCAAAGGACGCCACGGAACGGCCGTCCTCCGCGGCGTGGTGGTCGCCACAGAGTACGAAGAAGCAGTGCGGGCGGTCATCCAGGGGCTCATCGGTCTGGAATCGGAGATGGAGCAGGAGAGGAGATCGCGTGCCGCGTTGCGGCAGTGGAGGAGATTTCTAACATCGCTACGGATCCGGCAAGAGATTTGGAAGGACGTAGACGTGGAAAAAGAATCAGCCGAAGCTGCTGCTGGGACGACAAATGTAAATGTAACCGAGGCATACGGTGCCCCTATCGAAGTTATGTACGACGAAGAAGATGAGGATGATGGAGCTGATTTTATTGATGACGATGACTACGGTGGAGGAGGTTTCATTATTGACTGAGTTTGCGGCGGAGTTCGTTGTGGATTGGGGACGCTATTGTTGAGTGTGGTACTTATTCTCAGTCGCTTCGGTTTTGTTCATATCTAAGAAAGTATTCGGGGCGAATGCGATGCTCAATCCATTTGCCTCAGAGAGCTGAATGGCACGCAACCAATCCAGGGGCATCCATGCGCCACACGAATGGTGCTCTCTCTAGATGCGAGTCGTCGGAAATCATGCCGTCTTACTCGGGACATTTGCGGCTGCAGGTCTTGGGCCAGTTACGCGTTCAGTTGAGGCGCAGCGCCTTTCCCTCGCGTAGTCCTGCCAATTGCAGCCCTATCTTTCGAGACCTGAGCTTGGCAAGGCACACTAAGTCACAGAAAGGTATTAACTCTTAGGGAAACATCACGCCTGGTATCTAAAGTGTCCGTACAGCAGAAGCAGAAGCGGAGGCGGCGTCAAAATCATGGTGAAGACAACAAGACGGACTACAGCAAGACGCCCACATCTTTGAGCAATTGGAAAGGATATGTCAACCCAATGTTGATGCTCGATTGGCAGTTCAACGAGCGTCTCGTAGAAGGCTGGAGGGGTCGGCCTTCAAACCTTACGACACTCGTGATACTTCGTTGCTGTCCGGCGAGGCGCTTTGATAAGTTCTCCCCAAACGACGCACCATCATTCTCCTGGCAAGAAAGCTCATTGGTACAGTCACAGCGAACCTTCGTGCGGCCGCACATCCAACAATGCCATGTCATCAATTGCCAGCGACCTGAGCGATCATGATGTGCCAATAGCTGGCCACGCAATGAAGACGAGAAAACCGTTCGCAAGGTGACGAAAGCCCCGCAATGGTCGTCGGAGCCGATTTTCCTACGAAGCGGGTCGGGGTTTCTGTCCAGTCCGACCCGACTCCACAGGTTTCCTACCCGTTTGTAGCGTGGCCCGCATTTTTAGGCCCGCGCCTCTGCAAGATTAGCATTACGTGGGAGATCTTGACAACGGCTGGCGAGAGTTTGGATTGACGGTTGACCTTGACACGCCAGGATAGTATCAAGTCAGAACTTTAGGCAGACACAATTGTACCCCTGGACGTCGTCGTGCCTCGGGATCTTGGCGCTCGCATAGGCTTTCTTTGCATGTCATATTGACTTCGGGAAACCTCACTGGCTGGATCCAGTGCTCCGCGGAGGATATCGTTCGAATATATCCAGATCAATCGACGTGCCCGAAGGCACAGTCGCTGAAGAGTTGGTCTCAATTAAACCGACGAAATTGCTCTGTAGCCAGGCTATGGAGATTCACCCATTTCCTGATCCAATACGACGGAAACGAGGAGGCACGGTTGTTGCACTTGGCATGCCCTCCCGCGGCAGTGCTAGTGCTCCGCACACGCCCGAGTTTAACGACATTTAGTGGTGGGTTGTCCAGGGATCTTATTCGCTAAACGCTAGCAAATACGACGTGAGGCTCTCTTCCCCGTCCCTGGCCAGCGGGACATACATAATGCCTGAGTCCTTAATATATACCAAAGAGAGAAATCTCGCAGTTTCAATTCCTTAACATCTCATCACCGACGAAATTCGAACGACAACAGCGAACCGTTTCCTTACGTCGGCAGTGAATACGGCTGAGGGAGGACGGCGCGATTGAGCGGGACTATAGACCACCTTTGACACACAGCTCCCGCTCTAGGCCGCAGTGGTCTCGGCGCAATGGCATAAGCACTGAAAAAATTCCACCAAGACGATTCGAGATCGCGGTTTTCGATGCGTCAGTAAAGCGCCCCGGAACTCGTCTAGCAGCCCACCAATTTCTTCATCCCGTCCCCAACTCTTGTGTATTTGCTGTCGCTTCGGGGGCTGTCTCAATCCCTCCATGACTTTTCTCGCAAGATGGCACTCCTCCGGCAAACATTAACACTCACAAACAAAAATTTCAAGATCATCTTCGGCCGCAATGCCGTCCTGAACACGGTCATATGGTGCTTCATCCTGCCTGTCGCCTTGACAGCCCTCTTTAGCTTCTTAAAGAACCTGATCGCCCCGGTAGCAAAGTACGGCATCGGCGAGCCGGTACCGATACTAACTCTCTCGGAGGCACTGGTGGAATCGACGTCGAAAAAATCTGGCAGGGACAAGGTCATCTTCGTCAACAACGGGTTCGATGGCGGGGACATCGACCGTGTCATCGACACGCTGTCGCAGTCGGTCGATGCGGCGGCAGGGAAAACATGGGAAAAGATCGACGACGAAGTGCGCCTGCGTGAGATTTGTCCGTCCAGCCTGCGTGGCGTGACGAAGTGTTTCGGCGCCGTGGTGTTCCACTCCTCGCCCGACGAGGGACCAGATGGGTTGTGGAATTATACCATTCGGCTGGATGGTGGACTGAATGCCGTCAACATCAAAGTGGGTGAGACGGACAATGACGCGCAGATTTACCTGCTGCCCCTTCAGCGGGCCGTCGACTTTGCTATTTCGAGCTTGGACAGCGGCGAAGACAACGCGAGCCGGATGCCAGAACAGACGGAGGCGTATGCGTACACGCAGCTGACGGACGAGGAGTACAAGGACCGCGTGCTCGAGCGATACATGAGCGCCGTCGTCAACGCGCTCGCCGTGCTGTTCCTCACCAGCATTCTCTTCATCACCTACCACCTGTCGGGCTTCGTCGCCACCGAGCGCGAGATAGGCATGATCCGACTGATTGACGCAATGATGCCCGTCAAACGGAGGTGGCATGCACAGGCTGCCCGCATCGTCTCCTACCACCTCACCTTCTCGCTAGCATACCTGCCCGGCTGGGTAATCGGCGCCCTGACGCTCAAAGCCGGCGTCTACACGCATACGAACGCCGGCATCGTTGTCGTCTTCCAAATTCTGGGCGGTCTGTCCATGGCTTCCATGTCCCTATTCGCCTCTTCGTTCTTCAAGAAGTCTCAGCTGAGCGCCAACTGGACCATATTGATCACCACCATCGTCGGCATTCTGTCGCAGTCCCTAACACGTCCCGGGACCGCTCCGGTTGTCATCCTGGGCTTACTATTCCCGCCATCGACCTACATCTACTTCTCTACCTTCATGGCTCGGTGGGAGCAGAGGAAGCTCGGCACCAAGCTTGGCGAGGTTGCGCCCGATAGCCCTTGGAACCTGCCCGGCGGCGTGCTGTGGGTTTTCCTCATCTTGCAGATTATTGGCTTCCCACTTCTTGGTGCCGTCGTCGAGTCGTACCTGCACGGAACAGCGACCAAAGGTCGAACGCTCCTCCACCACCAGAGCGGCTCGCTTCATCCGGAGATGACAGATGTAGCCGTGTCGCTTCGGAATTTTACCAAGGTGTACAAGCCTTCGGCCCTCTCCCGACTCTTGTCATTCATGGTGAAGCCCAGGGAGGCCGTCGTGGCTGTCCAGGACTTGACGCTCAATGCCGGTCGGGGCCAAATTGTAGTGCTCCTCGGCGCCAACGGCAGCGGCAAGAGCACCACGCTGGACGCCATTGCCGGGATGAACAAGCTCACAAGTGGCTCCATTACCATCGACGGAACGGGCGGGCTGGGCATCTCCCCGCAGAAGAACGTCTTTTGGTCCGACCTGACGGTTGAACAGCACATCAGCATCTTCAATAGTCTCAAATCCCCTGGGAAAAAGGCATCGAAGACTGAGATTCGCGATCTTATCCTCTCTGTCGACCTTGATCGCAAGCGCAAGGCGAAGGCTAAGACACTCTCGGGTGGCCAGAAGCGCAAGCTGCAACTCGGCATGATGCTCACGGGCGGCAGCGCCGTCTGCTGCGTCGACGAAGTGAGCAGTGGACTGGACCCCCTCAGCCGCCGTAAGATCTGGGATATCCTCCTTGCCGAGCGCGGTCGCCGCACCATATTCCTGACGACGCATTTCCTCGACGAGGCAGACCTGCTTGCCGATCATATCGCCATCTTGTCCAAAGGCACGCTGCGGGCCGAAGGATCGTCCGTCATGCTCAAGGATCAGTTCGGCGCCGGCTATCGTATTCACGCCAACAACACCCAAGCTGATAGTGCGCCCAACGTCCCAGGTGTTGAGAAATCGTCGTCCTTTGATGCTACCACGTACATAGCGCCGTCATCCAGGCTCGCCGCCGATGTTATCCGCGCACTCGAGTCGCAGGGCATGACCGATTACAGGTTCTCCGGCCCAACCATCGAGGACGTCTTTCTGCGTCTTGCCGAGGAGGTGCGCATGGAGGAGACTCAAGGACGAGTTAACGTCACAGATGAGAAGCTGGCCTCCAAGGAGGACACGGCGTCAGGGTCGGCGAACGGGAACGGAAACGGGAATGGGAACGGGAACGGGAATGGCAACGGGAAGCAAGGGCTGCACCTCCTGGGCGGCAAGCGGCTGGGCGTATTCAAGCAGACGTGGATCCTGTTTCTCAAAAGGTTGACGGTGCTCAAGACTAACTTTATTCCCTACCTGATTGCCTTCTTTCTGCCCATCTTCGCCGGCGGACTGGTCTTGCTGTTCATCAGAAACAAAGGGCCCGTGGGCTGCAAGTTTGAGGACCGAGGAACAGCGCAGGGCCTGGAAAGTAGGTTCGACGAAAACGACGATCTTAGCTTCGGCATCGTCGTCGGGCCTGGGGACAAGTTCTCCGTTGGGAATGCCTTCAGCTTGATTGCCCCAACCATTCCGACCCTTCTTGGGCCGCTACTCGGAGGCTTTGCCAACGAGGACGGCGAAGGCAGCAACAGCAGCAGTAACCCTCTAGACGGCCTCGACCTTACAGCCATCCGCAACAACATTACGACAGAGAACTCGCTCAACTCGCTCAAGCAGTACATCGCCGACCACCTCAAGGACGTGACCCCGGGCGGCACCTGGCTAGGGAACGACGACGACCCCAAGCCCGTGCTTGCATACCGGGCTGACCAGTTCATGACGTACTCGATGATATCCCAGAACTTTCTCGACATGCTGCTGATGAACCGCACTATCGTTACGCAGTACTCACCCTTTGTCATCCCCTGGGCACCCGTGACGGGTGAATCGTTGCAGCTGGTCACGTACATGTGCATCGCGCTTGTTCTGTACCCAGGCTTCCTCGCCCTCTATCCCAACCTCGAGCGGCTGCACCTTGTGCGCGGTCTCGAGTACTCCAACGGCGTGCGGCCAATCCCGCTCTGGGTCGCCTACACCCTATTCGACTGGTCTATTGTTTTGGTGTCAAGCGCCATCGTCACGATCCTGTGGGTTGCGCTGTCGGATATTTGGTACCACGTTGGCTACCTATTCCTCATCTTCATCCTCTACGGCCTTGCGTCCATCCTCTTTGGCTATCTGTGGAGTTGCTTCGCAAAGGGGCAACTCGCCACCTTCTCCTGGACCGCAGGCGTGCAGATCGTCGTCTTTGTCGGCTATGTTGTGGGCTACATGACGACCCTCTCGTACGCACCCGTCACCCGGGTCGAGCAGGTGTTCCTCCTCATCCACTTCACCGTCTCGGCTATTTGCCCCATCGGTTCCGTCATCCGCGCCCTGTTCGTCGCCCTCAACATCTTCTCCACCAGCTGCAACGGCCAGGAACTTTCTTCCAACCCCGGCGGCATCAAGCTCTACGGCGGTCCGATTCTGTACCTCATTCTGCAGTCGATCCTCTACTTTATTCTTCTTCTCTGCATCGACTCCGGCTCCGTCGCCTCGTGGTTCCGCCGCTTCCTAATCAAGAAGCGCGACCTCGATGGGTCCGAGGCTGCCAACATTGAAGACGAGGAGGTCGCCAACGAGATGGTGCGGGTGACATCGGGGCGCGACCCCCTCAAGGTCATGAACCTTTCGAAGGAGTTCCGCGGCTTGTTCAAGAAGCCCTTCACGGCTGTCGAGAACCTCACTTTTGGGATCAAGCGCGGCGAGGTTTTCGCCCTGCTTGGTCCCAACGGCGCGGGCAAGTCGACTACCGTGTCGTTGATCCGCGGAGACATCCAGCCCTCGCGACGTCGCCGCGGTGGCGGCGGCGACGTCCTCGTTGAGGACCATTCCGTCGTCCGTGACCTCGCGTCGGCACGCAGCCACCTCGGCGTGTGTCCGCAGTTCGACGCCGTCGATAAAATGACGGTGCGAGAGCACCTTGCCTTTTACGCCAGCGTGCGCGGCGTCTCAGACGTCCAACACAACGTCGCGGCCGTGCTCTCGGCCGTGGGTCTGGAGGCGTTCCAGCACCGCATGGCCCACACCCTCTCGGGCGGGAACAAGCGCAAGCTTTCCCTCGGCATCGCCCTCATGGGCAACCCCACCGTCGTCCTCCTCGACGAGCCCTCGTCCGGCCTCGACCCCGCGGCCAAACGCGTCATGTGGGCGACCCTGCAGGCCACCGTCCCCGGGCGGTCCATCCTCCTCACCACCCACAGCATGGAGGAGGCGGACGCCCTGGCCGGACGGGTCGGCATCATGGCCCGCACGATGCTCGCCATGGGCTCGGTCGACCAGCTCCGCGGGCGGTTCGGCTCCATGCTCCACGTGCACCTGGTGTCGCGGACTGCGCCCCGCACGACCGACGCCGAGATGGAGCGGCTGAGGGGGTGGGTCGTGGGGCGGTTCCCGGATGCCGAGGTGGATGAGAAGACGTACCACGGGCAGATGCGGTTTGCGGTCCCGGTCAGGAGTATTTTGGACGAGGAGAGAGAAGAGATCGGGCCGGCGGACAGGGATATGAGCACGAGCGCCGTGGGGAGGCTGGTGGTTATACTCGAGGAGGCGAGGGAGGAATTAGAGGTTGAGCATTACAGCGTTAGCCCGACGACTTTGGATAAGGTTTTCCTGACGATCGTGGGGGAGCATGATGTTAGGGAGGAGAATTATTAGTGGGGCATTCCTTTTTACTCTTTCTTTCCTTCTTTTAGGTGCGGTGGGGAGCGTTTAATGATGAGCGTTTAAAGATGAGAAGGTGGGTGGTCTTCTGAATATGATTACACGTCGTTAGGAAATGGGTGGCCTTTTTATTGGTGTAATTTGTTATGGGGTATAAAATAGAACGGATACCAGAGTTTTTCTTGTCAATTTGGTCAAGTTTATCATTGGTAGTTGCGACTTGAGGCCGAATTAATTTCTCTAATTCAACCCGCTTGACTTTCGTCTACAGTGGAATGTAGGATCTGCAAAAATCAAAGTTCCTCAGCTGAGTCTGCACTGGAAGAGCCAGAAGCATTGAATCCTCTCAAGAGAGAGATGACAGTCGACAATCTTCCGGCAAAAAGCATGAGAATGGGATATTCCCCTCCCATCAGTGGCACAATAATTATCAACAGAGCCTGACAGCAACTTTAAAATCAAAGTTCCAGGCTGATTGTCTACTTCTCAGTTCTTGTGTATAGCCGTCTCTCTCTCTCT
>Ga0247774_1001963_pt1 | contig 10302 bp, 5 predicted proteins | sample UWRJL001104B6_FD_179933 | JGI IMG/M metagenome (GOLD analysis project Ga0247774, IMG submission 179933) | Plant litter microbial communities from Arlington Agricultural Research Station in Wisconsin, United States - UWRJ-L001-104B-6 | ecosystem: Environmental > Terrestrial > Plant litter >... | reverse complement strand
GGCGTCGAGCCCGGGACAGTCGTCGGTGTTCGCGCAGACTATTCGTTGAGCTCGATTGCCGCGATTCTCGCCCTGCTATCCCGACGAGCCATCGCCGTGTTCATACCGCGAGATCGTGCGTATGAGCGGTATCTGCACGACTCACACGCGACTGCGATCCTGGACCTGAGTGATCCGAGCGCCGAAACCCCATGGCGTCCCGTCGCCTGTACCACTACGCATCCGCTCCTGGATCGGCTCCGCGCCGAACGAGACGGAGGCATCATCCTCTTCACTTCGGGCTCGACCGGTCGTCCCAAAGCGGTTCTTCACAGTGCCGAGCGTTTCCTCCACAAGTTCCGCAAACCGGGACGCCGCTTTCGCACCCTGGCGTTCCTGCTGTTCGATCACGTTGCGGGTGTGGACACAATGCTCTACACGCTGGTGAGCGGCGGCACGCTGATTCTCACCCGACGGCGCGATCCTCGCTCGATCGGTGCCCTGATCGAATCTCATCTCGTCGAGGTACTCCCGACCTCCCCGAGCTTTCTGAGGTTGTTCTGTGCGACTGAAACCGCGGCTCGCCAGGAGCTGCCCAGCGTGCAGATCATTACCTACGGATCCGAACCGATGGACCCGAGCACGCTGGCCAGGCTGAGTGCCCGCTTCCCCAAGGTTCAACTCATGCAGAAATACGGCACGTCCGAAACCGGCTCTCCGAGGACGATCTCGAGGGGCAGCGACAGCCTGTGGCTACGCTTCAAGTCGTCTGACGATTTCGAGACGCGGGTCGTCGATGGCGTGCTCTGGATACGCACCCCGGGCACCCTGCTGGGCTACCTGAACGCGCCTTCGCCTGTCGACGAGAACGGCTGGTACTGCACGGCCGACCTCGTCGACGTCGACGGACCGTGGGTCCGGTTTCGCGGCCGCGCCTCCGACACCATCAACGTGGGCGGCGAGAAAGTAACGCCTGCGGAAGTCGAGCACACGATTCTGGAGCTCGAGTTCGTTTGTGAAGTCGTGGTGAGCAGTGCGCCCCATTCGCTGCTGGGACGGATCGTTACGGCCCGAGTGGTGATTGCGCCTGGCACCGTGGATGCCAGGAAAGCAGTGATCCTCATCTGGCAGCACTGCCGGGCAAGGCTCGCGCCATACAAAGCGCCTGCCAGCATCGAGATCGTTGCGGGAGGATTGACCGACGACCGGCAGAAAGCGAAACGCCAGCGCGTCGACGCGACTACCGGTGCTGCCGCCGATCGACGCTTGCCTGAACCGCAGGCTTGCCCAGATACCGATCGAAGAACCCGGCCGTGACCTCGTACATTTCGCGCGACTGCGGCAATTGCGGGTCGACGAAGAATGAATGGGGCAAGCCTTCCCAGACGTAGAGCTCTGCCGGCACGCGTTGCTGGATGAGGATCGAGTGTGTGTAGACGACCGAGCTCAAGGCCAGGTCACGCGTCGAAGCGATGAGCAACGACGGCGGGAATCGTGACATCACTTCGATCGAGCGAACGGGATACGCGAGCGGATCGTTGCGATCGACCTTGCGGAGATATTCGAAGCTCGGATCGTCGTTCAACGTCCGGGGGCGCTCTTCCCACATCGTCGCGAAATTGCCGGAGTCGCCCTCCGACCAGTAGCTGCCACCGGCGCAGAACATTCCCACGGCGCCGGGCATGGGCAGGCGCTTGCTCTGCAGCCATGCGACCGACTGCGCGGTGAGCAGCCCACCGGCTGAGCAGCCGAAGATGCCGATATTCTTCGCATCGTATTGCTTCAGCAGCTCGCGGTAGACCGCTTCGACATCTTCGCTGGCCGCAGGAAACGCGTATTTCGGCGCCATGCGATAGTCGACGCTGACGATCTTGATCCGCGCCACCGAAGCGATCGGAATCGACTCCAGATGGCTGATGGTGCCCGAGCCATCCTTGAAGGCGCCACCATGCAGGTTGATCAGCACGCGCTGCGCATTCTTCGCGGCGACGCCCTCCTCGGGCACGAAGACTTCCGTTGGAATGCCGCCGATGACCTGGGGAGTGATCGTGACCCGATAGCGGCTGCGGATGTCCTGGTAGATCGGCGTGCTGTACAGAATTCGAGCCCGGCACCGGCGCGTTTCGGCAATCTTCGCGGAGTCTGTGCTGCTGCTGATCTGCCCGCAGGCCTGCGACAGCTGCTCCTTGCTCTTCTCTTTCCAGAAACCCGCACGGCCCTGCCAGAAGTCGTTCCATTCCTGCAGTCGTGCCAGCACGGGCTCACTCAGGAACGAAGAATAGGGCAAGTCGTGAGATTGCGGCGAAGGCCCGCCCGTCGTAGGGGACTCGGCGAGCGATGTCGCGCCCCAGCCCAAAAAGAACACACTGGCCAGCGTCGCGCAGCCGGCCGCGGCGATGCGTCCGATCGGAACAGTTCTCACGCAGCCACTCCAGACAACAGGATGTTGTGACTTCGTGAACTAGACGGACGCCGATGATATTTCCGTGATTGACCCGCAACTGAGACAGGTTTGCTGCGACGCAGCTGCTGCTATATCAATCCTCGAGGCAATCCTCGAGGCAGCCCTCGATGATTTCCACAGCCATCGGAGCGCCGCTGTGGGTCCGCATGCTCTCGCCCGCGATCTGCACGCGCTCGAGCGTGGCCCGATTCGCGAGCAACGCGGCGATCTGCTGCCGCAGGCCGTCGATCGACAGCTCGGCCGGCGCCAGGCAGATTCCCAGATCCAGCTCCGCGACGCGCCGACCGACGCTGTAGTGATAGGGCTCAGGGGGAATCACGATCTGGGGGACGCCCCAGTAGATCGCTTCCAGTACGCCGCCCTGTCCGCCCTGCCCGATGTACAGGCCGCAATGCTTCACGATGTCGAAGTTGGAGCCGGAGGCGTTCAGCAGCACGTTCCGCGGCAGGTTGGACATCTCTTCGGGGGCAATGGCGCTGATGCGGTCCCGCGAGCCGGAAATCGAGAGGATCACGTCCCAGGGCTGATCCCGAACCGCGCCGATCATGGCCTGATAGAAGCTCCGCTGCGGCAGCAATCCGGTCGTCGCCGACACGAGGATCGGCTTGTGGACGGGCCGCGACGGCTGCCAGGGCTCGAAGATCTCGAAGCGTCCTTCCGGGACGAAGCCCACGAACCTGAAGCGCTCGTCCAGGGTTTGCGGATCGCGCTGGAAGAATTCCGGCACCGTCATGAGGACGAGCTCGTCCTTCGCGAACGTCTGCGAGTAGTCGATGATCGACAACTTGTCGAGGTACTGCGAGTGATGCCGGATTCTCTTCAGGCCCCACTTGTCCGCGAGCTCGCGCCCCGCCGTGTCCAGGCTGTCGTCGTGAAGGACCAGATCGGGCGGATCGTCCCGATACAGCACCTCCAGCTGCGAGAGCAGATTTTCCGTTCGGGCTCTCGACAGGTCCCTGCAGTATTTCACGGCCTCCGGCGTCCTCTCGACATACCTGAAACAGTCGTTCTCGATGGTGATGGCGGCGTTGATCCTTCCCCGGATATCCATCGGCTCGATGATCACAGGCGTCGCGCGAACCCTGCGGATGATCGGCGCAAACGTTTCCGGCACCGTATAGCTCACCCGGTGTCCGCGCAGGACCAGCTTCGATGCGATACCGAGTGTCGGAACGATGTTTCCGTATGCCTGGTCCAGGCAGAAGGCAACGTGCTTGCTCTCCATGAGAATGGCTCCTCCTCGAGAAAAGGGGTTCCGGCGCATCCATGCCGCTTCGGCAGTGGAGCGTATTGCCGATTGCGTGTCTACGCGGCACGCATGGCCGCTGCCCTGTTTGGGTGCCGCGACACGTAACGGATTCCCGCAGGCCGCACGACTAAACAGTCAATGACTGGTCTTGGGCGACCATGCGTCGACACGGGGGAAAACATGACTGTGAGCCGAAGAGGATTCTTGCTGGGGACGGCCCAGACGATGGCCCAGGCGATTGCCATGGGGACCGCAGCGAATTTGATACCGAACCCGTCCGTCCTGGCGGCTCCATCGGATTCGAGGATCGATGTGCTTCTCGACGAGGCGGTCGGAACGATCTCCCCCGATCTCTATGGTTACCTGCTGGAAAACCTGGGCACGGTCATCTACGACGGCATCTGGGTCGGTGAGCGCTCGAAGATCCCGAACATCGGCGGCATCCGCAAGTCGGTGATCGATCGCTTGCGGGACATCAAGGCCTCCGTCATCCGATGGCCAGGCGGCAATTTCGCGGACTACTACGACTGGGAAGACGGCATCGGGCCGCGTGCGCGGCGGCCACGCAGAACGAACCAGTGGACCAACGAGATGCCCGCGAACGCGCCCGATGGACCGCAGCGCTACGACCCGAACTGGTTCGGTACACCCGAGCTGCTCCAGCTGTGCAGGCTCACGGGGGGGCGAGCGTTTCTGAGCGCCAACGTGCGCAGCCTGACGCCTCAGTCGTTCTTCCGATGGGTCGAATACTGCAATTCACCGCCCGAGACCACGACTCTTGCGGATGCTCGCAAAGGAGACGGTTCGCGCGATCCGCACGGCGTTCGGTACTGGAGCATCGGCAACGAAGTGTGGGCCGCGGGAGGCAGCCTGACTGGAGCGGAGTACGCCTTCCTCTACAAGCGCTTCGTCGCAAACGTTCCGCGTTATGGAGTGGATCTTTCCCTGGTCGCGGCGGGCCCGCCGCCGGGCTGGGACATGCAGTGGCTCCACGAATTTCTCGACAACTGCATGAACACGGTTCTGCCGACGCCGATTCATGCCGTCTCGTTGCATTACTACGCGACCCTGCCTCTGAACTACATGAGGCACGGCGAGACCGCGCTCGACCTCGTGGCCCGCGATCCCATCGGGACCGTGCCGCTCGATGCCGTCCAGTTCGCCACGAAGGAGTGGTACCAGACGCTCTACGCCAGCATCCGCCTGAACAGCCTCATCGATTCCTACTGGGAAACCATTGGAGCGCACGACTTCCGCCGCAAGATCAAGATTGCCGTCGACGAATGGGGTGCGATCTACAAGCGCACACCGACGCAGAACCCACTCAACCTCACGGGCCGCGGCGTGACGATGCGGGATGCGCTCGCGGCGTCGCTGACGCTCGACATCCTGAACGCGAGGTCGTCGATACTGACGGTGGCCAACTACACCGGCCTGGTCAATCAGGAGGGCGGGATCCTGCTCGCCGACGGCGACAAGTTCTGCACGACACCGGTTTTTCACGTCTTCAAGATGTTCGCGGGACATCAGGGCGGGCGTGCCCTTCGCACACTGTTCGACGTGGCGGCCATCTCGACGGACGAGACGAAACAACCCGAGGCGGTGGCCCACCTCAGCGGTTCAGCATCGATTCGCGACAACCAATTGACGCTGACGGTCACCAATCCCCACGCCACGCGCTCGCATGACGCACGCATCAGCATTCGCGGCGGGCAGGCCACGACAGCGTCGGTTTCGACACTCGTGCATAGCGACCTGCACGCCCAGAACTCGTTCGAAAACCCAGACAACGTCGCGCCGACCGTGGCTCAACTCCGGGTGAATGGTTCGTCGTTCAACTACTCCTTTCCCGCCGCCTCTGTCACCAGCTTCACGATGTCTCTGAATGCAGCCGGCTCGTAGCATGGTGCCCCTGCGCTTCCCACAGCACGCTGTAGCGTCCCCGGCGCCGCAGGAGCTCCGCATGCGTGCCGCGTTCGCAGGCGACGCCGCGCTCCAGAACGATGATTTCGTCAGCGTGGACAACGGTCGAAAGGCGATGCGCGATGACGAGCACCGTGGCCAGGCTCGAAATCTCGAGCAGGTCTTTCATGATCAGCCGTTCGGTCGCGCTGTCGAGCGACGAAGTCGCTTCGTCGAACACGTAGACTTTTGGCGCCTTGAGCACGGCACGCGCAATCGACACGCGCTGCCGCTCGCCGCCCGAGATCTTCACACCGCGTTCGCCGACGCGGGTGTCGTATCCCTGAGGCAGCGAGCAGATGAAGTCGTGAAGCCGCGCAATTCTCGCCGCCTGCTCGACTTCTCGATCGGAACATCCCGCTCGGCCGAGCGCGATGTTGTAGCGAATGGATTCGTTGAACAGGATCGTGTCCTGCGGGACAACCGCCACGGCGCGACGTACCGCCTGGAGTGGCAGATCGGATAGCGGAACGTCGTCCATCAGGATGCGTCCCGCCGTCGGATCGACGAGCCGCGTCAACAGTCGCACGAGAGTCGTTTTTCCGGAACCACTGGCCCCAACGATGCCGAGCGTCTTTCCCGGCGGCACGACGAAGCTCAGGTTGTGGAGCACCTGCCTGTCTGTCCCGTAGCAAACACTGACATTACTGAATGTCAGCGCGGGCGCTGGCGCGCTCGACTGAGGGGTGAGCATCCGGGCCCCGACACTATCGGTCTCGGTTCTCTCTTCGAGCACCTTGAGAAACTGCTGAACCATCGCCCATCCGCGCGACATCTGCTGAACCGAGTGTGTGATGAGGTCGATCGGCGGAAGAAGCTGCAGCATGTATGTATTCACCAGCACGAACTCTCCGATGGACATCGTTCCCGTGACGACGCCGCGCGTGCCGAGAAGTATTGTGATGGCGACAAAGGCAGCAGACAGCAACGATGCGACTGCTCCGCGAGCGGCATAGCTGCGATAGACGGCGTTCCACTTGAGCTCGGTCGCAAGCAGTGTCCGCTCGACCCGACCTTCGACGATCGTTTCCGCGGCGAACAGCTTGACCGGCTCGAAGTTGGTCAGGCTGTCTCCCATCACCGCCCCTGCGCACACCTGGGCGTCGAGTGCCCCTCGCGCTGAGGCCATCGTCTTATAGGTGAAGTAGCCGATCGTGACGCTGTAACAGCAGATTGCCAGGCAGAAGATCGACAGAAACATCGGCTGGTCGATGCGAAACAGGATCCACGTGGTCACCCCGATCTGGGTGAGGCACGGCAGGACGAACACGAACAGCGGCTGGACGATGGCCTGCAGGCCTTGCAGGCCGTTCTCGCGCATCTGGCTCACGCCGCCTGCGTGAATCCCGCTGTGAAACGTGAAGGGCAGATGCAAGGCATGCGAGAAAAATCGCTGGCACGTGCTCACCAGCATCCGACGCTCGCCTTGAAAATACAGGAAGATCGACGCCTCGCTGAGCAGCCGCGCGGCGAACTGACTCACCACATACAGCACGATCGCGACACCGAGCGTCGCCGGGCCCGTCGCCACGCCGGTGAAATGATCGATCACCTGCTTCAGGGCTGCAGGCGCCATCGGTGTCATGGCCGACGCGATCAGCAACAGCAGTGTGGCCGCGGCAAAACGGCGAGTGACATAGGTCCCACCATAGGTCGATATCAAGGACAGCAGCTGTCGAGCTCGTACCAGTGGGCCGCGCGGCGAATCAGGCGTCTCGTCTTCCATGACTTCGTCTCAACTGCTATGACCGACTACCGTGGCCGGCAAAATGCGCTTCGATCAGGTCTGCGGCCAGCGCCGCGCCTCGAGCATTCCGCATGGAGTGCCCGGCACTCTGCGCTCGATCCGCAGCCTCGCGATCCTCCAGAAGCGTTGTCACTTCGCTGCGGATCCTTGCGGGCGACATCTCTGAAATGGGGAGGCACGTGCCGAGTCCCAGCTCGCTCACGCGCAATGCCACCCGATTGTGATACGGCGTTGGAGGCACCACGATCTGCGGCACACCCCAGTAAATCGCCTCCAGCGTCGCGCCCTGCCCGCCCTGCCCGATGAAAAGACGCGCCGCTTCGAGAATCTGAAAATTCCCGGCGAAGCGATTGATTTCGATGTTCGGGGGAAGCTCACCCAGCAGGGCCGGGTCGATATCGCTGGCACGATCGAGCGAAGCCGAGATCGCGAGCACGACTTCGTAATGCCGACCGCGAAATGCGTCCAGCAGCGTCCGACAGTACTCGAGCTGCGGCAACATGCCGGTGGTCGCGGAAGCAAGGATCGGTCTTGCGTGCCCCTGCCTGCGGGACCAGGGCGCGAATGCCAGCGCACGTCCCTCGGGGATGAAGCCGACGAACTCGAAGCGCCGATCGCCGGCGAAGTGCTCGTGATTGCGCTGAAAGAACTTCGGCACCGTCACGAGGATCATCTCGTCGTCGTCATACTGCGTGGGGCGAAACGCAGGATCGTCCCGGTCGATGAACTGCGATTGCAGACGGATCTTCGGCAACCCTTTCGCCTGCGCCAGCGTGCGCCCCGCGGTGTCGAACACATCGTCGTGAACGATCACGTCGGGCATGTCATCGCGATACACGCTCTCGAGCTGCGCGAGCGACCTGCCAGTGCGTTCGCGGGACAGCTCGGCAACACGCTGCACGGCTACTTCGTCCCGGTTGTAACTCACGCAGTCGTTCTTTCGCAGAACCGTGCCAAGCACCTCCGCCCGGGTATCGAACGGATCGATGAGAGCGGTCATCGCGTCGATGCGGCGAATGAGCGGAGCAAACGCCGCGATGACTGCATAGCTCACACGATGGCCGCGCCGAATGAGCTCCAGCGCAATACCGAGCGTCGGAACGATGTGGCCATATTGCTGCTCGAGACAGAACGCCACGTGCATGCGCTTCATGCCAACGACCCTCCGTGGTCATGGCGGGAACTCGATTCACTATATTTCCCGAGCGCGTCGCGCGTCCACGAGCCGTCGCAGTGGACGCTGCATTAAAAGGCATACCGCACACAAGTGGTGCGAGAGGCGCGAGCGATGTCACCTTCGATCGTTGCGAACCTCTCGTGCCCGTGCATACTGAAATCGTCGCGAGCGAGTGCAACGAAGGGCTGCGCAAGGACTGCGCGGACGCCTGCATGAGCTCAGCAAGGAGGTTGACGTGCGAATAGTCATACTCACCGGCGGTACGGGCTCGATCGCGCTTCAGCGCGGGCTCCATGCCTTTCTCGGACAGGACCTCGATGGCGTATCGACGAAGATCATCGTCAACGCTTACGACAACGGGCTCTCGACCGGATCGGTCCGTCAGGTCATGCACGGGCAGATACTCGGGCCGTCGGACGTTCGAAAGAATCAAATGACGCGTCTGCAGCTCGAGGATCCGGGCAATCCCTGGCTCGGATTCCTGGGACGCCGCTTCACGGTGGATCCTCTCGAGGCGCGCAAGCACTGTCACGCGGAAGTGGACCAGCTCGTCCGCGAGCTCGAAACAACCGGTCGCCCGCACGACTGCCGCCCGCTCCTGATCGGCGCAATCGAGGAATACTTCGCTTCGCCGCTGGCATTGAAGGTGGCGTACGACGACTTTTCGCTCGCGAACGTCGTCTACGCGGGACTTGCGCGGCTCAACGGCAACTCCCTGCGGGCCGCGGGACGTCGCATGGCTGCAGCACTGGGCATCCCGGATCACGTTCTGTTGAACGATGATCGCTCGTTGTTTCTCGGCGCCGTCACCCGCAGTGGCAAACGGATCAACGACGAGGGCGATATCGTCTCGTGGGGGAACCGTGAAGACCCGATTGTCGACATCGTGCTGACCGGCCCCGATGGCGAGGAAGAATGTCCCATGCTGTGCCTCGAGGCATGGCAGGCCATTATCGAAGCCGATCTGATCATCCTGTCGTCCGGGACGCAGTGGTCGTCGTTGATTCCGACGTACGCGTCCAGCGGTTTCAGCGCTGCGATTCGCGACAGCAGGGCCAGGGTCGTCATGGTCGTGAATCGAACCCCGGATCACGACAGCCCCGGTCAAAGCATCTCCGACATCATTCGCGTACTGGTGCCTCGATACTTCGACACGGGCCGCCTGCATCTGCTGGCCGACTCCAGAGGCCATGCGAGCATGTGCTCACTGGATGCAGACGCCTCCGCACGGGTCGCTTCGTTCTCTTCGATGGAGCTTTCGGACACGTCCGTGCCATTGGAAAAGCACGATCCGAACAGGCTGGCCCGCGGGATCGGCCACGTGTTCTTCCGCGAGTATCTCGATAGCGAGCTGTTCCTGTTCGACTACGACGACACTTTGTTCGGCAGGGAGAACGAGTATCCCCGGTCCTCAGCGTTCAATATTCGCGGCCTGGCGCAACTCAATGCGATGACGGAGGTCGGCATCTGCACCGGAAACACGGTCCAGAAGCTGAACCTGCGGGCCGCCGGCGTCGAGACGCACAAGCCGCTACTCGTGTTCGCAGACGGCGGTATCAATCGATACTCGTGTCGCACGACTTCTCTGGATGGAGTCATGGCGCAGGCGCTGGAGCCGGAAACGTGCGTCGCTCCGGAGGTTCGATTGCCGACGAGCGGAACCTACAGCGCGAAGCAGATCATGGCGACGTTGCGCCGGGTGGGCATACCCGACTCGAGCATCG
>Ga0247774_1001962_pt1 | contig 10304 bp, 5 predicted proteins | sample UWRJL001104B6_FD_179933 | JGI IMG/M metagenome (GOLD analysis project Ga0247774, IMG submission 179933) | Plant litter microbial communities from Arlington Agricultural Research Station in Wisconsin, United States - UWRJ-L001-104B-6 | ecosystem: Environmental > Terrestrial > Plant litter >... | reverse complement strand
CCTTTCTCGGCGGCCGTGTAGACTGCCGTCCTTCCGCCTCTGCCCTGGGCATCAAATGGGTAGAGTGGGTGCGTGGTGGCGTCGGTAATCGAGAAGTTCCTTTGCGACATCGACACCTCTGCCGCTGCGGCTCACAGCGAGGCGGAGCCCAGTCCTACCCTTCATATCCCTGTCGTTCGCGTCTGCGCCATTTTCCAACAACAACTGAGCGGCGTTGGCATTCTGTCTGAGGCAGGCCAGCTGAAGCGGCGTAGGGATTGATTTTAGGTACGTCGTCGCCCGCAGAATTCAGAATTGGTAGGATAAAGGCATTTTCGGTGACGGCATTGGAATTCTCCCCGGAAAATGTCGTGTAGCTATCGAGAGGGGCGTTTCGATCGGTAGGCGGTGCCTTACCCATAGAGGGCTCCATAGAAATCTCGACGAAGCTCCTTTCCTAGGGCAAGTAAGAAATCGATGGCATCCATGGAAGCGGGCCGGAATTCTTTGGCTACGGATTATATGGCAATGCCCAGGGCGCCTGTCAGGATCTTTTCCGTGGTCCTGGGTTGATTTTCAGTGCTTCCGCTTGCGGTCCGGCACCTTCAATCTCGGTAGGAATAGCTGGCAATCCCCACTTAACGCTCAATTTAACGAGGGCCCTGACGACTATGGAGCTCTACGTGACTTATTAGGAAGCCAATATTGAATTTTCCCCTGGGTCTCTGCAAGGCAAAGCTATGTAGCTTACCCAGATAGGCTCGTGTTGCTGGAATTTGCAGTGAGATTTTGTAATAGGTTTAGGGTGCATCATCCTCATTTCATAAACCATTCTACGGTACCCTCTGTTTCGTTGATAGCTAGCCAAGAGCCCCTGCATGTCGATAGGTAGGATACTTCGCGAGTGACTAATTTCCCGTCCTTGTAGTTGTAGCTTTCTGTTTGAACCTTACCCATAACCTGAGCTGGGCTATTATACAATATTTACAGTTTCCGTTGCTGACTTTGAGAACAACTCTACTCCAAACTGGGGACAGCGCTTCATGCTGTTATAAGAACGTCCTTTCCTGCTGTTCCAAAGTCCAAGACCCACGCGCTCGAACGTATCGAGAGTCTCCGGAACTCGCTTCAGCACCAGAAACACCACGATACACATCGTCACTGAGCCCACGAAGTTCTTGGTGAGCGTGAAAAGCCTTAGGCACGAGTACTCCGTCTTTGTGTCATAAGTGCACCCTACCCTGTCCTTACAGTAGCACCGCGAGCTAGCCCAGCACCTAGCTTTGGGGTTTCCCTTTTCGATGGGAACTAAGCCTTCCTCAACGTCGAGCAATACTCGATATGAACGCAAGCTGCGTGTCCGAACAAAACAAGCTAGATCCCCGCTGGGGGATAGCCCGGCTTCACGGTCGTATGGACTCTCGTCCCAATCGGGGTCATCGCTTGCATAGATGGTGGCTAGATCGACGGCAACCAGAGGCGCGGTCAGAGTTACTCGAGCAGATCTGAGTGCTCCTTCGGGATTCTCCTTCGCAATCGGGATGCAGCTGATGTCGTTTACCGTGACATCGCATACGATCTTTGGGTCGTCTCGGTCGCGCCAAGGCATCAAACTCTGAATTTCGGGAATGCGGAGCATAACTGGACCGTCCACCGACGCCCAAGACCACGTCGGCGCACAGTAGGCGGAGTACCTCCGATGTGGCTGGCGGCTTGCCCTAGCTAGCGAAGGGTGGTACACACTCCACGCCAGACCCGAGATGAAGAATCCCTTCCACAAGCCAGCAAAGTAGTCGCCCGGACCGCAGGTTGGCGCGAGAGGCATGCATGCAAACTCCACGGCGGTTTCGTCGGATGCTACAATCAGGTGGCGCTCCTCGTGTGGCTGGCCAGGCTGCTTAAGGAGTCCACGCAATCGTTTCGCAAGACCAGATATCGCGACCAGCTTGTCGTCGGATTTCGACAGTAGCCTTTGCGAATACTCGTCGACGAGCTCCGTCCAGAGCCGGTAGAGCCGATGCTGATTCAACGCCACTCTGGCACCGGAGCCGCCAGCGGCGCCAGAGCCGGATTTCAACTCTGGGTACTCGCGGCATGAATCTTGATCGAGATGACCACACTCGCATAGCGTCCGCTCAAGACAATGCCACGACATTTCACTGCCGTCAAAAGCAAGCCTTCTTCTAGGGAGGACTCTCTCCTGTAGACACCAGCCCCGGCAGTCTAGAGCGCATTGTCTTACTGTAGGCACTTGTCCTTGTCTGGCGAACAAGACCCTGGAGGGACTATCAACAAGTGCTGGAGGCACGTCTGCTTGGATGGGGCACTGCCAATCTGGCTGTCCGAAGGTTTGCGGACCGAGAAAGCCAGACATGCAAGAGTCAGGATGCAAGGCGGCCAGAGTGACTATGGAATTTCCATATATCTCCGCCATGTGCGAGGATTCGGTTCTCCAGTCTTCCGCATCGTCTTGGACAATGCATAACGCGTCGACCCAAAGATAGCATAGCCCGATCTCTCCGCATACTCGTATCGCGTCCTGAATGGTCCTTGGCAGCGTTGCGACTGGTATTCCATTCATGTGACGCTCTAGATTTTCCGTCGTCGTCGTCCGAACACCGCTCGTGTCCTTTCCCCAACAATAGGTCAGAGCTACATAGGAGTCTGGTGCTACAGACGAGGACTCGATGACGGTAACATGCTCGCAGTTACTGCCCTGTAGTCTCAGCAGACGTCGTGGCATAAAGCCGGCATTGCTGATGCGGCAGGTGCCATGGCTTTTCAGACAGTTCTGGAGCCAGCTAGAGGCCCTAGAGAACGTCATGGTGGAATCCGAAGAGGAGGCTATTTCAAGGCTTTCCCCAAAAAGGAGCATTTCGTGCTCATCGCTGGCGGTAAGTGACCACTTCTCAATATCTAACAACTCTTTGTTAAAGCTGTACCATCTTTCGCTCTTGTTAGAAACTTCTGTAGGTACCTGTTATTTTCCTGTAAAGGTGGATGTTGGATAGTTGATCTCGCCCTTCAATGAGCTGGATTCCGGCCGTGCCAAATGAAGTGAGCTGCGCGTTGAACTGCCACCGAGGCCGCCGTCTGATGACAATGCACGCGTCATCCGCCAAATTCGATTCTGGAACATCGATTCTGGTGTGGTTAACGACTTGAAGCAAAAATCTGCAGCAGGGGCAGCCAGAACGACTACACGCTTGAAACGATTCAACCGTTGCGGAAGCACCCTTCTTCGTGTCCCAGTTGTTCCACATACCGCTCTTGCATGGGCCATTTGATCTTAAGTCTGGCGCGAAGCTCATGGTGAAAGCGAACAAAAGAGAACGAGTCGTTCGATTCTAAATATTCTGGACTCTGGAACGGGCGTCGCTGGCAAGGATTTTGAGAGTGGGCAGTGATGGGGGTGAGCCTCGCTGTTGCCAACCGCCCTGTGAAAAAAACAAAAAAAAACAGCCGTAACCCTAACTTAGGGCTGGCGGGATGATTAAGAAAGTACCATGTACGAAGGTGGATTGACTGATAGTTAGGCTTTCCTTTCCACATTAGAACTCTAGTAGCAGAGGTACTGTTAATTCACATTACAGGAAAAGACTTGGTAGTCAGACATAGCGTTTTTAAAGATCTTGGAGATACCTCATCGGGTTCTGAAATGGGACCTGTCTGTGGTAGATATCATCTCGCGATAGCAGAGTATTACGCCCACATTCTATAGAATTATCAGAAACACAATTGAAATATCTCCAACGTCGTAGCCGTCGTCAGGCGATATCAGAAGAACTATATAGAGCGATTTCCAGGCAAATTAGGGCTAATTGAGGTCAATTTGTGTCTCTGATTGTCGACGTCTCTCTCTGTCTCTTCAAAAGTCTGCCAAAAATCTGGTGTGCTCACCGATCATCGCTACTCTCCGCCGACAGCCGCAGGCAGCTGCTCGCAGCAGCAGGTCTGAGTGTGACTAGGGTTGGGGTTTTCTATTAGCAGAAGAAAATGGGTGCAACTAAGCAACGGAGTCGCAAGACGAGGTGTCTCCTCAATGGGTGAAGAAGACTTAGATTGATAACTGTCTAAGTAGAGACTGTAATTCCAAATACATGATGGATTCTTGTCTATATTTTCGGGCTGTTCTTCAAGGACAATGGACCACGTATTTCCTGCGATCCAACGATCATGGATCCTGAATCACTCCAAAGTTGGTCACGAAACCCTCCAAAATTGGAGGGCTACGGGACCCCATAAATAGCAGTCCCTAGACCCCCGGGGGAGGTTTGGCCTAAACTCTGCCATCGTGCGCCCTTTGTCTCGCCAAGCGCCCTAATGTAGCCCTACCTAGGCCCACTTTTCCGCGGTTCCAGGCTCCGAGACAGAGCCCGATACCTCGGAGGAGGGACCGCCCGTTCCCCGCTTCCCGTTTACAGCTCCGTTTCGAATGAACGACAGCCAAGGCCCTCTCGCCCCCTCCGTAATTTCGAGACCCCCACCTTCCCAAAAACAGGGCGCAAGCACGATTCGAGCTTGTGACAGAAGGTCGCAAGACGAGCTGAGGCGGATCATCTAGACACACACGCTAACCAGCATGGCCAGCTTGACGTCGACGCTTCGGAACTAGGAGTGGTAGGAGGAGACCGAGAAGTTGAAGTGCAGGTGATGGAGACTCGCGGGACGAAATTCGGGCCGATTATCCCTCAACAATAACCGGTATGGCCAACCTGGCGTCGACGTACCGGAACCAAAGCCGGCGGGAGGAAGTGGAGGAAGTACATGCTAATAAACTTGAAATCGATATGAGGGCAGGTGAGGATCATTGTGTATACCGCTACCGTTGAGTCACGAAATTGGAGGTGTAGCTATCGAATATGCTGATCTAAGAATAAATGCATTGCCATCTTAGAGCTCGTCGGTTAGCATACTAAGCCAAAGACGATCTACATCTCCCGAAACCCTCAAACCAAGCCGCTACAAACTCCCTAGACTGAGCATCCTAGTACCATCTGAACGGTATCGTGACAAATCGTGGTGCGGACTTGAAGTCTCAAGCTGCCTTCCCATACTTCCCGGCTGCCTTTTTCGGTACTCTCTCGCCAATGCCCAACAACATAAGAACCCTAATAACAACCTGCGGCGCCGTCGAGGCAAGTACAATTGTATCCTTCGTTGTCCATTCCCCCACTGAAGCCCATGCCTGCCACCCGCCCACCGCCTGCGCAACGCTATGTGCGTAGAACGCATCGCTTAGCAGCATGCCTAGGCTGAGGAGCTTCCAGAGCCGGAGGTCGTCATACAGCCTCAGCACGACTAGCTCGATAAAGGCAAAATAGAGCCAGATTCCGACGTAGCCGGTGTAAAGGAACGTGGTGGCGGGGTCCAGTTTCACGGCGTCGCGCGTGAGAGTGGACAGATAGCTGGCCGGGACAAAGAAGGTTTGGACGGCACCGAGGATCGCTATGATGGGCTCGAATGTGGTGAGCGTGAACTGGTAGATCCAGGGTAGGGTTTCGCGTGCGGAGAGGGAGATTGCGCGACGTCCGCCCATTATGTATCGAGAAGACTGAGGCAGGTTCCCTGGGATTCTATTTTGATGTGTGTTGAGGCTTTGAAGGTGGCAATTGTCAGAAGTACTGTCTGGGGATGACTCAGATCATGAGCGGTCAAGAGATGACAAAAATCAGTCAATTCAGCGATTTCAGCGATGTCTATCTGACGAACTTCTTCAGGTATCAATTTGTGAGATAATGTAAAGCGATGGTATTGATTGTGACTGTCAGAACTAGGAAAGTGCTACAGAGAGGGCAGCTGAAACCTTTTGTAGAGTGGGATGATGACTAAGCTATGTGACAGCCGGCGTGTCAACTGACGCCACCTGTAGCACAATTTTCGTAGTCGTGACCCCGCTCTGGAAGTTGCTGCACCGCGCTTTGGAGTCGTGCATCAGCTCTATGCTGTGCTCAGCTGGCGACATTAGCTCCAGCTGTACCTTTGACAGAATTATATGAATCCCCAGCTCATCAGCGTCGACGAGGAATTCCAAGTAGCCCCACTGCAAAGGCTAACATAGCAGGGCACGAGCTCGACCTGAATTTGTTTGTAGATATTAGGAAACGGTTCCCCTATTAGGCCCGATATGTCCTCTCGAGCGTCGCCGACATGATCATTCCCCAGTCCTATCTGCACAGCGTGCATGGAATACCATCGCTTTGCGTCACCTCACAGGTTCAGGCCTGCCGAGAAACGCTCTCCTCCTCAAGACAAGGAATGTGGTTGTACCGGGCGTGGTCGACCTGGCAGTCATGACTAGTGAGTATGTTGCTGGAGAACGAAAACAGAGATTGTTGCCAGCGCTCCGCACATGTGGCCTCATATACCAAAGGGTAAGCGCCCGCCTACTAGCACTACTGTACGTACTATAGTCACGACACATGGGATTTTGACATCCTGCCTACCTAAACGATACCCGTGGCAATCACCGGTTCGCAAGGTCTATGCCACCGAGACAAAATGCCGTTACAATTTCCACGTACAAATGTCACAAGCAGTTACTTGAATGGCCGAGCCGGCACAAGCACAATCATCCAATCCACGGCTCTAATGTACAGTACCATGACTGCAGATGTGAATCGTCATAAATCTCGTACTATTGCCCGGCAGCAGCCTTCTTGGATTCACATAGAGACTGCACCAGGTGTTCATCTGTCAGCGATCGTCTTCATCGCTTCATTCCACAAGATACGAAGGGGTTTTTGATCATCTTCTTCACCGGACTGCTGCGACACGCCATCCTGCCTTCACGGCCAGGGCTCTCAGAAAATTCAACCCCGAAGCCACCACTCGGATCACGCCGACACACTGCATAGTCTTTCCCCCCAAGTGTGCCTGGATTTCCTTCGGGGCGTACCAGCCAAGTTACGCCCAGCTCACCGGAATCGTATCAGCCATCACTCGGCCTGATGGAAAGCTTGACGGGGCTTGCACTTGCCGACAGTGAAACCCGAGATCTAGCCAGTAACGGGTGTCCCGCCTTTGGCCCCTCCTCTGGAGGTATCCTTGTGGAACGTCCCACACTTTAGTCCCGTCAACATGGTAGGTGACGAAAAAGGTTGTGTTGCCGGCAAATTCACATGGGGTGTAGCGCGTCGAAATCGAAGACTTTGTCGAAGCTCGGAAGATTGGCAATCTGTCTCGCAGATCCCAGAATACCACCATCGATGAGGAAGCAGTCAAAGCCAGAGTTCCATCGCTGGAGATTGCGCAACCCAATACATTGAAAGGGTGTATCAACTCTAGAACAGCCTGAGGCGAAGCCATGTCCCATACGGTCACCGTTCCTGTTCTATTCGTGGAGTCATTCCCTGGTTGGTCCGTGATGGTGGAAAACACTACGTGATTGAGAACTGGGGCAATGAAGGTGATGCATTGGCTCTGCCGCTGAAGAATCCGCTTCGCTTGACGTTGGATACCTGGGTTGACAAGGAAAACGCTGGACCGCATGGTCACCAAAACATGTTGGGACTCTGGCGTGAACATGACTCGAAAATGAAAGTCAGGGGCTGAGCCGAGCGCATGAGTCTCTCCCGTGTCTTCCCGCCGCACGGCGTGGAGACCAGGAGCCCAGATTTGATTTTGGCGGTCTTGCTCCACCGGAATTGAAACCCTTCCAAGACTTTCCTTCGTGTCCATGTCAACAAATGACATGTAGGCTCGATAATCCTCTCCAAAGGCAAGAGTTTGCTCCCAGATTTGCAGCACGGCCAGTCGGCGACCGTTGGGAGAAAGATCAAAGACTTGCTTTGATAAACGGTAAGACTCGGCGAGGCCATCCGGCAGGGAGGGGACAATTGAGTGGACAGCCTTCCCCTTCAGGGTGTCCCACATAATGATGCGGCCATCGTTGACGAGCTCAAAGAGGAGCTTCTCTCCGGATGGGTGGAGTAACGCAGTGCCTGGGTTCATGTCGGGAACCGTATGGCAGGTTACCTCCTTACCACTGTCTGCATCCCAAATTTCGAGACGATCAGGCCTGGCGAGAGTAAAGAGTAGCCGGGAGTCGGACGATATTAGAATCCTGGGAAGCTGAGACAGCGACTGACCCACGTCGGTCACAGTCCGAGATGTCGTGGTTTGTGGGATACCACCATACGTCTTTTTTGCACTTGTTGACACCCTTCTGGAGGTCGCCTGATTTTGTGACGCTGTCTTGGACAATCGGCGGCCCGCGGTTGGCTGGGTCCTAGACCTCACTGTTTGTCCAGGCAAATTGCCATTGGTGTCCAACCCATTGTCGAGGTTCTTGTTAGGTTTTGCAAGACGACTTGGTCCCCCTACGTGAGTCTGAAGCAATCTGACTCGCATATTCTCTGGTCCTTCGCTTCCATAGGCCTCGGTTGAAGACGGAGGAGAAACAAATGCGTTCTTTGTCGTGAAAGTAAGCGATAGAGTGGATCGCTTCCTATCAAGTAACTTGTGAGTCGCTGAGCAGCCATTGAATGCACTGTGTATCGTGGGCCATAGATCTGATTCTGTAGCTGTAACGGGATTGAAGCTATCAATGGTTGAGTATGCTGGTGGCGGGGACGAAAGTGGTGCCTGCTCTGGAGCCGCAGCCAGCCCCGATGGCGCCCGTTGAATGTAAGAGTCATTTGATACACGGGCCGGATTCCGCCAGCTGCCGCTTCGTGGCCGAATTCCTACGGAACTAGTGTCGCCTTGGATAGGCCATATGGGAGAACTTGGCTGGGAATACCCCGCAGAGGGCCGTCGTCCAGGCCGTTCAGTTGATGCTTCCAGGCCAGGTGCAGGGTTGGAGCTCGCACTCGTTCTACTAGGAAGAGGACTGAGTGGGTCAAGGAGTGTAGGGTTTGCGTTGGCCATGGGTGAGAATGAACGTATGGAGGAGTTTTCCTGGGTAATTGGCGGTGATCGAGCAGGTGACTGAGGAAGAGCGACCGGTCGCCGGCTTATGGATCTAAATGGTATCAGGAATACTGCGCGTAATTCGCAAAGAGATAAAATAAGGTAAAGAATTTGCTTGGCCGTACCTCTGTGCTGCAAGACTACCAACAACAGGAGGAGAAGGCGGTGGCCGGTGTTGTGGTCGGTGTTGTGGCTGCTGTTGTAGCTGGTTTTGTGGCATGAAGCCGCGCGGTGTTTGCTGCTGTACAGCAGATTGTTGGGCTTCCGGACCTGGTTGAGACACCGTAGAGCGGTCGGGACTATCGTCACGGCCCTGAACCCAAGCATTTTCCATCGCTGCCCGTGACGTAATGCGTTCTTCTGGTCGTTGCTGGAGGCATGTTTTGGCCAATCTCCTCGCTCCTTTAGTTGCGCCAGCATTTCGGAGTGTGTGGCCGATGCCTCTTCGAATAATCTGCTGACTATGTCCGGTGTCTGGGAAGGTGCCAGTTCGGACAAGAAGCTGGAAAAGAACCACGCCCAGGGACCACATATCCGCCGCCTTGTAGTTAAAATCAATGGTCGTCTCTCTGCCAAGGCCATACCGTTCGAGCTCGGGCGCGGCATACCCCTCTGTTCCAACAACTGTCGACACATCCCTGTTGGCCGCAAGTCGTTTACTGATGCCAAAGTCGCCAATCTTGACCCACCACCGATTGTGGGGCGGTTGGGCTTTCACGAGAATGTTCTAACGCCAATACAAGTGTTAGGCAACGGTGCTTTCAGCGAGCATTTTCTTATCGCTGATCCAGGACTGCGGGCGACCCGGCGCTTACCGATGGTTTCAAGTCTCGGTGCGCAAATCCCTCGTCATGCATGTAGCGTAGTCCTTCCAGCAGCTGACGGGTTATTTCGCGAACCTCCGAGTCGGGTATTAGCCACCTTCTATCAAAGATGTATCGGTGCAAGTCGCCGAGCGGGAAATATTCGAGGTCGATATAGAGCCACGGGGACTTTTCGAACCAGCCTCGAGCTACGACGAAGCACCTTTGGTACTGCAAGGAACGGCAATTACTGTCAAAAATTGTTCGTCTTAAAAGCAAAATAATTACACTGAAGCTCACCTTCTTCTGTGAAAACTTCATTATTGCCTCCAGTTCGCGCGTGTACTCTTCACGGTTGACCCGGGCAGTTCCTCGCCGGTGACGGATCGTGACCAAGATTTGCTTCACGGCTCTCATTTTTGGCTGCTGTCTCGGCGTTCCTTGCAGTTGCTCACGCCACACCTGGCCAGATGCGCCGGACCCGAGCGCATTTGGATCCCGGATCCAGATTTCGCGCCGTCGAACTTCGCGTTGGCTCGGGTGCCATCCTTCCTCGACGAATTCGTGGATTGTTTGTCGGTCGTCACAAGATAGGGTCACAAACTCACT
>Ga0247774_1001961_pt1 | contig 10306 bp, 18 predicted proteins | sample UWRJL001104B6_FD_179933 | JGI IMG/M metagenome (GOLD analysis project Ga0247774, IMG submission 179933) | Plant litter microbial communities from Arlington Agricultural Research Station in Wisconsin, United States - UWRJ-L001-104B-6 | ecosystem: Environmental > Terrestrial > Plant litter >... | reverse complement strand
GACTGCGGGCGTTGCGTCGTGGGATAGCTTGCGGTACGGAATTTCCCTTCTCGGGTTTTTCTTGCCGGGGCGTTGGCCTTGGGTGCCTGGTATTCTGACAAGCGACAAGACGGCACTGCCGTCACGGTGCTCGGGACAGACGACGATTGTACCGTGCGAGGCGAGCGACCCGGCAATGTGGGAGTAGGCATTGCGGTTGCCGCCGAGGCCGTGGGAAAAGAGGATCGTCGGCCATCGTTCGCCTGGTGTCTTGGGTGTTTCGACGCCGGCGTTTTTGATGACCGGAATCGACGTGAAGTGTAGGTGTCGCGGTAGGAACCTAGACCGGGTAGGCCCGTGTTAGAAGGCTAAAGGTACGGGACCGTCCCTGGCTCTGGCGCCGGCCGACGGCGGGGAAGGCGGCGAAGGAAGACGTACGAAAGAAACTCTGCCAGGACCGGACCGGCACCCATGAACTTGGTATACCCCGACACATGCTGCCTCTGCGGTTTCGGCAGCCACGGCACGCGACTGCCCGTCGACGTCGGTTCGGCTGGGTAGAAGATGCGGAATTGAATTGTGTCGATGTCGGTTGCCTCGTCGGGTCGCTGGCTCGGCGAATCCAGATCTGCTGCTGCTATCTCGACATCGACGGTTCCGACTTTGTAGGGACCCGAGTAATCCGGAAACCTTGGGACCGGACTCAGCCGGGAGATGTACGACGTCATGTAGACGAATACTGGAGGGTGAAGTGTTCAGCAGGGGGCGGTACTTGGGGCGGTAAGCTCTGGGGTTCAAAGTCGTGACAGAGGAGGGGGACTAGGACGATGGAGGCAATGGCGGATGGATGAGCATCTAGAGATTCTTAAGAAAAGGCGAGGAAAAAGTTGAGTTGGCCAAGTGGTCTCGTGCTTTGGAACGCAGCACGGGGAACTTGCGGCTTGCCGAGGATGCCCCACGCAACACGGCATTGGTGATCAATTCCACCCATCTCGGGATTGTTGCCATCGAATGTCTTTTTGTCGCACTTTTTCCGGGTGGAGCCTGGAAGGCAAGCCGGATCGGGCCAATCAACGTCCATCGTTGGCATTCGTTCTACCATAGTACGTCTTTCCGTCGTGGCAGCACCTCGGCTTGTGCTCCGACTTGTGCTCCAACTGACGGCAAAGTCATTCTGAGCGCGGCGGGGCCGGTATCGGATGGATACTTTTGAGCCAGAAGAGGGAGCTGTTCTAGTGTGACGTCAAGCTGACCCACCTGTCGTAAAGTGGCGTGAACACCGCTGGTTAGCCCGGCTTGGCCTAGCGGGAAATGGGAACGTTCTCGAACTTTGTACCGTAACCCCAAGCGGTAGGCTCGTTCCGTTCACGACCGGTTGCGCCGTCTGAGCTGTGCAGGCTGCCTTGTAGACTTGCAGAGGTGCTAACTCGAGCATCGGCAGGAAAGGGAATAAACACCGGCGCCGTGCATCGACCCGCTGTGCGATCAGGTGGGCCTCGAGTCAACATTGCTTCACTGCTCAGTTGACAAAAGCACCCATGGCGCTGGGCACTCTTCCGACCGAGCTCTACGAAGGAATCTTGTGCGCGGTATGCTGCATCAAACGCCTCCCAAACTTCGGCCTGGTCCTGTCTAACCTGGCAGCCTTGTAGCTGCGGCCAGTTGATCTCGCCCGACTCAGCCGGGTCTCGAGGAGATTGCATGCTGTTGTCAAGCAAGCTCTGTGGAGCCATGTCTGCTTCCTCTCGCAGGATGGAACATATGTAGGCGCATCGAACTCGAGCAAAGTCAACAGCGACGGACGGCTCCCACGTCCCGGCTTCGGTAGCGATGGCTTCGTCCATTGTAAGGGAATTACCATTGCATCGCCTCGGCCTCATTGGACCGCATCGCAAGAATCCCTCGGCTCTTGCCCCTCCTGTTCATCCTCGCACGGTGATCGCGGCGCCGGCGATGCTCCGTACACTGTCCACGGCCAGCTCCGGCGGCTACGGCCCGACTCGCTTCACAGTTTTTCGTAGGCTGGTCTTTCTCTCTCTTCTCTTTCTCTCTCTTCTCTTTCTCTCTCTTCTCTTTCTCTCTCTTCTCTTTCTCTCTCTTCTCTTTCTCTCTCTTCTCTATCCCTCGCCCGTCCTCTCGTGCCCCTGAGCCTCTGCTCATGGTTAAACCTAGGTGGCTTCTGGGCGTCTGCATCCCCGCAAACATACTCGGGTCCGCCGGCGCTCTCGCTCTGCAGCGAACGATAGAAGATATGACGCTTGTTACCGGATACGATCGTCTCGGAATCCGCTGTCTGGCTCGCAATATCGATCTCTCCCCCTTTTCGAACCTTCGGAAACTGTCGTGGATCGGTGTGCATTCTGTGCAGCTCGCTATTCTCAAGCGGACGCTTGCTGCCGTGTCCGACCAGCTGACCCACCTGGAACTCGACTTTCTCAGCCAAGGTTCGGACTCTATCCGCTGGGCTCCAGCCTCCGACCCGCTCGGTCCATCCCTAGTCTGGGAGGAAGGATCAACGCTAGATGAGTCGTTGTTGTCGCAGCCGTCGTCGGCGGCGGCGGCCCCGCGGGAAGGCCAAGCGGAAAGCATCCTCCCAAACCTCGTCAGCCTGTCGTTGACAAACACAACCATCACGTCGAATGGCATTGCAGATAGGCTGAATTTGGCAAAGTTGGAGTCGCTGAAACTGCGCCGCTGTCCCGGCTGGCACTATATGCTGCAAGATCGCGAACGGAAGTCGTTTCTGAAGTTGAGGTGCTTTGAACTCCATCAGTTTCAGCTACACGACCGTCAGGAGGCAGGAGGCCAGGGCACCTCGTTCACTCTATCCAATCAACTAGAGCGACTTGGGTCATTGTGCCCTGATTTGACCGACGTCACGGTATACGCCGTCACGCCCCCCGCGAGAAACACGACCGGCACGCCGAACGGTGAATCTGCGAGCCGTCGGATCGAACTGGGCTTACCTTGGGAATGCATGAATACCGTTCTCTCACCCTTGGCGACGTGGAAGCTCCCGGCCCCCGGCCTGAGGCGGTTGGTTTGCCATGTGCAGCCTACGGATGGATTCCATGAAATTCATAATGTTCGACGTGGCGATGGCGTCTCATCTGAGGAGCTTATTGGAGCCATGTTTCCCGACATGAAGCTGGATTTTTTCGGGGTCCTAGCCCCATTGAAAGTTTTGGTGCGTGAGATGCCAAGCAGAGCAACGTGCAACGGTTGGCCAGTCGATATGGATTCTTCGCCTGGCGAACGCGGCTAATGAACAACCAATCTAGGCAGGTCTATTCAGGGCTACCGGTCCTAGCGGACGGTGGTCCAGGCTCCGCGTGCTTCACATAAGACAAGATCACGACGACGGTCGAACCCGACTTGGAGGCGGAAATTGGGCCACGGGCTTTGGTGTCCGCGACTTTTTCTCTCCCTCGAAACCTGCTTCTCCTAACGATATCGACCTTGAGCGAATGCTAACTCCTGAATTCTACGAGTTGGCCAAGTCCCTCTTTTCCGACGACGGCATGTCTTCCCTGCGCGTGCTGGCGTTTGGCGACTTTGCTAGCCTGGATCCCGCCGGGCGCCTCGTGCTTTGCAGAGCAGGCGCAGGTTTTCGGCTGCTCCGTGAAGACGACGGAGAGGCTTTGAGTACTTTGGAGGTCTACGCGGATTCCTTGCTTGCAGGCCCAGACTATTCCAAACCCTTCCTGCGCACTGGCGGTGCGTCCATGAGCAGAAGCGTCTGGCGCAAGAACCTCGTCGCGCGGATAGCACGAGAATCCGCATGCCGTGGCCCAACGATTCCGGGATCATTGCTTGAAGAGCAGGAAACGTAGAGATGATTTCGGGTTCAAAATCCGCTCCGTTAGCAGCGCAAACAGCAAAATAGGTGCTGTAACCTCACCCGACATTCACCCTCCCGAGCCACCTTTTACTCACCCAATTGATGCTTGAGTCGACCACGGGACGCCGGTCGTCAGGATGTGCTCGCAGAGATTTGGCGAGGGTTTCCATGTTGAAGGAACTAGGGACGCCTTGCACCCTCTACATGTGGTGTCGCATTGTTGGGTTATTAGTAAGCGATGCGACCGTAGGCTGCAATGGAGCAGAATACGGGAGAAATGGGCAAGTCGTGACAAGGCTGTCAATCTATAGCTGCATGCCGACTTCTAATTCCTCCATATTTCGTCACATGCGCAGCGGTGCGCCCAACCTTGTCCCAGTTTCTGGCACAAGGCGGAGTTCCTCTTCCTCATATGTACCGGGTACATCTCTTCCCAAACATGTGTCTGCACACTCCACATCAATACAGTTTTTTTATCACTATGCTACCTGCATCGTTCAAGTCTCCATTTCGGAAGCACGAGATCTGAGCCAGTCTCGGAAACGCCGCAACCAAACTGCAGCTTTGCTGCAAACTTATCATATTTCTGTTAAGCTCTGCGTCTCGCGCAGACGAGAGGCGTACGTCCATAGCAGCGGATCGAACCGCTTTTGGACGACAACCGCTAAACTCAGCCGAAACAGGCTGCCAAGCCACCTGTATATACCCAGAGATTTCTCGTCGCGGAGGCAGTACGCTGCGTACGCGTAGTAGTACGTGGTGGCGATGACCGGCTGCGAGTCTTGTAGATCGCGGTCGTTTACGTCTAGCCAGACCGTTTGAAACAAATTTTGAAGGGGAGACGCGACATTTAGGTGCTTCCAGTACCAGTACTTGAAGTAGTGAGACCACATATGGCAGATCATGGCGTTCTCATCTCCAAACAAGGTCGCCATGGTCCGGATGATCCTGTCGAAGCCGATGCGGGGCGTGTCGGCGGAATCTTCCATTGGTATCCCTAGCAAACGGCGTCAGCGTCGTCGAGCAACGGGACCTGCCGAATTTCTCGCTAAAAATTCGAGTCATGCTGAAACCTGACTCGACCGCCAGTGACCAAGATTCTCGGCGCTTGGAGCAGGTGCGCCAAAACTTGACCATCATAGACAGATCCAAGCATTTAGTTGCCTCTCAGAGCAGCCCTAGGTATTCATACAAACTGGCAGCTCCTTTCCATGAAGTCCAGACTTGAATAGCGCGAATGCCCCGTAGATGCGGTCGGCCAGAAGTTACCAGAGGTCCTAACAGAGCCGCCGCCTTCAGGGTTAACGAAGTTGAAGGAGTTGACTGTCCAGAAGCTACCTTTTACGTCGAACAGCTCGTACACGCGTCGATCGGTGCTGTAGAGAATTGTCTCTTGATTTCTGTACCTCTTGAACAAAGCCGGGGTAGATCGTCCCTCTTGAGACCAGTCTTGATCTTTCGGACTCCCTCGATCCAGAAACCGTGTTGTCCAAAGCTTTTTCCTGAATATTTCTACAGAAACAGGTTAGAACAGCATTGGTGTGATTGATCCTTGGCTTCCTCCATAATTCCAGACCAGCCACTCGGCCAAATGGAAAAACAACGGGCAAGGCGCTCTGGATTGAAGCGATACACTCGCTATGTGATGTCTCTTAACAATCTGAGCGGCAAGGCTGTCTAGACATAGAGCCCATGGATCGTTGGCTCCATCACAGTCCATTCCGCCTCGGAGTGTGGGAATGAAGGACCGGGAAGAGTTTGGACCCGGCGACGGCGTGTGCTGCCCGAAGCAGGCATACGTATCCTAGCCCGCGTTCCCGAAGAAGAGACAGAAGGGCCAAGTCTTAGACAAAGTTCGCACTACGTACGGCCACCTGCAGAGCGCTCAACCTCACGCTGGCCAACCTACTAGACATTCACCACGCAGCCCTGAGCTCGCCATCAGACCAGAGCCACCATGCCCGCCATCAGGTCACAGAACGGGTCCGTCAGAAGCTTCTCTCGGAGAAACAGGAACCAAGCGCAATGCTAAGAGCAAACCATATTTAGGTCCCAACGAAATGATCTGACTACGTACTGCCAAACTTGCCTACCCACCTCACCAATCTCTACGGCGAACACGTAGACTTCGCATCGGCCATACGCGTAGGGGCCGTCACCCAGACTGTCACCGCTAACTCCAAGAACCGGCCGACCCGACAACCAATACGAGGTCATGGATGGTCTCCTTACTCAGAGAAGTCCTGGTTTTCACAGCAATTGGAGCAGATATCCCCTCCCGACCTATCCCGAAGAAATCGTCCATAACTCGACACGACCCAGAATTCCACACGTGACGCCGCTGTGGTAGACTTCCCCGTTACGCCAAATTCGGCAGACCTGACGACGACCAGCAGGCAACACCCTTGTACGAAGCCTGCGCAGTGAGCAAACTGCCCAAGCCGTGTCACTCCAGACGAGCACCACTCATCAAAAGCGCCAGAAACGCCGCTCTCCTAGCGGCCTCGATCTCTTCGTTTGCCTGCTGCTGCTGGCGCCGGCGCACCTGCTCCTGCTGCTGCCGTTGTTGCGCAGCCCTAAGCAATTCTTGCATCTGCTCCTGGCGCTTCTGCTCCTCATACGCCTTAATGGACCTGTTGAGGGCCAGCAGGATCTGTTCCTTCCGCGTTTCGTCCTCGCGGTCCCGGAGGCGCTGTTTCAGGAGGGCCACGAGGCGCTGCTTCTCTGCTTCGTCTTGGAGCTCCTGGACGATGTGGCGGAAGAGCTCGGTGTACTGCTCTGGCGTGAGCTCTTCGTCGTCGTCGTCATCGTCGTTGCTGTTGGCAGCCGTCCCGGCGGCGGGAGTGGCGCCGACTTGCTTGGCGGACCCAACTTGCTGAGGGGTGTTGTTGGGGAGGGGACGGGTGATGGGCTCGTTGTGGTTGAGAACGTCAAATAGACTTGATTGAGGACGATGTGTTAGTCACGTTTAGTCCAGGCTTGTCTGATCTACCAAAATTCATGACTGGGGTTCTGAAGAATGAGGAACGAGGTGAGGGAGACAGGAATGGTGACTTACCGAACTTCATCAACGTAGACTTGGACAACGGCATCGGGGTCCGTGGCCGAGAACTCTGGCACTGCAGACCACTGCAGCACCAGCCCGACGTCCATATATGAGTTTACATCATCCGCTACCATGTGCACCAAGCTGTTAAAGGTGACACGGTATATCATATCCCCCTTCGGAATCGGGAACGTCTTGGAGACGGCGCCTCGGATCAAGCGATCCGGGAGCGTCACGGCTTGCGTGAGAGAAGGATGGATCGTGTCCTCGGCGTATTGGCCGCGACGGAAGTCTCTCTGGTTGGCCGCGGCCCCAAGAGAAACTCTCATAAAGCCGGCACCCCGATCACGGATTACGTCTAGCGCCTGTTTGCCGCATTGGGGGTAATACTCGAATTTGAGCTTTATCTCGGCAATATAGTGCCCAGGCTTTAAGTCGAGCAGGAACCGCGCGTGCGAGTTGTTAGCGAAGAGCCGCAGATATTTGACTGTCTTAGAAGCCTCGGTATTTGGGTCTCTGATCTCGGAGCTATCCCAGGCTCGCCGCGCAGGATTCGCTTGATTGCTGATCTGGGGGTTCACCTCTTCGGACGCCTGGTTGAGATCTTCAGGGGAGATAACCCGCGTCCTTTTGATGATGCAGACTTTGTGATCGACCTTGTGTTCCTTGTTGGACTTCCCAGATTGGTAGCACGAGAGGCAGAGATCATAGTCGCTGCAAACGTTGCACTTGACCCGCACATCGGATAGCTTGATGGGTTTCTGCGTGCCGGGAGTCGTGCAACCAATAATATCGCATAACACCCCTGGTTGACCCTCATCTTTCTCATCTTCATCGTCGGAGTCGATCTCGACTATACGGCCACCAAGCACTGATGAAGGCGGCATGAAGGTTGAGGGGAAAGGCGAGCTTGTGGCATTGCTGCTGGCGCTTGCAGAGCTGGTCGACCTACTACCTTGCGACGATACGTAATCTCCTCGAAGATCAACCCTAGAGTGTTGGGAGCTAAAGGAGCTGTAGGATGATCGCTGTCGGTCTCCAATGGTCGATCCAGAGGTTGAAGGTTGAGGTCTTGGCTGGTACGGCGACTGAGGCGGATTGCTGTAGGGGAGAGGAGAATTGAAGCTTGGCTGGGATGGCGGATCTGCTTGTCGGAAAGTACTGGATTGCGATTGGGATTCTCCGGGACGCGGTTGAGGCGGAGAAGGTGAGCTCTCATAGGTCTGTCTCGTCTCTGCATATCCCATTGACCGCATCGACTGCGTCTGTGACTGCGGGGGTTGGGGCATTTGCGGAGGGATCTGCGTGCGTTGGCGAGTGGCTGTTATCTGGTAAGCAAGTATACGACGAGAAACGCAAAGAGCTATGAGCAAAGGGGCCTAACACGTGCTCACTGCCAATGACAGAAGCTCGCAGATGCTGCTTAGAACTGGTACCCAGTTTGGGTCGTTGCCATTACGGAACCGAACCATGCTCTTATGGTTGGCATTCAGGCCGAAGGCTTTGTCTTCATTTTGTATATGAAGAATTGCGGATTGTCGGTTCACGACCTGCTCACCGTATCGTCAGGAAAAAGTGCTCGAGTTGTACGTAAAGGCAGGTCCAACGACTCCCCCTTTACCACCCTAACAGCAACAACGCAACCGAGATTGGAAACGGAAACGGAAATTGGAGACGCCTAGTTCTTACCAAAGTTGTGCCACTCATGGGGGTGAGCTCGTGAAACGTATGGATCTTGATGTCAGAACAGACATTGACAAATTGTCCGGCCAAGACGAAGAGGTTATCACTGTTTCTCTTCAACGTTCGAAGAACGCCCGGATTGACAAGCCTAACCGTCGGCATCGCGGATGATACGATGGTGGCGGCGATGTTCCCCAACGTGGCTACCCCCGATCCTGAATGGGGAGTGCCGAGGAACACAATACCGACAGTATTGGTACCGATTGCCTGGAACCGGTTGTTGATCTTTGCGTCGACGAGAGCCTGTTTTACTAGGATGCCGCCGAGGGAATGGCAGACCCAGATGATTTTCTTGTCCTGTTCAAACCATAATTCGAGTTAGCATGAACTACCACGCCTCTGTGGCTGCTATGCGTCTATGTATGGGAATGAAGAATGAATACCTCGTGGCCCCTCCGAATGTCCCTCACGCTCGAGAGAAGATTCTCTGCATGGCCTCGCAGGTCAAAGTCATGCATCCATACACTCGCTGGGTATCCGTATGACCAGATCCTAGCACTCTGTCGTCGAAAGTGCCTCACAAGAGAGCTTGGAAGAAGCTCCTCTGGCCATATGACCTCCGTGTCCGGGTGCTTCCATGTTTTCGCCGCACCACCGTGGAGTCCGTGGACGCAAATAATGCTGTGCAGAAAGCACTATTAGTCGAGTCCCCGCCCTAGGATTTGTTGGAGACTTACTCGCAACACGTGCTAGAAAGATCGTCGCCGTAGTTGACTAGAAAGATGCCCGGACTATCCTCCCGCGTGAACCGTACGTAACTCGCAGCCTGGTCCAATATCAGTCTCGATTTCGGGTGGATAGCATAATTTGAGTATGGGCTTCTACCATTGTTAGAAATATGAGAGCAACCGTGCAATTTCACCATCCGATCCTGTCTTCGTCAGAACAAGAATCGCATCAGTTCGGTCGGTATTCCGAGATTGGGGACCGGCAAGCATGCGCCGGGCGGATCGACTCGGGACATGAAGTATCTGGTGCCCAGCCTTGCGTCCTTGAGGGAGAAATCACTTGCAGTTTCGAAGGAAAAATGATATAAATCCATTCGATGATTCTTTCGTCCGACTCACGCCGCGAGACAAAAACTTGGAGAAGAGGGATTTAGGTTGGAGCGACAGCTTTGCGCCAGAAAGAGGGGCTCAATGAAGGAGGGGGTGTTCTCTACCTCGAGTTTTGAAACGTGGCGTCGCTAAATACGTGTCTGGCGACATAGGCAGAGACTGGGTGTGTGAGCGACTTATTGAGCCTGGCTCTGCCGCTGCTGTGAACGCGTCATGCGGCACAAATGTCTCGCCCAACCATGTGTATCGCTTAGAATCACTCTTCAAGCCAGAAATTCCTATTTGAACAAAGCTTACCGCATAGTATTCAATTCATAGTAGCGTTGTTGCGAGGTGGACGGGATGAGCGGTGAAGTGCAGACCGCCCGCAGCCTTGCGACCACCGAGGCCGTGAGTACCATTGGAAACGCTTCCATTGCGCCCAAGACCGATTTAGTAAAGCTTTGATGTATAATTAGGGGGGAAATTCGTACTTGCCCCTATCTGATGCGCAGGCGGCACCGCGTGGGGTTTCGGATGGACGAGTGACCAATCTGACTTCCCGTTGGGAGTGCTTGATTACTCAATAGTGGCTACCAAGCATAGATTTTGGGTATCATACAGCCTGGCGCCTCGACTCTCTCTCTCGGACTAATTTCT
>Ga0247774_1001959_pt1 | contig 10315 bp, 7 predicted proteins | sample UWRJL001104B6_FD_179933 | JGI IMG/M metagenome (GOLD analysis project Ga0247774, IMG submission 179933) | Plant litter microbial communities from Arlington Agricultural Research Station in Wisconsin, United States - UWRJ-L001-104B-6 | ecosystem: Environmental > Terrestrial > Plant litter >... | reverse complement strand
ATCAAATTCTGACGTCCAGCAGTGGCTTGTGAACCTGAGGACCCGCCATCTCGATGCGCCAATGAGCACGACCGACAGTCTATCTCACAACGCAATTGTCGGCGAATCGTCTAGTTCCGTTGCGGCGGTGCAGACAACCAGCGACATGATGATCGAATTCGATCCAAACCTCCAAGGCCTTGATATCGAGGTGGATGAAGGCTTCATCAACGAAAATGGAGCTGCCAGAAGCGGCATGGATGAGTTTGCCGCCGCTGCACTCGCTAAAGTGAAGGCCAGAACATGGAAACGCTCGCTTCAAATGAACTGCCGGCCTTCGTCAGCCGACGCCAAGTTGAAATGTCACAAGCTGGTCAGACGGCCAGCCCGTATGAGGAGGAGGAAGGAGATCCGTATTGAACGTCAGCCGGCTTCATTATCGACAACCGATCCTAGCCCGAACCCATCTGCCCAGGCCGCGGTACTCCCGACATGGCAGTCACCCCCCCCTCCCTCGTACATTCCATAATACGTTACCCAAACCGTGGTGTCATCCAGATGTCATCACATGTACATAAGTCGACTCTCGAATTCGACACGATGCGTTACGCACAAGAAAACAGACCATAACTCAGGTTTTATTCGAACAATTATCCGTTTACCGATTCTTAGTTATTTGTTTCTTTATTCCTCATCTCGAGGCACATTTTTTTCTCGTTCTTCACTCATCACGGCATAACGAGGCAAAGCATATTACACGCAAGAGCGCTCGAGGGTTGCGCCTCCTAGCATTCAGGCGTTTACGGCGATTCGGCACACGCCATGTCTTTTATTTTTTATTTTTTCGATCTTTCGTTGACTGGGGCAGGACAAGGGATATGGATATACCATTGAATGGACGGATGCGTTGGAGGGTTCTTTAGAAGAAGAAAAAATGATTGGCAAATTCTGGTTCTTTTTGTTACATCCAGCACGCCGCTGGGAAAAGAAAGGCACGCGAGGCTTTGTATGGGATAAAGCCTTATATAGAAGGGTGTTTGCATATCATTGGGCTGGATGGACGATCGCAAGGTCTGGTTTTATCCACGCGATGAGGATGAGGTTGTCGTTGGGGCTGGATGGACGCAGCGGAGTTGGAAGCGCGACCGGGTTTTGATTATTGACGCACGACCAGGTGACGCCTACATGGAGCGTAGCTTCGAATGAATGAAGAAAGGGAACGTTCAACAGCTCGTCTCATTTGACCCCGTCTTTCATTTTTCTCCTTTATTCGCGTCGCGACGTTCGATAAAATTTAGCCATCTGTCGTCGGCGGTCACATCAAATGGTGACGGATCAATCTAGAAAAAACTCGTTCGACTCCCGGAGCCACGGCTCTGGAGCAACAACCCGACACACGCGGTTCCCAGATCCACAACTCGAGAGATTAACTTGTGTCGGGCGGTGTGCTCCACTTATCCAAACTGACGGGACACACGCCCCAAGGCCGCCTCTCAATGAGACTCTGCCAGCCATTTGTGCGCTGCGAAAAGTTTCGCGGGGCTGCCGTCATCTACACTCAGCCAGAGCGTCGGGACCGGCTAATAAAACTGGCCCAGCTGCCGAGTTTTGCCAATGAATCCAATGTGAGGTGATTTAAAAAGGTGACGAGAACCACTGTGTCGGGATGTAGTTTTTGAGTTTCGAACCAAAACCCCCCCTTTTTTTCCCGATCACGAATGCGGAGTTGACTCCATCAGTCGTTGATTTTTGGTCAGGGGCTCCAATTTCGATCGTTGGGAGACCTCTGATTCCGACAGGCGACAGTAGGCCCAGTACACACTAATGGGAGAAAACTGTTTTGAATTCCTCCCTCCCCCCCCCCTTTTTTTTCTTAAAAAAAAAAAAGCTCGGTGGCGGCAGCTGCTGGTCTGGACTGCATGGGATGGATGCTATCACATTATTTGCATGGGAATGAGCAGAAATGAAATGATCGAATGAATGGATGCGTGACGTCTGCAGAAGTGATGCAGCCATCGAGCACTACTGTAGCATTTTGAAGGGCAAAAGCGAGGCTTTGGTAGAGAGAGCGGAGCAGAGACGTTTTGCGTGTCTCGTAGGACAGCAATGGCTCGAGGACAAAGTCTTGGTCGGGCTCTAATCCGATAGGTATGGGGTGAAAATAAATATCCATTCTTCCGCTGCTTGCGCAGAATCGGATCTTCTCTCTTTCCTTTACGTCTCCGCTGTCTGATTTGGGTTCGGTGATGATGTGTTGCCAAGATGAGAGCCTCTGACAGGGCTGATATTAGGCGATCGACTTGCAGGGCTGACAATAGTGATAAAGCTCCGTCGCATGCAGCCCACGCCTGTTTTTCTACTCTTTTGGTGGCCCAATCTAGTTCGGTAGTATTATTACGGAGAAGCTGAACTTTGATCGGCTTTTTTACTCGCTTAACTTTCCTCGATTCTTCCACCAAGCTTATTATTAGGAGACCAAGTTGGCATCCGATCTGCATCCTAGGAAGTGCATCGACCAAACTTGCATCTACTTTGTATCTTGAACGGGTCCTCAAGCTTTCCATCCGAGATTCTCCCCCCAGAGTAGTAAACATCAAGCCAGCAAGCTTTGTTTCCTTTCGGGCTTTGGCCTAAATACCTCAGCGATTCGTCGTGAAAACCGAGGTCGATTTTATTTCAACAAGCTGTCCCCAAGTTTCTGTCCAAGCTCCTCCGCCTAGAGTAGCAGTGAACGTTCCACCCATAAATAATAGGCTCGTTTTCTTGGTCCATGTAGTTTGAGTTGGGTGAACAACACTTATTCAGACAATGAATCTTCTGCCTCTTATGAATTCCTCCATTCACCTCGGCTTTTGCTTAATTTCCTTTAGAGCATCAGCGTATCAAAGCTCAATCTCCAGACACTCTTGTCAGAGATGGAGTAAGCCTTCGACTAGCAGCTTATTTCCCATGGCTAGCCCCGGGGATTAGGAATGGCATTTCAACAATGCCTATACCTATTGAGTGTTCTAGTTTCCCATGCTCCGCTTTCGTTTCCCTCCTTTGATCTACACCTTTATAGATGCTTTCATAAAGTTTCATCCAAGCTTGGAACCCCTAAAGACCTTTCTTCGTCCACCAAGGCTTCCTCTCAAAGCGTCCTCTTTGGGAGGAAGTAGGCATCGCGTCACTGGGTCTATTTCCCAAAGCGGGCCTAAGCGATTGCGCAGCATTCGGGGTTTGCTCTCACAATGGGATATTTTCCTGCCATTTCGATTCTGCCCCCAAATTCATCGATTCTCCAATCGGGATGTTCCTTCGGGTTCTGGCGAGGTGCCTTGAGCTAAAAACATAGCTCCGTGGCACTGCGCAGGAACCCTCTCTTGTCAGATGCCGAGCCGATTTCTGTGTCGTTCCTGTGTCGTTCATCGCGTGGGTTTGCGAGATATCGGTTTACGAATCCCGTAGTGCAGTGAAGTAACAGCGGATAAGGTCCCCGAAGGCACGCTAAATAAGCAGTCCCCGCGTCCCGATACCAGTGTGGTCGGCGATCGCTCATGGCGGCACACCGATAGCTCCCCGGCACGGCGGGATGGTGAACCGGTCAGCGAATACTACGGAAACCAATGCGACTCTATCAGATAGGGCGGAGGATCGCTAAGCTAAGATGGGAATGGGGTTTCATTGTGCGATACCCTTCAATGTCGGCGGCTAGATTCCGTACCAAGATTCTGCCTTCGCCCCGCCAAAAGACGAAAGGGACGGCGATGTTTCTTGCACAGACCGCCCGGGCCGCTGCTGACTGCGATGGTGGGTTGCACGGCAGCAAAATTGAATGGGCAGGTAGCAAAATCATTAGAAATGAACATCGCAGACGGCATTCAATGTACAAATCGCCCTTCCGGCCTCGATCGGAAACAAAGAATAGGGTATCTCGCACTGAGCCAGCTGGAAGCTGCAGCCAAGGCAGAGAAAGGGCAGGCAATACTTGAAACACTCACAGCCTCCTCTAAAGAAGTCGAGAGGGATCGATTTGGACCTGAGGCAAGAGGCTTGCAGCTCGGGCCACGGCATTGGATTCCTGAAAGATATCACGAGGCTAGATTTGGATAAGGCCAAGGTGGTCCGACGACGACATTTGTCCGGCATTTTGGGGGGTTGAGTTGGGCCTTTTGAGCAATTTCGACATAGAGCACGAGATACGATGGTGCAGATGCTTCATCAAACTCTCGTCATCACCAACAATTTGTACCAACGATGTAGGAATACTGCCCGAAGTGACGAGGAATGGGGGGGAAAGTGGTTGATTTCATCATTTTTACAGTCACGTTTCTTCCACTCCTCACCGTAGGTTGTCTCAAGTCACCAAGGGAGAGGCAGAAAGAAGAGGGTAGGAACGGTCAAGCCGCCAGAAGGCTTGACCATCATGTTTCCATTAGCTGCTTGGGTTTTCCACTGCTTGGACCGTTGCTTGAGTCTTACGATCCTCGCCGCCCACTGCGTGCAGCCTCAACCGCCACTACCATGACCACCTATCTTTGGCAGATTCTATCACAGCAATGGGCGGCGGTGGCTTACGACAGAGCCTCCACCAGCGAAGCATTCTCTTTATGGGTGGAGACAATGATTGATACTATTATTACTCCTGCTCTTGCAGATAAGGGTGTGTTTGTTTAGATGGACGACGGGCGGTGGTATGCGTCCATGCCTGGTTTCGTTTCGATTCGGTGCGCATAATTCACCAAACGCCCATCTGCCCCAGTTCCCTTCCACCAGCCTTTCTTTTTGGGCTTCATGGTCGAAGCGTCTCTTTCTGTCTTTGGTCACGGGCTCCAGCCTGTCCGAAGAGAGGGATATGGACATAGAGCGGTAGAGCTCAGTACAGCGGCGTAGAACGGCCGGTGTTTGTGGAAGTTTTTTTTAGTTTTTTTTTTTGGTCGCTGGAATGCGCCTGTGTCGGTTTCGTTTTTGACACAACGAAGAACTTCTATTGACCTCACATTCCATCGTCGCTTTTCTGGGTGCATTGGCGGAGGTCAAGTGCTCTAGCCAAAGCAAAGACGCGTCGCCGGGAGTTGCGAAGATGAGGACGTTTTGTTTAACTATCGCTAGCCTCGCTAGTCGTTTTCGCGAGGTTATTCTCACTATTGCTCTTTCACTACCGTCAGATGAACTCTTTCCGGTTTCTCTTCATCTCGCTTCATTCGTTTCTTGTTTTTAACCAATTCATGAATAGCCACGAGAGTGGTGCCGATACATTTCCAGCCCGCACACAATGACTTACACGGCGGCCGAGTTCGCGGCGAACGTGTACAACAAAGACGACAAGGTGCAGAGCTGGCAGCCAGGTGAAGGGAGCAACTGCAGTGCGACCCTTGACCCCGAGTCCTTCTTTCGGGACATGATTGTCTTTGAAAACAGCCCTAGTGCTGGGGCAGGAGGAAACGCAGGTGTCGATGGCGTGGAAGAAATGCTTTTCCCCGAGTCCTACTTGGCAGGACTCGACGGAATCCCTATCATCCCCGGGTCGTCGGCGGCCGACCTCCTAGATTTTCACGACATGCACTCCCAGGCAGCTACGACTGTTGACACCCCGGGCGAACCAGGCATGACTATCGGCTTGGAGCTGGTGGCGGAGAAACCTGGGCAGTTTGGGCGGCAGCCCCAAGGACAAGAACGACAGCAGTGGCAAAAGCAGCCCAAAGTGGGGTCTCCCGAGCCGAAAATCTCCATCACACAAGCTCCTGAGACTTCCTACAAGCACTCTATATCCGACGCTGAGCTCCTCAAGCTCGAGGGTATCAGCCTGCAGTCACCGGGACGACTGCTGCAAGGCTTCGCTTCTTCCCCTTCGCAACCGTCCTCGACATTGAGGCAACCCAAGTTCCTCGACGCGGTCTCAACGACCATCAAAAGGGCCGCGGGGGGTGTGCGCTCACCGACCGAGCAGCGTACCGAGGGAGGGAATGGGTCTCCAGTTCGCGACATCCAGCGATGGTCGAGGAGACAGTCGCCTCCTAGGCCGTCGCTCCGCTCGGTGCAGATCCCACCACTATCCACGGCAAATGCCGGTGCTGCCTTTGTCAGTGGTTTCGTGGAGGATCCATTTTCCATGGAATCCAACTCGACGTCAATACCCGCCCCTTGGTTATGGGCTTCGCAAGATAGCGTTGGGATGCTGCAGCAGCAACACGGTCCCGAAGCCAGGAAAGCGACCATACCGCGCAGCGTGAGCATGGCGGCGCCTAGTAAACCATCATGGCCTGTTGCAGACACAGAGGGAAGCAGCCCGTGGCTGCAGCAAGATCTTGCAGACCTGCAGGCGGAACTAGATGGACTCTCAGAGCCAGCTTTGTGGAGGGCAGATCCACTTCAGGAGCTTAGCACATCGCCTGCTCGCGACGCATCACGTAACCTAGCTCAACGCATGTCTCCAACGGATCTGAGCTATGACTTTAACAACTCGGTCTCTGCCAACAATAACGGCACGACGATCGACATGCCACAGCCTCGCCAGCTCCAACAAGGAGTTCTATACGATCTCACACTCTCGGCCGCAGCCTTTCTCCCGCTCCCGACAGATCAAAGCCCCCAGCACAGCCCGAACAATTACTATCGCTATAACGAACGAACCCGGCCACCGCCCGCTCCATCGTCGTCGGCCCGAAACATGTCGACCCCCATGCACCGGACACGGACGCGCAGCGAATCCTCATCGCCATCGCCTGCCCATGGTCGGCACTCGTCTGGAGAGTCGCGCCACCGCCGGACGCCATCGGACACCTCCCTAGGACCTAGCAGCATCCGAAAGCGTCGGCCATCCCGAGTGCGAGAGCCGCGGACACAAAGTGCGGGCGGCATCGGCTTCGTCAACTTCACCCCCCACGACAGTCAGATGCTAATGACGGGTGTGGCGGCGAGCGGTAGTTCCAAGACAAAAGCAAAACGGGAACGCGAAGCCATAGAGCGGCGGCGGAAGCTGGGTGAGGCAGCCATGAAGGCCGTCGAGGCGGCGGGAGGCGATGTGGAGAAGCTAGCCGCCGAGGAATTTATGGCCTACTAGCGAGGGCTGCTTTCCGCATAGCCCTTGGATTGTGTTCTTATAAAAACACGTGCATACACGTACTTTAGTTGAACTTTGTTGGAGTTTTACGACTTTTATTGATATCCGTGGAACTTGGTAGACGAAATACATGGGAATCGACTTGCATCATAGATGGTGGGACGGATTAAGTCACAGAACAGTCATCGAGATATGCGGGGCGAGGATCACGGAGTCGGAATGGTGTGCCTGTACGTTTTGTCTGCGGTTGACTTTCTGGTTTGCATAGCATAACAGGGTCTCGGGTGCCGGGCTTTGGGGCGGGTTTAGTTTGAACTTCTACTTGTTCCCTTCCGGTATTCCTTCCACCGCGGCCCAGAACTGTGATGAAATTTCCCGCATCGGTTGTAGACAGGCAAACTTCCCGTCACCAGTTGTGGTGACAGTTGATTGTAAATTCACCCTCTTAGGGAAGTACTTCCTTCCTATATGCTTCTTCAATTCTAGCAGCGTAGGCAGTCGGGATGTCAAAATGAGGAATGATGTGCACCTCGCTTCCTCTGGAGTAACCTGTGAGGCAAAGAAGGAAGCAATAAGTCGCAAAGATTTGGGAGGTGGTATTCATGGCAAGCCGAGCCTTCCTCAACACCTGCTAAAGATTCCCAATGCCACGCACCTCTCTAAAGACACTCGATTCTGTTTCTCCTAGTTTCGGCAGATCCATTTCCGTTACATAGCAAAGCAGATATCTCCCGCCGTCCACACGACAAGACAGCCGCCACCAAGCTTTTTGGATTTTGGTGTTTTGCTTTGCGTTTTTGCTTCATGCAGATCTTATACGATCGATTCCTGTTTGCTTCTCTTTCTCCCAGTATTCGAGCATCGAAAAATCCCGGCCTAGTCATCGCGCATTCCTCCTCCGGCCATCCCCAAGCAGAAAACATCTTCGAGCGTTTTCTTCCTGCCAGCGATCGAAGAAGCATAGGGAACACCTCCTTTCGGCCACAAAAACCGGCTAACAAAGCAATACATCTTGGAACCCTATACCGCGATCTTCTCTTGCATGCGGAGTTCGCCCTGACTGGAACTTCAACAACCTTCTGCTCCTGAGTGTCATTAACTTGAAGTGCTGCCAACTTGTGAGCATCGAATCTTCGATACCATGCCTTTTGCTTTGTCCTTAACTGACTTTGTGTCTTTCCCCCTCAGTCTCGAACTAATTGCATCGAATCTGACCTGCGAGGCTTTTCCCTACTTAGGAAGAGAGGCTGGGGAGTTTGTTGACAGCTCGTGTCCCAGAACCCCTTCGAACAGGTTGGAAATACTATTCAAGGTGTTGTATCCGCCACATTGCCTAGTGCTTCTCCCAATCTAGCCTTTGTCTATTCATGTACCACATCGCCGCCTGTTCGCTCATCTGAAGCCTACCTATTATCTCACCTCTTTTTCAGAAAGAATTCCACAGCCGCTTGTTTCGCTAGCAGATTACTAACGGCGACACATAATTCAGGTAAATCCTCTCCGCGGAGTACTTTTGTTTCTGGTGGCACTATCGTGTTGCCACAGATTCGCAAACAACGGTTAGCACCCATATTCCATGGCAGTCTTGTACCCCTAACACGATTCGTTTTAGACCCACAATGACGCTTCTTGTGTCGCCACGGCGCCTTAGACCCGATGGCTTCCAGAGCCAGATGAGGCCTAACGTGGGCCAGTCGGGTACGGCCAGAGATAGCAGAGGCACCCGTGCGGCACCTCTTCAAAACCTCCACAATGGCGAAAGTCCGCAGACACCCCAGCTAAGCAACAACCGCTGGACTCAAGCTCTGGCAAGCAGGCGCTGGCAGCAGTCAAGGAGTGGCTCTCTTTCTGCCCTGAGTGAGAATAGTAGTTCGAGCTCGTACAAAATTATACTCGACAACGACATCCCGGAAAGTAGCCAGCCTGGTCCCGTCTGTTCCACCGCGTCGAGTTTCAGGTTTATACGGGGAGAAGGGTCTGATTCACAGCAAGTGCGGGATACTAAAAACAGCATGAAAGGCGATAGAAGCGATTTGGTTCGCATTGCGAGTCACACAAATCTCAGGACCAGCCCGCACAGCCCTGGGGGCCAGGACACGCTCGACCTGTTTGAGCTTCACCCAGTCACCCTCGACGAGATTACCCGCCAGCTTGCCTGTATATGCAAAGGATACAGCCATTCGGAGCACTGCCGCATGACTAACGCCATGTTAGCTAGGTGCCAACTTAAAGAGAATGAGGGTGGCGGTGCATGCGAAACGGTGAAGACTACGGCGGCAAAAGCCACAGGCTCGAAGCAAGGGCGGTCCGAGGCAGCTCCATGGCATGGTCCGGGACTCAGTCAGGCCGAGGAAACCCTGTTCCACCACGTCATGGCGGAAGAAATTGCCAGGCTCGAAAAGGATGGCAGACTCCAAGACGGCGGGCTCGAAGGGGTTAGGGAGAAGACGGGGAAGACGGAGAAGGCCGGCAAGCATGAAACTTCTCAGCAAGCCAAGCAGCGGCGCTTCCAAGACATGCTATCCAAGCTCAACAAGCCGGCTGAGGAACGATACCTCGAATTGGTGTCGAGATGGGTGGATCCCGAGACCGGTGCATCGCGGCCCGACCAAACATGGAGTGTTCTGGAAATGTTTGCTTAGGAGCAACGATTCCACAATTTCAAGGCCAACACCTACAAGGAATGTTTTCCCCATCGTGTTTCTTCTGACTGGCCACACAACGAGGAGGCAAGTCGCGTGGTCTGTCAGACTGCCACTAAAGGGAGCGTGGGCGAAGGCGAGGCTTCCGTCTGCTCTGACGAGCAAGTTAAGGCGAAGGGAACGAATTCCGAAGCCGCTGCCGCAAAGCCTCCGTCGAAACAGCCTGGAAATGGTCGTGCTTGGTCGTCGAAAACGAATGGCACCGCGTCCTCTACAAATAATGTTGCTGATCGGGAAAAAACGGGCCTAGAGAAGTTCGAGAAGACCTGCCAGCGACTCGCTATTGTCGCTCGCCACCCACGCCCAACGCCACCGGCGAGAGCCACATTAGAGAAGGACTGTGCAGCCGACGTGGCGGTGGCCAGAATCAGATCGCCTCCCCTGAAAACAGCCAGGCCGAGACATACGCTAGCTGCCGTAACTAGAACTGGACTGCCGATGGTGCGGCCAACATTCCCTCGCCTGAACCCTGCCGCAAGGGAGTTCAAGTCAGGGGGCTCCAGATGTGGCGTGACGGAGCCCAAGTTGGACCAGGCAAATGCTTCCAACGCTCTTCGCTGGTTGCTAGGAAGGACGAAGACGTGTCTCGGTG
>Ga0247774_1001958_pt1 | contig 10315 bp, 7 predicted proteins | sample UWRJL001104B6_FD_179933 | JGI IMG/M metagenome (GOLD analysis project Ga0247774, IMG submission 179933) | Plant litter microbial communities from Arlington Agricultural Research Station in Wisconsin, United States - UWRJ-L001-104B-6 | ecosystem: Environmental > Terrestrial > Plant litter >... | reverse complement strand
CAAAACTCAAGAATTGAATGGGACTAAGCGCAACGAAGCTCCCGTCGACTTTTGGGCAGCGTTCAAGTGTGCTCCGGAAGGCATAACTAGGGTTAGGGCTGGTGTGTCTCCAGTGTCAGAAACACGAGAGAATAACGCTGATAACGCAGCTGCATGCAATTGACGGTCTACGACCAAAAATAGGGCTAGTTTTGCCTGTATTTCGTGTCTCTGATTATGCTGATGATGCCCTGTGAAAGTTCTGCAAAGTCTAGCGTGGTCGCCGATGATCGCTAGTGATCAACCCTACTCTCAGCGGACAGCCGCGGGCAGCTGTCCGAGGCAGCGTTTCTGACTCCAGCTCGCACGTGATCATGCCGTCATTTCGAATCAGCGGCGTGGTATTTGTCAGAAGTACGGGGCCAATGTCAAGACAAGTCAAGAGACGACAAGATCAGTCAATTTAAAGATGTCTGTCTGCTGAAACTGCTTTCGTATGCTCTGCTTGATTTTCGCATGCTCTGCTGAAGTTGCTGACCCCGCTTCAGTTGCAACTCCGCTCCGTGCTTTTGACAACCGGAGTCATCAGCTTGCAGCTGTACTTTTGACAGTATTCTGCCGCACTAAGCGAGGTCGTTGCCCCTTCAATCAGGCACCAAGCTCCCTTTGAGGAGGACTCGTCACCATTGCCCAATTTCTCGCTTCAGCGCCCGCGATCTTCCATCACGCCTAATTTTTGATGAATAGCCGGCCTCGACGCTGGAGATGGAGGCAATTGCGGCACTCGGCTTGGCCTGCAATGTGATGCAGGTCATTTGCTTCAGCCGCGAGGTGGTCACGGTTGCCCGTCACGCATACACTACGGGAAAGATTGAGGAGGACTTATCAGACAAATCATCACATCTAGCGACCCTGGCCCTCGCTGTCGAGGACTCGATTCAAAGCGCAATGAAGCCGCAGACAAAAGCGCAGCGGGACTTGCAAGAGGCGGCTCAAAAATGCCGCCAAACTGCCGCCGAGCTCGGCCAGGAAGTTGATAAGATATGCCCTTCAGCGGGGAGACCGCCGAATGCGTTTCGGGCTATCAAATCATCGGTCAAGGCCATCGGCCGGAAGAACAAGCTGAAGGACTTGGAGAAGACGATGATGCATTGGGAGAGAGTGATTGACTCTGGGCTTTTGCTGCAAATCTGGTGAGTCGCAACAACACTATTAGAGGCCATACGAGTCCCGTACTAAATTTATGCGTTCATAGCTCCCAAAACGAGGCCAAGGCAATCCAGGATCGTACCGACTTTGACCTTTTTGATGCTACCTTGCGACGACTGGTGGATGGACTTGCATTGGGTCAGGTCAAGCTTGCAATTTTCATATCAAAGGAGTCGCAAGCCGTTCAGTCGCACGTCAGCCACGAGGTCTCACGGTCCCAGTTTGCCGTCACTTCTCAGATCGGCGCCCATGTCAAAGAAACGGAGGCTGCTCTATCGGGGCAGATGCAGCTTCTTTCCATCAGTAGAGAGAGGCGAGAAGCCCAAGAAAGGTTTCTCCTCAGCCTTCGCTTCCCCGGCATGGCAGAACGAGAGGTGACTGTCAGGGAGGCTGCAAGTTCTACTTATGAGTGGATATTTTCTAGTAGCATGCAGCAGTGGTCCGACTTTTCCTCTTGGCTTAAATCGGATGAGAGCATCTACTGGGTTTCCGGCAAGCCGGGTTCTGGAAAGTCAACCCTCATGAAATTCCTAGCCTCACATGAAAGAACCTCTGAGCTCCTACGGCCGGACTCGATTGTTCTCTCTCATTATTTTTGGCGGCCTGGAGTTAACCTGCAAAAGTCTATCAGAGGTCTTCTCCTCACGCTTCTCTACCAGATTTTAGACCAGGACCGATCTCTAATGGATCTTCTTCTGGCCCACTCTAAGAAAATGGAATACCATGACTGGTCATTTCCACTTCTTAACTCTTCGCTGCAAACTGTCCTCGAGAAATGTGGACGGCCAGTCTGCATATTTATAGACGGGTTGGACGAGATCGATCCATCCGACGGACCATTCGAACTTATAAATTTACTTGAAAACCTCTACCAAGCACCTCACGTTAAAGCATGCCTGTCCAGCAGACCCGAGCCAGTGTTTCAGAAGAAATTCGAAGGGCTACCTCGTCTGAGACTCCAAGATTTAACAAAACTAGACATGGAAAGGGTTTGCCACCAGAGGCTGGATATCTTTCATGAGGAGATCCCTCCAGACTGGGAATACGAGAATTGCGGTGGTCTAGATGGGCTTGTCAACATATTGGTCGTCAAGGCCGAGGGGGTCTTTCTCTGGGTGCATTTGGTACTGCAAAGCATTCGAAGGGGCTTTGCAAATGGAGATACCATGGAAGACATCCTCAGTCGCGTTGAGAAACTTCCAGAGGATTTGGACGATCTTTACTACGACATGTGGAAGCGTGTCAATGTCGACCGTGGGATTTACGAGCGAGTTGGCGCCCGAATGCTCAACCTTGTTCTGGATTCGGGAGAGTTGGGAATGGATATACTCAAGCACAACAGATCTATGTCTGTCTTTGAACTTATGCTCGCGTTGAGCCCGCCGACGCAAACTGCCATTCTCCAAGGATCACCCATCGTCCCCGAAGAACTTCGTCTCCAATGCGAGGCAGTCAAGAGAAAGGTGGAGACGCATTGCTGCGGACTGGTTGAAATCATGAGCTCCATAAACGACGAAAACAAGCCCCAAGAGTCACTGTTCGAAGCCGGGCCAGCCGAGTTCGATACCCCTGTTCAATTTACTGATGCGACTCTCAACTTTGTCCACCGCTCCGCAGTGGATTTCTTGTCCCATACCGATAGAGGTAACGAAATTCTCTCCACCGATGATTCAACTTTTAGCGACAGGATGACCAGCCTCCACATTTCTGCCATGGCTATGTTGAAAATGTGGCGATATTCTCCGTGGCCAAGTTCCTATTCTTTTTTCACTATCGCCGGCGTTCATTATCGACGAGCGTGGAGCTTGTTCCGCGGCATAGCCTGGATCTCGAAATCCATCTCCGAAGACGCTCATCGACAGCTTGCTCTTGCTAGCGAGAATCTTTGGACAGGAGGCGTTTGCCCCATCTTAATACCGGATCTGGGCTTGAGAATATCAGCTGCCTATCTGGATGACTTTATGGGGTATTCTGCGAGCACCGGAAACCTTGACATGATAAGGTCCAAGATCCAGGAAATCGAGGCGTCGACCGGAAGAAAAATTGGTCCAAGATACCTGGCTTATCTTCTTCAACGATGCTTTCTCCTTGATCCGGATGGTAGGGACGAAATCAGGATAACGTCTTTGCAACTGGACATCGCCGACTGGGCCATCGACCGGAGGGCAAATTCAAACGTCCCATTTATTTTCGGGTACAATCACATGCTCCCTCTTCACCAACCCTACCATGTTGCCACTGCACTCCAGGGCCTTGTTTTCAAGGCAATCCTCATTGGAAGAGAACAAGGAGATGGCCATCTTGCTTTGTTTGGGCGGTTGTGTCAGATGATGCCGCGGATGCTGGATGAGAGCCTTGACTCGGAGAAAAGACTGGTTGTGCGCTTGTCCTGGTTGGTTGGCCTCTCCTCCACCAGTAATATGCATTTCTATATGGATCGAGAGGGAGGGGACAATGGAGGTCCTCCCTGCTCCCAATACGACTGCGCCATCTCTCTGAGCATTGCTAACCTGCTCGAGTGGTTTTCCGAGTTCATTGGTACCGTTCACTTGCAGCAAGCCGTACCGGCTCCGGTCGCCCGGCTAGGCCGCCTCGGATCTGACGAGCCGCTACGCCTCCTCATCTTCAAGATTCCAGGCGACAACTGGCGAATCTGGAGGAGGCCCACGGAGAAGGTGCTTGTGCCAAGGAAGGACGTGTGGACAGAATTAAAGAGGCTGCTATCAGATAAACAGAATTGGAGACCCCTGGAGGCGTTGCAACCTGTAGTTGCTCTCTTCGCGGGTAGGGTCGGCGACTCGGTAACACTGGAGACTCCTGAAGCTATTGAAGAAGCACTTGGAGGTATTGTGGCCGCCGACGGACAAGCGCGAGGGGAGTCGTTATATTTTGCATACCCAACGCCTTCTCATTTTGACTGAGTCATTGAACCGTCCATTGTTTTGGATTGGTATGCCCCTATCATGGGCTTATATTAATTGGAGTCTCCTCCACGGCGTTTAATACTTGATTGATATCTACAATTTCTGACAGTTCTATTATCGTCATCTAGCACGATGTTTTCAACTGGCCTCTCTAAGTATCGGGCTGGGAACGGAAAAGTATTTAAATAGCCTCTAGATTCAAGCGATCCTGCTCACAGAACCCAGAATGACTTAGAAGCTGTGACGGCGATACTTTAGGATTTTCATATTTAAGAACTGAGATGTTGTACTACGATTCCATAAAGGGAGACCGACCGACTTGCGTACCTCATATGGTTAATTCTAAGGGGTTCTATATTCCTGCATGTGAAATGTACAGAAACTAGTACTACTTGAAATAATGCCATTCATTTCTGCACCACCATACACGGGCTAATAGCAAGTTATATTATAACCTTGAAGGACTCCCCTGCCCCGTTTTTGGGTCCTTAAATATGACGTCTCTAAGCTCTCCGTATTCTGCTGGGGTGCTTTGCCTCCATTCACTTTATACTATCACTCAGATAGTCATGGGTCATTCCAACTGCGTTGAGAAGAACTAGATAATTATTATTCAAGGTCGAAAGCCTCCCCTCCTTCTAGAATCTGGGAGGTGGGAGTCATGTTAGCCAATATCCATGTGAATGCTATTCCTCAAATTCTCAATCCCAACACCTTGCAACGTATCTCTTCACATCTTTTGTAAGGGAATATATTGTCACCCTCACTCTCCACTTCAATGGCCTTGGGAGTATGATTTTCTTGGGCCCATGCTTTACCTTCACTATCCATCCCAGTGGCCACGTAGGTCGTCATCGCTCCGGGTGAAACGGGTTTGCTTAAACTTGGGCTAGCGGGTTCGGCAATCGAGTTGTGGCATACCAGTAAAAGTAGTAGAGGTTACTATGATGTCTCATGCCTATCCCCATGCGTTGTGCCCATGAGCGACCTGAACAAGATCTGCTTAAAGATCTACTTCTGGAGACACACCAGAGGGGCTCTTTGTGGTCGCGCGGTCGGTCACGCCGCCGCTCTCTGTGAACAGCATCTCTGCTACTGTCGATTATGGGAGCGGCCCTGTCCTCACTCTCCGCCACTAAATGCACCAAGGAAACGAAAAAAGATAAGCGCGCTTCCAGAGCTCTCATGATTGTCATTGCGGAAACAATGATCTCAATTCTGGACCCCTTGTTGGAGCGGAAACTATTTGGGCCTCAGTCAAGAGTTGATAGCGAGCTGCCTGAGCCCGAGCAAAGCTGTGAGATGCCACGTGGGCCCGAACACGAGATGATCAAATTACACCAGAAATCACATCGAGGGTCTACACTCTACAGGTCCGTATGTCTCTTTAGCTCTTACTTGGCGAAAGGGGAATCTCACGTGTACCAGTGCAACTACGGCACAGCATCGGCACACCCCTCCATTCCTGCGGTACGACGCTACCCTCCAATCAATCAATTAGGTGTCGAGCTGTGCCTGTTCACCACGAGCGAGCTGAATGGCTTTGGGCTTGACCAATTAGTGGATGAATGTGGACAATACCGGCTTTCGCCTTCGGTTCTAATAAGTGCAGCGCAAACTCCTGGACATCACAAAACCTATCAGCAACACGAAGAGTGTCACGATGCAGCTGACGTCAGACTTATGCAAGTGAAAAAGTACGGTATATCAAATAGGGTGCTAAAGAAATACGTTTTCCGTGTCTGACGATGTCTTGGTCTGTCTCTAAAGTCTGGCTGTCCATCCTCGATTGCGCGATTGAAATGCATTTTGTCCGCTTTGGGTAGAGATGGCAACTGCGCCGCAAGGCTACAGCCTCCCTCTCTTCACTCGCAGTTTACATCTCTGGCATACGCTACTATCACGGCTCCCCAGCTGTGTTTCGACGGGACACCATTCCCTGAATCACGGAGCAGGCAAGATGTATGTATCTCTCTATTGTCGATGCACGAGTCTTAAGAACCCGACTATAGCTCACTTAGATCATAAATAGCGAGGGCATATACAACATAAATTTATTGCACATTGCATATTTCCGGCGCGAATGAGGTCCACAGTGTAGGTTAAGAGAGAATATATTTTCCTCCGCAGTTTAATTCGCTGAAGCATACTGTTTCACAGATCTATCTATGAAGCACTTAAGCTTGGTTTAATCGCGCAAAGAATCCGTGTATTGAAGGTTATGATGATAGTGGGAAAAGTGTAATGACTGGCAAAGCTACAAAATCCAGAGATCTAACGGTTAGAAGCCCGGCTTTGCTAATCAATACCTTCGACGAGACCCATGTCTAACAATGACCATTCGTGCAGCCATTGGGGCAGTGCTCCGATCCAACTCCAAGACTTCCGTCCGCGAAGACGGGATAGACGACATTGCCAAGGTCTTGAGACCACTCCGCTGGGGTGTGCGTGGCGAGCTCGTTGCCAGTAGTACCTATAGAAACGGAAAAGGAAATTCCGGTTAGTTACCAAGAAAAAAAATCACTTTTTATTCGCAGAGGATTGAATCTTACAGCCGCTGTCGACTAGTGTCTGGCCACACTGGTTGGTGTTGGCGAATTCAGGGCAGAACTCAGTAGCCTGGACGCCGGCGAAAAGAGCAACGGCAACGGCGAAGATAATCGTGGAGAACTTGGCCATTTTGAGATTTGAACGTGTTGAAAAGATTTGATAGATTGAGGATTGTAATTAGTAATCGCAGAGTAGAGAGTGGATATTCTGTGAAGATGTTTGTTCGTGAGTGTATTTATGATGTTCGGTGTCAGAGAATTTAGCTTTTCAGGAGACTCTCAAGCCTTTATATATATCACCGAGGACTGATCCAAGACTTCTTTCATAACTTCGGGGTTGTCAGAGAATTCGAGTGAAGACTGGAAGCTTCCTGAATCTACACCGCCTCGCAAATTTTCGGAACTCTGTGAGGCGTTGGATGTTCCAGAGGCACTGTATTTCGGTGCCGCATAACTATCTCTGTTGTTTCATTTTACGTACGATCGAAGGTCCTATAGCGCTTCTCCGTGAACTAATTCGCCACCAAAATGTGGGTATTCTTCCAAGTTCGGGAACTCCGCGTCGGTTGTTGGTGCATGCTGACGGTATCATCAGGCAACATGGGTAGAAAAGGCACTGTTTCGTTGCGGCGAGGCGTAATGGACGGCGCTGGTGCCGATCGGGTTTTACGTGCCCCTTGAGCCTCGTGGGAATAAAATTCGCCGCGTGTCCTAGGCATGGGGTATCCAAGCACAAAATGTATAAACCATGTATTTGAATTAGGTAAATGTCTCAATTGATTGGTTCTGGAAACAGACAGTGGATGCAGAAAACAAAATTGGTTTGGTTGTGAAGGATGAAATTTTGGGGCTACAAAATGCCCAAGAAATCAAGGTTGCATTGACGCGAGAACGCCGCAGCGCCAGGTGATCGCCAAGCATTCTTCCGAATTGAGAGCTGGGAAGAGACAATTCCCATGTTCTGCTATTCCGACTAGTCCGACTTTTCTATCACCCACTTTTGTTCAGGATGTTACAGCTCGCGAGCTCTGAGATCCATAAAGACTAGGTCTATTCTTAGGCTTGTATTCCTTCCGAAAGGTCCGACACAATTTCCTCAATGCAAGCAGGTCAGCCGAATTCCCGAATGTAATATTAGGGTCACATTCAACAGAACACTCGGGGTATTCGGGTCCATATAGAACTCGCCTTAGGCTGGAACTTAGCAAGATCATGAATCTCCTTCGGGCTGGATGCGTGTACAGCGCCGGCGGTTGCTGTGGCCTTAGCCAAGTCCTTGACCGAGTCTTTGACCGATTGCATCCTTTGTAATCCTGACCGCGTATTATTTATTTTACTTTGGCGATGACTTGGACGGCGCTTTGCGCAAGCTTCTTTTCCAGTCTTTACGATTATCAATCAAAATGCCTTCTTCGGAGCCTCCGTTTGACCCCGGGGTAGTGTACGGATTAATATATACACTGGAATAGTAACTTCCAACTAATTATTTTCTCTTATTAGATTTCATGTTAAGATCTCAGTTCCTTTCGTAGCCAAGGAACTGCTTGGATATAGCTCCGTCTCTGACTCTTTGCAGCTCTCCTGGCTTTGCGCTAGACTTGGTAGCCTAGGCTGGCCAACGAATCCTCGCTGACAACCAAACAACCGGAGCATTCATTACAAAATCCCTAGCCTCCTTCTACCAGTCGTGGCTGGCCCTCTATCATTACACAGCTCGTCTGGTTAAGCCTACGAATAGGCCCAGGCAGTGGAAGGAGATCCGGCGGGCCGTTTTGATCTTTGGATCACACTATGGGATACCAATGCTTATACGGCGCCCGACATTTAGGCTGAGTCTCCTACGGGCGACATGGATCTGCCCGTCAGTGAGAAAAATATCATTCGAGAAGCGAAAAGGATCTCGTTTTATGGGCTATTTCCGGCCATGGCTACTATATAAAGTGTGTAATAGAGTTGCGAGTACAGCTAGGCTTGGTTTATATCGATATAGGATTGGCACTGGTACGCTAAACAGGATACTGGGCGATAGAACCTGGTTGGAAACTCGTTAACATGGGGGAGGCCATAAGCCTATATACCTGTATTATAGCTATATACATAGAAAAAAAGCTTAGAAAACTATTACCAATTAGTGTGGGTGCATAGCGAATCTGCCACTTAGCCCCATCCCCAGAAATATCCTTCCAGCCCACTCCTGAGGCATAGCAAAGGGCTCAATAGCATCATCAAAATAAGCTGTACATCTGAAGTTTGATATTAGTTATTGTTGATGTTCTGTCTAGGATCTAGTGTGGACATCTGTGGCCTTGAGCCTGTCAGATTAATAGATGTCAACACTTGCGGACAGACCGCTGTACAGGATCGTTCCAAGCTCGCTCAAGACCCAGCAGGGACGATGCTCGAGAGCAATGATTGACTTTGCAGGTTAGGCAGATATTTACTTCGATCGATGTGTGAATGGGCTCGAAGATGCATCCGGACAGTTATGATTGGACAGAGTTACCTGGGTTGGTCGCACTGCATGAAGCTATGCAGACGACTGCTCCATTCAAATTCCTTGGAAATGGGGAGAAGATATTGAGGTTTGATTGGACGAGAATTCGAATTTGTTTCTCACGGTATAAGTTAGGGGCATCATCGCGAGATGGGTCTACACTTGATAGAAATATATTAAACTTTTCAAAGCTGTCATTAAGATCCACCCATCCAAATACACTTCGACTGTATAAACAATAACGCCTACCTTTGATTCCATATCACGTATCGAAAAAATGGCCCCGACACCCAAGCTAGGAATTTCGGGGCCGCAGGCTCCCCGTACTAGACAACTCGGTAGCGATGTGCCCCTAGCGTTCCATCTCATCAGGCGCGCCGTGGACCCTAGCAGTTCAAGCCAGCTGATGCTCGGGTTCGCCATATTCCTCTTTGTTGTTACCTTCGCGTTCCTACTGGGCGCCCTGCTCTGCTGTCGAGGGTGGCTTAGAGGGCCCCCTGGAGAGCGTGGACCCAGAGGACCTCCTGGAAAGCAAGGCCCTGCAGGAAATCAGGGATCTGAGGGGTCTTCAGGCCTCCCCGGTGGTCCTCTGGGACGGCGTGGTGAGCAGGGTCTGCCTGGCCCGCCTGGCCCACCTGGACCACTCAGTCAACCCGATCCACGTGGAGAACTTGGCCTCGAGGGTCCCGGCAGTCGGCAGGGACTGCAGGGCGACCGAGGCGACCGCGGTCCCGTAGGTCCCCAAGGTCCCGTAGGTCCCGTAGGTCCCCCAGGTCCCGTAGGTCCCGTAGGTCCCGTAGGTCCCCCAGGTCTCGATGGCCCCCGTGGTCCCCCAGATCCCCCAGGTCTCGGTGGTCCCCAAGGTCCTGATGGTCTCCCTGGACGTGACGGGCACAACGGGCGCGACGGCTTTCATGCATGGCCACGACCCGGGTGGGAGCCTGGACCGACTGGAGACATTATTGACGATGGCGTTATCGGAAGATCCCCGCCTTCCGGACCGACGCACGGCGTTTCGTTGGCAGATATCGAAGGGGCGCCGTCTAGTAACAGCCCGACGAACATCCTAGATCCGCAGATTCAGTCGACAACTCTCCCGGCAAGCAGACCAACTCAAGGGCAAGAGAGGGATCGTCCCGATCAGGTAGGTTACCTCTATC
>Ga0247774_1001957_pt1 | contig 10320 bp, 12 predicted proteins | sample UWRJL001104B6_FD_179933 | JGI IMG/M metagenome (GOLD analysis project Ga0247774, IMG submission 179933) | Plant litter microbial communities from Arlington Agricultural Research Station in Wisconsin, United States - UWRJ-L001-104B-6 | ecosystem: Environmental > Terrestrial > Plant litter >... | reverse complement strand
TCCGCGTCAGGCAGCCAACACCAGCAGGGATCGTCCTAGCCGCCAGTCTTGGCTCTGGCCATTTCGCCGTCGACCTTTTCGCGGGAAGATTGCCGCCACCCTGCATGGTGATAGTAGGAATAGCCATGGCAAGGCAAACCTGCAGTCTCCCTTTTGTCGTTAGAATCGAGAAGAGCGTGCTAGCGAATAGATCCCCCAAAGCAGGGCGACGGGTTCAATATGAACCTTAAACTCCCTTCCTTACCACCCGGCTCTAGTTCGAGAATTGATAATGTCAACGGCTAGAGCTATGTAGGGAAGGAAATGGTGGTGGATGCGTCACAATCTTTGGAACTGTACTGGGGCCACAGAGTAAATGGCCTTACAGCCAGAGATGTCTGGGAATAGCATCATTTATCTCTTCTGATAGACGGAGCATTCCAATATAGGTGCATTCCCTTGACTATTCGCGTCGCCAGCTGCTGACAGATAATATAAGGCAATATGCGGGAACGTTCCTAGGGTGTGATAGCCTCAAGGCGATCTACGATGGCAAGTTGCAATCGGATCTCCGTAGATACGCCAAGGCGCTGTGATTGATAGATCGCGAGCTGCTTTCCATATACGTCTAGAACGGCCGGGCCAATGCCGTGGTAACCAAAAGCCGATATGCGAAGCATTCGGAGAAAACCTGTGCCCCCACATACCGACGGGATCGCAAATTTTACCCTTCGCAGACTGAACCCCCGCACACCTCGTCGGCTTTCCCGCTGGGTAGTGGAGGGTTGCAAAGCTACGATTAGTGTGCGTTTAAGTTGGTACGTGGAGTCTATGGTGATTTGTGATGCTGTGTTAGCTAAGGCCTGGGACAAGGTATATGGATATCGACGGCTCGGTGTGGTTGGAGCGCAGAGTAAATGCGACATTCCTTTGTTCAATGGCATACTTGATTAGGCGGTTGAGAACTCGGTTGGCACCACGACTCTGCCTTCTCTATCTTCCCCGCAGCAACCCGACCCCGGTTTGCCTTGACATGCAAATTAAGGTGGAACGCGGACGTGGTGCTATGTTAGCTGCCGTCCAAGTACCGGCTGGTCCGCTCCGCCATGATTGTTACCAAATTCCTCCTGACAATTGCGGGTGGGCCGAACAAATTAAATTACTTCGGGCGCTAGTGCGAGTAGTCAAATGCTGAATCTGTGGCAAAATATTAATCAACTCAGGGGGGCGCCTTCCAAGAGCTGACTCGCTTCTCAAGGCCAGCACCACTCCGCGGCCTGGGTGGATGATCGACGCGGTCCTATGAGATCTCGACTTCAGCGTCGTCCTACCACATGGTCGCAACTCTAAGGAACACACTGGACAAAGGTCAGCGGCTAACGTAATCAAAAAAATCAGAAAGTTTCGGCCTTCAGACTACTGCAGAAGTCCTCTGTACAGTAGGGACGACCGTAGTAGAAGAAACTGAAGCGAGTATTGATACGGAAAGAGCAAGATAGGCAAAATAGTGATGAGACGATGACTTTAGTAACCTCTAAATGCTACCATCGCATAGTGTGAAGGCTATGAGGCGGGAGAGAAGCGGATGATAATGATACCCGAGCTGGGTTTTAGGGTGAGGGAGACCGCCGTGGGTGTGGGACTTGAGATGGTCATAAAGAAACAACATGATGGAGATTGTATTTATATACGTGAGTTTTGGTGCGACACCTTTGCGAAAGAGATTGTAGAGCGAGAGACTATGATTAAGAAACAAACATGGCATGGTGAGCGGCGGCCTAGCTAGCTAATGATCTTTAACCGTTCGCAGCAATCAGGAAAAGCTCCAGACCGCCTCATATTCCAGTGAGAAATATAATACCCCGAGAACCTCCCTTGGTATATTCTACAACCATTTGTAAAGCTACTGGGAGTCTTCAGCGGTTCAAGGAGACCTAGGACAGACTCTCGATCGCTTCTAACAACGCCGGGTAGAACTTGCTAGCCACCTTTTCAGCGCCGGCATCATTCGGATGGATTCCATCCATAAGGTCACTCTTAGTGATGTTAGAGTATTGGTCAACAACAAAAATCGGTGAGGCTGCGGTGCTTTTCTCCTTGGCCCAACCCGGAATGGCTTTGTTCAAGTCTTGAACAGCCGGGTCTCCACCTCCAGCATTTGCAGCTAGGAGTGGCGTAATCTGGCTGATCTTAAATTGAATCTCTTGGTCAGCTTGGCTTTCACCTCGTAAAGGGATTTTTTTAATTTTGAGGCGGAGCACTAAGAAAAATGAATGGAAAACCTACGATGATCCTCATCTTCGGATTGGAGTCTCTCATCTGGTCGACAAGTGTGCTGAATGCAGTGAGCGTATCGGTCGTCTTTTGACTTTTGTGCCAGATATCGTTTGTGCCGAGGAACACAGTGACAATATCGGCCGGAGCTGACTTTAGCCAACCCACGAGCTGCTTCTTTGACGCAATATCGCTGGCCAAGTACCCGATGTGTCCTTCGTGGTTTTTGTCATAGTTGAGACCGTTACAAGCTGTCGTAGAAGTTTGGGTCCCCACAAAGTGGACTTGTTTGTAGCCTCCTTTTTGCAACTTGTCCCAGAGGAATGCCCGCCAGCATCCGAGGGTTGTGATGGAATCGCCGAGTGGCATATAGTGCAGAGTGGCCCTCTGGGCTAGAATCGTAATTGCGAACCCAGTTAGGGTTACAAGGTGGACGAGTCGGACCATGACGGGGATGTAATATGCGTGCTTGTTTATGAGTTGGACACAGAAATGCATATGGAAAGGGCCGGTAAAGGATCCTATGAGCGGCTCCTTGAGCCTCGTTATGACTTATACGAATCTCTGATGTTATTTATGGATTAGCGCTTCACCGCATCAGAGGCTGGAAACCAGGAATTCAGGATCTTGGGCGCTGATGTCGGAAAAGCCGGGTTGGGTGTGTTATAGCCTCAACGCGGTTAAATTCATGAAAAATTACGCCCTTCACACAGCAAAGCATAATCTGGTAAGAGACTGGAGGCCAGACCTAAGATCTAAATTCCTAATCCGAATTCCAGACTTCCACACAGGCAGACGACTAAGCCAAGCACATATCGTCCCTAACAGAGCCACCCGCCTGGGCGACTGTTTCGGATCGAGCTCCAGCAAGCAGATGCGTGCGCAGCTCTGGCGATCCTTTAGGGCGCCCAACTCGGTCGCCAGAGGTGCTGACAGAGGCGACGGTGATGGCGGAAGCGGCCGAAGGGGATGGTGAGACGTCGCGTGGCCGGCTGGTCACGGCACCGATGGTGCTGGTGGTGGTGGCGGCGGAGCCGGATGGAGTACGAGTCGCTTCCGAGCAGGACGGGGCGGCTCCAGTTGGTGTGTGGCAGAGTAACGTCGCCAACGACGCAAATAAGCGCCGTCCTATGACCCCGGCATTATACGCTCCGCTTTCTCCTTCAGCAGCGATTGATGTCTGATGCTCATTTCGATATCGCCCAAGTCCATCACTCCGGGGGTTGTGCCGCAGCCTATGGAGTGGTCTCGACATAATCGATTCAGGGCATAGCATCCTCAGGCGGGGGAGCTTAAAGGACCAACGGCTGCTCCACCGGTTCAACGGCCGACGCCGCAGCACTGCGCATTGGCTTCGTTCACCTCGGCGCCAAGCTCGTTGCCATATCACATGTCTGTCCAAGACTCCGGGTCTTCTGAGGCAAGAAATGACGACGAAGCTGGCGACTGGCTCCGTCTAGGCATCGCCCAATCGCAATTCTTAACCAAAATTTGCAAGGTTTCCATTATGCCAGCTTAGAGGTGGAACTCCAATATGTATAACGTGATCCATCACCGATCCGCGTATACTACGGACCCGCGTACTTTCTACAAGGCACGGCACTGCGGTGGCAAGTTTCCTCGTCCCAACCCCAAGGCTCTCTACCCTACAGCCTTAACCCCGCAACTCGTCCCCGTCTAAACACAGGCCACCATCCATCAGTCTCTAATTTGCCGGCGTCTCCGTCCAACATTCAGCAACTCACCGATAAATCAAAGTTGCGGATAATCCGCCCGCTTATCAAATATCAGCGACATGTGGCTAATCGTTCTAGCTTGGGGAAGAATCGTGGGGAATCACAATTTGTATTCTTGTAGTCATCGGGAATGACGGGTAGAGATGCGATTAGCTTCGCATGCGTTGTTGAGGAGCCCGTTCTGGTGCGAAACTGGCGGTGTCGTATTAACTTACCGGAGCGGTCCTCTCATCCTCTCGTCGCTTGAGACATGCCGAGGGATTCGGCATCAAGTCGGCCCACAGTCTTTATCTCTTGAACGCATCTATATATGTGCAACGAGAGACGTATTTGTTGCAACTTATTACCTCGGTAAGATGTCGCCAACATGGTCTAGATAGATTTCAGAAGGTTGCCAAATCACTACTTGGATATTCCGCTGGCTCTCGTGGATGCCGATCGTCCGATCGTCCGCATGGATCCAAGGCCAGTTTAAACAACCTAGGGTATTTAGGCCGCCTCAAGTGCCAGTATTCGTAAGGATCGGTGACGAAGGTGTCAGCATCATCAATGTCGCGCTGCCACTGCTCGTATTCTTAAGATCTAGGCCGTTAACCGAAGACTTGCCAATCCAGCTGACGACCCCCGAGGGTAGATGGGCTTGCATCCCGTCACAGAAGCTGACTTCTGATGGGCGGTAAGCCCAGTAGGGAATCGCCATGAGGCGGGATGGAGAGCATCCATTTCGATTCGGGCGATAAAAGTTGTGCATGTCCCAAGAATATTTGCAAGTGAGGTTCCAAATCAACGGCGGGGGTCCTTGTTTTGAGTGATAGAAAATGCTTAGGGTATGGGCCATTTAATGGGGGAGTATAGGGGAGTATAGGTACCTTGTATTATTAACTCCACCCAAAATATTCCGTACTCCGCATCCGTTCCCACAATTTCCAGAAATGGACACGGCAATGTGGAGGGGATATTGACATGCCAAAAACCACGTGGAATAGAATGGAATAGATGTGGATCCAAATGTGGATTCGCGGCGTGGATTTGAACTCTGGCAGGGCACTTCCGGGGGTACGGATCGGGGTCTCGAAGGGTGAAGGAGTCCAAAATTACGGCTAACATCAGCCTCGCTGGCGCGGAATATCTAATTTTCCTGCTGGCGAGAGTGGACCCGCATATACCGAGGCGGCGAGCCCTTCAACTTGGCTCGATTTGCCTCGGTAACTGAGGAGGCCGCCTCGGTTGACCCAAGTTAGCTCGGCGGCAGCGCTGCTGGAGTTCACGTCATGGAGAAGCTTCTCCCTCTCAAACAAGGCGTTAGTTACGTAGCAGGGTATGAAGCCATCCCACGCAGCGACGGGAATTCCGGTAAGCGTTGATCATCGCTTATCCGAGTACCCAAATGCGGCACGGTATATCGCTGCGACTTCTCGAAAATAAATTAAAACTAGATTATCATTGCTCCGAAGTAAACCTCACAACGACGGAGAAGTAACTACAGATCGGTAAACCGACAACGCTGCTTCTTCATACCGGAAAACCCGTAGGCGCATAAAGTTCTTAGCTCTTAGAATAAGGTACATTCGCAAGTCTGCCGAGCTTTAAACACTTCGCTTAGGGGCCTATAATCTGAACTAAGCCGATGTCTTCAATGAAATCCTGGTGAATAGAAGTCGGACGGAAGCAAACCAGGTGTCGATTTCAGGGGGGCTCTGGGAAAATTAGCACTCTCCTTCTATGCCCAAATGAAAGTCCTGCAAGCTGTAGCCCTAATTTTTCCTGATCACATATATATATACCACTCACTCCAAAGTTTTGCCTGACGAAGCACACTTTTGCTCTTGTTACCTTTCTACGAAACTACTTGGTTTACTTCAGGATGATTCCCATTATAGCTATTCTAGCCGTCTTGGCCTCGCTCTCTGGTTCCGCCAACGGTGTATGGACCAAGGAGACATTCAAAAACGGAGTTTACTTTGGCGACAGCTACACTGATACGGGCCGAGGTCCAACAAAGCGGCCGGCAGGTTGGGTCGAACCAGAGGTAAGCGACGTAAAACGTTTTTTCGCCTCCCATAGACCAACAGACAGTACAAAATACGGCTTGTTCCTACCAAAGCCGTCAATTTAATAGAGTATAACAAATACTGAGCCTCCAAAAAGACTAGCGCTATCCGAAACTGGCCCCTCGTGGTTAAAGATATGACCAAAACTGTCAAACACAACTATGGTATCAGCGGGGCCGTATGCTCGTCTAAAATCTCTGGGGCCGCCATGGCTGATATCAAAGTAAATGAGATCCCGGCCTTCCTGGCAGATTTGGCCTTCGAGAACGGCAGCACCCCGTTCATGACGCTCCCCGCCGCAGAGACTGCCTACGCCATCTGGATCGGGACGAATGACCTCGGTGCCATGGGGCTACTGAGAGCGGACGACGGGCCGCAGAAAGTCCCTCAATATGTCGAGTGTGTGTTTGAGGCGTTTGATAGCATTTACGCAACCGGGGGAAGGAAGTTCGTGCTTATGAATGTCATCCCGCTGAACCTGCTGCCGATGTACACGCTCCCTAAGGGGCAAGGCGCGGATGCATTGTACCCCAACAAACCGGCCACGGAGGCGGGCCTGAAGGCCGCGAACAAGAAGCTAGAAGATATGGTTCTAGCGTCAAACGCCGCTTTCACGAATCAGGCCGAGGCATCGCTTAAGGGCGCAAATCCAAGATATCCTGGTGCCGAGATAGCGCTGTATGATACGCACAAGTTTGTAAGTCCATGAGCTGGGTCTGGCTAAAAAAGGGAATGTGGCATGCTGAGACAAGACTTTCTTTCTAGGTTACCTACATCTATAACAACCCAAAGTCTTGCCTGACTGGCGCGAACCCGGACGTCAAAAAGTTCGGGTTTACGGATTCGAATTTGTGGGGAGATCCGCTGCATCCATCGCCGGCATTGGAGAAGTGTATTGCAGCTGAGTTTGTCAATGTTGTGTCCGGGACGAGCAAGTACGCGACTTACCTAACAGCCTAGGTGGCGGCCGCGAATTGATTTCGCTATACATAGTAGGGAAAATTACACTGGTTGACTTGTAGGTTGACGATAGGCGAAAGTGGATTTGTCTCGTGTGATCGATCTGCACAAGGGGGGGGTTATTGATCGGTTTCCGGCTCGTCGCTCTGTCCACGTTCTCTCCCCGTATTCTACCTCTTTCGTCTTCTCTCTAGGCTTATCGCCATCATTGCATCCAACTTCCTTCTGCGCACTGTCGTCCCGGGATACCTCTACCAATCGCTGTCTGCTCCCACGCTCATTGAAGCTAACCACGAAAGCGAAGATATTATTTTCTTCGCGGATAGACTTCTTTTTCTGTTCTACCAGATTGTCCCATCCGGGCCGGCTGCTGTATTCGGGAATTCGGTCTACTTCGCCTGCAATAGTCCGAGCTGTTCTCTGCCGTCGGTCACCGAAGCTCGTGTCAATCTATCCGTAGTTCTTCGGGATATGCTAGGCTTCCGTGCTACAAAACTTACATCATTCGATCTCCTCGTAAAAAATATAAGCAAGAAATCGCGAGCTCGGAAGGTGTCAAAAGGACAGCTGTAATCTAATGTGACAGCTGAGCGCCCCCAACCCGCGGAGTTGAAACAGGAAGACTGAGACAGAACCAAGACAAGTAAGAAGTGTGGTACGCTGATCAGAATCATCAAGAAGATCGAGAACAGGACGCCTTTTGCTCTCTATATCTTGCAGTTATCTTTTGGTGCCGTACTTCTGGGCTATCCGTCACATTTTCCTGGTCAACTACTAAGTCTAACATCGACTCCGAACTCCCTCATCACCCCCACTCCGGCAATGCGGTGGCGACCATCACCAATTGCGAATAGAGTGTGGGGAAGGAAGGGAAAGGCGATGTAGGAGGAGAAGGGGGCAAGGAAAGTGATGGTAGATGAGGGGAATGCCCGCCGTAGATACTCGCTCGCGGCGACCCGGCCATCTGCTGACTTGGCAAATATTACATCGGCCCTTAGTCGGAACCTGCTGGTTTTGCCCACCCTCATACAGAGGTCGGGTTTGTTGGAAGAAGCTTTCACAAGGAAAGAACTAGTCAAGAAACCCCGGTTGGGGTTCAACTGACCACACGCACATGGGGTCTCGACGATATCCAGGGTGGCTGGATGCAGCTCATAGGTGTGACAAAGTGTCGAGTTATTTCTGACGAGCAGTGCAGGCTATTGCTAGAACGAGTACAAATCCAAAGAAGGCCGTCGTTGCGTATCTCTAGGATGCCAGAAACCAACCTGGGTTCGCTCTCTTGGCCTCGCCGGAGGCGCAGGTTACGGTAAACTTGTCTAACCGACTGGCAGAGACGCGGAAGCCACCTCCTAATGATGCAGCACTTACTTCCTTCAAACAGTACAAAACATTCTAGTTGAATTTCATGACATCGATCGACAATCCAGGCGTTTGGTGAAGTACTGTTGGCGTCAGAGCTGCGCATGCCTTGGCAATTCTTCGACATCAGCCAGTGGGAACGCCTTCTTCGAGCTTCGGTCGATCGCGAGGGGCAAACAAAGAGCCCCAAAATATCAAATTTTCTATAGAATTCTCGAAAGCCTTCCTTTTTCTTCTATAAATCTGAGGATCTTGTTTGAAATTCAAGTAGAGCTCAAGGTCCTTTAACACAAACGTACGCATCTAACCACATGGACCGGCAGCCACTGCCGACACTGGGAGTCCATTTGATAATATCCGACAATCTAACGCCGTACTTCTTAGCGATGGTCTCGCAGGTGTCGCGCGGTTGCACTAAGATTACAGCAACGTAAGTAACTATGGCATGGCTGAGAATCGTGATGACCCAATGTAATAGCGAAGAACAACACACCTTGATGGAACCTTGTGCACCCGGGCACAATATCTGGCATTGCCTCAGCAGGTGTCTCAATGCCATTAGGCGGTCTTGTAGGCGTCGCAGGCTGCGTCGCAGGCCGAGTCGTGGTTTGGGAAGCGGGAGGGCTCCCCCCGATAATACTGACGCACACATAGGAATCGAGCCACAGCGACTTGCATGTCTTGCCAACCGCCGGGTTCCAGGCATAAAAATCTTCTTTGCGGATCTTATACTTGGCAGCGATGGACTCGCAGTTGTCGTTGGCTTTGACCAGGTGAAATTTGCTACAGTTCTCTGTCATATCCGGCATGGCCTCGTCCGGCGTCTCGATCCCGTTGGACGGCTTGGTTGGAGTCGCGTCTCCGGACCCGTTCTTGGTGGTAGTTTTATCCTCGGGGGTCTCGCTTCCGCCGATAACACCGACACACACGTAGGCGTCGAGCCACAGGGTCTTGCATGTCTTGCCGACCGCTGGGTTCCAGGCGTAAAAGTCTTCCTTGCGGATCTTATACATTGCGGCGATGGAGTCGCAACTATCGCTGCCCTTGACCAGATGGAACTTCTCGCAGTCCTTTGCCATGTCAGGCATGGCGTCTTCTGGAGTCTCGATGCCGTTTCCGGCATCTTCGGTCGGGGGTGGCGTATCCCCCCTCGACGCGGGACTTGGAGGTGCCGACGGAACGGACCAGTTTTGCTCCAGGCAGTACGAGACGCCAGGTAGTATCTCACAATCCTTGGCGAGAGAGGGGTTCTATGGCTCGGCCACGATGGAGGTTAGTTGTAGCTGGGGCGCTGAAAACAAAATATTTCTGGAGTCGAATGTATGCGTACCCACGTAACAAAGTCCTCAAGATCAACAAAATTGTCTTCAGCTAAGCTCTCGCAAGTATCGTTCTCGGTACCAACCACCCACGAAGTACAGTCCTTAATTGTATCTTCAGGGGCCTTTGTGGGTGGCTCGACCATGGACTGGGCCGAGCAGGCATGAATGATAGCCAAGAGTCGAACCAAAAGGCCAACACCAGAACGTGATGTCTTAATCATCATGGCAGCTCTAGTAATTATTGAAAAGTTTACCAGACTGAAAGATATGAGGTGAACTTTTGTTCCAAGCCGGCCAGCGAAGTTGAATAGTGCACGAATAACTGGTAGCTTCGCGTCCACAATATTTATTCTACAATGACGCCTTGCCCGCTACGATCTTAGCCACTACTAATAGTCCTCATATACTAGGCTTTTGACCGTGGTGCCACTACTTGTTCAGTCTTACGTCGCACGAAGTTCCATGCTGACTCGTTGGATCTGGTATGTTGGTGATGTTTTCTTCCTTACCCAAGCCTGTGGGTTGCCTCATTATGCTGTGTTGATAGATGCATCAAACAATGGACAAAAATATCATCTTTTCCTCGCTTTATTGATGTTTCATTAGATTCCATTGACCGAGACCGTATGTTGGTCG
>Ga0247774_1001956_pt1 | contig 10321 bp, 8 predicted proteins | sample UWRJL001104B6_FD_179933 | JGI IMG/M metagenome (GOLD analysis project Ga0247774, IMG submission 179933) | Plant litter microbial communities from Arlington Agricultural Research Station in Wisconsin, United States - UWRJ-L001-104B-6 | ecosystem: Environmental > Terrestrial > Plant litter >... | reverse complement strand
AAATTTTCGAACTGTCAGGGGGGTTTCTGGCCGAAGCAGCAAGGAATGATTCTCGTCGCGAGTTCGCAGTCACATTGATAGTAGGGGTGTGTTTGAAAGAAGACAAAACCATGTATTCCCATTCTACAAAAGGGCAGTCTCCCCCCTACTCATACCTAACTAGCGAATACCTACTACTTCCCTGCTACAAGCCACGCGGGGCCATAGTGCGCGTAACACGAACGTCCGTCATCATATTTAGAGTAAGTTGAAAAGCTGCGTCTCCACAAAGTGTGCTTCTTGCGCTCACTAATATGACGCCTTTACAAAGCGTCATCTAGGTAGTGAGATGGTGTTCGGGGCTGGTTAAGATTATCAGTGGCGGAAAATCTTCTCGTTGCGTTCATGTTGGTGGAATATTCAAATTTGCTACTTGGGAGATAGTACCCTTTCAGAAAATAGCCTGCTGCAAGTTCACCGTAACTGTGCTGTCTTCCTCCCCAATTAAACGCTGCACGTCGTATACTATTTCCGCAAAACCAGGGCTCTTGATTCATCTTCACTTTTAACTATAATACTGTATGCATCCTGTAAGCTCGAGCAATTCTCGCAGCCCAATGCCATCAGCACCAAACAACCTACGCATTGTGTGCATCGGATGAGCGCACCCCCTGGTTCTAAGCCACTCCAGAAAAACGGTTCGATCGAGTTGCCAATGACTTGAAGTTTCCTTAAGAAAACGCTACCGCTCCGAGTACCCTGACGTGCTGACCATGTGTGAGATGGTGATTTATTGGCCCGCTTCATTGTCTCGGAGGGTGTAATGGTGAGCCACCCTATGTTATCGTTTCAAGTATTCTGCGCGTTGTGCCTGCCAGAGTGATTGATACGGGATGCCTCGAGGAACAGACCGCCAAAGCGGGTATTAGAGTCTATAGGGAGAGCATTTATTCTGGAAATACCAAGAGCCTGACTGTGAGTATTTCGGTAGATGTTGCTCAGGTCGGAGAAAGGCATGTTGTTGATCATCACCGAGTCACTTTACCTCATCTACAATATGTGTGTCCCAAACCCTTGGTGTTGGAATTATCTCGCTGAGCTCTGAAAACCAGGACCTCTGAGAGAGATACGAGCGCCTTGGGCATTGGGCAATCTTCGTCGTAGCAACTGGTGTGTGGTTGTTCAATCGAAGCAATGCCATTGTGGACTCAAGAGCAGCGAGACAATCGGGTTAGGTATTGCGTGGTAGTCGAAGACAATATAGCAGGTGGCTACAATCAACAGTAGGTGCGATCGATATGACTCCTAACCCTGAATTTCGGGACTGCTGAGTGAGCAGGGCCGTTTAGTATCGGAAGCTCCCGTAAATTAGGAGTAATGACTATTATACACGATGGGTCATTAGAGTAGTTCTATGCCGCCGTCCTTACAATGAGGTTTCGCCATTCTGCATCTCTGTTCAGTGAACCACTTCACCACGCCGGAACAGGTCGGGAGAGTGCATTTTAATCTCCCACCGCCTACCACACGACGCCAAGGCGACGGCGACCTTTTGATATCATGCAATTGCAACTGGCCGGCACCTTCCCTCTGCCCACAGCTCGCCATTCATAACGCCATGTACATACGCATCGCCAACAAAGGTCCACGCCTTGCTATCCTTGGTCCCCCGCATGACCAATGGGACATTGGAGCCCCGGACGAGAAGAACATGATCTCCGGCCTCCACGGCACAATGGGCCAGTCCCAAATGCCCGCTTACCAACTTGACCATCCTTCGATTCAAGACATGCCGTCCCTGCAGCCGGTGCTCGAACAACGGGTCGCTCTTTAACATGTGCGCTATAAAGACAAAAACGGCCGAGAAAACTTCGAACGCGTTCGCGACGAGAGGCAGCCCGGTCGGACGGATCCTCCTCAGCCGAGTAGTGACCCGCTCCCAGCTCTGCACGGCGGCGTGGACGGACTGCGAGCTGCGATATTGGCCCGCGCAGACGGTCTCCCAGAAGGCATCGCCGACCGTCTCCCCGGTATGGAGATAAATGCCGCCGTCCCGCGCGCCTGTAGCATTCTGCCACCGCACCAGCACGTCGTGGGCGTGGACGATGGAGCGAAGGGCGCGCATCCAACCCCTGGCCCAATCGCGCAGGCGACTGACTTCATCGGCCAGGACGACACCTGAAAAGATGGGACCCACGTAGGAAACGGTGCCGATCGAGTACCCGAGGGCATGCAGAGTGTCCCCGATATTTCCGGTTTGTATCGGCTTCCACCAGATGCTGCAAAGCGACAAGTCTGCCCTAAGCCGTCCCGGGCTTCCGTCTCCGCCAGGGACGGTGGCCCCAGACTCCAGGTGTAACTCAGGTGGGGATTCGGCGTCACACTCCAATCCGGCACCCAGGACGGGATGCCGCTCTCCAACCGGGAACTGCCAATGGCTGGAGGCCGACTCAGGATGTCCAGGTTCTCGTCTCGGGCCATGATCATCGTGGCTAACTCCCGGTACACCGTCTCGGGAGAATCCGTATACGTGATCCGCACGTCCCTCTCGGCCGCTGCCGGATTGAGGAGGCCCGCAAAAGCGAATATCTTGTCCCGCTGATCCGTCGCCAGGCAGCGCTGATGGCGTATGAGGAGCCCCGGGAGACTTCCACCTCCCTTGGCGTACAAGTTCCGCTCGTGGTCAACGGCGGCCATGTGCTGCGGCGACGAGAGGAAACCCAAGGGGAACTTGACCCTGGAGAGAAACTTGAGCGCCGCGACGATCTCGTCCCAGTCGTATTCGATGTGGTCGAAGAGAATGGTCGCCTTTCGCGACACGGCCGCCTCCTGGACAACCCAGGCTCGGCGGAACCAGGGTCGGCGCAGGATGTGCACCATAGCGAGGTAGAAGGCCCCAGAGAAGGGGCTCAGTTGCCCCCTTCGCCCGGTTCGGATGTCAACGGTTCCAATTTTGAGGGACGTCCTCCGGCTAGCGAGCGCGAGGAGGGGTGCAAGCCTGACAGCCATCTTGGATGCCGGGGAAATGCTGGGAGCGTTGCTGTCGCCCATGGTTCCTAGCCATATCAGCGTCCTCTGGGATAGAGAATAAATAGATCGCATGCGCGGAACCTGCAAGGCCTTGTCTGACGGATCCGCCTGATCGATGCATACCGCATCGGCCCAGAGATGACGGGAAGAGGCGGTAAGCCTCAGCCCTTGCAGGGCCGCCGCGAGATTGGACGGTATTAGAAGCTGCTTTCCATTACATTCGATCGTACTTCGATCTTTAGGGTTCCCCCAGCAGTACGACAAGGCTTCATACTTCTCGGTTACTTCCACATCCACCTCTCGAAGTCGGCATCGGATGGGATCCGTTGTCGCTCCCGGGAGCAATTCGACCAAGCGGAAAGCCTTAGGGTCTGAAGAGCCTTCACCGCCAGGGGCTCGTAGGGGAGTGTATCTAAAGTTAATTTCATTTAGATCGTGGCTAGCTCTCTGTTGCAAACTCGGCAAAGTGTCGGGGGCCTGGCTGAATCTGCGAAAATTGCCCTGTCGTCCTCTCACCGTCAAGAAAGACGCCGACAATTGCTTGGCATGATTGCGGCGAATCGTAGTGTCCAAGATGCGAGATATCGCCATCAAGGGTGCATTCACATCATAGTAAGACTTATTCGACTAAGGGTTCCCGATCCACCCTCGAACAGGTGTTCCGTTCGATGCTGAGCAGCTTTACAGAGATTGGGTGGGACTTATTTATGCCTCAGGCATCAATCTTTCTTCCTGAAATTCAGTGTCAACCCTAATATCATCAGTTCTGTTGCTTCGGGTTCGAGAACATTTACACCAACGTCTACGTTTGGCTTGCCATCATTTTAACCCATTTCTTCAGTCTCCTACAGCCGGGTTATCCGCTGCTGACTTTCAACTCATAGTGACGACTTTGCCAAGGGAGCAACTTTGAATAAAAACTTCGCAATTCGCTATCTATGCGTGCCAGCTATATAAAGAGAAAAGAAAAATATGTTGACCAGATCGGAATATATACGAATGTCAAATCATCGACTGGTCAAAGTCCGAAAGATTCAAATCCAAGAATCGGGATCGTGATCCCATGCAAAGACAGCAGAGTGTTCATACCCTCCATCCCTTCTCAATCCAAGCTTGTCCAACCTCCTCGCGCCGATTATCTTTCAAATCCCGGATGGCCGCCAAACGCCACGCCTTTCTTCCCAATCTCTCGGCTTGCCCTGTTTATATATTCCTCCCACTGTAATTTGCCATCGCTGTCCTCCGCTTGTAGCTCTCTGCATACCTGATCCGATCATACGTGCCAATACCGTAGGCAGCCACTCCCAGCACAAGCCAGACCGACGTGATGATGAGCCCGATGGGATAGATCATGAGGCGAACACCAGGCAGGATGAAGGCAACCTGCTTGCTCCGTAGCTGCGCGAGAGTCTGCTCGACGGCGGCGTTGGCCATGGCAAAGTCGGACATGACTACCTCGCGCGAGAAGACGCCCGTGACGAAAACCGCCTCGTTGGAAGAGACATTGGTCGAGACCTGGCCGCCCGTGCTGTTGATGGCCGTGAGGGTCAGGATAGGCATGACGAGAGCTTCAAACTGGGCCCTATTGAGAAAGATCGTTAGTAGCTGTCCTGGCATTTCAGAAAGAATAGGAAAACATACATGCTCATGTCGCTGGACATCCTCGCCGAGTCAATCTGCCCGACGAAAAGGTAATGTTGCAGCAGAGGTAATGTCCCATTGGGACCCGTCGCCACATCGCCCACCGTTGTCACATTCCCGTCCGCAGGAGTCGTAGCAGCAGGGGCCGTTGTAGAGGTCGTGGCAGCGGGGCTCGTAGCAGCCGGGTCCGCAGCAGCCGGGTCGGCAGGTGGTGCAGCAGCGTCCTGCCTCTTCCTCACCCGCGCCGCATCCGCAACCGTCTCCTGCTCGACAGGACTGACCGACGCGCCCGTGTACATCAACCCCACCTGGACATCCTGCGGCGCAATCCCCGAAAACGCCCCGCTCGGGTCGTTGAGCTTGTACACCCTCAAGTCCGCCTCGAACACGCCCGTTGCTGTATCGAGGCTCGGCAGGTTGTAGCAGATGCACGTCCCCGACGGATTCGACGCGACTGGCAACCGTGCCAGCGCCTCCTGGCACGCCGCCTCCGTCTCGGCGTCCCAGGCGTCCATGTTGATGGTGCCGTCCGGGTTCAGCTGCACCGTCGACTCGAACTCTAATGGCCCTGTTACGTTGGCGGCCGTCACCACGGCGTCTGTTTGCCGCCGGTGGAGGAGGCCCCCCGGCGCGTGTGAGTAGCCCGACGAGATGTCGGCGTACCGCCGCTGCAGCACGTCGACGCTCCCCAGGATCACGTTGCCTCTTTCGAGGGCCCGGAGGGAGAGCTCGTACTCTCCTGCTGCGCATGCCCACGAGGCGTTGATGAGGGCCGATGCCAAGGCCATCTTGAGCGTCATTTTGGATTTTGGGTTTCGAGAGAAAAACAGTTCGACGGAATCTATTGGGGTATCCGATGCATTAAGTCGTTGAGGTTGAAGGAAATGGAGACCTCGAGGGAGAGCGGTCGTGATTCGATTTCGCTAGCTGACTATATTACAATTCCGTCCGGCGGCGATTCGAAAGTTCAGAATAAGGAGCGTCGTGCCGGCGAAGTGTCGCTTCTCGTCGACGATCGAGTCGGTCGGCCGGCGGGCTTGTCTAGACAGATTGACAGAAAAGAAAATGAAGAAGAAAAATATACAAAGGGGACCTGCCCGATAACGGGAGCAAGACCTGTTTGTTTAGTTTCTTCGCACCGAATTTGTCGTCGTGTGTCGATTGAAGATGCAAGATTAGGGAAGAAAGGTGGAAGGGAGGAGATTTTGCAGGTCGGTAGGCAGTTGGGGGGAAATTGGGAGTAGGGCCAGCAGCCAGCAGAGGTACCACGCCAGCTTCTCGGTCAAGGGATTCAAGAATAGCAATCTACCAGGGCCGGTCCCCAGTCGCTGTTCGGGTTGTGGGCAATGCAGGAACAAGCCAAGTGTCATGCAAGGAAAATCATCGTGGTTTTCGGAGTCTAGAATGGCCTGATATGTGGGTCGATGCAAGGATAGAAAGAGCCTTATTGACGCTGAGGAAGGACGACGCGAGGGTGTTCGACACAAGACTGCGACAGATGGCTCAGGCTCTCAATCAGCACGAGGCAAACGTTGTTTGTCACAGTGGCCACGGTTGGGTGCCAGGGATTTCGGTTGTGATCCGCTAGAGATTTGGGACGATATTTCAGCGACCGGTGGTCGTGCGACGGGGACATTGTCGGATCGTCGCGCCATGCTACGAAACCTGTCGGAGAATGTGTGGGGACCTGATGCAGCAAATACCGGGGGTGCGCCTCTGATTGGCTGGGGAGGATAGGGGTCTGGTCCATTTCCCGGCTCAGGGGTCGTGGTGGCAACCCTACCCGCCCAATTGAAAGGGCAAAACAATAAAGAGACCCAACAGCTGACGCTGAGCCGCCGTCGGACCTGGTGGAATCGAGCAGGACATATTGAGCGAGGACAAATTTCACATGAATGAAGGGAAAAAAACTCGAGTTCAAGTTCACCAAAAGAGGGGATTTTAAAAATGATGTGTTGATGCTATCAAAAACTTCAGATACTTGTAGGAGTTTCGGACATCGAACCATGATGCTTGGAGCCCGGCCAGTGATGAAACTGCGCATCGTCATGGTCCTGTCGCAGATCTTCTAAAACGAACACTCGAGACCCCTCCACTATTGGCCTGGAGATCGCGCTGACGCCACTGACGCCACAATTCCACCTGCCATTGCCACAACCTTCAGTGCTTACATCTTCGCCTGCTTGCAGCTGCACTCTCTCCAGGGGGGGGCCCTAATCAGGCCTTGCATCTCCCTCAACGGGTAATTCCGCTCCTTGGTAGGAACTATTCGTCCATGCTGGGCCAGACTTAACTACCGACTTTTTTGTCCGAGAGTCATCGAGATCGCCGCGGGAGATCGCCGCCTTGGTCCATAGTGCTAGCTCCATGAATATCACGTAGATAGCCATCCAGAACCAGAAAGCCACGATAATGACTTGACCCCACAACAACCGAGCCTCCACCATATGATTATCCCAAGCAGTCTGCAGCGCAGAGACGGTGTCGCTTCGCATGAACCTTATAGACTGTTCGTGATGCTTCTGTCGAAGAGCCTCATGATCGTCTGCCCCGCCGTCTTCGAGCGGAATGGTGGGAACAGTGACATTGGTGTTGGTCGTGCCGTTGACGCCGTGCAGCTTCTGCTGCTCCTCGATAATATCTGCCATCCCCCAAGCTGCCTTATTATTGATCTTCTCCCATGTCGCATCGCAGGCCTCCTCGCGAGCCATAAGACCCATCTTCTCCCGGAGCTCCGAGTCCTCTGCAAGATGGAGCACTTTGGTGACGAAGCCCTGGAGGTTGTTGGGTGGCACGAGGAAGCCAGTCTTGCCGTTCACGATAGTGTCGCTCGGTCCGCCCTCGTCACGCGCCACGACGGGAACGCCGCTTGCCATGGATTCCAACACCACGAGACCAAATGTTTCCGTAACAGAGCAGTGAAGAAATATGTCGCCCGACGCAAAAGCGGCTGCAAGAGCCACTCCTGTCTTGCTGCCCGCGAATATGACCTTCCCCTTCTTAATGAGCGGCTTGAAAAGGGCCTTGATGGATTTTTCAACGGAGCTCTGGCTATTACCGCCAACAATCAAAAGTTTAAAGTTCAAGCCCTTGTAATCTAGTAGCGTGGCCGTCTTGGCAAGGAAATCAAATCCCTTTTCGCCCGCCAACGTAGAGACGCAAATGAGAATGATCTCGCCGTTCGGAGCTAGCTTCTGCCGGAATCCTTCTTCTCGTCGGCTTGGCGAAAACATCTGTGTGTCAACCCCACGTCCCAGCCGTACCATCTTGTCTTGGGGCACTCCCTGAGTAAGAAGATATCTCCTAACGAATCTTGAGGGATAATAGATCCTCTTGATCGAGCTATTCCTGAAGAGATAGCTCTGCACCTTTCCAAACGTTCGGTTCGCCACCGTTGCCAACGGCTCCGGGAAGAGGATGGAACAGTATCCCGCAAGGTCCGTCTGGAAGTTGCAGACGATAGGTATCTGCTTTTCTTTCAGCCATTGCCGCATCTGCAGCATCACCTGGAAACCGAGTGACGCCGGCGAAGCGAGGTAGATGAGGTCGGGCGGATGTTCCCAGCCAAACGTGCGGGCGATGAGGGACGACAGTCGCACCGGGTACACAATCGACAGCTCAGGGTTGAAATGGAGTGGGTATCCGCGAAGTCGGATGTCTATATCTTCTGTGGGGTCTCGGTGCGGGACATATGGCGGGATAAATGTGTCATTGCCAGTGTGGTTGTACGGAGCCGCGACGGAAACGCGGACGCCGTGACGGCGGAGGTGGATAACGAGGTTAAGCGTCGTCCTACTGACGCCATTGATGGGTCCAAATGATTCTGTACACAACAGAATCCGTTTTCCCTTCAACGATTCCGGAAACTGGCCGCAGTCTTTGGTTTTTTTTGAAGGCTTTGGCGCTGCAGGAGCTTCCAATCTTTTCGCTGGCGCAGCTTCATCCTCAGAAGTTTCCGAAGTAGATGCCTCCGAAAAAGGGCAAACCCAATTAGGTGGTTCCGCGCCGACGAAGCTCGAACCTTCTTCCTCTCCAGACAGTGTGGACGACAATACCCGGTTGCTCTTCGCCGAGCCCATGGTTCGAGTAGGAATGTTCAAACTTATATGCTGAGATCCTGACAGGCTCCAAGAGGCGTACAATGTCTTCTGGTAAAGTCTGATAGGCATACGGGCTCTTCGGTAGCCTGATTATATCGATTGCTCAATTGAAATGATGCTAAAATGGCGAGCCGGAAAAAGAAGGGTCTGGCTTGATGAGAATATTCGGATTTTGGTGCGGTCATTTGATCGGGGCGTCTTCTGAACAATGACGCATTTGGCAGTACCCCGCCCCCACCAAACGCAGCCCGCGATGCACCGAAGGTCACAAACCCCCCATCGCAAAAGGGAACCGCGATTGTGTAGTAATACCCACGCAGTAGACGCGCACTTGCCGAGGAATGTCCAGTTTGTCCAGCTTCGCCCATGTGTAGAGTTGAACTAGCGGCGACGAATCAGAAGCTCCTAACCCTGCACACTGCAGCTACCCGCCAATCAAGAAATCTAGAACCGCCATCTGTAGTCCTCTTGCCGAGCTGCATATAAAGGGTCCTGCCCAGGCGTGCGAATAAACGTCGGCAGGTCCGCCCCCGTGGTTCTCTGGTTGGCAGGGAGCAAGATTCCAAATGGGAGAATGACAGTCCAATTTGGTCACGCCGGCGCTGAGATTCAACCTGCGAAGAAAGAAATTTAGCGGCAAAACGCGTTTCTCGTGATTGTCGCCAGTCGCAAAGGCCCACCCCGCCAAAGCCGCGGAGCAGTCTTGAAGGCGCCGATAAGGAAGATTCGGGCCATGCTCAGCCGGGATGGCAATCTTCGCGATTTGAAGCGTTGGCCGTGTGCTCATTTTTGGCGCATCAATATACTCTTCGCTGAGCGACTTCGAAATGCGCCAATTGGCAGGACACAACCGGCGTAGAGAGCGCCACGGACTTCGAGGAACGCGGGCCTCGCCTGTGTCTAGTATCCGACGCGTCCACTGTGCTAAGTTGGCATTTTAACGTATGGCCGGAAATGGGAATGAGAAGTATTGCCCGATGGTAGAGAGGGCTGCACGCCACGGGTAGTGATAATAGGCTCCTGAATCGCCAACGACGAGTAGAACTACCTGTGGGGCGCCTTCTTCACGCAGTGACCGACTTGCTCTGTTGTCCCTCGGCTTTCTAAAGACCGATCTCAGCGTGGCAATGGTAAGAGACTACAGGGAAGATGTCAACATCTCCCTTATCAATCACGGCAAGAGCCAGGAACGGCAGGCGAGCAAGTCTTCCCCGCCCGACCTACTACCGCTACTGCGCATTCGACTGTTCCCTCGTTCACCACGCTTGTGTTTGGAGCAATTGAGCAACCCATATCCTAACATTTGTCGATAAGCTTCAAGCCTCACAGCTGTCCTAAAAGTCTGACTCCTCTCCTACGCTTTCTCTTCTATCCTTAACCCATTCAATCATTCTCCGACTTATACTAGCAGCAGAAGAGTATATCTTCAGACACACTATGAGTCCCACACCTTCAACTCCGGCAGAATATGAAGATGGCACCTTCATATCTCTGGACGGTTCAACGGCCCCGACAACTCCAGAGGGCAGCGTCACGTTGAGTCCGGCTCTCCATGCTTTAAGACCCATTGG
>Ga0247774_1001955_pt1 | contig 10321 bp, 7 predicted proteins | sample UWRJL001104B6_FD_179933 | JGI IMG/M metagenome (GOLD analysis project Ga0247774, IMG submission 179933) | Plant litter microbial communities from Arlington Agricultural Research Station in Wisconsin, United States - UWRJ-L001-104B-6 | ecosystem: Environmental > Terrestrial > Plant litter >... | reverse complement strand
CTGCGCGGCCACTACGGGGAGGCCCGCTAGGTGCTACGTACAGTTTCTCACAGGCGGACGAGTCAGCCAAAATCTGCCTTTTCGAGAAGATCTGGTGGTAAATGCTGTAATGGAGGTGCCGATAGCAATAGGATATTTTTGTGGCTTTCTTGTGGCTTGCTAAAAATTGGCGGCATTTCGGTTGGCTGAATACGGTACAGGAGCGACAGGCCAGTCAAGAAGACCAAGAGGAAACAGAATTCGCCACAAAGGAGGGGTAGACGGATATGCAAGGCAGCTAAGGACTAGTGTAGCGCCATGTATTGATTATTTCATCATTTTCATAGGCTAGTATCTGGCGCTATTGTTTCCCCGCGCCAAGCCGGGCACTTATGGCGGGTAGGACTGTGGCTCGAAATCTCCCAACTTGGCGGAAATCGTGGTAGTCGGGATAGTTCAGCCCCTTCCCCGCTCTGAAGCCAGGCAAAGCCGCGGTATCAAGTCTTATCTTATACTCGTTGGTAGAGGTCGCAGGATGTCGTGAGGCTATTATAATGCAGTAACTATTGATGCACTTACTTATATTATTGCTTTACTGGCAAAATTATTGGCTTACTATAGGTAGCTGCGGCGAGCTAACAGTGTTCATCGGCAGATCTGAGCCCGTTCGGGACATGACCACAGCAAGTGCCCGATGGCGCTATCAGGTGGTCCAACATCATGCAGAGGGCCTACGTCTGATTAACTAGATTAATCAGAAATGATTATTAGTCTATAGGCGCTGCCGATAGTGGCTGGCCGAGACTCGAAACTTAGACTTTTTTCCGGAGCTATTTGTCCGACTCGATAGCAGAGATATCTGGACGAGGTCCGTGGATCCCGAGATGCAGGTCAAGAGCTCGTCCTCATTATCAATCCTAAACCTGATACGGCCCGGTGTATTTAGTCAGGCTGGACCATCCAGCAAGGCTCCGAGCAACCGAGTATCCTGACAACCTCTCTCTCAGGAGATCTTGTCTCGTCTTCTTCTCCCAACGCCTTCAATCAGGAAACACACTCTCCGCCAGCTCTCCAAGACACCTACCCCTCGTCTCCGTGCAAGTCAAGATGTCGGCAGAGACGATGGGCAGTTGGTCTGCCACCATCGAGCTCAACAATGTACCCGTTCACGCTAGCCTGATGCCAGACTCCACGATCCTCTACTGGGGTCGGCGCGAGGATCCCAAGGCCCGGACAACCAACTTCGTCAACAAGGATAATCGGGGAAATCTGAATGAGACGAAAACCAAGGCCTTCGTCTGGAATCCCGAGGCCTTTTTCTGGGATCCCACCTCGAAAACGAGCAAGGCCAAGGGCGGCGACATAACGAAGGCCGGCCGAAGCGAGGTCCCCAAAGACGAGCCAAGGGCCAGGGATAAAACGCCCGTCAACCTCTTCTGCAGCGGTCACTGTCATTTACCCGACGGAAACCTACTTATTGTCGGTGGCCATGATCTGGACGGCCAAGGAATCAACCAAGCCTGTGTCTACAACTTCAACGACAAGGTATTCTTGCCTCAGACAGAGATGAATGAGGGTCGCTGGTATCCTTCCGCCCTGCCCCTTCCTGACGGTCGCGTCATGGTCATGTCGGGCAGCCAGCGTGGTGAAAACTTCAAGGGAAAGGGAATCAACGCAATCTCCCAGATTTGGACCGGCAACCCGGCGGCTCCCTGGAAGGAGGTTATCAGCTCCAAGGACAAGATAGGGCCAGCCCCTCTCCCTCTCTACCCACGACTGCACCTCTCTCCAAAAGGCCGTATCTTCATGGCCGGGCCAAACTCCCGATCTTCGTTTCTGGACCTCAAGGATGGCAAGGTCGAAATCGAGACCGAGGTGCAAGTAGACGGCAAACAAAAAAATTTGGTAGGCCGATGGGTAGACACCAATGTCGACCGTCCGGGCATGTTCCGCGACTACGCACCCTCAGTCCTGTATGACACAGGAAAAATCATGTACATTGGCGGCGGCATGAGCGACAATATGAAGCCCACAAACTTGGTTGCATTCACAGATCTCAATAAAGAGCCAGTACACTGGACGGAGGGGCCAAACATGGTCCAGCAGCGCAGACAGTTCAACGCCACCATCCTCCCCGACGGGACCGTCTTGGTGACAGGAGGCACATCAGGAGCTGACTTCAACAATCTAAGCACCCCTGTTTTCGAAGCCGAGCTGTACGACCCCTACACCGGGCCGAGAGGGACATGGACCACGATGGCCAAAGAGAGTGTGGCCCGTCAATACCACTCGGTTGCCCTCTTGCTGCCCGACGGGCGAGTCATGTCGGGCGGCGGCGGTGAATACGGACAGGATATCAATGCCGACATCTTCTGCTTCCCCAACGCCCAATTCTTCGAGCCGCCATACCTGCATAAAGCCGGCACCTCCAGGCCCGTCATCAAGAATACTAACCCTGAGAGGGAGATATTCTACGGTAAAGAGGTCACCGTCACGCTCGACTCCGCCGACAAGATTGACAAAATCAGCTGGGTCAGGCTCGGGTCCGTCACGCACTGTCGCAACATGAACCAGTCCTTCATGTGGCTCCAGCAGAAAAAGCCGCAGGATGGCGCCACTCTAACCATTGCTGCCCCTGAGAACGGAAACGTCTCGCCGCCCGGCCACTACATGCTTTTCGTCCTGAAGAAGGGCATCCCGTCGGTCGGCAAGATCATGCGCATCTCTGCACCACCGGACACTGGAAACCAACCAGCGGCACGCATGATGGTGGTGACGACTACCATGCCTGTGCCTCCGGAGCCCACCATCCAGCCGACCCTCGCCGAGCATAGCGACGCCCTTATGGCCGAGCGCGGCCACCCGTCCGTGTCTGTCGGTATCACGCCCGTGTGCCCCTACGGCCTCGGCGCGTGCTGGGCGGGCGCATACGACGGTCTCATGCGCATGAGTGACGTTGACGTTGTCTGTCCCGTGGCACACGCCGAGGACTCGACGGCCCACGTCTACCTCACCGACGACAATATCCTGCCAGACATTGACAAGTGGCGCAGGGAGTTTGCCCAGACCATCAACGCCTCGTACGATATGCGCGGTATTGAGATGACCTTGTCCGGCATGCTTGCGAAGAAAGGGGACCAGCAACGGCTTGCTCTCACGCTAGGTAACGGCAAGGAACTGCCACTTACCCCGTACCAGCAAGCAAGCCAGATCAGATGGGATTACCTGAAAAAGGCGCCGCAACCAGTTACAGATACCGAGACGGGCGCGTATAAGCATCTGGAAGTGGCCCAGAGCAAGGGCAAGAGGGTGCAAGTGACAGGGACGTTACAGAAGCTTGGTGAGGGCAAATTTTCACTTGATGTAAGGGATTTTAAGGTTCTAGGATAATGCTGCTAGTTAGCTCTCTCTTTAATTCCACATTATCGACTATACCCTTGAGCTCGTGCGAATTAAACAGTATATTCCCTTCTGTAATACTTCTTGGTTTACAACGAAAACACGCTCGCATATTAGATTGCCGTTTCTTTGTCAACGGTTTTGACAGTGCACGCCATATATCAAGCCGTAGCGTTTCACGCACCGCAGAAGCGCGACGATAAGGGTAGAGCGAATTGGAAGCATGTGGAGAGGCATCTTCGTAGTTCCCATGCCGGAAGATAATTAAGAACTTTGGATACGGAGTATTTATGGAGAGAAGAAGCCAGAACGAATAATGGAAGTAGACCGAGAGTTGGAGGCGACGACAAGAGCTAAAGGCGGAAGAGATCTATTGATGGGTTGTCGTCAACTAAGGGTTCTGCTTTAGAGTTCAGTTAACCGAGGGCATGCATGCGCCAAGACCTTGGCAGCGCCGCGCTGGGCCGGCTGGTTTTTATTATTTGGACACCGAGATAGCCCCCAGGAACAAAGCACCAGTCATGCTACTGTCAGAAACGCCTGGACAATTCTGTACGTCGCAGCAGTCTTTAGATATCAGGAGGTAACGATGCAGCAGAGGATGAAGGCAATTGATGCAGCAGGCAGGGCAAAAGTCTGTATTTGACGTCTCTGATGTGGTTGTACTTCTTGTTCTTCTCTTGACGCTGAAGATTTTCAGCCTTTTGAAGCATGCCCGTCTCCATTATAGTGGAGACGGGTATGCTTCTTTCCTGACGACCGCCTGCAGCCGTCTACAGCTGCAGCGTTTCCAACAGCTACCAATAGGGCCGAGAAAGGCGTCAAATAGGATTTACCAAATCTTACCCTGAAGACTCTTAGGTTATATCGGCATGCCTTTAGAAACATAAAGCGCTTAAAAGTAGTATTGCCGAGGCTGGCGTACACTATGTTGTGTAAAATAAAATTACGGGCTACGGTAGCGGTAAAGCCGCCGGAGCCCCTGTTGTAATCTTCACTGTACGAGGAGAGCTTTGGGACGCGGGATAGATTTGGGCTGTGGGATGGTTCTAAGATGTGATACGCGGAGCTGGGGTGTGGACACGTTTAGATCGAGCACGGAAAGGCCGTAGTCTTCACTCCCGCCGCCGGGTACTGGGGCGTTGCAACCCATTGAGCCGGATACATCGACAACGAGGACGATATCGCAGGGGACGTGGCCGTCGATGCCGCCCCTGGGCGTGCGCGGCGTATCGACCTTGACCAGTAGACCGTCTCCATCCAGGGTCGGATGCAGAGAGACAGTAGCATCATTGGAGCTGTTAGGTGGGGACCAGGAGTCTGAAGACGTAATAGTGAAGCTGGATTCCCAGGAATCCGAGGAATTCGAGCGCTTGAGCATATGACCTCCCCACAGTGGCTATATATCGCCCCAGATGGTGACTGACTGCGTATAAACACCCTAAACTCGCCCAATGTCTGTAATGTTTCTATATATTCTTGATGCAACCAGAGAGGCCCACCAGGGACCGTAGTTCTGTCTTCAGCTTTCCCGGGAACGATACATCTCAGTTTTTCGCGATCAGACCGGTCAGTGATGATAACATCGGCCGCCCCACAACTACGACCTCTTTTTAGAACCGTTTTCTCCGCAGCAGCATCAGCTAGCGTGCATTGGCCGATGCCGAAACAGGTTTTGGGGCGGTACGAGAAAGCAAACTCGCTGGTTTCAGCAATCATATCCAACGCACGGATATCGCCTATTTTGCGGTGGGCTCTATCCGTTTCCGTCTTGCTCGGATACACGCGCAAACCTCCATGAGCGTCTGCGACTTCGCTAATCTTCTTATAAAAGTCGTCTGTTGATAGATAGTCTGGCCATTGGGTAAGAGTCGACGATATAAATATGACTGTTGGAAGAGTTCGGCGGACACCACCTACCTCGGTGTATGGGAGGACCGACAGCAAACTATTAGAATCGAGCAGTTTCTGGACCCACGTCCAGTTCCGGAAGGTTACGTGCACGGCAGAACTCCGTCTGGCCATGAGCAACGTCACCACGGACTGATGAATAACAAGGCCGTCCGCTAGTTTTGATTTGATGAAGCTAGTCCCTATGTCTTGTTGCATGGTCTTGAATTCGTTGGACTCCTCTGGAACTAGCCAATCAAGTACATTGTCTCTGAGAATCTCCTGGTCTGATTTCGAGAATGGAATGCCGAGAAGGTCAGACTTTGCAATATTATGGACGTCCGGAATACCACACCATAGCAACTGAATGGTACTAGCGGACGCTTTGGAGGACTTAACCGGATGACTATGAGATGGGATGGGGTTCGAATGGCGAATAGTCCACGAGCTGTTCTTCTGGATAGCCCGCCACTTTACAGAGCAGCCGTCCTTCCATTTGTTGCAGATCCAATAGACACTCGTACGCTTACTTGATCTGCCTTTGATGATAGCCTCGTAACCTCGTTGCTTGCAAAAGGACTTTACAAACTGGACCATCTCACCCTCTGAAGAAAAAAGCTGGTCTTCAGGAGGTAGTTCTACGTGGTGTCCAATAGCTTCTAGGGGCAACATGTTTTGAGAGAAGCAAGATTGACTGGCTATCAGACTACTATAAGGAGAGCAGCGGAACTTTGAAAAGCCAGAATTGCATTGACGACGGCCTCTCCGCAAGATTTCCACTGTCTTCTATAGGGATTATGTACGGAGTATACGGGTGTTAGGCGTTGCGTGGTGCACAGACTATCAAACTAACTTCTCAAGAAGTTATGGAACCGTATCGGCTCGGAACGGGCCGTGAATGTCAATCTTGATATTTTCGGTACTAAATGCCGAAGTTGAGGTCCCGTCCCATCTTGGCCGTTGTGGCCGATCTAGAGTACTTGAGTGTCGAAGGGCGCGCTTTAAAGGAGCACCAGCGTACCTTTGATGCAGAACGATATAATGCGAAGCATATAGACAAAGAACTTGCGAGATGGACAGATCGTCCGGGGTTGTAGGTATCGTTCACGTGCTGTGCCATGATCACGTCGCGCGTCGTGGTTAGTAGTACCAAAAGAGTTGGTTCTCACACGTGCTCTGCACTCCACGACCAGCCCCACGGTGCTATGTAGATGAGTTCGAGACGGTAGATGCTCCTAGCCTATTCTATCATGGCCGTAACTGGACTCTAACAGAAGGCGTTCACAGGAGTTTGATGATGTCCGTTCGATTCGGACCAATCGTCCAATGCTACATGCGGAGGTTGATACAGAGCAGTCACAACCAAGCCCAGCGCTTGGCCAGCAGACAATCAGGTCGAATTGGTAGCAGGCGTCGGAGCCCGAGCTCTGCTGACGAAGGGCGGCGTGCACCTTGGACGCGTCGCAGATGCCTACATGCCTCACCCTGGGACCTGCTGCTGCTGAGGCGGAGGCGGCGTTGACGGGATTGGGCGGCTGAAGGTGACGCATGGCGTGGAGCACCATGGATGCAGACTCGTCGAGGCCGAAGTGAGGACTGCTCGGGAATGGGCTGATGGTTGCAGCCTCCTTGAGCAAGAAGCCCGGCCCGCAACCAAGGTCGAGCACATTCTTTCCGGGAGCGAATGCGCCATACCTTGCAGGCGAGTACCTGAAGCCCGGCGGCCACATCCTAATCATGCGCCCATACTATGCCGACGTGTCGCGCGGGCGCCTCATGAACCCCGGCCAGACCTACTCGCACGCGCCCATCCCCGGCTCCGTCCTGTTCTTTGACGTGGAGCTGACTGCTCGCGCCATCCCGTCCGCCGCGTCCATCATTGTGCGGCTTGCCGGGGCCCAGGCGCAGGACTCCTCCGATCAGCAGCTGCGCGAGCTTCTCATGTCGGTAGCCTCCATCTAGGGCAACGTCGATCCCACTGCCCAACATGTACGGATGCTGGGGGACCTTCTCGTAGATAGCCCTACCACGACAGGGACCGGGGCGTATAACCTAATGATAGGTGCTATGGAGCGGATAATTAGGGAGGATTCGGCTTTCCGGGCCAAGGTAGAGCAGTTGGGTGGCTTGGTGGACAACGGCCCTGGAGGCTAGGAATCCAATTGGCCCGTCCTTCAAGCCTACCTTGCCAGCTACGGTATCCCGGAGTCGACATTCATCGAGAACTATGTCTATACAGCCCTTGTATCTGAGGGAAGCATACCTCGTATTATGGGACGGCTAGCCGCGATCACTATGTGTACATCCTCGGTAGCGCTTCTTCAGGGATAGATAGTAAAATATAATAGGTTTTTGTCCTTTATAAACAGGTAGTTGATCTCTGTTCTGTAGGCAACCTGGAATGGGACTGAGGCAAATTTGTATGGTGTAAGTTGATGACTAAGATTTTGTCACGTGTTCGAAAAAAAAGTATGGACCGCTCTGGGACATTCGCTAATCTCCGGGGATCCCAGGCAGCCTTCGGCGAAACTATCCACTTCCCCATATTCCGACTTCGACACTTCCACCACTCACCAATATCTTTTCACAACAAAATGTCGGGCTCCTTTAGGACGAGGCCTCTTTCCTCAACCCCCGCAAGTGGCACGGCGTCGAGAGATTTGCCTCTTCCCGCCGATGCCACCGACACCATCTCGTCGGTTCGCTGGTCCCCGGTAGCCAGTCACTTGGCTGCCGGGTCCTGGGACGGCAAGGTGCGTGTCTACGACGTCGCGACTGACGGCTCGGCCCGCGGCATAGCTCTGCTCTCTGCTGCCGGTCCGGTCCTCAGCTGTGACTGGAACAAGGTAAGTTGAGTTCATGATTCTAACCCGGCAGCACTTCTCGAAGAAAGAAAATACGAGCGTTCCACGTCTCTAGGTAAGTAGCGCCGTCACGCCTCGGGATTGCTTCAAAGCTCACACGGCTCGCAGGATGGAACCCTCATCGCCGCGGCCGGCGCCGACAAGCAGGTACGCCTGCTCGAGGCCTCGACGGGACAGACCGTCATCGTCGGGACCCACGACGCACCCGTCCGCTCCGTCCGCTTCGTCGACGTCCGTTCATCTCCGAGCCCCATCATCGCTACCGGCTCCTGGGACAAGACGGTTCGGTACTGGGATCTCCGCCAGCCTGGAAAAGCTCTCGCGACACTCGGCTGCGCGGACCGCGTCTACAGCATGGACACGGCCGACCGTCTGCTCGTCATCGCGACGGCCGAACGACACATTCATCTCGTCGACCTGCATGCCGACCCCGCGGCGTTCGCGCGCACGACGCAGTCGCCTCTCAAGCACCAGACACGCGCCGTGGCGGCCTTTCCCGACGGGAGAGGCTGGGCTACGGCAGGGATAGAGGGGAGATGCGGAATCAACGCCGTGGCCGAGAAGGACCTCAGGTGCGGAACATCTCGCCACGGCCGCCGATGGCAGCACCGCTAAGTCGACTCCAGCATCAACTTCACCTTCCGGTGCCACCGCGACCAGCCCGATACCCAGAAGGTCGTCAAGGTGTGGACCGTCAACGACGTCAGCTTTCATCCGAAGCACCGGACGACCTTCAGCACGGCGGGATCGGACGGCACGTTTCACTTCTGGGACCGCGTCGCGCACCAGCGCCTAAAGGGCTTCCCTTCGGCCGGCGGCGCCATCACCGCGACTAATTTCAACCGCGACGGCACCGTCTTCGCGTACGCCGTCGGCTATGACTGGTCGATGGGCTACGCGAAGAACAGCCCCGACTACCCGACCAAGTTGATGCTGCATATGGTTTCTGAGGACGACGTCAAGCCCAGGGGGAAATGAATTGGACTGTATAGCGATGGGAGATTTGTTTTGTGGAGTTGATGATTTGTAGCGGCAATATCAATTGCTCGCGCCTGATGAGAGGCCATGATCAGAGTGGAGAATAATTCACTCACTTGAGTTGGAAGTCTTGTATTCTGGTGGATGTCATGTACGTCTGGCCTCGGGTTTCATGTATCTGGTGGAAGCGAAGCGTTCGGAACTTGGATGTAGACAGATTGGAAATAAAGGGCTTAAAGGTTGGAAAGGTTTTTCTATCCATGCCGCTCTGTAGAGGCGCGCCTCCGTGTAGCGGCTGGCCTCCTCGCGTATTGCAGTTTTACGGGGAGTGGCCGCACTTGCCACCATAAAGAGGCTAGTACGGTACTGTAGGTTCCGCATTCACCAATAACTTTATCAATCTATGTTAGACTCAACAACCCCCCTCAAAACCGAGTCCACACATGGCAAGGATGACAGCATCTGAGCCCTGCAGTATGTGCGTCAAGGAGGAATATCCGTAGTTATGGGCCATTTCTCTTCATTTGTCAAGCCACTAGCGATAAAGCCATTCTTCGCTAAGGCAGGCTTACAGTGGGAGGTTGGCGAGTACCACCGGACCACGCTTGTGCTCAACCGAGAAGCGGTAGGCGACGACTTGGCGACAAAGCTTCTCCCGAAATATAGTCAAAAGGCACAGTTTCTGAAGAACGTGGTATCTGCGGATGCTTGGTATCACACTGACGAAGACTCTGTTGTTGAGTCTCGGGTCTTTGCTCCTATAAGTGTGAATAACGCGGGAGAAACTGCAGTCGCGTTGGCGAATATTGAGCATGGAAAACTTGGGTAGCAAGAATGGTGATAACCTTCTTTTATTGCATGTATGGTGGACTTAACTATATCCCTACATAAGTCCTGTGGCAATCATGGCGGCTACCGGTCCGCTAGACAAGGGGATCGTCTCGGGAAAATAATCTGAAATGCAGGATTTTGACAGGAAAAATAAAAAGAGTGCTACTCCCGCTACCTAGCAAATAAATCGTGCACAGCTCTTCACCGCATATTACATAAGTCTAACCCTAACCCTTATTTGAACGCTTTATTCTGTGGCTTCTGCGCAGTGTCAGCACCCTAGTCGTGTCACCACCGTATCTGTAGCCTACGCATAACTGGTAGGCTGATACGGATGACGATAACTGATGTGTGCTGACTTTCTTGATTGATTGTTGATG
>Ga0247774_1001954_pt1 | contig 10325 bp, 8 predicted proteins | sample UWRJL001104B6_FD_179933 | JGI IMG/M metagenome (GOLD analysis project Ga0247774, IMG submission 179933) | Plant litter microbial communities from Arlington Agricultural Research Station in Wisconsin, United States - UWRJ-L001-104B-6 | ecosystem: Environmental > Terrestrial > Plant litter >... | reverse complement strand
CCAGATAAGGTCTTCCCCACTCTCGAAATCCGATCTGACGAGGAGTTTCCAGAGGCCTGTGGTGTCAGAGCTTTCAATCAAATCCATGACGGCGACCGTGTTCAACTTGTCTAGGTGTTGGATAAGACCACTCACGTCCCAGATGTTTGGTAGGATATGGGTTGGGAGACGGCGACGAGATATGAATTCCTGCACGTCGTTGACCACATTGCGGACAGATCTTTTGTACATATCCGTCCGGATGAGGCCTGATTCGTTGGCATTCTTACACAAGCCCAGCAGGGCATAGACCCTGTCGCGTTGATCAGAAGCCTCGCCACCTGGGCCAAACTTCTTGAGAAGCATATAGAGATCAGGCTCTTGGCTCCACCATGATGTAGCTCGGGACGGACCTGGCATAATATCGAGGACTACCTGACAGTGGGGCTCGATCTTCAATCTGATCAGCCGGGGGGCTACTGCGAAGTACCGAGCCTGGACGCTATTCCGTCCACAGCATACGAGGGCAGCTCTCGCGTTTGCAACCTCCTGCAGGATCCAAGCCCTTCTGAACCACTGCCTCCCCATCAGGATTCTCATGCCGTGGTAAATTGCCTCCCGGCTATCGATATTTTCGGAAATAGATGCCCATAATGACAACCACCGCGAGTCATGGTACTGCCAATCTCGGCAGCCTTTGGGCTCTCCTTGAGATCGAAGTTCCCCGAGAGCGCGAAAGACGGCGTCCGTGTCCTCGCTAGATTCGTCTAGCCAGAATATCACGCCATCGGCCTGCTTGTAGATCCGGGTCATAATCGCCACCTGATGACCTCGCTCGGCCAGGTTTTGCTGATCAATGCACACAGCGTCGGCCCAGATGATTCGATCGCGATCTGGAAGTCGAAGGTGATGGAGCGCCGAGTAGAGGTTCTTGGTGATGCGAAGTCGTTGTCCGTTGACCTCGATAAACCTGAAGAATTCTGGACCCCCCCAGGTATAGGAGAGGGCCTCATAACTGATGTGTCGGTCCCGGCCAAAGCGGTCTTTGAGATCGAGCCATGTCTTGAAGAGACGACATGAAATATGGAGGCCAGTTCCTTTGCGCAGTCGAAGGAGTCGAAATGCAGGTCCGTCCAGATTCAATTTCGGGTACTGGAATGGCTTGCTCCTCCACCGGATGGTTTCATCGTCAGTCGACTCCTCGTATTCCCCTGGACTCAGGCCGAAGGAATCCACTTCACCGTCCACATCAGCTTCAGGTGTCGTCATTGGAATATTATAGTAGTCGACGCTTCTTCTTCAGTGCGATCCGGGGACGATAAACAACATCTAAGATAGTTCAACACGGGATCCTTCAATGAGTTAGTAGCCTGTATGTGAAATGTTCAATTCTTTCAGCGTACATGTACTCTTATGTGGTCAGTGCTAGCTCCAATAAAGAGGCTTGGCTATAGATAGTGCTTAGGAATGTAGTAATATACTAATAACGCTTCATCGTTAATAATAATACTCTTTCCTCCACGGATAATAAACCAGTTATAGTTCTTAAGATACTGAGATTCTGAAATCGACTACCAGATTTTTTTTTAATACTAGACTAGACCGCTATTTTATTATTCCATTTCCAACTACAGTCAGCACTAAGCCAGTAAGCACCACCAGCATATTCCATACTCAGCCACCACCAAGTGGACTCGTTAAGGAACCACTTTGATGCCACAGTAGTAGTACTTGGTAGGTACCGGTGCATCCTAACTCCGAAGCTCCTTGTGCTAACATTCCAGCTCAACAACAAAAATTCCATTACACATCGTAGCAGGTACCGGTACAACGTTGGTTCCCAAGCTCCCTTGTAGAAGCTTTCGGGGACAGAGGATCTCGCCTCTTGATTAGCTCACGAGCACAAAAATAAAGCTACGACCGACGGGGGTCCCCCACATTCCAACCTCAACAGATGGTTGCCCAGCTAGTCCGGCCGCTTCGAGGTGTTCACAGAGTTCTCGTATTGTCCTATCCATATTTTAAACTGTGAAAAAGAATAAAGTTAAGGATTAGCGTGAGTTGGTTGGAAACTAGCTGGAATATGTTCCTTGTTATTAAGAGAGCGGAATGGTGTATATGGGGAGGGCAAACAGTTAGTGACTGCGGTTATGGGGCTCGTCAGCTGCTCAGAATTAATACTAGACGTAGCTTCGACGGTAATTGCACTCTGGCGCTATTTTGAATTGGGAAACCAAGGCTACTAGAACCAATGAACAGCTAGGTATTGTTGGCCGGTTAAGTTTGACAATCCCGAATTTTCTGCTATTAATCGCAACGGTGGAATTTGTCCCCCTTAGTTATGAGCGTCCCCCAAAGTTCTGACATTGTTTGTGGCCTCTCTGTTTGGCTAAGATTTTACATTTTTGGGCTGGTTGGTGGAGTGGGCCCAGATGCGTTCCTCAACTAATAATGAGCCCCGTCCGAAGCCTTCACAAATGTCAGAAACAACCGCTGCGCCAAAACGAGCGCCCCACACCTTGTGGGTGCGAGCTGGCAATTGCAGCATATCTAATGCACCCACCGACCCCGCCCCCCAAGGTGAAAGCTTCTTAGTGGAGGCCTTACCTGCTATAAATCAGGTTCCTCAAGAGGTTTTGCCCTCGATTACAGGTTTTTCTTAGGCACAAGCCCTTACAGGTCCTTCACAGATTGTCCAGGCTTTGTCTTATAAAAGCTTCTAACATGAGTCTCGGGGTGCGACTCGAACCAGCCAATCTTGCATGAGCGAACTGGTACTCTTACGACGCCAAAATGGGCGCTCGCACATTGTACACAGGCAGCTAGCAATTCCAGCATTTCTGACACACTTCCCTCACGAAAAGTTGTCGATTTCTTTTTTTTCTGAGCTCCAAGCACTCAGAGTACCGCCTATCCGGTCTAATCAAATTTCAGTCACTTCCCTGGTGATTTCGTGGCTATTGCCTAAGCAAAAGCGGCGAGGGGCTGTGTGGTCAGGAAGGGTTGACGAGAGCAACATTCGGGAAGCGCAAAAAGTTGTCAAGTTGGACTAGTGAGACCCACTCTTTGCCGCAAATGTTTTTCGGGTTAGGGTATCATGATTTGGTTGCATTGGATGCAAAAGGAGCTGGTGTGGCCTGTCCCACCAGAACCGGGACGGCGGATAAACCGATGGGCAGTAGTAACCGTTTGCTATATACCTACGGATTGAGCTGCATACAAAATGCAGCGAAATCCTTCCAATGGGACTTAGACTAGAATGGAATGAACTATCGACCTTTTCAACAAGCCTAGAACACCCCGTAACTCCCCACAGGATGTGATTCCAGGATATATCTTCAAGTTGCTTTACTGCGCAATTACGGTTCAGTACCAAGGGGCCCTTTTATTATGAACGGCATTTCCAAAAGCTTGCTATAAAAGTAGGAAACAAATCTGCATGATCTCGGAATGTAAGCTCTAAGTCTTCTTCTGATCCACGGCGGACGATGTATGGTCCCTAGGGGTAAATAACTAACTTCGCGACGACTTTAAGTCTGTGGCGTGAGCACAACCATTGCAACATCAACCACCAATAGCAAGAATAGCTTCGCAATCAGGCCAGGAATCCCTATTCTCAATTCGCTGATTTCGCGTTCATCTGTCAATAATCGAGAGTCGCGAAGTTAGTTATTTACCCCTAGTTAGGACCGGAGTAGTTCCCTCTTCGGAGTAATTCCCTCTTCGCCGCTGCGAGTTTGTAAGCGTTGTCAAACCCCACACTCCTCCGCAAATTCGTTTCGGCCGAAGCTCGGCGGATCGCTCTGCATTTCAAATTTCCGTCGTAGACATTTCCCCCGTCTAGACCTACATACGTGTACCAATTCGCACATCATCCTAGCTTCATGGTGGTTTGCAGACATGGAAGAGTCCAGCCCTGCACTCCGAGATTCTCCGTCGGTGACGGCGGAGCAGCCAGAGCCTAAACGAAGGAAGGTTCGCAAGGGCACTCAGAGCTGCTGGGAATGCAAGCGGCGGAAGGTTCGCTGCACACTCTCGGCGACATCCGGAGAGAACACTTGCGACGGGTGCGAACGCCGTGGTACAGTCTGCATCAGTCAGGAGTTTCCAGATGAGCTGCCAGCTGCGCCATCTGCTACCAGTACTAGAGAATTGGGAGACAGGCTGGGTCAAGTAGAAGCCCTTGTCGAGAGGCTGGCGAAACGCGTCGGTGGCGACGACGAAACTCTTGCCAATGCGGCCGTATCTACCACGCCTCGACGGCTGCAACACGGCCAGAGGGACTATACGTCCTTTGTTGCTGGTCAAAGCAACGAAGTATTCGCACGCGTCGGCGTCCCTACGCCGACTGATTCCGACCCTGAATACATCGCTACTTCTTTTCAATCAGTAAGTATCTCTTTTCAGTCCCGCTTCAGCTTTCTAACATTAGGTAAGCGCGATGCAGGAAGCTTGTCTCCAAGTGCTCAACCCATCGCCCCCCTGCCGACGTTTTTTGACCGTGATTCGACGTCAAATCCTGCAAGAAGATACGAAGCGCTTTACGCTGCATTGTCGACTGCGTGGCCTACTCAAGCAGATCTGGACACAATCCTCGATGCGCCCGTCTCGACTTTGGGGCTGTTCCACGGGACGATCCATGGGTGCTCTTCGTACGCAAAAGCGCTCTACCGGGATATCCCACCACCCCGAGACATTCTGAAGTTGCCGCCAGCGGGCTCACATCCCGTCATTGTCGCAAGGATGCTGCTAGTTCTCGCTACATATGTGCAAAACATACCCAAGTCTCATCGCAGTAACCTCGGACGCCGAGATAAATTGCTTCGCGACATCATGGGCCGTGCAATTGACGCAGCAAGCTCTTTGGTGACAAGTAACGACGAGCTTGTTAACTCGATTGAGGGCGTCGAGTGCATCATGATCGAGGGCATGTACCAGAACAATTCTGGGAATCTTCGTCGCGCATGGCTGGCAATCCGACGAGCAATGTTGATGGCGCAAACCCTAGGCTTGCATCGCCATGTTGGGTTTCAGTCATTGAAAACTATCGACCCCGAGTCTCGGACACGCCTCGAACCGGAATACCTGTGGTTCCGCATTGTCCATTCAGATCGCTACCTCTCCTTAATGCTCGGCTTACCGTTAGGCTCAGCCGACAACAGCTTCGCTACTCCGAAAGCCCTGGAGCGCTACTCCCCAGTAGAGCGGCTGGAGCGTATTCTCTGCTTGGCTGCGTCCAAAATATTGCAACGCAACGAGACCGGAATGCATGATCTCACACAGACTCTCGAGATCGATAAGCTCCTGCAGCAAGGCTCGGCCAACATGCCGGCGCAGTGGTGGCTACCGCCGAGCTACGATTCCTCAAAAAGTTCCGACGAGAGGGAAATTTTGGGCGGGAAGATTCGGCTCATGAACCAGTTCACCCACTTCAATCTTTTGGTTCACCTTCATTTGCCATACATCCTCCGGCCTGCGAACGATGCGCGACTGGACTACAGCAAAACCACCGCCCTAAATGCCAGTCGAGAAGTTCTTTCTCGCTTTGTAACATTCCGCAGCAACAACGGAACCTATTGCCGGGGCATCGACTTTGTGACCTTCGTCGCCAGCACAGCCCTGTGTCTGGCTCACATTGACGTCGGCCGCCAACTGCACGCTAACGCCGGCACGCCGGCTCCGAACATATTGGCTCACCAGCGCTTGAGCGATCGGGGGATACTAGAGCGGACGCTCGACATCATGGAGGACGTGGCTCGCACAGGGCCCGATGCTATTTCTGCCCGAATTTCTGGAATTCTCCGGCCCCTTCTTGATATCGAGGCGGACGTCTCCAATGGTGGTGCTACATACTCAGCAGTACCTATTCCGACGTCTTCTGTATCCGGTAATGACTTCGAGAGTGGCGCCAATGACAACGACAAGGTCTTGCACATTCCAATCCCTCATTTTGGGATCATCAAGATTGAGCAGGGCGGCATTTCCAAGATGAAGTTTGCTCCCCCAGGGCAGTCAGAACGAGCGTCGATGAACAACTCTTCGTCGAACACTATGGATTTTAATCCTGGGGATAGGGCTAACACTCCAACGGCATCGGTTTTGCGAGACGCGCAATCGTCTCAGCTTGATATGCAGGCTGCAGATCAGCTTTATGCTCTTGAAGCGCCGAACGAGAATGGCCACCAGGAGGTCCAGTTTTTCGACGTCGGAACGGTGCTGAATGACGATGACTGGGCGCTCCAGGGTGTTGACATGGCATTTTTTGAGAGTCTTATGAGAGGATCCATGGAACCAGACGGGACTGAGGGGGAAATGTGGGCATGAAGTGCAAAAGTCGAAATACCTACACAATTATACATTAACACTTTCAACAAATAATCCATTGTTAAAACTCTAGACAGTTTATTTGCAAGTCTAAATCGTGTATTAGCATGACCGGACCCAGGGACAGGCATGAGTTAGGGCGAACACCCTACGCATTATATCCATATACTGTCAAAGACCGTCCTAGCATCATTCCCTTTCCTCTACTCTCTCCGGTCTTCAGGCACGCCAAAAGAAGGAAAAAAAAGGATCCAATGATATCAGCTACCACTTCTAACGAACAGATTCGTACATTTACCGTGTCTTGTCCACTCCCGCAAGATCTGTCGGACACAGATTCAAAACTTTTCCTCCGTGTCGCCATCCTTCTTCGGTGAAGACGCATCCACGTTGATCTTATCCCACTTGTTAGCAAGTCCGACGACAAAGGCCAACCCGGTCCCTGCAATGGCAAGCGCGAAGGCAACCTTCAATCCTTCCATATACGCCAGGAGGATTCCCCGCAGCTCTTCCAACGAAAACACGCGGCGGAGATCCGTCGCACCGGTAGCGACTACCTGCTCCGGAAGCAAGGCCGGAGCCGTTACCTTGAGCTTGTGGATCATAGTATTGACGAATGCGCTCTGAGCTGCAGCCAAGAAGAACGAGCCGCCGTTCATCTGAAAGACTACATGTTCGAAACATACGGTTAGTCAAGACGTTCTACAAGATGACTTAGCTCGCCGATGAAACTCACAAGTAACAATTGCAGTAACCGAAGCCATGTCTGCAGGCGGCGTCGTGCCCTGGATAATCATGGTGGGGATCTGAAACGCCAAACCGTACCCCAAGCCTGCGAGGATCTGGTATCCAATCCACTTTCCCGTTTCCGTGTGGAGCTCGAGCGTGTAGAGCAGGCCGGCGCCGACAGCAGCAAGACCGGTCCCGGCGACGAGCACAGGGACCGGGCGGCCCGTCTTGGAAATGGAACCTCCAGAAACGACAGTAGCGATGGTGACGCTGATGATCAAGGGCAAGTTCCGCACCCCGGATTGGGTCGGGTTTACGCCGTGGATGCTTTGAAAGTAGATGGGCAGGTAGTAGATGGTGGTGAAGAAGCTGCCCGCGAAGAGAAACGCAAAGCCCGCGCACGCGAGGGTCGTCCTTTGCGAGATCAAGCGCGGTGGGATGGCTGCACGCTCCCCTTGGAAAGCTTCCCACGCAGCAAAAGTGCCGAAGAGGGTGACGCACCCGACGAGAAGGCCGATAACCACGCTGCTTTTCCAGGGGTGGCTAACTCCAGCATATTGCAATGACAAAAGATAGGAAATAATGCCACCCAAGACGAGGGCAGTCCCGATGGGGTCGAGCTGTAAGAGCTTTTCGGGCAGTGACGCGGGAACCGGCGTTGCTGCGGTCGGGGTTTGAAAGTATATTACCATGATTGCAATGCTGATGGCCCCGATTGGGAGGTTGATGTAAAAGCACCAGCGCCAGCTAACGTAGTCGGCGAAAGCCCCTCCCACAAGAGGGCCAATTACTGAGGCGATACCGTAGGCTGCACCGGTGATGCCTAGGAATAGTGGTCTCTTTGACGGGGCAGCGGTGAACCCAATGATTGTAAAACAGCCCGCCGCGGCGCCGGCGGCGCCGATGCCAGCGATGGCTCGACCAACGATGAAGGTGGATGAGTTTGGAGCAGCGCCGCAGATGAGGCTGCCAAGTTCGAAGATAAAAATAGAGAAAAGGAAGGCAGTTTTGAGCGGGAAGTATTTGTAGAATTTCCCCCCTGGAAATAGGTATTAGTGTCGATTTTCATATCTCTACACCAACCAAATCTCCTCCGGAGAAGAGTATAGGAAAAGGCCCCGGCATAAGACACTCACACATTGACTGGAAGCCGCCGAAGCACATGAAGAACGCTGAGCCGTACCAGGATACATCCTTGAGACCGCCAAACTCGTCGGTGATTTTCGGGATTGCCGTCGCAACGATTGTCTGTGTGGCTGTTAGTACTGGCTGCACGGAAGGCGGAGGACATCTCCGTTACCATATCGAGGGCGACTAAAAACACCGCGAGCACCAAGGCAAGGACAATGATGAACAGCTTGAATCCCTCGGGGTACTCGACATCGTTCGCTTCTCCGGTTGCGGTAACACGGCCCTCCTCGACATCCGTGTTTGTGGAATCATCTTCCTTCAAGCTATTTCCACGCAGAGATGCATTCGCGACCGAAAAGTTGCCGGTAGTAATTGTTTTCATGTCGCCATCTCGCTCATCCTTGGTACGGATAGGCGATGCACGAGGATTGGAGTTTTGATTTGCGGTCATGTTTTACGCAACTGAGATGGGAATGCAGCAGCGTGCTTTGCAATCAAAGAGATAATATTGCTTTTTTTTCTGGTCGCGAAGATGTGATGTATCTGAATGAGGAACAGAAGACGCGGAAAGCTACTGAGTCTGTTTTATATATGTTGAACTGCATGGCCCAAGACATCAAAAACACCCCAACTATCCACCTTGGTATCGGCGATATGATGACTTCTCGACCGAAAAGCGGTGGAATTCACAGCAAGTGATTACAAATAATTTCTTCACGCTCACAGAGTCGATGGTTGGTTCTCCTGGACTGCCACTGATGTATGAGGAGGGTCCCAAATTCTTCCGCCGAGCCTCGGCGGAAGTTTGCTTAAACCCTTGCCCGAAAAGCCAAGATTCAATGAGCATCTCGACAAGACGCTATGCTCTATTCGGTTAATCCCGTTTATTTCCAGTCGCTACGCCAACACATTTCTCAAATGAAATGCTGCCGTCTAGCTACCTCCACTTGACTTGCAGCTTCATAATTTATGCAGACCGGAACAGAAACAGCCATTGAAAGTTCAATTCCTGTACTACATCACGCTCTCCAACCCACCTGACTAGCTTCCTAGCAACAATGCCCTCCGTGAATAAGACACAGACGGTCAGGGAGGCGGCTTTCTTCATTGGGTCTCCTCGGGGTTTTAGTCATACGTCTAGCAATACCACAACCATGCGGGTAATATAACATTAAAGTCAACACTCCACTGTGCCTTTAGTTCATAGTATTCAGCGCAAAACTAGGTCGGTTACTAGAGTCAATCCATGCGGCCTTGGCCTCCAAACAATGTAGAACCTGTTCTCAGGCGTCCGCCGCGCCCTTCTCTGTTCCAAAACACATCCAACAGCGTTCTGTATTCCTCTACAGCAACTTTGTTCGACCCTCCTTCTCTACCTAACATTGAATATATGTAATATATGTATGACGATACTGTCGCGTTTGGGAATTCCGTCAAGTTGCCTAGCCAGAACATCGCTTATCACGTCAAGGGTGTCTTCTGGTGAGAGCCGCGCTATTAATGCTTACTCGACCACTGCTATACCTCGGCTAAGACAGTCGGTTCACGAGTCTAATCTGAACTGAGAAAATCCTTGAGCAAGGCCTCTCCATTTTCGAGGACGAGGAAGTTGCCCCGCAGCATTCTGTATGAGCAATGCCGAGGGCGTAGAATTGCCAAGACGGCGCGGCGCGCGGCGAGGTTTCGGAGGTGCTGACCGACATCCACGAACTCGAGAAGGTATCCAATGATGGGGCTACTCTTTCTCTTCAAATGAGGGATGAGTCACGGACTGATACACCTGCCATGTATCAGTGCATGGCATCGACTCCCCCCTGTCAAATACGTGATACTCGGGGTGATGGTACCAAGGCTTCACAAGTCAGCACTATAGGCACCACCGTAACCTGGTGGGCATGGAATGTGGCCGTGAGGGTTAGCCGATGAGTAGCTGCCTTCAACACCTACCAGCCAACAAGATTGGTTAGTTTTCACGCCGCTACAGTTGACAGAGACACATTGATCCAAAGAAGGACCAACTGTAAGCCCAAGACTTGAGCGACTCGATCCTTGCTACATGTCGACCCTTTAAATGATATTAGGGGACACAATTGTGCCAAAGTTACCCCTTTTTCATCTTAACGCCTTGATAAATTGTAAACGTTGTAGCCGAGCTTTTGAGT
>Ga0247774_1001953_pt1 | contig 10325 bp, 4 predicted proteins | sample UWRJL001104B6_FD_179933 | JGI IMG/M metagenome (GOLD analysis project Ga0247774, IMG submission 179933) | Plant litter microbial communities from Arlington Agricultural Research Station in Wisconsin, United States - UWRJ-L001-104B-6 | ecosystem: Environmental > Terrestrial > Plant litter >... | reverse complement strand
GGGGTCGAATTCGCCAAGAACTGCGGCGGCGTAGGCGTGTGCTGTGTAGGTGTAAGTTATAGTCGCGCGGTCATCCTCTATGAGTGTGTTTTCTCGTTCCCGCTTGAGGAAAATCTCAATTGCTAATCTCAGGGTTTCGAGCGCGTCTCGGAGGTATTGCGTTCTCTCACAGTCGTCGTCGGCCAAGCGGGCTGCTTCACAGAGAGAATCGCCCTTACATTGAAACAACGCGGTTTGGTCGATGTCGCGCACTCCTCTTAGGCTCAGACCGATATTACACTGGCTTACGGCTGCATTGTAAAATTTAAAGGTGTACATGGCCATTGCGACACCAACGTAGGACATCGGCGCTTTCGCTATATCTTCAAAAGCGTTAAAGACAGCTAAGAATGACTCCGCCGTGATTTTTTTCTGGGCAGCTTTGTCAAACGCCTGGAGATATTCCTTCAATGTGCTCTTTCGCTGTACTTCAGGCAAATCTTTGCTTTTGAGAAGGCTGTTGTGAGCGCAATGAAATGCCGCCGCGGCCGCTAGGACGTTCTCTGAGGTAAACCAGTTGATTACGTGGGCCCGCGCGAGGATGAGATATACCTTTCGCGGTTCACAAGCGATTGACCGTAATGTCTCTTGGACGTCTACCGAGAGATAGCCGGGTGGTAGTGATGTTGCACGGTTGGCCCAGGATCCTATCGCCGTCAGAACCTGGCCCTCATTAACTTCTTTGCCTTGGAGGACAACTGAGTCGCAAACTAAGGCTTCCATAACCTTCAGGCATCCGCCCTTGTTGCGAAGAAGACTGAGGAGACACTCTAGCACAACCTTAGCCATGGCGTTGCTGGCTTTGTTAATGTCAATCTCTAAGAAGTGCGCCATGACCCAGGTTGCCGCGTATTGCTTCAAGCGGGCTTGCTGCTTTAGAGTCGAGTCCCACCTCTCTGGAGGGTTAAGGAGAGTGAATGCACTGTGCTCGCTTTCTAGAGACAATATGCCGATAATTGTCTTGAACAGCATAACCTTGGTTTCGGTGGAATTACACCACAGACCGTGCAAGTCATCTATGGCATTTTGAAAGAATGCCCTCAAGGATCGCTCTTGAAAATGAACGAAATTGGTCGCGTCTTCCGTGATGCTGACTTCGTCCTCTTCCATGGCCGCGTCGCTGTCTGCAGTATCGGTCTCGCTCTGGTTATGGTCGGGCCGATGGTAACTGGGCTCGCCTCCGCCGCTCGAGATTCTCAAGAGCCTCCCCAGCGGTCCATCAAACGCCTCGTAGATATTTACCGAGTGTTCTTTCTCGATGATGTCGATGAGTAACGCCGCCTCGCCTATCGACAGTTTAGACTTTGCGTACGCCAGCCAGGCCACGAGGTGGCGTAGGACCTCTCGGTCTACTGGGCTGCGGTTCTTCTGGTAGTCACTGAGGAGTAGCTCGTAAAGCGCGATCGTGGTGCTCGGAAGATTCTCCAGCTCATTGCGGATGGACGCCGAGTGGGCTAACCCGTTTAACCGTCGCATTATGTGAGCAATGTATACAAATGCTAGGAAATAAGGTTAGCCTACATTCCTATACCTATGGGAGAGTGGCATTTGCGACAGCCTAGGAGTCTTACAATCGGCCCTATCTGTGACCTTTCGGACAAGAAGCCTGCGGAACGCAGGTCCTAGTTTCTGAAGCCTCGGCAGACTCTTGACCCGGGATGAAGCGAAATGCCGCATATCGCTAACAATCTTCTCCTTGGCCAATTCAATGCACTTTGCCGCAACAGGCGTCAACATATCCATGAAAGACGGATTGCACGTAATAATGATCTGGATTTCGGGGGCTTTCTTTTCTTTGATGCGCTTGAGAATGTTGAGTAGCGTTCTTAAATGGCCATGAGCTGCTTCGTTGATCGCATCGATAACGATGATGAGTCTTCTTCCTGAGTTGGCTGCGTGCTTGGACTCGATTAGTCGGTGCCATGCATCGCCTATGTCATCCGCTTTGTTAGCCGGCTGGGGTTCTCCATCGCGGAGATCACGCAAAACAGACTCGCAATATCGCGCGTCCCCCCCTGCCACTTGAACAGCACACCACTTCAACATGTCTTTCGCGGACCGCATCTCCGGGTCTTCAGAATCGAAGAAAAAGCAAGCCACGTGGACGGCGTCGTTACTGGCAAACGTCTTCCGAAGGTGTTTAAATATCTTGAATGCCATGGTCGACTTTCCCATGCCTGAAGAGCCACTCACACAGCAGAGACTCTCAACGCAGCTAACAATGTCGACCATCTCACGTTCCCTCTCAACCCAGTCGAACACGCCCGCCAGGGTTTCCCGCTCCAGCTCCCGCAGGCGGTTACACATGGCGGCCTCGACGACGGCCGTTTGTAGCAGCCACCGTAGCCTATCCAAGTTAGCGGGTCGGCTCGAGCGCAACTTGAGCTGATTATGAGTCCGATGCTGCCCTGTAGTTTCCCAACCGTCCTTCTTGCTAACAATGCGCAGGATTTCACGGCTGAAGTGGACGCTTTCAGCGATACCGGAGCTGGCATCCATAGCTGTGACGAGGGCCTGCTCCGTGAGCGCCATGTTCCGGTCTAAGGATACCTGGAAGACCCTCATGCTCTCCTTTATAGCCTTCGCTTCGTCGTGGATGTCGATCGTGGTTCGGAGCGTCTGGAGCATGGTGGCAGACTCGAGCCGCTTGAGGTTCTCATGCAGACCATCGTACGCAGATGTGAGCTTGGGATCTCTCCCGTCAACAAGAGCACTGGCCCACTGCCGAAATCGGCCCTTAAGAGAGTACGAGTAGGCGAGGCCCGATAGAGCCAACATGGAGGAGAAAACCATGATCAAATCCTGCTGGAACTGCTTGCGCGGCGGAATCTTGCCCTCGAGAAGGGACAGGCGTCGAAGGAAGCTTTGCATCATGTCAAAGAATCCTTCAATGGTGTCGTAGTCGTCCGATACGTGCTTAGACGCGGTCAGAACGTACGTGAACGCCGTAAGAATGGCTGCGCAGGGAGGAAATGCGATGCTTGCTGCGCTAGCGATTTGGGTTGTCACGCATTGGATGTGGTCGGCGCTGAAGGAGACTAGGGACCGCAGCCTGTCGACTTTGCCTTTATTGTGACGGAATTGCTTGAAATTCTCCAGCTCATGTTGCTGCTGCATCAAGATGAGAGTAACACTCTTTTTTGAGGTAAGAATGCTTCGGATATCGATCTTGGAGGCTTCGGTGTAGCCATTCAGGGCTGCGTCCCATAGGGCAGTAATGTCGCTCTGGTCCTCGGTTTGCGCCATTTCTGCCTCGTTTTATCAGAAGGCTGACTAGGTTAGCTAGGTTGATTGAGTTGCAGCTTTGAGAAAACTGGAAAACCCCATATGCGGGCGATAATAGGTGATCGACGGTATGCTGTTGACTTTCAACACAGGGGTGTACAATTATCGGGGAAAGATGTCGAGACAATCTGAGAAAGTGTTGCTAAAGCTAACAGAGGCAACTAAAATGAGATTTATACCCCTAGTGTCGTCCGCTCTTAGACTCGTAATGCTCGGATCTGGCCACGAGCTTCGGCTCTGGCCACGAGCTTCAGCTCTTACGCCCGAGCTTCAGCTCCCTGCAGCTTAAATGGGGACACCGACGAGTCATTGCAGGGAGTGTGTGAGATCGCCGGCCTGCTTCACATGCTTGTCAGCTTGTACTACCAGGATTCACCAATCCATGGGGCCCGATAGAGTCAGTTGATCTGCAAGAGGCCGCGTCACCCCAGTCCGAAGGGTGTCAGAAACACTAGAGAACAACCCCGATAACGCAGCTGTATGCAATTAACAGACTACGACCAAGAATGGGGCTGATTTTTCCTGTATTTCGTGTCTCTGATTATGCTGATGATGCCCTGTGAGAGTTCTGCCAAGTCCAGCGTGGTCGCTGATGATCGCTAGTATGATCGCTACTCTCAGCGGACAGCCGCGGGCAGCTGTCCAAAGCACCGTTTCTGACAAGGGGACCATTAACCCTAGCCCTAAATTACTTGATTCTGTTCATCCCTGCGACAAAGTGACCGGATACCAGTTACTAGGTAGTAATCGTTTGTGGCGTTCCAACTTCTCATGTCCAAGAATAAACTAACACTTCACTTGCTCCTAAGTTCCCCCATGATTTCTCCCTGTAGACGGCAGAAAGCCTTGCAACCCACCCCATACGACAATAGCATACTAACATCAAATATGCCCAGTAGGCAGTACGCCATATCTTCGGGTCGTGTAGTGCTGCGGCGAGAGACCCAGGCCATACAGTTTGCCACGGATGTCTCACTTAGAGCACCTATAGTCCCCGAAGGACAGGTTTTACGATTCCAGGCGCAGCACTTAGATAATATTCGCATTCTATCTTCGGTGAACAGTGATGCCAATATTGATTAAAACACTTTAACTCGTCGAAGGATTCGATCGCGAGAGTGCGGGCGTTGATGAGGCATATAGCGATGGCTTCACCTATACTCTTGGTAGGGGTTTCTTCCACTTTGAAAGTCAGTACGTTGGTATTATTTCCACGCACGGGCATTCTCTCTAATCGTAGAGGTGGCATACCGATAGGATTCCTGACGGGTCTCTCGAGCGATTCAATGCGACAAGGATCACAGCCCAGTCTTAAGGGAAGTGCGGTGTTTTGGAACGAAAAGAGAGCAGGCTCGACACTAGGAGAAGCTGCAGAAGATACTACTTTTGGTCAATACCAATTGATATCATGTCAATGAAGCTCAGTCGCCCTTTTGATGAAACGGGAAGACTTGGGCAAAAACCAGGGCATAAACCGTCATATCTGTTACTGGGCTTGTATGCTTGTATGCGATATTCTTAAACCTACGAGCTAAAAGCATGCGCACCCAAACTGTGTCTACGACTCAAAAACGCTAAGATATATAATGCCATACTCAAAACAAGCAAGCCAACTGCCACTCAACTCAAATCGAAAACAGACAGTATTGTATCTGAGACAATGCTGCATATCATCATCTGTCCAGCTTACATATGCTCACTCACAATCAAGATGTCTCCCCCCCCCCTCTCTCTCTACTTCTTCTCAAAACTCACTAGCTCCGTCTTTCTCAACACGATATCCGCAATCGCCACAAACGACCCGCTGCTCAACATGTCCAAAATCTGCAGCGCGGCGCCAAACTCGCGCGTGATCCAGTTCCGAATCTCAATCGATACCAACGAATCAAGCCCATAAAACACCGTGTCCTTTGTGGGATCAAACTCCTCGCGCGGGATCATGAGCACCCCGGCCGTCTTGTCCAGCAGCGCTTCCAGGACGATGGCGTGGGCCTCCTCGTAGGACGTCGCCCGGCGGAGGGCCGCGCCGGGGGAGACGGCAGCGCCGCTATCGCCCGTGGCGAACTCCGAGGCGGCCCGCTCGCAGAGGTGCCTGAACTTGGGGTCCGATGCCCAGAAGAGGTCGGCGTAGGTGGCGGGGAGCTTGAGGCCCGTGACGACCTGGCCGCCGCAGATGGTGTCGGCCTTGCCCGTGATGGAGGCGCCGAGCAGGGCGAGGATTTCCTTTTCGGAGATGGCCTCGCCGCCGATCTGGTCGAGGACTTGGTCACGTCGCGCCTCGTTCTCGGCCAGGTAGCCCGTGTCGCTGACGGCGGCAAGGTCGAGCGTCGTCGCCGGGAGGCCGAGGTGGCGGCGGTGCTGGACGAGGGAGTCGAGGAAGGTATTGGCCGCGGCGTAGGCGGCTTGGCCGTGGTTTCCGATGATGCCGGCGACGGACGAGAGGGTGATGAAGAAGTCGAGGGGGCAGGATGCAGATTGGAGAGCTGTGTGCATGTTCCAGCAGCCGGCGACCTTGGAGCGGACAACAGTTTCCCATTGAGGGAACTGCATATTTTCGAACAGTACGTCCTGAATGGAAGGTTTTAGCACTAGTAAAAAGGCAAACTAAGGAGAGGGACGCCTTACATCAAGAACCATTGCACTATGGATCATGCCCCGGATGGTGGGCATTCCTGCCGACACTTCCTTGACAAGACGGTCCACATCGTGCCTATCGGCGACGTCGCAGCGGTGAACAGCGACTGTTGCACCTTGTTCTTTGGCGTCTGCAATGACCGTGGCAACCTTTTCGGACACCTTGTCGGAACGGGACACGATGACGATGTTCTTGGCGCCTTTTCTGACCATCCACTTGATCATGCTGCGGCCAATGCCACCAGTTCCACCGACTACAAGATAACTTGCGTCGCCCCGGAGGATGTTGTCGAAAACCTTGGCGGAGTATGTCGCCTAGTACACTGTTAGGAGCTGTCCCTATGATGGAACATTCACCGCGAAGAAACTTACCTTTACCTGGTCATCAGGGCTGGAAGTCACTAGGATCTTGCCATGAGCCTTACCGGCCTGCAGCGTACGGAATGCAGCTTCAACGTTCGTGATCGGGAAAGTGGTAATGGGCGATATTGGCCGGACGAGACCCCTTCGAAGCAGGTCAAAGACATCATCGAGCACCCGCTTCATGACTTGCGGACGCTCAGCAGCCACAACGGTGAGATCAACCGATGAAAAAGTGGCGTTGTGCTCGAAGACGGCCATCTCGAGACCGCTGTTGGCAAGAATGTCGCGCTTGCCAATTTCGACGAAGCGACCAAAGTGGGCCATGCACTCCCAGGTGGCACGGAGCGAGTCGCCAGCTAACGAGTTTAGCACGAGATCGACGCCCCGGCCCTTCGTCGCGTGCTTAATGCCCTTGGCGAAAGTGGTGTCTCGGCTGAAGAAGATGCGCTCTTCAGGAATGTTGTACGTTTCTATCAGGAATGTCTTCTTGGCCATACTTCCGACCGTGGCAAAGACCTCGGCACCAATCATCTGGCACAGCATGATGGCGGCTTGACCAACGCCACCGGCCGCGGCGTGAATGAGGACCGTCTCTCCTTTGAGGAGACGGCCAATGTCGAAGAGACTGTAGTACGCCGTGGCAAACACGACGGGAATAGTTGCGCCGGTTTCCAGGGACATGTCGTCGGGAATCTTGGCTGCGCTGGTGGCCTTGCATCTTGCGTATGTCGAGTACGCACCCTCGGAACTGGCACAGACCCGATCACCGACCTTGAGATGGGCCACGCCATTGCCGACCTTGTTGACTACTCCGGCACACTCGACACCCAGGTAAGGGCTAGGAACTTCGCCCATGGAGATCATAATATCCTTAAAGTTCATGCTAGTCACTTTGACTTCAATGGAAATCTGATCCGGTGCGATGGGTGTCTCGGCAGAAATGTCATCGATAAAGTGCAGAGTATCCAGGGCACCCTTCGTTCCGACGTTGATCTTAAGCGGACGGCCAAGCTGACCAAACGGTTGCAAAAACGGCTCGGTGTTCTCGTTGGTGTTTTGCTCAACAAAGGTGTTCATGTCGAAGTCATCGCTAACTCGACAAACGCTGAGCTCGCCGCCGCGCTCCTGGAATTCCATCTCAGGTGAGATGTCGGCAGCAGTACCGAACAGGGTGGTTGCCACTTCGAAGATCTTGTCCACGGCGTCGGCGTGAGACAACTCCTTGGCGCCGTCGAGGTCAAGGGTCCCGAACTTGAGGCTGCTTTCGGAGCGGACGGTGCGGGCGAGACCAATTGCCATACCGAGAAGAGGATTCGTTGCGTCAGTATAAGCGCCCTTAACAACCCATAAAATTCCTTTGGCGGACATAGACAGTTTCTGAATGTGTTGGAAGCTTGTGGCGTCGAGGGTCGAGAGGATTGGCTTGTCGAGCTCGGAAAGAACAACGCAAACGCGGCCTTCGGTGTCGACGCTTCCTAGTGATCCAATCCTGACTGTACCCTTTGTCGCTGCGCCTAACTTCTCCTTCAGTGTAGCTGCAATACCCGCTTCCTGCTGTTCGGTGCAAATGATGGAAATGTCTTGAGCAAACTCAGGCTCGGGCTTAGAAGCCTCTTCGCCGTTTTCCATGCCCTCTGCCTTGGGCTCTTCTGCTGCAGGGAACGGCTCCCAGCTAACTTTGTAGCATAGCTCCCTAGCACCGACCTTGTCTACGGCCGCGGCGCCATCCATGAAGGGATCGACAGTGAGGTCTTCCATGTAGATCATCTGCGGGCCACCATCCATGTTCGTCGCAAACATGGTTATCTTGGTAGATCCAGGGTTGCTGAAGTTGGGGTTTCCCGAACCATACACGCGCAGTCTTTCGCCAGGTATCCGTGCCACGTTTGTCGAGATGACAAGGCTCTTCAGGAATTTTGGCATGTAAATGGCCGGCAGCTTTCCACGTCCAGCACCGAGGATGACCCAAGCGGCGTGGGTGAATTGATCGAGGAAGGCGGGATGGATGTACAGGTCTGGCTCATATCCCTTAGGCATGCCCTTGGCCGTGTCAGGCACGACTATATCGGCAACGCAGCTGGTATCGCTTGCGGTGCAGTTCTCCATCGACTTGAACTGGGCGTTGTACTTGGCAGTTACGCTGTCAAGCTCCTGGTATAGAGCTGCGGGGTCCACCTCCTGGGAACTCTGTCCGACAATCCTAGTCTTGTGTTCCTCAAGAGATGCATCTTCGTAGTGGGACATGTTGTGCACGGGATTGTTTGCGTCGGTGCTCTGCTCAACCCGGATGAGGCCACGGCAGTGCTCGAGCCATTTCCGATCTTTGTTCCACGAAAAGACACGGAACTCATCCCAGACCTTCGACGATTGCCTCGTGCCTTCTGAAAATGGACGCAGCGTGATGTTTATCTCCGAGTCTTGCCCTTCTTGGATGACAAAAGGTCGGCTGATGCTGACGTCTCGGAAGACGAAGCGGTCAAACGCCTGGCCGCTAAGGTTTGCACGTTGTGCGGCAGCTTCGACTGCCATGGAGAGGTAACCGGCCATGGGGTATATTATCATGTCTTGGAAGTTGTGGCCGCGTACCCACGGCATCTCGTCGGGTCGGATGATGCTGCGCCAGGTCGGTTCGAGCTCGTTGGAGTAGTCGGCAAGGACGCCGAGGACGTCATTCCGGGGGAATGGCCTACTCACGTGCGCCTTGGCGATACGCGAATCCCACCAGTAGCGTGTGCTGTGGTTCCATGCGTACTTCGGGAAGTCCCTGAACGCCTTGGTCGGCTTCACAGGCGGGACGGGGAAATTGATGGCTTCAAAGTTGATGGTGGCGCCATGAGTGAACAAATTACCGGCAAGGGTGAGTGAAGTGTCGATGGCGTCCTTGTTGCGGAAGAGGGCTCCCATGTGGATGGGTTTCTTGGTGAGACCCTGAATCTCTTTTACAATCTGCTTCACTGGCCCTTCGAGTGCAGGGTGGGGCCCCAGCTCCACGAGAATTTCGATGTTGTCCTTGCCATCCTGCGGCGTGCACATGTCGGTAACAGCCTGGGAAAAGAGCACAGGGTGTGTCAGGTTCTGGACCCAGTACGACGTGTCGAGTTGGTCATGGCTAATGAGATGACCTCGGAGTGACGAGTAAAACTCCACATCAGACTTGTTCTGCGGAAACGTCTCTCCAACCGCGTTTCCGTACCATTCCGCCACAAGCTCCATATGATGCGAATGATAGGCCGTGTCGACTCTAACTCTCCTATTAAAAAGTTGTTTCGCCTCAATCTTCTTCTGCAGCTCCTCGATGGCTTCTGTGTCGCCTGATGCGGTTATGCTTCCCGGGCTGTTCACACAGGCAACAGTAACCTTTCCAGACTTCAAGGTCTTGATCATTGGCCATACGTCGTCGGGACCAGCGCCGACTGCAAGCATGCCTCCTTCGAGACCAGCGTGGTCCTTCTTCAGCTCCAGCACGCTCTGCCCGCGGAAGTACGCAATGGACGCGCATTCTTCGTGGGATAGCACGCCGGCTGCATAGGCCGCGCCGATTTCACCGCTCGAGTGACCAACCACGGCGCGGGGTCGGATGCCCCAGTCGGCCAATAGGTCGGTCAAGGCGAGCTGAATGGCCGTGCAGCCCGGCTGACTGAGCTCTGCATCCGAAAGACGTGATGTCTTTGCATCCCGGTACAGTTCCTCCATCATGCTCAACTTGGATCCAAGCTTCGTAAGAGCATCGTCGAATCGCTCGATGGACTTCTTGAAAATGGGGTACGCCTCGATGAGTTCTCGTCCCATGGCATGCCATTGCGCGCCCTGACCCGTAAAGACGAAACCAACAACAGGCTCCCTGGTGGATCGGATGGGCTTTGCAGGTGGCATGGCAAATGCCGCCGTGACGCCGTCTCCGTCATTGGCAAATGTTGCAAACTTATAAGGTAGGAAGGATCTCCGTTGGCCGAGGGTATAGGCAAGATTCGCGAGGATGTTCTGCTGGAATGCGAAGGGGTTGC
>Ga0247774_1001952_pt1 | contig 10327 bp, 5 predicted proteins | sample UWRJL001104B6_FD_179933 | JGI IMG/M metagenome (GOLD analysis project Ga0247774, IMG submission 179933) | Plant litter microbial communities from Arlington Agricultural Research Station in Wisconsin, United States - UWRJ-L001-104B-6 | ecosystem: Environmental > Terrestrial > Plant litter >... | reverse complement strand
TTTCGTATGAAGGTAGAGGCCGTTAAGGATTATCTCGATATTACTCCTAAAGTTTCTGGATATTACGAAGCGCCGGTATTTGCTATTTCTTTAGCTAGATAGTATAAATATACTTCGTATAGCGCGAGGGATATAGAATTAATATAGCTATATAATATAGTAAAGAATCTAATAAAATATAATATTTATTAAAAACTTCCTACCCTTTCTATATTCGCGAAAGAAATTCTTTATTATTTAAATATTGCTTCTAATACCTAGTTAAAATAAAAGTCTTTTCGTATAAAAAATAATATACCTATAATATCTTGAATACTTTAATTAAAGTATCTATAGTAAAGAATACCTTATTAAGCGTACTATAATAACCTTCTATTAAAAGCGTAGCTTAGTAGAAAGGTTATAAGAATTTTATAATCGTACGAAGGCGTATTTAATTTTTAAGCGTAAGAAAGTTTTCTTAAAAATCGTAAAGGTAGGCCTTAGTATAACGATTAACTATTGCTTTTATCTTTAAAGTAATAATAATTATTTTATATTAGTTATTTTATTTCGTATAATTATTAAGAGGAATTTTCCGTATTATAAGCAAAAGGAACTTATTTATATAATAAGTTAAGCTATGGGTATAAATAACGATATTATAAAGCTTTTTAAGTAGCTTAAGTAACTAGAAAGTATTTACTTGGTTTTAGTATTATTCCGAATCTAGCCTAAGTTCTTGCTTGTTTTAATTATACGATTTAAGATCTTTTATTTTAAAATAATTTTAAAATAGAAAAGCTTAAATAACGAAATTAATAATATAGCTAAAGTAGCGGAGCTATTTCTAAGAATTATCCTACGGTATTCCTTTGTTTTAAAAATAAGTTAATATTATACGATATAAAGTATTATTATTAGAGGTATTATCCTCTATAATAATACTAAGATATCGTATAATATTATAGTTTTATAAAACGGGGAATAATATATTAGCTTGCTTTTCGCTTATATAGTTTATAACCGTATATAAAGTAAGAAAAGCTTATTGCCTTTTTTCTTTATTATTAATAAAATAGCCGATAATATTAAGAAAAAGATATTGGTTTAGTAAGATCTAGATATCGAGGGAAAAGTGAATTCTTAAAATAGCTAATTAAAGCTTTCTTCGTATGATATCTTTCGATACCTGGAACGAGGTTTAAATTAGCTATAGGATTGTCGAATATGCTGTTTTGAGCTTAGTGCTTGCTTGGGGGTTAAGAGCAAGGTATAAGGCGTGAAATTCTAGCTATTTAATAACTCGGCTTGGAAGATTTTATATAATAATTAAAGAGACTAAAGCCTCGTTAACTACCTCCTGATCGAGATATTTCTCGAAAATCTCGTTTCTAATCTCTTCCGTACGGCCTTCTTCCTTAACTTTTCGCTAAAGCTTCTGGAATTGCTTAGCAATCTTAATCTTAAGAGGACTTCTTTCGGGGAATACTTCGATAGAGTGCTTTGTATAGAGGTGTTTTCGGAAGTTTGTTATAATATCCGAAGAGTAAACTGTATCGCCTTTATAATAGATATAATACCATATTTGCCTACCCTCCCGATATATTATTTTAGTATCTTTTGCTGCTCGGGTATATTTCTATGTTTCTGAAGCTAAAATACCTCTAGTTTTAGTAAAGGAAGATGGAAAGGATCGAATCGATTAAGTAGAAGAATCCATAGTAGGGGCTTTTCGTACGGATTGAAAATATAGTTTATTTTATGGGCGATTTGGAATTGAATTATCGACTAAAGAATAAACCCTGTCGCAAAATACTAGCTAATTAGATTGCTTTATTTGCTTATGTAAAACTTTCAACCAATTAAGTACGAGTATCGCGATCCGATTCGAAGGATCGCAATCGATCGAATAGGAATTATCAATTCATTGATTAGTCATTAGCGTGATAAGAAACCGTACTGGTCCAGAGCGCACAAGCTATAAGCCTGTGCGCAGACCTAGACGTCCCAGCCCAATGGGTCTCCAACCAGTTGTTGACGCCTGGCTCTTCTTTCGGCGTAACACAAATAGTTAGGATCGTTAATAGCGAGATAGCATAATTGAAAGACTAGTCTTCGATACGTAGATATTTATAACTACTAGCTCCGATAAGAAGTGAAGGAGGGACGTATTAGTATAACGTATATGTCCCACGTAAAGGATGATGGCGGACGGCCTGACGAAAGCGCTAGGAAAAGTGAAGTACTAGCTTTTCGTAGAGAAAATAGGACTTTAGGATATTAGGGCCGGCTAGCAAAGACAAGACTAGAAGAAGTTAATATTGCAGCTTTATATGAAAAGACATGAGGCTGAGGGGGAGTGTTAGAAACACTGCCTCGGATAGCTGCCCGCGGCTGTCCGCTGAGAGTGGCGATCATCACTAGCGATCATCGGCGACCACGCTAGACTTTGCAGAACTTTCACAGGACATCATCAGCATAATCAGAGACACGAAATATAGGAAAATCAACCCTATTCTTGGTCGTAGACCGTCAATTGCATACAGCTGCGTTATCGGCGTTATTCTCTCGTGTTTCTGACAGGAACAGGGAACATCGCTAAGGGTTAGGAGTCATTGATCGCGGGGCAAGTCATTGATGATCAGTGGAGCCACCTAGCCAGTTATTAGTCTCTTTTGTTTCGTGCTTCCGAGGAAGCTTAGAAAAAGGATCATACAGTAATTCAACCAGATTCTAGGACAGAGCATTTTCGTGTCACAGTGACCACTGACGCCCAACCAGAGATTGGGCGTCTCGGTGGTATCTGAAACCCGTTGAGGAGCAGCAATGAAGACGACGGCGAGGTTGAGAATACTCCATTGCCGTCTTCGGGTACTGCAGGAGCTCCGGACGATCTAGGATACGATTCGCTTTGCGAAGGGCATTGGGTTGCGATACGGACTTCCTTGCCGCTTTCAGCGCGTGGGAATAAAACGGACTAAGCCTACTGGAGCCAGCGCTAGACTGAAGAAGTTTCCTGGGGGATCTAGATTTGGAGCCCTGCTACCTGGGCCCAGATTTGGAACTGATGTAAGGCCTCTCGCACTAACCAAAATCTCGTACTCTTTTCATCTGAGGATACCAACAGAAACGCAGACGAAAAGTGCGCACTTCAAAGTCCCTTTTGGGATTCAAAGCTGAGCTCTGGTATCATCATGGCTGAGTGATAACTAAACACCGATAAACGAGGGCCGAGTAAGGCTGGGGAGGTGGCGAGCAAAGTCAACGCGACCGCTTTGGGAACATAGGAACCCAAAACAAGGCCAAGGCACCGTGCCTGATTGTTGAACACTCTAGAGTCTCTCGGTAAGTTTACCAGATAGAAAAAAAGCTGACCAGGAAGGTTTTTGTGGACCCACTTTGGCCATCTTAGGCGATATGACGCAAGCACAACGGTTTTGCTGCGGCTTGTACGGAAAGTTTTCGCCGGGAAACAGAGAAACACCACAGTCACTCGAGAACCATCGCGACTTGAGGGTAACCTCTAGGATAGCTTAATAAATGATGAGTACCCACGAGAAATTTCAAAAACCTGAAATGGGTTCCCATTCCGAATCGCCTCTCCCTGGCATATGAATCTTGACCTCAATGACTCTCCTCAAGTTCCCACCTGTCACCAGCACCTCCACACTTGCCGACAGTGTCGCCTCGTCAAAGCCCGTCAACTTCTTCACGTCATGGTATTGCGGCCGATTTCCAGCCATCACCTCCTTTGATCTGAATAGCGGCCTCCCCGTCGTCAGGAGCGGGCCCACGCCTTCCGACTGGGGTGACAGCCGGCAGTGGATCCTGCCCGTCACCAGCCCACCTTCCATGTTGCCATCTATTGGCACCGAGAACCAGAACAAGGTGGCGCGCAGCCTTTGCGCAATGTCGAACATCTGGTCCGCGATCGGTCTTCGCGACCGGAATCGCACGCCTGGGGCTTGCTGGAGGTAGTAGTCGGATTCCTCGGCGAGGCGAAGCATATCATCGACGGCGTCAACTTTGGGTGGCCGATGCTCGAGACCGACGTCCAGACGGTGCAAGTTCGGGACCAGACGGCGGTCATAACTCTGGCTCTGTTGGAAGTCGTCCCAGGCGCGGTCGCAGCTAAGCGTCGCACCCACCATGTCCATCCCGGCTTCGGCCATCTTGACCAACCGGCCCGGGATGAAGGGTTTGATACCGTCCACGAGAGGACTGCGAGTAATGATTGGAGTGCCTCCGTCGTCGACCATGATGCCCGTGCCGATGGAGATGACAATGTCCGGCCGACAAGATGGCCAGATCTTTTGGGATTCGTCGTAGGCCACGCGAACCGGGTTGTTGCGCACGACGGCGCCGTCCACGTACGCCCTGGAAGTCGCCTTGTGGACGTACGGCTTGAAGAAAGTTTGGGCTGCCGAGGTCGCCCGCGCCGCCTGCCACGTCCGGAAGTCGCCGTCCTGTTGGTCTTCCCGCTGTAGGATGTCTTCTTCTGCCCCGTAAGACAGAGGGTTTCGGGAGTAGTTGGCAAGGAGACAGGGTTGTTGCCTGCCATCGATGCAGGCGACGACGCCAACCTTGACTTGGTCGTGGCAGGACGACAATGACCCTGCTGGGGATTGAGGTGCCCCCTTGTTCTGGCCAAACAGGTAGTTGTTCCCGAAGCTGCTCTTGAGGGCCGACTCGATTCCTTCCGATTTGTACTTGTAGGTGCAGAATGGTACTGCGAGACTCGCATATACCGGGATCCTCAAAGCCCGACGCTTCTCAAAAGCCCTTGTCGCAAGTTGCTTGAACCGCTTGGTGGCTTCGCCGAGTGTCCACCCCTCCACGAACACGCCAAGCGCCACTATGCCACCTGTGGTGTTGTTAGATTCGTTATCTCGGTATCAATTGATTTCGGATGAAACTTACCAGTGCTCGTTCCGGTAACCAAATCGAACAACTCCTGGATCTTGATCCCGAAGCCAACTTCTTTTTGGAGCCTGGACAGGATTCTCAGTTCGACAATGCCACGGACGCCGCCGCTGTCAACAAAGAGTCAGCTGATTTGTCCCACAAACCCAGTCATGTCAAACCAGGAAACGATTACGTACCCATCCAAGGCCAAGACTCGACTTCCAGCCGTTTCAGGCTTCACCCTAATTTTCCACGGGCTTATCAAGAGCTGACAACCCAACGGACACTCTCTGAGATGAGCCCAAGACGACTCGTATCGTCCTGTGTACCTCCGAAGACACTGCTCGCAAATGGCATGTTGAATATCCTTGCAAGGCAGCATGTTTGTCGGACAGTTGGAGAGGCATGCCAAGCACGTTCGATGGCTTTGAATCTGGTTGATACCAATAGCCTGCGCCGCCTCGGCCAGCTCTCTTTTCGACACACTGTCTCCATCCAGGGTCCTGCTCACAACGGCAATAACCTCTTCCCAGAGGCGATTGAAGTACATTTCCCCATCGTACGAGCACAAATGACCCCCGTCAGCCAGCACTTGGGAGTGGGAGCTTGCGTCGACGCCGATGGAGAACTGATGACACTTCTCGTGGCTTTCCCAGTAGTTCCGGCACCGCAGATGAGACTCTTGGTTTTGGGCCTCGCAACGCCAGAACTTCTCGCGGAATTGCTGAATGGCAAGACGAGCTTCATCGACAAGAATCCGCAGCGTGTGTTGACTCTCGGCTGCGGGATGAAAATATTTGGTTAGTGGCCATCCCACGTGACAAGGATGTGACGGTGAAGGCGTATTGCTCATGAGAACTTACTCGAGTCAGGGTTGGGTTGCACCTGCGCGGCGATGCAGCTTGCGATGTACCGAATCAGATCCTCAACCAACTGAGCTTCCCCTCCAATTTCGTTCGATTGATCCAGTCCCCTCATTCGTACCATGTTGGACATCAACTGGAGAAGATGCTCGCTGAATCGATTCGGGAGACGGCTATCGCCTGAAGACATCTGGATGTGGTGGAAATCGATCGCACTGTTCAGATCCACCGCCAGTTTCTTCGCTGCCTTCTCCATGTACGAATTGAAGCTCGAGGTGTCCAAATCCATGTTATACGACTTTCTCTTCTCTCTGATGCAGTCGGACATGTCCCTGATCTTTCGGTAGAGCGTCTTGATGGATTCAGACGTCTGGTTCGCCACGGGTGGACTCGACGAGTACGTCGGAATCGAAATGACCTTGAAGGCGTAGTAGTAGCAATGGATCAGGTCCCGGGCTGTCTCGACCCTGCGTCCGCGCTTTCTCCACATGCGCTGCATCTCTCGGAACCGAGACAGGCTCTCATACGCGCGCAGCATCTTTTCCGTTGCCTTATCCGGATTAGAAAGTGCGTCATGTACTGTCTCCGTCGACTTGTTGAGGACGATGATGAGTCCCGGACGGATCCGCTGGTTGAGAGTCTTCTCGTGCCCTTGCTTGGCCCAATCGAAAAGCGTGTCGAACATTTCCTCGCTCTCTCTCGTGCTGTTCTGGACGAAGCATACGACATCCGAAAAGGCATACAAGAGGCGGGGGTAGAGTTGCGTCACGATTTTTGTTCTGGTTTCTCGATTCACGCGTCGGGCGTTTCTCGCTCTTCTGGGATCCCCTGGCCGATGATGGCTTTGGTCTATTGAATGTGTAAGGCGACCCCAGCGGAGGTATGGCCGCTCCGAAGCCGTTTCGAGGTGACGCGAGATGATGTCTCCTGGTGTTGGCTTGCGGAGTTTGTTGGGCTTGGAAGATGATGCGTCTGAGGGGTCGTTGGCTTCTCTCAATGACATGGCTTCAATGGCTGATGTAATCTCTTTTCTTGCCATTGGGTCGTCGTTTCCAGAAAGGCCCTCGCAGTCTTCAAGTTATATACATGTATCAGATACGAGATCCCAATCACAATATGACTTTTAGGCGTGAACATACCTGCAAAATACAACGGCGCTGTTCTCTTCGCTGTCCGCGGGTCGGCGTAAAGATGAACGTCGCTACTCGTGGAGACAAACATGTCACTGTTGACCCCTGGAAGAGGAGCATCGTAGTCCTCCCTCGCCACCGGCTCCAACATCCGTATGAGCGCCCTAATCAGTGTGCTCTTCCCCGAACCCGTCGCACCTATAAACGAGACCAGGCTCGGATACTGCCGCTGGGGTGCATCTGCCGCCTCCGAAACCAAACTGCGCAGTTTATTCCAGATGAAAAGCTGCGGGTATTCCGAGTCGGACTGACTGTGCGGGACCCCGAACCAGGTGGCCTTCAGGTCGTCGAGGTGAAGGCCGGTGGAGCCCTCCAAGTATCGCACATCCAGGAGCCACTTCATGAAGACGTAGGTCTTGAAGTCCACTTCTTGGCAGTGCTCCCGCCTGGAGCTGGCCGGCTCGTGGTCCGGGTCTTGGAGGAGACATTTTTCGTGGGCGGGCTTCCGGGGCGCGCCGCAGCCGGAGCAGAAGTAGAGGTTAGATGGTGTTCCTTCGCGGTGACACTGTCGGCATGTCGTGCTGATTTTGTAGTAGCCTGAAATCTTACTGGCACTAGAGGAGAAAAAAAAATGATACCAATATGTTAGTTCATAGTGGTCCTTGGAGAAGGAGGGGAGAGCCACTGCTGTGCGATCACGACACTTTTTGGCATACTTTGTTTGCATAGAACTTACAAGCTATCCGTAGGCGATCTCCATCTTGAAGGGCCATTGGCATCAGGCGGGACCGGTGGTAACCCGTCGTTAATGGATGCTACACTGTCTTGGCCACGGCGGGACGGCGGAACGAGTTCTTCCAGGAAGTCTATAAACTCCGAGTCCGGAGTCTCGGTGCGGGGCTCCATGACCCGGGGTTATGAGATACTCGGGGCGACAAATGATGTGAGTGCTTCCGTCCCGACAAAATGCCCGGCTCTGTACCTGCCGCCTCGGGCTGTGATAACTCTTGTCTTGTGAAATTCTAGTTCTTACAGAGATGCCCAACACATGTGCAGGTCAATGTGCCACCGCGACGTCTAAAAAAAAAAGGCACATTGAAAACTTTCTCAAGACACGTGCCAGGCTACGCTCTGCCGTCTTAGTGAGAGGGCTGGAGTACGGATAGACATTCCTTTCTTCACACACGGAAGGCATGATTTGGGGCTGGAAAGGTACAGCTACCGACAGGTACTCGCTGTATCTTGTGGACTGATCCCCTCTAGACTTGCTTGGTTTGGCTTCGCCATCAGCGCAGCAACTAGAAATTGCAGTGACCCAACCTCCTGGCCTCGCCAGTTTTTCCCAGACGGAGAGGTGTTGCGCGGCAGTATGCAAGCCTGCAAGCCACAGAACATACTATTGGGATCTCGATGCGAAGCTGAGCGGCTCGGAGACGCTTGCGGCCACGATCCCGATTGAAATTGACCATACATATCGAATCTTGAGCGAACAGAAGAAACAAATGTGCTAACATGCACCCTCGTTCTGGAGCCTCGCCAAAACGGGATAACAATCGGCAAGTCCGCAGTTGGAAGCTAAGACAAGGCTGTACATTTCACGGGCGGGGTGTATCCAGATATGTAACTGGAGATTGCGCTATCACAGAATCACACCTAAAAAAAGAATAAGACCACTAGTTTATGTGTCAGCCTCATGAGATGATTGGCTAGGTTTCCAGCCGGGGTCCTCGTCCGATGGCGGCAAACTTGACCGGGCTGGGAAAAGCAACTTCACCAGGCTGCGGGAGGGTCGCGGCTCAGGCTGTGTTAGCGCCCTGAGTTCTGTCGGGTTCAGGTGGGCCCCGATAGCTGGAAACGGGCGAAGAATATGGGATGGTTTGCCCGTTTCCTTACCTAAGGAATGCCAACCGTTTTTCAGCAGATTGAAAACTGAAACCGCCGAAAATGACGAGGCGAACACACCCCCACATCGGGGGACATCTCAAAATGCGTCAAATATTGAAAAACGGCCTAAAGAAATAGCCGCAATGCGGTTTTCGGCCGAAATCACCAATCATCGAATTTCTATGGGATGCTGATCGCCACGATCAGGTAACGCGCGTCAATGACAAACGTGCCGTGTTTTCGCGTCGGGATAATCGGAAAGCTCTCTGTAGATTACATAGAGCAGGGTCATGGGGATTTTATCATTAGATTTGTCGCGCAAATGCTTTGTGGTTTATGCCTCTTCAGTCGCATGTACAAACGGAAAGAAAAACCAATGTCGCTACGTAGAGAATGCACCCAGGCACCTTCTCAAGAATAGTCTTGCCAACGCAACTCGTCCTCGTGCGTAGTGTAATTCTGCTTCGGCGCAGCATTTGCCCCATAGCCACTCGTAGTATTCGCCCCAGCCAACATAGCCTCGTATCTCCCTGGCGGGAAGTAGCTGTTCTCTCCCCTCACTGCATACTTGACTTGGGCCGCCAAGTCCTGCTCCTTCTCCGTCCAACTGTGCAGGGAGTGCGGCAAATCCTCATCCACCCACGCCATCAGCCGATGCAGCTCCTCGAGGATCGCATCACTCTGCTGCCCCAGACTGACGCTCTTGGCCCTGCTCTCCGCGTCGTCCTCGTGCCTCATGGACACGATCTCGAGGTCAATCTTGAACATCTTGCGCATCAGCTCGTTGATGCTCTCAAAGTACTCCCCGTTCATCTTTTCGCCCCTCTGGACCTTGGGGGCCAGTTCGGGCATGGTGATGACGGGGTCGTAGAAGAAGCCCAGTTCCTTCTCGAATTCCTTGGCTTTCATCCCAAATGTAGTCTCGTCTTTTGTCGCCATCGTGCTGCTCCCGCTGGCATTGGAGTTGGGTTGCAGCTCGGCTCCCTCGTCTTCGTCTTCCTTCCCGCGGAGGATCCGCGATTGGGTCGCCATGTCCTTGCTGTGCCACCAGAGCCAGACGAGGAGGATGGCGATGGCAACGCCGGAGGCGACACCGAAGATGAGCTTCTCGATGTCGCGGCTGACAAGCGTGGCGCGCGCGGAGTTCTCGATGACGAAAGTGCCGTCCGGGAAGTCGTACTTATCGTCGTCGATGGAGCCGGGGATGGCGACGACGTTGACTGGAATGAAGGGCATGTTCCACTCCTCGGTGGTGAGGTTCATATATGGGGCCCATTTTTCGTAGTTGTCAGTGTAAATGTTGATGTCCGGGTCGTCCCAAGCGTTCATGATGAGCTGAAAGGTATTGAGATCAATGAAGGGGCCTTGATGTGAGAAGTCGAATGAAGAAGCCTTGAACGTAGATCTGAAACTTGTGATTTGATTTTTGGGGAGTTCTTGGAAATTTTCCAGAAGGCAGTCAAACAGAAAAAAGATGGCCAGAAATCGTTGCTTCTGAACCCCTGAGGTAGGATTGATTGCCTTCTAACTGAGCTGAGAGAAAGCGAAGCGAGTTGAGCCAGG
>Ga0247774_1001951_pt1 | contig 10327 bp, 2 predicted proteins | sample UWRJL001104B6_FD_179933 | JGI IMG/M metagenome (GOLD analysis project Ga0247774, IMG submission 179933) | Plant litter microbial communities from Arlington Agricultural Research Station in Wisconsin, United States - UWRJ-L001-104B-6 | ecosystem: Environmental > Terrestrial > Plant litter >... | reverse complement strand
CGACGTCTTCCCGTATAGTGTCTTCTACATCTTCTTCGACCAGTACGCCTCCATCGTGGGTCTCACCGGCACGCTCCTCGGATCGGCAGTGGGCATCATTTTCGTCATTTCCTGCCTCCTTCTGGGCTCCGTCCTCACCGCCCTGATTGTAAGCCTGACAGTCGTCATGGTGGTTGTGGACATCATCGGTGCCATGGCCGTCTTCAACGTTTCGCTGAACGCCGTCTCCCTCGTCAACCTCATCATCTGCGTCGGTATCGCCGTCGAATTCTGCGCGCACATTGCTCGCGCCTTCATGTTCCCGTCCCGAACCTTTATGGAACGCGCCAAGAATCGGTTCCGAGGCAGGGACGCCCGCGCCTGGACCGCGCTTGTGAATGTGGGGAGCTCTGTCTTCTCGGGCATCACCGTCACCAAGCTTCTGGGCGTGTGCGTCCTCGCGTTCACCCGCTCCAAGATATTTGAAATTTACTACTTCCGGGTCTGGCTCATGCTCGTCATCTTCGCCGCCTCCCACGCCCTGGTCTTCCTTCCCGTGGCGCTAAGCCTAGGCGGGGGGGATGGATATGTCGACCCGGAAAGCGAGGGGGGGATTGAAGAAGATTTGGCCTCGAGGCGTTACCGGGCTTTGTTGCCGGAAGACACGGATTCGGATGACGTGGAGGAGGAGGATTACTAGGATTGGGACAAGTGAACCCACCGACCGGGCGAGGCCGGTGGCACGAACACGAACACGAAACGTGTAGGGCCAATCAGTCTGAGCGGTGAAGTTGATGCGGAGCAGGAATCGAAAGATGAAGGGGGCCTGGAAGGGGTGAGTGGCTGGCAGAAATTAGAGTGTATTATACATGGAGAGAATACCATCTGGGACTGAAAGTAGCAGCAACAGGAGGAGGGCCGCGGGGTACATGGCAGACTCGGCACAAAAAAGTTCGTAGCTATATCTTAGCTCAAGGAAACGGGAAGGAACGGCGCAATGAAACCCAAAGCTGGTTAATTTCTTTTGTATTTGAGAAGTCCTTTGTATAAAGAATAGGAATGGATATAGCGTCCTAGGTAGTAATATCTCCTTCTAAGGCTATTGGAGTGCCCGATCTTTCCCGCTAATGCCGTTGGCCGAATTTTCGAACTTCGGTCCACCTAATCAGTTGCCGGGATAGCTCCTGATGAGGCCAACTAGCTCCACCCCTTCTTCGTATTATCTCGTTCATCGATTCGCTTTTTCTTCTTCCCTGCTACAACTCCTGTTGCGATGGATGATTGTCGCTACTCGCGCGGCGTCATCTGATGCCGCCATAGCTTGTTTGTTTATGACGCTATCCACTTTGACCTTGACGAACCCGAAACTTAGAGTAGCTTTCTAAAGCCCACGTCCGTCCACGAAAAGGACCGTGCTCAGTTTGTAACGAAGCGGAGGGATAGATACACCGGGTGATTCCAGTACTAAATTTAAATGGTCGGTATGGAGCGGAACCAATTTGGCTTCAACAACCAGCCCGACAAGTGTTACGACGGGATCATAAGTGGGACTTGATGGATGACGGTGGATCTCTGAGCTTATGTGTACATTCTTTCATGTGACCGAAGATATTTCGAGCTGTGGGATGTTTCTTTTGTACCCTCAATAGCTTTAAGCTTTCCTGGAGTTCCATCATTATCCATCTCCTACGCTGCCAGCCCCGATAAGGTACTCCTTCGACCAGCGTCAACTCCAGAGTTTGGAACAGTCCAGCTTGGACCAGCACAGCCTCGATCGGTGGCAGGCTGCACCACAAGCTGTAATGGCCAAATTCAGAGTTCCAAGCATTCTCCGAACATCGAAATTGTGGGCAGCTCCTGAAGTAGCGGGAAGCCAACAGTAACCTCACGTGGCCGCTGTCAAACATGGACAGTGCCAACTCATTTGCCTAACCTTGCACACTGTGAGTCCGGGTGTGTCCCGTGCTTGCTTCGGCAAGACCCAAAGCGGGTTAGCGTTCAGGAAGCGACCGCAATGACGGGCAGTTCATTGTATCAGAATTGGTGGTGATTTGATATCGGCGTGCTCTCCAATTTCGAAACAACAGATATTAGTATGCGAAGGGTTGAAGTTTGAGGCCCCCTCTGCTTGCCGAGGAGATTGACGGGGCGGAAGGGCACCCCTGTAAATAAATACATCACTCGGTGCCTTTGGACTTCAATGACTCTTGAAGGTGCCCGTACGGTGGGTGGGAGTTTTTTAGACCTTGGTGGAAAGTTTGTCTGCCAGATCGAGATCGATGAAACCCTCCCTTTTTTTCGTGGTGGGCTTGCCGCAGGGATGGGGGAGACCTGAATAATGAAGATGATAGGTGTACAAGGGGGAGGCAGCAGGCACACACAGCAAGACTTGTCTGCTCGGCCGTGGAAGCGGTGAGCTATCGAATCGCACAAGTTACATGTCCAACGGAGGGGCATGGTCATGAGCCGCCCGTTGTTATTCGTGTCCAATCTTAGTCGCAGAGCTCGAGACGGATCTGATCAGCCCGGCGGGACTGTAATGTCTCCTCTTCTCAATGAAGGGTCCAACTGCCTCGAGGTAAATTAGGCAGTCCGTCAGCGCTTGTTAGATTCTATCATTACATTGGGAGGGGCCTCGGCATGTCTCCAGAATATCTGGCGCCAGGCCACGGTTCTTGGGGGCGCCTATTTGAGGTTAAATGGAAACACCGTCCAAAGATGCTCTGGTTATGTTGCTTGGGATACCTCATTGATAACGCAGCCTGTCCAACGCAAGCACAGGACCGGTATTTTTATCCTGCAGAGCATCTATGCAGAATTAGTTGCATACCAGCACAAGCCACTCGTACTTACAATCATGTTAGGGGATCAAGTGGAGGCTCTCTGCCGACAGCACAGTGTACACGGTACCTCCCGATACCCAAAGCTCCCTCGGCCCTGTGCTATTATCTGGAAAAATTCCATATCTTTCAAAACCGAAAGGCGCCGTTAGAGCGGAATTCTCGTTGGTCCTAGGAAAAAAATTACCCTGTGACCTGCATTATCCTTTGTTCAAGCGCTTTAGTTCGTGGTGTTCAACCGTGGTGTGAGATATAGATAAATTAGCTCGTCGGGGGACGCCTTTCCCCTTTCAGTGTCTCTCCTCGCCAAGCGCCCCGTCCCACCTCCCCCGGTCGACCGCCCCCAGCTTTTTATTTACTTAGCAACGCTTCCCTACACCCGTCAGAACCGAATCTCAACCTCACCTCACTTAATCTTCCACCACCACCCAGAATCGTCTCGCAAGCTAAATCACTCTCAACCTCCACGAATCGACAGGGCAAAGACTTAATCCGAATCGTGTCCATCCCATCTTCTTCTTCTTCGAGTAGTCCGGTCAATTACCAACCATCAAAATGCCTGGCGTCCGTAAGTCTTATCTCCCGCTCGGCAATCGGTGGCGCTATTGCGGTTTGGGGATCACGCAATGAAGCCGACCCCCCATCACCCTAATCCTTCCCAACAACGCAACCACGCCGCGGTCAGCTCTCTAACAGAACGTCATTGGTGATGGAGTATGTCATGATACTGACAAAAAAAAATAGCTCCTGAGGCTCTCAACAACTTGAAGGCCAAGCTCAGGTCTATCTTTAAGAAGAAGACGTCTGCCTCCACAAAGGTCGGGACGACTGCCGCGGAGCCGGCCAAGACGGAGGCTGCTGCTCCTGCCCCAGCTGGTACGATATTATTCCCTCTAGCCTTTCCTATCGATCCTCCCGCTTCGAATGGTTTCTGTACGAGAGAAATTGGGCATTCATTGTGGACAGATACACTGACCGAGGATAACAGCTGCTCCCGCCGCCGACGCCAAACCCGCCGACGCTGGTATGTTCCCTCCTAAGCAATCTCTCCTCACGGCTCATCCCATACCTTTTATCTTAGCTCCTTTGGCATTCCATACTAACTCTTCTGCACAGCTCCCGCCGAGGCCCCCAAGGCCGAAGGTGCCGCTGCCACGACCGAACCCCCCAAGGCCGAACCTGCTGCCGCCGCTCCCGCAGCCACGACTGCTACTACCGCCACCGAGGCTACGCCTGCTCCGGCTGCTGCTCCGGCCGTGGCCCCCGCCGCCGAGGCCCCCAAGGCCGAGGAGAAGCCTGCTGAGGCCGCAGCTCCGGTTGCACCCGCCACTGCTCCTGCTACGGCGCCGGCTACTGCCCCTGTTGCCTAATGGGTCTTAGGATCATGGCAACCCGCATCATCTTTTACGATAAGCATGGTGACGAGAAAGAGGATGGCTTCGGCTGGTTGAGACTAATTGATGGCTGGAAGTAGTCAAAAATGAGGGTCTCTTTTTGCTTTCTACTTGGTTGCTGCGCTGCTGAGGACATTTTTCTTATACCCAGAATTGAGAGAACAGAAGGGGAAGCAACTTAATGGCAGGTGCGGTGTTTTTTTTTTGTGTTACATTCTTGTCTCTCTGTTCATGTGGAAGTAATCATGTCTTTGGGGGTTTCCCTCCGAGGTTATGGAGATTGAGAGATGAGCAAGAAAGATGAAAAGTAACACAGAAATAAGAAAGGGGAAATACGATTGCAATTGTTAATTGTGTTTTCACGGTTCGGCCTGTATTTGGTCTTGTTCTGCTCTTTTTTACTGCAATTGGATGGATACCCTTGGTGATGCGGATTGAATTGAGGTTTTTATGATGATTGCTTGATGGCTCCGATGACTGGTATTAATTATGCGTGATCTCGGGGTGGAGTGTTGAGGGGAAAGAGCCTGGGGATGTGGCTCGGGGGAGAAGTCGCAAGGCTTGAGGCAGATATGACGGGATGTTCCTGAGGCTCTAAGTGTCGATTGTTTCCGATGTCCAACAATTGGGATTCGCGGCTCGAATGATGGGTTGGTTCATGGTTTGGTTCGCGCGTGGCTGACGTTGGTTGGAAATTGAGGCTGGGAGGGGCCGATTGGTTCTTGTGAATGGAAGGTTCGAAAAACACCTACCAGGAAACGCCGTGGATCCCCCCGTTTCTTTGTCAGCGGTGGTGGTTGTCCATGGAACTCTCGAGGATGGAGCAGAGAGATAAGAGCAAAGGAATATTTCCTGGACTCCTCTCTCTTGGACTCTCCCCCTGAGGCTCAGCGCCAAGGTCGGAGGTCTCCAATTTGGGGGGATGACCTCGCGGGGCCCCAAACGTCTGGCTCACGCAGCCTGAAGACCATCTTCCATACTCTGGCGCTCCACATCCAAACCATCGTCTAAGAGGACTCCTTACTCGCTCCTAACCGATCCATGCATGATTCGAGGGGAGAGATCCCGTGAAGTCACGGATTAGGTTTCTCTTTATTCTTTGGTATTCCGAGGCTATCATCTCTGTCGAACCTGTACCAAATTCTATGGCTAGCAAGCAAATTTACAAGGGTCGAATCTGAGGATATGACGTAGTTTACGGTGTGGACTTCGAAGTTTAAAAGGAGGTTAAGATGCTCGAGGCCGTACGAAAGAGGTCGAACGGATGGCGAAGCTGCTGTAGAACAATCCGAGGCCAACGTGCGGTAGTACGGAGAACCTTCCCGGCAGCAACGACGAACATCGGACCAGAGCCGCCAAACGCAATTGCTTGAAAAGCTTCGGGATGCTCCACCGGAATGCAATACATGCAGTGGAAACGAGAATTAAGTACCAGGGGAAAGGCGAGAACGTATTTCTTGAAGGACGTAGTTGGCTGAGCAGCCTGCTGGAGAAATCAAGAGGGTTCACGCAATCAGTAATACGGAAAACCACGAGCCGAGGAAAGCATATAGATGACGAACTGAATCATTCAACTACGGCCTTTTGGAGATGGAGTGGAGGCATAGGCGACCTTTCCGTGACGACACGTATTCAGGCCTTCCACGGCGAGGCGTCTATGATCTGCTAACGCTTGTTCTGATCTGCAACAGATTCAAGTTCAACAACATTTGTACTCGCCATAGAGTCCGAGGCAGACTAACAGAGCAGGATATCTCACCCAACCTGCGACGATCTTCGTAGATTCGACTACTCCCAAGCGCTTAAAGTCGAGACCCCCCCCCCCTCCTCAAAGGAAAAACGTGAAGGGAATCGCTCTTTGTCTCAGCCGTTGAAGAAAAGTGAGCCCAGATCTCAACCACGCGTGTCGCAGCCAGTATTCCATCCCCCCAAACGACAATCTCTCCCTGCTCTCCTGCGGGCCTCTTTATTGTTTAGAGAGTTGGCCGATAAGGAAAGCCAAAAGATTTTGCAGGGGATCGTAGATGAGGTGTAGGAAGTGAAGTGAAAAGTTGGAGGGGGGAGGCCGCGGATATCTACTGCAGGTATTAGAGAAGGACCGAACTTAGGAACGGCGAGACAGTAGCGATTTTACGTCATCCTTTCTACAGTTTATTAAAGAAATTCCACTGGCGTATTGCCGGTCGACCATTCTTTCTTTCATGAAGAACGTAGGTATGATAATCTGGTGGAACCATACCTGCCCGTGCCCCAATTGGTGTACCCCCAAGGGAGAATCAGTGACTCCTCCCATTTTCCCCTCTCCTTGTCATTAATAGGAAGCCGTTAGCAGGTGGAGACATCACGCACAACACTGAGCTAGGTGTTCCGACAATTTTGAACCTTCATTTCGCAATGGATCGAACATCATATCAGTCACGAGAAGCAAACTGACACCAGAACGTGCCCGAATGCAACAGCGAGGCCGTTGAGTTCTGTTTGAATTCTTCAATGAATCAACTGCAGGTGAAATTTTGAAGCTGTGCCGAACACGTCCCTCGAATTCCGCGAGTTATACGAGGGAACACGGAAGGATGGGGATGGGAAGAAATTGAGCAACGCAGGATCTAGATCCTACGATACAGTAAAGGGCAGCGCTCTTGTCAGCGAAGATCTTATGGAAGCAAGTAGTTAGAAAAATTTTGGACCTGACAATCACAGAGAAGAAAGACGGAAAAGAGGTGGATAGAAGACAAGACGACGAACAAGGTTCGAGCCGATCTTGTCACAGCTACTACTGCGGGAAGTCGCTCGAGAAAGGGACAGGGGCCGAAGTGCACACTCCGGGTCCCTCAATGATAAGGGAAGTTTGATGTGATACAGAAAGCTCTAGAGGCCGCTTCACACGTCCAAGATCCAAGGAATCGGGGAATATCCCAAAAGACGTATTGGGATTCCACTGGATGCGAGTCACTTCGTCTAGATACCCAGGTTAAGGGTGGCCTTGAAGTTTGCCTGAGAAGGTACCTCGAAACCTTCATTTGCTTTCTTTAATTCCTCTAAAATCTTATATCTAGTCTCAAAGCGGTTCTTCGATTTTGTGCGTTGCGTACTAGGCATCTAGATATTCCTCATTCCATTCAGCTACAATGACGACCCTCACATGGACTTCGTTCGCCATAACTCCAAGATAACGATGGTGCAACGGTCAAAATCTGCCTGCGTCTCCCAAAGCTATAGGACAAGGACCTCTTTGATGTACAGAAGCTGAGGTATGAAAATAGTGCCGCGTAAACTCTATCGTCATTCCCCGCCTACTGGTGCAACACGCACAAAATAGAGACTCCATGGCCCCAAGCCAGGCATCCGATGTGGGGAGTCAGCGAGCGCATTTCGCTCGTAACCAAAAACCCAGCAGTAGACATCTCAGTATTGCCTGAATAGCAAAGAGTGGGAAAGGATCGTAGGTGACATCAGTGGACAGGGATGTGAATGTGGAGAACGAACACTTAATCGCACGACGAACGATGGCAATAAGCCACGACACCACTCTGCCTGCATGCAGCTAGCGACTCCACTTCGTTTGGATCTGCACCGAGCCAGAGACAATCGCCGCACAGGGCAAGTAAAGAGGCACGATAGCTAAGTAACATCCGTTTAAGCCGAGCAAGCATTAAGAAAAAAAATCTTTGCGTGTCGAAATCGGCTGCTAATGTCAACTTGTCAACATCAAGAAGGAATCGTATCTGTCTTGACGGCGAAATTGTAGATAAAAACCCTCCATTCCTTCCCATCGTTCCCATCAATTCACTTCACTTCTTTCATTCCTTTTTAGTGATAAGACCATTACTGGACGTACTCCTTTTCTTTCCTGTCATTACCTACAGACGCCAAAGCATCATGCTTCGGGGGGAGCATTGCGACCGCCACTGATTTGAGGGCTCCCAGCAAGCAGAAAAGTGTCAGCAAAATTTCCCGTACGCCAGAGTCGCAGGTCGGCGCCGACGGTGAGAAAAATCATCAAAATCACCATCACACAATCCATCTCAGCGAAAGGGCTCGTCGTCTGAAGGAACAAATTTTGGCATCTCGTCGCGGCATATTGGCTCCTGTTGCAATTGCAAGGCCGGAAACGAGCCACAAGCAGGGCCCGAACCCTTCCTTTGGCGAGACTGCTGTCGAGCTCACTGTCCAACCAGCTAGTGTTGACAGCGCCACAAATCGCCAAGTCCAATTACAGGTGGTCACCACCGAGAATCGGTATCAGAACCAAGTAGCAGGAAGAGGAATTGATCCTGGACAGGCTCGTACAAGCCAAACATCGCCATCGAAGGCAATCAAACCAGCACAAATGGCAAATCAATTGGAGGAAAATCCCATTGAGGCCCTAATCACAAGCATCGCAAATGGCGTGGCAACAAGCAGCGGCCCTAACCCCGATAGAGCTACAAATCATGTCACCGCACCTGACATTGACAACAAAAATAAGCAGCAGCAGCAGCAAAACTCTGCCGCCGAAACTGTTACTAATACCAACGCGCAGCTCCAGCAGCCGTTAAAATCGCCCCAGCAGCAGCTTCGTCATACATTTTCCAGCTCTGCCAGGTCAGGAACAGAACAAACTGGCGGTATGAAGTCAAGGGCTGCACACACGGACACATCTACACTGCCACCCTCAGACAAGCAGAACGGTACAACCCTGACATTAGAAAACCTCGTCAAGGTGGATTCTAGCTTGAAATCGTGGCTTGACGCGACGGGATATTTTATTGAACCTCGGCGAAAGGCGGTTCTTTCCAGGTACGAGAAAGTCTTGGCGGCAGAAAAGGCTCGTCTTGCATTGGAGGAAGACACGGCACGTAAGATTGCTGCCATCGCCGAGGATCGCGCCCGTATCCTGAGAGAACTTGAGGAAGAAGTTCAAAATGGCATTCCGGGAACGGCATCCATGGCCGCAGTTGCCGCCGCGGGGGGGATGAACATCTCCGCACTCCTGCCGCCGGGTTCTATGGCTGGTCTAATGATGCCGGACCCAAATGGTTCCGGTCTGCTTATGGGCACGTCATCGGTTCCCCCAACATCGGCAACAGAGAAGCGAGCCAGGACACCACAGGAAGAGCAGCAGATGAAGAAGAGAAAGATTCCTAACAATAGATTCGATGATCGCTCACCACCCCAGTACTCAGGCCCGTACCGGGAGAACCGAGATCGGCCGCGAAGTCAATCGCCGCGGCTGTATGGCCACCATCATGACGACAGGCAGGACGACAGGCAGGACAATAGGCAGGACAACAGGCAGGACAACAGGCAAGATAACAGGCAGGGAGACAAGCGGTATGGTGGTCACCAGAATCATCGCTACGACAACTACCGTGAGCGCGAGCCGCCCCGGGAACCCCAACGAGAGCTCCAGCGAGAGCTCCAACGCGAACCCCAACGTGAGCCGCAACGCGAACCCCAACGTGAACCTCAACGCGAACCTCAACGTGAACCTCAACGCGAACCCCAGCGCGAACCCCAGCGCGAGCGTGAGCGCGACCCTCGCCTTGTTCCTAGTGAACATTACTACCAGCTACGTGGCCCTCGTCGCCACGGCGAATTCTCGCCGCCGCCTGCCACCCTGTCAAGAGACAGCCGAGGAAAGATGCATTTTGGTAGACCTGGCGGTTAGTACCACCGTCTCCTGAGACCTCCGAATCGCCGCCCACTGACGAGACCGAACTCCTCTCTCATCCCCCATCATCTGACCTTCCATTGCATGAGCATCATGCGACGAATATCTTTAATAATAACCTTTTCTTCTTTCTTTTTAGATGCTCGGTTCTTCATGGTCAAGTCATTCAGTGGCGACAATGTCAGGAAATGCATGGACGATGTAGGTTTACTTAATTATTCCCCTTGCGTCTTCCGCTTTTGTTCCCTCTTTTTCTTCACCCCTTCAGCCCGTTTTTCTTGTCGTTATCACTTTTCTATGTTCTCTTCGCTGACCTTATGCAGGGCCTTTGGATCACTCAGGATAAAAACGGCGAACTTCTCACCGAAGCCTTCGAGACCTGCAAGAACGTCATCCTCTTCTACAGCGTCAACAATTCCAAGGCGATTCAAGGCTATGTATGTGTCGCTGGGCTAGGGCCA
>Ga0247774_1001950_pt1 | contig 10327 bp, 5 predicted proteins | sample UWRJL001104B6_FD_179933 | JGI IMG/M metagenome (GOLD analysis project Ga0247774, IMG submission 179933) | Plant litter microbial communities from Arlington Agricultural Research Station in Wisconsin, United States - UWRJ-L001-104B-6 | ecosystem: Environmental > Terrestrial > Plant litter >... | reverse complement strand
GTCGACGTGTTCTTTCTTCACCTTCTCGAAGCGCTCGCGATCCACGCCGACCAGCACGTGTGCGATTTCGGCTTCGAGCTCTCGCACGCCCCGGCGGAATTCCGCCACGGCCTTGTCGATATGGAGCTCGCGTCGACGATGAGCCAGCAGCCAATGCGTGACGTGCCGCAGGAGCCGGCTCGTCTGGTACATCATGCCGTACTGAAGGCGCGCGGTGATCTTGTTATCGAGCCCTTCGATGCGCGCCCACAGTTTGCGCATGTCGAACATTTCGCGCGCGGCGGTGTAGGCCTTCGCGATCTCCGCCGGATCCGCGCCAGTTTCTTCCTGCGTGCGCGGAACGAACGTCGGCCCCATGCGATTGATGAGGCTGTTCGTCGTCGCAGTCGTGATGATCTCGCGCTTCAGCCGATGCCGGGGAATCGTCCGCGGGAAGCGTTCCTGTACCGGACCCGGGAAATACCGACCCAGCTCGTTCGACAGATACGCATCTTCCGGCACGTCTGACGCGAGCAGGTGATTGCTCAGCCAGATCTTGCTGTAAGAGAGCACGACCGCCAGCTCCGGCCGCGTGAGGCCCAGGCCGGCCTTGCGACGTTCCGCCAGCTCTTCGTCGTTCGGCAGGTACTCCAGTGCACGATTCAGCTCGCCCGACGCTTCGAGCGATCGGATCAAATGCTGGTATTCCGCCAGGCGCGCGGCAGACTGGATCTGCAGCGTGCTGATCGCCTGGCTCTGCAGATAGTTGTTGCGCAGGACCAGGCCCGCGACTTCATCCGTCATGCGCGCGAGCAGCTTGTCGCGATCCTTCTGCGTGAGCTTTCCCGACTGCATCAGCGGGTTCAGCAGGATCTTGATGTTCACCTCGACGTCGGAGGTGTTCACGCCCGCCGAGTTGTCGATGAAGTCCGTATTGAGCCGCCCGCCGGCCAGCGCGTATTCCACTCGGCCTCGCTGCGAGAAGCCCAGGTTGCCGCCTTCGCCCACCACCTTGGCCCGCAGCTGCGAACCGTTGATGCGCACGGCGTCGTTGCTGCGATCACCGACCTCGGTATTCGTCTCGTCGGTGGCCTTCACATACGTGCCGATGCCGCCGTTCCACAGCAGGTCGACCTGCATGCACAGAATGGCCTTGATGATGTCGTTCGGCGCAGCCGCCGACGCTTCGAGGCCCAGCATCGACTGCGCGGCCGGCGACAACGAAATCGACTTCGCCGAACGCGGATAGATGCCGCCCCCGCGCGAGATCTTCTTGCGGTCGTAGTCTTCCCACGTAGAGCGCGGCAGGTTGAACAGGCGCTGGCGTTCCACGAAGCTCGACGCCGCGTCCGGCGACGGGTCGAGGAAGATGTGCTGATGGTTGAATGCCGCCAGCAGGCGCATGTGCTTCGAGAGGATCATGCCGTTGCCGAACACGTCGCCCGCCATGTCGCCGATGCCGGTGGCTGTGAAATCCTGGGACTGGATGTCCACGCCGATCTCGCGGAAGTGGCGCTTCACGCACTCCCAGCCGCCGCGCGCGGTGATGCCCATGCCCTTGTGGTCGTAGCCCGCCGATCCGCCGGAAGCGAACGCGTCGCCCAGCCAGAACCCGCGCTCGATCGAAATCGCATTCGCGATATCCGAAAAGCTCGCGGTGCCTTTGTCGGCCGCCACGACGAGATACGCATCGTCCGGATCGCGCCTCACGACGCGGTTGGGCGGTACGATGCGGCCGTTCACGATGTTGTCCGTGACATCGAGCAGGCCGCGAATGAACGTCTGGTAGCAGGCGATGCCTTCGGCCTGCACCGCTTCGCGCGGGCCGAGCGGCAACCGTTTCGGAAAGAACCCACCTTTCGCGCCCACGGGCACGATCACGGTGTTCTTCACGTTCTGCGCCTTCATCAGGCCCAGCACTTCCGTGCGGAAGTCTTCACGCCGATCCGACCAGCGCAGGCCGCCGCGCGCCACATAGCCCATGCGCAGGTGCACGCCCTCGACACGCGGGCTGTACACGAAGATCTCGAACTTCGGCCGCGGCAGCGGCAGGTCCGGGATCTTCTGCGGATCGAGCTTGAACGACACGTACGGCTTCGGTTTTCCGTCCGCACCGGTCTGGTAGAAGTTCGTGCGCAGCGTGGCTTTCACGAGGTTCAGGTACGAGCGCAGGATGCGATCTTCATCGAGGCTCGCAACGCCATCGAAGGCGGTGCGAATGGTCGCGATGATTTTCTCCGCGCGTGTTGCTGCCTGGCGTGAGCTCTCGGGATCGAACAGCGTCTCGAACAGGCGCACGAAGTTCTGCGTGATGCTCGCGTTGCTGGCGAGCGTGCGCTCGATGGTCGCCTGGCTGAAGGGCACGCCGGTCTGCAGAAGATACTTGCAGTAAGCGCGCACCACGACGATCTCGCGCGCATGGAGACCCGCAACGAGCAGCAAGCGGTTGAAGCCGTCGTTCTCGACCTCGCCCGACAGCGCGGCTGCAAAGGCTTCGCGGAAAGACGTTTCAATGCGGGCGATATCGACGCGCGTGCGTTCGCGGTGCTCCAGCTCGAAGTCCTGGATCCAGGCAGAGCCGCCATCCGGCCACACGAGCTCATAAGGCCGCTCGGAAATGACACGCAGCCCGAAGTTCTCGAGCATCGGCAGAATGTCGGAGATGGGCACGGGCTCGCCGAGCTTCACGATCTTCACGTGCAGCCGCTCGGACTTGCTGATGCGCGGCCGGTAGAGATTCAGTCGCAGCGCCTGCGGCTCGGCGCGCAGTGTTTCGAGATCTGCCAGATCTTCGAGTGCGTCCGCCGGATCGACATCTTCTTCGTACGCCAACGGGAACGCACGACGGTAGCGGTGCGCGAGGGCGAGCGCGCTCGCTTCGTCCTGGCGGCCGAGGAGCACATCGCGCAGGCGATCGTTCCACGTGGTCGCGGCGTGCGCGATCTGCCGCTCGATGGCGTCGAGATCGACCGTGCGGCGATCGTTCGGGTCTGTGCGTACGACCACGTGCAGCCGCGCATGATTGGAGTCCGAGATCTGCACTTGCGATTCGACGCTGGTGCCACCAATGCCATCGGCCACGATCTGCTCGATAGCGAGGCGCACTTCGGTGTTGTACCGGTCGCGCGGCACGTAGATGAGGCACGAATAGAAGCGATGGTACGGATCGCGCCGCGCGAGCAGGCGCACGGTGCGACGCTCGTAGAGATTCACCACGCCGCGCGAGATGCGAATCAGGTCTTCGACGCTCGCCTGGAACAGCTCGTCGCGGGGATAGGTTTCCAGCACGTGCAGAACGGCCTTCGCGTCATGGCTCGCCGGATCGAGCGCGAAGTGATCGATGACGCGCTCGATTTTCTTCCTCAGGACGGGGATGTCCGTCGGGCTGCCGTAATACGCCGTCGACGTCCAAAGGCCGAGGAAACGATGCTCGCCCGTTACCTCGCCGCGTGGACCGAATGTCTTGATGCCCAGGTAGTCGATGTAGTTGCCGCGATGAACGGTGGAGGTCGAGTTGGCCTTCGTCAGAACCAGCAGCTCGCGGGCACGGGCGTGATCGCGCACCTCGCCTCGCAGGCTCGTGGACGATCTGCCGGCGCCGTCAGGCCCGTTCGCACGCAGGATGCCGAGGCCCGAGCGCGGGTCGGAGACGAGCCGATCGCTCTTTTCTCCGCGCACCAGCTTGTAGTGGCGATAGCCGAGGAACACGAAGTGGCGTGCTTCGATCCAGTCGAGCAGGGCATGCGCTTCGTCGATCTCTTCGGACGGCAGCGGCGGCGGATCCTGCAGCAGGCCGGAGGAGATCGTTCGCACGCGCTCGCGCATCGCCATCCAGTCGTCGACTGCGCGGCGCACGTCCTTCAGGACGCTCTCGAGCTTTTCTTTCAGTCCATCGAGGCGCGCCGGGTCGGTCTGCCGGTCGACTTCATACATCTGCCAGGATTCGCTCTGCGCGCCTTCTTCGGCACCGTGCACGACATCCAGCAGCCGGCCCTTGGCGTCACGCTTGACCCACAGCACCGGGTGCACGAGCAGGTGGATCGCGACGCCCGCCTTGTTGAGCGCAACGCCGAGCGAGTCCACCAGGAACGGCATGTCGTCCGTGATGATCGAGATGACCGTATGCGGTGACGAGAAGCCGTTTTGTTCGACGTCGGGATTGAACACCTCGACGAGTGCGCGACCTTTCGGCCGCTGATAGCCCGTCTCGAGATGTCTGAGCGCCGCGGCGCTGAGCTCGGCCGGTGCCCGCTGGGAGAGATCTTCTTCGCCGACGCCCCGGAAGTAGCCTCGCAGGAATCGCCGGCGCAAATCGAGCGAAGTGCCGGCGACGCGCTGGCGCGCCTCGGCGGCGATTCGCTCGATCAGCTTGATTCGGGTTGCCGGGATTCCGCGCAGCAGGCCTTCTTCCGTGGCCCGTTTTCGCGCGGCCATGCTCAACTTCCTTTCTCGAGGTCGCGGATCAGGGCCGCAAGGAATCGGGCGGCTTCTCCGCCGGTGATGCAGCGATGATCGAAGGTGAGCGACAACGGCATGCGCAGATGCGCTTCGATGCCACCCATCACGGCGACCACATCGTGACTCAGCTTGCCTGCGCCGAGAATGGCGACCGCCGGTGGCACGACGACCGGCGTGGCATAGCGGCCGGCGATCATGCCGAAGTTGGAAAGCATGAAGGTGAAGTCGCGCAGGTCTTCGGCCGCGACGGTTCGATCGCGCGATGAACGCTTGAGACGATCGACATCGGCGCGGATTTCGGCGGCCGAGCGCTTGCCGACATCGCGCACTACAGGAACCAGAAGTCCATCGGGCGTATCCACCGCCATGCCGACGTCGACCCTCGCGAACGTTCGACGGGTCTGGTTCTCGCCGTCGTACCAGGCGTTCAACGCGGGCTCTGCGGCCGCTGCTGCGCCGATGGCACGAAGCAATCGGATGGTGAAGTCTTCGCCTTTGCGCCAGGCGTGCAGGTCTGCATCGTCGAACAACGTGCAGTTCACGACGTTATCGCGCGCGAGGCTCATGCTCTGATGCATGGCTCGCCGCAGACCGCGCAGTTTCTCCGGCTCGCCTGTGGGCGGCGGAGCAGGTGCACGGCTCGAAGGCGACGGCGTTTTGAGGGCCGTGACGTTGCCGCCCGAATGAGCTGCCGCACTGGAGTGACTCTGCGATGAGCCGGAGGTGGTCATCACGTCGTCGACCGTGATGAGTCCGCCGCGACCCGTGCCAGGCACCGTATTGAGATCGACACCGAGACGACGCGCCAGCGCGCGCACGGCCGGGGCAGCACGTACGCGGTCGCGCTGAACCGCGATGTCGCTGCCGGCAACGGCGTTCTCGACGAGCTCTTCATTGCTGGTTGGCATGCTCCCAACCACCGTGCCGGAATCGTCGGCTTTCTTCGGATCTGTTTTTGGTGTGGCCGGGGCGTCTTTCTTCGCGGCAGGCGCCGCGGCCTGGGCTTTCGCAGCGTGGCCGTTCGCAGCCTGCACCTCGAACTCGACCAGCGGCGCGCCAGTTGCGACGACATCTCCGGGCTTGCCGTGCAGTGTCGTGACGCGCCCGTTGTAGGGCGACGGTACTTCGACGACGGCCTTCGCCGTTTCCAATGCGACCATCGGTTGGTCCGCTTTCACCTGGTCGCCGACGTTCACGTGCCAGCGCACGATTTCGGCTTCCGCCAGGCCTTCGCCGAGATCAGGAAGATTGAAGGTTGCCATGCGAGGTCCTCTTATTCCGCCCTCAATCCAGGAGGGTTTCGCGAACCGCGTCGGTAATGCGTGCGACGCTGGGGATGTAGTCGAACTCGAGCCGGAACAGCGGCATGATCGTGTCGTAACCGGTCACGCGCTGGATCGGCGCCTGCAGGTCGTAGAGCCCGTGCTCGGCGACGTGGGCAGCAATTTCCGCGCCGATACCGCAATTGCGCGGCGCTTCGTGGACGATGACGAGTCGGCCGGTCCTGGCCACGGACTCGAGGATCGTGTCGTGATCGATGGGCGAGAGCGTGGCGAGATCGATGACTTCGCAGCTCACGCCGTCGTTCTGGAGTTGCTCGGCGGCACGCAGCACTTCGAAAGTCATCGCGCCCCACGTGACGATCGTGACATCCGATCCTTCACGCAGGCGGAAGCAGGTGTCGAGCGGCAAGGCCTGCCCGTCGTCGGCTACTTCCTGTCGCACGAGGCGATAGAGCCGCGTGGGTTCCAGAAACATCACAGGATCGGGGTCGCGAATCGAGGCCAGCAGCAGCCCGTACGCGCGCGCCGGTGAAGACGGGCACACGACACGCAGGCCAGGATGATGCGCCAGCATCGCTTCGAGACTTTCCGAGTGATGTTCGGGGGCATGGATCCCGCCGCCGTGAGGCATGCGCATGACGAGCGGCAGCGTGATGCGTCCACGCGTGCGATGACGCATGCGGGCCATGTGATTCGCGATCTGGTCCATCGCCGGATAGATGAATCCCATGAACTGGATTTCCGCGATCGGCTTCAAACCCTGGCTTGCCATGCCCAGCGACATGCCGGCAATCATGCCCTCGGCCAGCGGCGTGTCTTGCACGCGATCCTTACCGAATTTTTCCTGGAGCCCGGCGGTGGCACGGAACACGCCGCCGTTCACGCCGATGTCTTCACCGAGCACCACCACTGTGGGGTCGTGCTCCATTTCCCACGCGTGCGCGCGATTGATCGCTTCGATCATCGTCACTTTGGCCATGCGCGCGTCTCAGTGCCCGCTGGAAGCGGCGTAACGATGCGCAAGCTCGCGCTGGGCCACCGTGGTCCTGGGAAGGCGGGCGAACAGGAAGTCGAACATGCTGTCGGTGGATTGCTTGGGAGTCTGGAGATACTGCTCCACGGCCTCGTCCACGTCCTTCGCGCACTCGGCTTTCAACGCTTCTTCGCGCGCGTCGTCCCAGGCGCCGGCGTTCATGAGATAGGCACGCACGCGAAGCAGAGGTTCCGTCGCCCACGCAGCCTTCACTTCATTCGCGCGACGATAGCGGCTCGCGTCGTCTGCGGTGGTGTGGTCGCTGAGGCGGTAGGTCACCGCTTCGACCACAGTTGGACCTTCGCCGCGGCGGGCAGTGGCGAGCGCCTCGTTCATGATGTGGCGAACGGCGACGACGTCATTGCCATCCACCTGCACGCCGGGAATGCCGGCGGCGATGGCTTTTTGCGCAAGCGTGCGAGTGGCCGTCTGCGCTTCGATGGGGACTGAAATGGCCCATCCGTTGTTCACGATGACGAACACCACCGGCAACGCGCGGGCGCCGGCAAGATTCATTGCTTCGTAGAATGCACCCTGTGACGTGCCGCCGTCGCCGATGAACGCGACCGCGCAGCGCTTCTCACCGCGCACTTTGAATGCCATGGCCGCGCCGGCTGCGTGCAGCACCTGCGAGCCGATGGGCACGCACCATGCGAAATCGTGTCGAGGTTTGGCGAAGTCGCTGCCGCGCTCATCGCCGCCCCAGTAGAGCAGCACTTCGGACATCTTCACGCCGCGCCAGAGTTGCGAGCCGTATTCGCGATAGACGGGACAAAGCACGTCATCCGGATGCATGGCTGCGCCGACGGCGACATGTGTTGCTTCGTGACCCAGACAGGATGCATAGGTGCCGAGCTTGCCGGTGCGCTGGAGATTGATCGCCTTGGTATCGAAGGTGCGGACCAGCGTCATCAGCCGGTACATCTTCACGAGCTCTGCGGGATCTTTGACGAAGTCGGGCAGCGGACCCACAGGGCGTCCCCCGGCATCGAGAAACTGGTGATACTGAATCTCGAATTCGGCGACTGTCTTCAATGGGCACCCCGTGGACGGCGCGGGATTATACATGAGCGATTCCGGCCAGCCGCCAGCGCGGGCTGCTCATGGACGCTAAATGCACGGGTTGTTTCAGGTGAGTGTTGGCGGGAGCAGTTGTTGGAAAGAATCTGCCAAGAGGGTGGGGAGGCGCCCGAGTGTCGGGTGGTTATGAGATGCAAAAGAAGCGTGGATCGCGGGGCGGGTTAGGGAGGCAAAAGAAGCCCTCAATCGCCGGGCGGTTGAAGAAGCGCTCAGTCGCGCGGCCAGGAGCGCTTCTACGAAAGTCCTCTTAGCCTCCCGGCGATTGAGGGCTTATTGGCTTTCTCCGAGACGCCACCCCCGTGTCGGAGGACCTCCGCGCCCAGCCAACCCCTACTCCCGATGCGCCGGCCCCATCTCCGCCGCCCGCCCCAGCAAAATCCTCAATGCCCGGTCGATAGTCGCCCGTTCCTGCACAGACAACGGCGCAATCAACTCCCGCTCATAAGCCAGCGCAAAGGGCACCACCTGGGCATATACCCGTCGCCCCGACGCCGACAGCTGCAGGAGCGATCGCCGTCGGTCCGATCGAGCCATCTGGCGAGCGATGCGTTTCGCCTTGAGCAGCGAAGCGACCGCGCGGCTGACCGCCACCTTGTCCATGGCCGTGCGTTGTGCGACTTCGGCCGCGGACAGGTCCGGCGTCATCGCCAGCACCGCCATGACTCGCCATTCCGGAATGGTGAGCCCGAAACGTTCCTGATAAGCGCCGGCTATCGCCGTACTGACCGTATTGGACAGCACGGAGAGCCGATAAGGCAGGAAGCGGTCGAGCTCGAGCGTGTGCGGGCGGGGCATGTAACAGGACCTTTTGTTATGATAGTTGCAATTGTAACTATTCATCGGCGGTGCGGTCATGGATCTCTTCGAGAACCCGATGGGAACGGATGGCTTCGAATTCGTGGAGTACACGGCACCGGATCCCGAGCTGTTGCGCACGTTGTTCGAGCGCCTGGGTTTTCCGGTGGTCGCGCGTCATCGTTCGAAGAACGTCACGCTGCATCGTCAGGGCGACATCAACTTCATCATCAACGCCGAAGCGAATTCGTTTGCGCAGGCGTTCGCCCGGCAGCATGGCCCTTCGGCCTGCGCCATGGCCTTCCGTGTGAAAGACGCGGCATACGCCTACAAGCGCGCGATCGAGCTCGGCGCGAAGCCGGGGCCGGCCACCGCGGGGCCGATGGAGCTGAACATTCCGAGCATCCAGGGCATCGGCGGCTCGCTCATTTATCTGGTGGATCGTTACGGCGATCAATCGATCTACGACATCGATTTCCGGCCGGTGGCGCAGGCCCCGGGCACGAAGTCCGCCGGCCTCGCGTACATCGACCATCTCACGCACAACGTCATGCGGGGGCAGATGAACACGTGGGCCGGTTTCTACGAGAAGCTCTTCAACTTCCGTGAGATCCGCTACTTCGACATCGAAGGCAAGAAGACCGGGCTGTTCTCGCGCGCCATGACGAGCCCTTGCGGCAAGATCCGCATCCCGATCAACGAGTCGCAGGACGACAAGAGCCAGATCGAGGAATACCTGCGCGAATATCACGGCGAAGGCATCCAGCACATCGCGCTCGCTTCGTCAGACATTTATCAGACAGTTGACGTGCTTCGCGCACAGGGCGTCGCGTTCCAGGATTCGCCGGAGACCTATTACGAAGGCGTGGACGCGCGCGTTCCCGGCCATCACGAGTCGCTCGCGGAGCTGCAGAAACGGCGCATCCTGATCGACGGCAATCCTCAGAAGAACGAAGGCGTGCTGCTGCAGATTTTCACGCAGAACGTGATCGGGCCGATTTTCTTCGAGATCATCCAGCGCAAGGGGAACGATGGTTTCGGGGAAGGGAATTTCCGGGCGCTGTTCGAATCGATCGAGCTGGATCAGATGCGGCGGGGAGTGATCTAGCGGGTATCGCCTGCTCCGGGGGGCGAGAGAGAGGCGCTCATCTCCGGGGCCCAAGAGGCCCATGGCGCGGCTGAGCGGCTATCACTGGCGGCCGAGAGGGCCTGGCGCGCGGCTGAACTTGCGCCGCGTGGCTGAAAGAGCGCGTTCCGGCTGGTCGTAGAATCTACGGTCTGTGCTCGCTGGCCAGGAACTCTTCCGTCTGCATCTCAGTGAGCCGGCTGACGGTTCGCTGAAATTCGAACGTCAGCCGGTCGCCGCGATACAGCCCGTCGGGTGGGGCCGCGGCCGAGACGATCAGGTTGACGTGTCGGTCATAGAGCTCATCTACGAGGGCGATGAAGCGCCGGGCAGCGTTCTCGCGCGTGGCGGTGAGCACCGGCACGTTTGAAACGATCACGCTTTGATACTCGCGCGCGATCTCGATGTAGTCGTTCTGGCTGCGGGGCCCTTCACACAGCGCTTCGAATTCGAACCAGATGACGTTCTCGCTTTCCTTGACCACCGGAACCTTGCGGCCTTCGATCTTGACCGTGCCGCCGGTGCAGGTATCGCTGTCGGCAAGCTCTGCAAACAGTGCGTCGAGGCGCGACG